>Ga0265340_10001050_pt1 | contig 15731 bp, 16 predicted proteins | sample 4CB225metaG_FD_202082 | JGI IMG/M metagenome (GOLD analysis project Ga0265340, IMG submission 202082) | Rhizosphere microbial communities from Carex aquatilis grown in University of Washington, Seatle, WA, United States - 4-CB2-25 metaG | ecosystem: Host-associated > Plants > Roots >...
TTTGATTATTAACAAGAAATTCTGGAGAAGTTTTTACCAAATAATGACGCATTTTATTTTAAAGAAAAATTGAATGATAAAAATATTTATCAGGCAAGAGAAGCTGAAATTATTTCTGTTTTTACTGATTCGCTGGTTAAAAAAGATGTTATTGATTTATTGCCGAATCTAAAATTTATAAACACAAGCTCTACAGGTTTTGACCATATTGATGTAGCTTATGCTAATACTAAAGGTATAAAAGTTTGCAATGTGCCGGCTTACGGCTCGGAGACGGTGGCGGAATTCGTATTTGCTTTGATTTTAACTTTATCAAGAAAAGTCCGGGAAGCAGCTAGTGCTTTGAAAGAAAATGGAGATTTTTCTATACCCAAAGGTGTGCAGGGTTTTGACTTAAATAATAAAACATTGGGAGTCATAGGTACCGGTAAAATCGGTAAAAATGTAGTTCATATTGCTCGCGGTTTCGGTATGAATGTAATAGCTTATGATTTGTATCCGGATTTAGAGTTTGCTAAAGCGAATAATTTTATATATAAAAGTCTGACGGAAGTTTTATCACAGTCTGATATTGTCACTTTGCATGCTCCTTATACCAAGGAAAATCATCATTTGATAAATAAAGATAATATTTCAAAAATGAAAAAAGGCATTTATTTTATTAATACAGCCCGTGGAGAGCTTGTTGAGACTGAAGCACTTGTTTCTGCTCTGCGTGACGGAGTGATTGCCGGAGCGGGTTTGGATGTTTTGGAGGGGGAAAGGGGATTCAAAAAAGGTGATGATATTCCTATGCTTGAAATGCCAAATGTTATTATGACTCCTCATATTGCCTTTAATACTAAAGAAGCTGAAGCTAGGATTATACAAACCACGATTGACAACATTAGTGGATTTATATCCGGTAATCCAATAAATTTAGTTAAATAAAATGAATGGAGGACTGATTAAAAATTTTGATGAACTTGCGACTACTCCGAATCGTAAAATTACGCTCCAAATAATGGAATCCGGGCTTAATGCTATCAATACGGAGAAAGTTGTTGATTCTTCAGTGTCTGTTGTGGGGAATATTTTATTTGTGAAAGGGAAGCCCTTCAATCTGGTTAAACATAAAAATATAAAGGTTGTCGGTTTTGGCAAATCTTCTTGCGATGCGGCATTGGCTTTAGAGAATATTTTAGGGGCTAGAATTAAGAGCGGAGCGGTTATCGGACTTCACAAAGTTCCCACCAAATATATTGAAACTTTTGCCGGCACGCATCCAAAACCATCTGAAGCTAATGTAAAAGCCGGCAAGAAAATATATGAAATTATAAAAAGTTCAGCCGAAGACGACTTGATTATTGTTCTTGTTTCCGGGGGAGGTTCTGCGCTTCTTTGTTATGGAGAAGAAGAATTAGGAGAAGAGATAAAACTTTATGATGGTTTTTTGAAATCTGGCAAAACAATAGATGAGATGAATACAGTCAGGAAGCACTTGTCATCGTTTAAAGGTGGAGGCTTGGCGAAAATCGCTTATCCAGCAACAGTTATCGGGCTTATTTTTTCAGATATTCCAGGAGACGACTTTTCGGATGTTGCTTCTGGGACAACTTATAGGGATAAAACCACAGTGGAAGATGCGCAAAAAATTATTGATGAAAATAATTTGGGTGATTTTGACTTGATTGAAACCCCAAAAGAAGATAAATATTTTGATAATGTTTACAATTTTGTCCTTGTATCAAATAAAACTGCCGTAGAAGCGATGGCAAAGAAAGCGGAAGAATTTAATTTAAAGGTAAATATTATCTCAACTGATTTATATGATGAGGTAGATAGTGCGATTAAAAAGATATTTTCAGCCAAGAAAAACAATTCTGTCGCGCTGGCCGCCGGTGAACCGAGCATCAAAGTAAAAGATAAAAGTGGTAAAGGCGGCAGGAATCTGCATATGGGTCTTTCTGTCGTTAAAAAAAGTCTTATAGATGATAATTCTGTTTTTATATCGTTTGCTTCGGATGGTATGGATAATAGCGATGTGGCAGGGGTCATAGTTGATAAAAATACCGTAGAAAAAGCCGTAAAATTAGGCTTGGATGTCAATAATTATTTGGAACGTTTTGATTCTTATGATTTTTTTCAAAAAACCGGAGACATGATAAAAACCGGTCCCACCGGCGCGAATGTTTCAGATTTGATGATTTTGTTGTCTAAAGGGCAATAAATAATTTTATTATTTATTGCCCGCTCCTACCACTTCAGAAATATTTTTATAACCATCAGCTTTTAATAATTTTACAAGTCCAAGATTTATATCGCTGACTATCTGCGGACCCTCGAAAATCATTCCGGTAATAAGCTCCACAAGGGAAGCGCCGGCTTTTATTTTTGCATAAGCGTCTTCTGCGCTGAATATTCCGCCAACGCCGATAATTATTGGTTTGCGCAAGAACCGTTCTTGCGGAAGTAAATTAATTTTTTTATAAACATATTTGATTGTTTTTAACGATAATTCTTCGTCCAGCTTGCCGGAAAATCCACCCTTGCCAATGTGGCCTAGTGAATTTACTTTGGTTAAATTTGTGCAGACAAAACCGTCCACTTGATGTTTCAAGCAAACTTCCAAAATTTTCTCCAGTTTTGTTTCCTGTAAATCCGGCGATAATTTCACAAAAACCGGTTTATTTTTTGGTATGGAAAAAATTTTATTCAAAAGCAAATCTAAATTTTGAGGCTCGGCAAAAATCGGATGTTCTTCGCAAGTGTTGGGGCAACTGATGTTAATAGTGAAGTAACTGCCTACATCCTGAAAAATTTTATATGTAAAGAAATAATCTTCAATTCCCTTATTTACATCTGAAGTTTCCGGGGAGTTGGTTTTCGCAATGTTGATGCCTACCGGGAAAGAAAAAATTTTACCTTGCAATCGTCTATGTAAAATTTCCGCTCCTGAATTTTTAAGACCATAATTCACGCGCAAGCTTTTAGCTTTAGGTAAACGATACAAACGAGGTTTAGAATTGCCGCCATAAGGGTTAGCAGTGATGGAGCCGACTTCCATAAAGCCAAATCCAACCGAAGGTATAATATGGGTCAGAACGGCATCTTTATCGAAACCAGCCGAAAGGCCGACCGGATTTTCAAAATTTATACCTAAAATTTTTTGCTTAAGAATTTGATTTGAATATCCAAACCAAAGACTTGTTTTTTTTCTGGTCAGCCAATGTCTGCCTAAAAAATATCCCAAAGCAATCATGCGGTCGTGTATCGATTCTGGGTCAAACTTAAAGAAAATCGGCTTCAAAATCCATTTGTAAAGTTTTCCGGTTATTTTATTTCTTACTGAGGTTATTCCGTCTGACATATTCAAATACTAGCAAAAATATGCTAAAATTAAAAGCGTTATGAGCGAAGAGCTTAATTATCCTATCAGCAAAATTTTTGGGGAGGAAATAAAAGATTCAAGGGGAAATCCAACTATTAAAGTGACGGTTTTTTGTGGAGAAAAATCCGGCAGTTTTGCCGTGCCCTCCGGCGCTTCTACGGGTATTCATGAAGCGCATGAATTACGGGATGATGATGGTAGGGGGGTGAAAAAAGCTATAGATAATGTAAATAGTAAAATTGCCCAAAGACTGACTGGCCAAGATGTTTTAAATCAGAAAAATATTGATAAAATTATGTTGGAACTCGATGGCACCAAGAATAAAGATAATCTGGGCGGAAACGCGATTATTGGCGTAAGTATTGCCTGCGCCAAAGTGGCGGCGAAAGTGTCCAACTTGGAAACCTTTGAATATTTGCAAACGCTTATGGAAATAAAATCGTCGCGCAAGATGCCGTATCTTTATATGAATTTAATAAATGGCGGTAAGCACGCGAAAAATAATTTGGCTTTCCAGGAATACCATATAGTGCCGATGACAGATGATATAAAGGAAGCGGTTAGGATTGGGATAAAAATTCAGAATAGCCTGAAAGAAATTATTGGCAAAGAGTTAGGAGAAGAGTCGCTTATGTTGGGCGACGAGGGAGGTTTTGCTCCAAAAGTAAACGGCATAAGAAAACCGCTCCAATTTTTAACAGATGCAATTAAGGAGAATAATTTAGAAGGGGAGGCTCGTCTAGCTTTAGATGTGGCTGCTTCTTCTTTTTATAGCGATGGAGCATATAAAGTCGACGGAAAAGATATTTCTAAAGAAGATTTAAGAGATGTTTATGATTCTTTAATCAGCGAATTTAATTTACTTTCTATTGAGGACCCGTTTGATGAAGAAAGTTTTGATGATTTTAGAAAATTAAAAGAAAATAATAAAGGTTTTTTGGTTGTGGGGGATGATTTGACAGTTACAAATAAAATTCTGCTTCAAAAAGCAATAGAAAAAGGAAGCATAAATGCGATGATTATTAAGCCGAACCAAATCGGTACGCTTTCCGAGACACTTGAAACTATGAGACTAGCTCGTGAGAATGATATAGAACTCATTGTGAGCCATAGAAGCGGGGAGACGGAGGATGATTTTATTGCCGATTTGGCTTATGCTTTTGGCTGTTTTGGCCTAAAAGCCGGTGCTCCATTAAAATCTGAAAGAAAGGTGAAATATGACAGATTAATTAAAATTTCAGAAATGTGATTTTTATGGATATGCTATAATATCTTATATATGGCAGAAGAAAAAAAAGAAAATTTTATAAAATGGTATAGCGAAGTCGGTATTGCGGATGTTCCTTCGGTGGGCGGTAAGAATGCCGCGTTAGGTGAAATGTATTCAAACCTTGTGCCTCTTGGGGTAAATATACCGGACGGTTTCGCTCTTACTGCCGATGCGTATCGGCATTTTTTCAAGAAGACAGGATTGGATGAGGAAATAAAAAAAATTCTTTCCGATTTAAACACGAAAAACATTCTTAATCTCCAGGTTCGCGGGAAAAAAGTTCGCGAGGCCATCTTAAAAGCCATTTTGCCACAAGACCTTGATGACGCAATCACAAAAGCTTACGCGGAACTGGAGAAAAAATACGGGAAAAATAGAGATGTGGCAGTACGTTCGTCGGCCACGGCTGAAGACCTTCCGGGCGCTTCTTTCGCCGGACAACAGGAAACTTATCTTGATGTGCGTGGGATAGATAATGTTCTTGTATCTACCAAGAAATGCATTGCTTCTCTTTTTACCGACCGGGCTATCTCATACCGAGCGGACAAAGGATTCTCTCATTTTGACGCGGCGCTTTCCGTCGGTGTGCAGTGTATGGTGCGTTCCGATAAGGCATCTTCGGGCGTAGCTTTTACGCTTGATACAGAGACGGGTTTTGACAAAGTTATTTTGATAAACGGTATATACGGTCTTGGCGAATTCATCGTGCAGGGAGAAGTCATACCTGATGAATTTATAATTTTCAAGCCCACACTCGAAAACAATAGTAAAAATCCTATCATAGGCAAGAACATAGGCAAGAAAAATATAAAGCTCGTTTACGCTAAAGGAGGGACAAAGAAAGAAAAAGTTTCCCTGCAAGACCAGCAGAAATTCTGCATCACAAACGAGGAGGCGGTAAAATTAGCAAAATGGTGTTTGGAAATAGAAAAATATTTTTCAAAAAAGCATAACCATTATCAGCCCATGGATATTGAATGGGCCAAAGACGGCAGGACAGGAGAACTTTTCATAGTGCAAGCCCGTCCCGAGACTGTTCATTCCGGAGAAGATAAGAATGTGTTAAAAGAATATCAATTGCAAAGAAAGAGCAAAGTACTGGTGGATGGCATTGCGGTGGGTTCCAAAATCGGTAGCGGCAAAGTCCGTATTTTACATAATGCGAAAAATATTTCTTCCTTTAAAAAAGGGGAGGTGCTGGTGACGGAAATTACCGACCCGGACTGGGAACCTATTATGAAAATCGCCGGAGCTATCGTGACGGATAAAGGTGGGCGTACTTCTCATGCCGCTATCGTATCGCGCGAACTGGGTATTCCTTGCATTGTGGGTTCTAATAATGCTACCAAAATACTTAAGAACGGAAAAGAAGTCACAGTAGATTCTTCTTCAGGTCAGGTGGGTAATGTATATGAAGGTATCATCCCATTTAAAATAATAGAACATCGTCTAGATAAAATACCTAAAATAAACACGAAAATAATGGTGAATATAGGTTCTCCGGACGAAGCGTTCAAAAATTGCTACCTTCCGGTGGAGGGAGTAGGACTCGGGAGATTGGAATTTATTATTGCTTCACATATCGGTGTTCATCCGAATGCCTTGATTGATTATAAAAAACTAAAAGAAGGCAAAAAAACCCCGTATATACAAAAAGTTCTCAAAGAAATTGATAATTTAACGCCTTTATACAAAGACAAAACACAGTTTTACGTGGAAAGACTGGCATTGGGAATCGCGAAGATTGGCGCCACTTTTTATCCAAAAGAAGTCATTATTAGATTTTCCGATTTTAAGACGAATGAATACCGCACTTTACTAGGAGGCGAGATATATGAGCCGCATGAAGAAAATCCGATGCTGGGCTGGCGCGGGGCTTCTCGTTATTATGACCCGAAGTTTAAGGTGGCTTTTGGCCTTGAATGCAAAGCTATGAAAATGGTGAGAGAAGATATGGGTCTCACAAATGTGGTTCCAATGATTCCATTTTGCCGAACCCCGGAAGAAGGGAAGAAAGTTGTGCAAGTAATGGCCGAGCATAATCTGGACCGGGTAAAAGACAAAAAGCTTAAAATTTATGTAATGTGCGAGATACCTTCAAATATTCTTCTGGCAGATGAATTTTTGGAAATTTTTGACGGTATGTCTATCGGTTCCAATGATTTGACTCAGTTAACCTTGGGGCTGGACCGTGATTCCGGAATAGTCACCCATATTGCGAATGAAAACAATGAGGCGGTTAAGAAACTTATCGCCGATATCATTCACAAATGCAGAGAAAGAGGTAAATATGTCGGAATTTGCGGGCAAGCTCCGTCGGACTACCCGGAATTCGCGAAGTTCTTGGTGGATGAAGGTATAGAGAGTATGTCGCTTAACCCTGACACTGTTATTAAAATTATTATGGCTCTTGGTAAAAAGAGTTAAAAAATATGAATATACTTTTAGTGTCTCAAACCATCTTTTATATTGTATCGTCGATTGCAATAATTATTATTGGCGTATTGATTGTGATTGTAATATATTATCTGATATGTATTTTAAGAAATACCCGCAATATTTCTGATGATATAAGTCAGACTTATATTAAGGCAAAAAGGAGTATTAAAAAAATTATCAGTTTAATAAGCAAGAATAAAAAATATGAAAAAGAAAAATAAACCTGTTCGTAAATTAAAAAATGGAAAGGGTGGAAAGTTTTTAAGCGGAGCGTTAATCGGAGCGGCCTTGGGGGTAGCAGCGGAAATTTTTGCCACGTCGGAAAAAGGCAAAAAGGTCAGCAAAGAAATAAAAAGCAGGTCAATAGAATTTTATAAATTTATAGCGCCGCAATTGAAGAGGGTTGCGGAAGAAATGGGGGAAGAGGAGTATAGAACATTGGTTGATAAATCAATTTCTCATTTCGGTAAAAATGCTAAGCTTACTCCAAAAGAAAAAGCGGATTTAGCCAAAGAAGCCCATGCATCTTGGAAACATCTGAAAAAACATCTTTAGAATACTTTTGTGCGGGATGGGGTAATCGAAACCCCGTCTAATCCTTGGGAAGGACTCATTCTGCCACTAAACTAATCCCGCGTGTATATAAAATATACTGTTTTTGACCATTTGACAAGTATGCTATAATACAAATATATGAAAAATGTAACAATTTATTCAACGCCGACATGCCACTTCTGCCATATGGCAAAAGATTTTTTTAAGTCTAATAATGTCGCTTATACAGAATACGATGTGGGTAGTAACATTGAAAAAAGAAAAGAAATGCTGGATAAAAGCGGACAAATGGGCGTGCCGGTAATCACCATAGGTGATGAACTAATAGTAGGTTTTGATAAAACTAGGATAGCTAAAGCCCTTGGTTTTATCTAATGTGTCCTCGGCAGGAATCGAACCTGCAATTACTCCTTAGGACGGAGTCGTTATATCCATTTAACTACGAAGACTCGGCAAGCCTATATAATTTAGCATATAAAACCAAAATTTAAAAATTGGCTTTTTGAAGTGGCTGTGATAAAATACAATTTATGGACCCGGAATCCAAACAGTTGCTTCAAAATACGTTAGCTCTTACTGAGGAAAATAACAAGATGCTTCATAAAATCAGAAGCGTTCAAAAAAGAGATGCCATTTGGCAGACCTTGAAGTATATTCTTATAATAGGTATTGCCCTCGGGGCCTTTTATTTTTTAGACCCCTATTTAAATAAAATAATTGATTTATATAATTCAGTTGCCGGGGCGCAGCAAAAGTTAAACACCACCGGCAGTCCTTTGCAGGATTTATTGAAAAATTTGTGAAATAGAAATGCCTGGGTAGCTCAGTAGTAGAGCTCTCCCCTGAAGAGGGATAGGTCGGGTGTGCGATTCACCCCCCAGGCACAAAATAATTTAACTAGATTGATTTAACCTTAATAGTATTCTTTTTTTCCTTGTCTACTTTTTGTATTCTGACGGTCAGTAAACCGTGTTTTTCCGTGGCTTCAACTTCTTCCGGCTCTACTTCTTGGGGAAGAAGTATGGAACGGGAGAATTTTCCCCAGTAAAGTTCTTTTACGAAGTAATTTTCCTCGTCTATATTTCTATTTTCTTCTCTTTTGCCTCTTATTGTGATCATATCCCTGGCAATTGTGAGTTCCAAGTCTTCTGGTTTGACCCCGGCGACCATAGTTTGGAGCACGATATCCGTCGGTGTCTGATAAACGTCAACGGTTAATTCCAGTTCTTCATTTTCTTCTTCCATCCAGCCGTTGCCGTTCTTTTTATCTCCTTTAACGGAAATACTTATTTCTTCCTCCAGTTCCTGGTCGGCGTGGACGCCTCCGGTCAACCTATCAAAAAAGCTTCTTTTTTTATTTTGTATATTCATATAATTATAATCAGTTTGCGCTCATTCTTCTTAATTTTTCAAAAAGTAACATAATAATAATTGTAACGACCCAAAGGAAACCCAGTACTCTTAAAAAACTATTTCCGCTGTTATCCATTATAAAAAAATTAAAGGCACTATGCAAGGCAATAGCAAGTATAATACCTCCCAGCAGGTATATTTTTTGGGCTATTTTTCTCATATAAAAAGAAAGGCCTAGTGCTATGCCTATAACTCCGCTTGATACGGCATGCAGTAAAGTGGACCCTAAAAATCTAAGTTCTCCGGTAAGCAAGCTTACTGTGGCTTGATTTAAGGAAAGCGGTTTAATCAAAAACATAGTATTTTCAAGCGCCGCGAAACCTAAAGCGACGGTAATTAAAAATATCGGCCAGTCTATAGGTTTATCAACGCGGTTCATCTTGTAAAGAAGTATTACCACTCCCAAATATTTAATTAATTCTTCTATGGTTGCCCAGTCGATTATCTGCCATACTTTTGAATTCACATTGTTTTGCACAAATCTTTCAAGCGGTATCACAAAAGCTACGCAAATCATGCCGATAAAAAATATCACGGCTATGAGTCCATTTGGTTCGGGTTTTTCTTTATCTTCTCGGAGCCAAAACCAAAGCCATAGTAAAGCCGGAGCAACCCCTCCCAAAAGCGCCAGTCCTAAAATTTCGGGATTATTAATCATTGGGCCATTTTTCAACCATTAAAAGATTATTCTTTTTTGCGGGCAGTATCGACCATATTTCTTCTGTGACAAAAGGCATAAAAGGATGGAGAGTTTTTAGAAGGGTATCAAGATGAGTGTATAAAAGCGCTTTTGCCGAGTCGGCGTTTTTGTTTTCCAGAATTTTTTTCTTTGACCTTTCAATAATAATATCCGCGAAAGTATGCCAAAAGTAATGATAAAGTTTTTCAGCGACAATAGAAAACCTGAAATCATTCATTTCTTTTGAAATTTCAATCACTAAATCTTGCAGTTCCTTGTCGCTTTTTGTGTCTTCTTCATCCAAAATAAATAGATTTGATATATCAAAATCTTTCGTTTGCTCAATGACAAATCTTGATGCGTTCCAGATTTTATTGGCGAATTTTTTATAACCGCGTATATCATTTTCATCCAATTTCAAATCATTGCCCGGTGTATTGCCCACAATCATAGCCATACGAAGAGCGTCATTGCCATAGTTTTTAATAATATCTAACGGGTCAGTAGCCTTATTTCCCAGGGACTTTGACATTTTCTTGCCGTCCGCAGTGCGTACCATTCCGTGGAGGTAAACATTTTTAAATGGTATCTCTCCCAATAAATATTGAGACATTAATATCATTCGCGCAATCCAGAAGAAAAGAATGTCGTGTCCAGTTTCAAGCACAGTCGTAGGGTGATATGTTTCCAAGTCTTTTGTTTTTTCTGGCCAGCCTAAAGTGGAAAAAGTCCAAAGTCCGGAAGAGAACCATGTGTCCAAAGTGTCTTCATCCTGAGTCCAACCATCGCCCTTAGGTGCCTCTATACCGCAATATATTTCATCTTTGCGGTACCAAACAGGTATTCTGTGCCCGTACCAAATTTGCCTGGAAATGCACCAATCGCGCAGATTCTCAATCCAATTAAAATAAACTTTTTCAAAATGCTCCGGAATGATTTTTATTTTTCCTTCTTTGACCGGTTCTAACATTAATTCTTTCAGTGATTTATTTCTGCGGGAGGGGATTTTTTTATTTACATCCACGAACCATTGCAGCATTATTTGTGGTTCAATGATTCCTCCGGTTCGCTCGGCAGTCGCCACTCTATTTATGTAATTTTCGTCAATTGATACGAGTAACCCTTTTGATTTTAATTTTTCAACAATTTTTTCCCGCGCGTCGGTAATTTTCATTCCTGCAAATTCACCGGCTATAGGGAGTAACTTGCCGTATTTATCAATAATTTGTTCTTTGTCCAGTTTATATTTTTCCGCAAGGGCAAAATCTTCGTGTGAGTGCCAAGGAGTGATGGTCATTACTCCGGTTCCGAATTCCATATCAATCATTTTATCTTTTATAACCGTCGCTTCAATCGGTCCGTTTATCCATTCTAATTTTATTTTCTGCATATGCTTCCAATTTTTATATCTTTTATCGTCCGGATGCATTACCACATACTTATCGCCGAATTTCGTTTCGGGTCTTGCTGTGCCTATTTCAAACGGTCCGTACTTGAAAGTATAGAATTTACCCTTTTTTTCTTCATATATAAGTTCGTCGTCGGAGATGACTGTTTGGCCTTTCGGGTCCCAATTTACAATACGATGTCCTCTGTAAATAAGACCGTCGTCATACATTTGTTTGAAAGCGGTGCGCACGGCCAGATTTCTTTTTTCATCAAGTGTAAATGCTTCACGGGACCAGTCTAGTGACGCGCCCATTGTCTTTGCCTGGTTTACGATAGTATCGTGAGATTCTTGCGCGAATTTTTCCACCCGTTTTAAAAATTCTTCCCGTCCTATATCATTTTTACGGATTCCTTCTTTTTCCAATAATTTTTCAACTTTTGATTGCGTGGCAATAGCCGCGTGGTCTGTGCCGGGGAGCCAAAGCGTCTTTAATCCTTTCATTCGTGCGTAACGCACCATAATGTCTTCTATCACTAGCATAAGGGCGTGTCCTGTATGCAGGTTCCCGGTGACATTGGGCGGAGGGAGAACTATTGAAAAAGGTTTGGCATCGGGTTTTGTTATTCCTTTTTCCACGCATATATCAGGGTTAAAAAAACCGCTCTTTTCCCAGAGTTTGTAAATTTTGCTTTCTGTTTCTTTCGGGTCGTATGGCTTCAGTAATCTCTCGTCCATACCACAAATAATATCATAAAATATTAGCCTTTTCTACTTCAGGCGCAGATTGCCCGTTGCTTTTATACCGTCTATTTTCGGAACTTTTTTATTGTTGTTTAGGTAATTTAAATACCCAGCTACACCTATCATTATGGAATTATCTCCGGTTAATTCTTTTTCCGGAAAAAGTAGTTCTGCATTCTTTCCTAAAGCTTTTTTCATTTGTCTTTGCAGATGTTTATTGCAAGCCACTCCGCCCCCGACTATGATAGTTTTCGCTTTATATTTTTCCTTTGCCTTTATTGTTTTATAAATAAGGGTTTCTACTACAGCGTTTTCAAATTCTAGGGCTATCTTTCTTTTTATCTCTTCATTTAGCGGTTCAATCTTTTTAATCAGATAAAGCACTGCCGTTTTTAATCCGGAAAAAGAGAAATCAAAATTTTTACTGTAAAGCATAGGGCGGGGGAGGGAAAAAGGAAAACTATTAGCCGAACCTGTATGCTTTTGCGAATGGTCTGGCTGGGGTAGGGGACCCAGGGAACCGAGGACCTGAGCAGAAGCATCAGGTGAGGCTTTCCTCTCTTCTTCCGCCAATTTTGAAATTTTTGGCCCGCCCGGATACGGCAGGTCCATCATTCTAGCTACTTTATCAAATGCTTCTCCGGCCGCATCGTCTAAAGTTTCGCCTATGATTTTATATTGCTTGAAATTTTTAGTGAGTACGAGCTCGGTGTGTCCGCCGGAAACAAGAAGGGAAAGGACAGGGGAATCCACTTTTGGAATAATAAATTTTCCTTTGTGTTTTGCGAAAACAGAAAGTATGTGTCCTTCCATATGGTTCACCGGTATCAATGGGACGTTCCAATTTTTTGCCAACTCCTTCGCGAAAACGATTCCGGTCCAAAGCGCCGGTTCTAATCCTGGTCCGTATGTCACGGCTATAACATCAACCGGCTTTTTATTTTTTTCTAATTTTGCTTTTTGAAGCGCCTGTTCCAAAATTATAGGCAGATTCTTAATATGCTCTCTTTTGGCAAGCATCGGGTAGACTCCGCCGTACTCCGCGTGGATTTTTATCTGTGAATTTGAAACATTGGCTAGAATTTCAAAAAAAGCCTTTCCTTTTTTCAGGTTGGCTTCCATTATGCTTATGGCTGTGTCATCGCAAGATGTTTCAATACTCAATATTCTCATCCCGTTAGAAATTTAAATAAATAATAATTATGTCCTCAATGTTCCTGTTAGTGAAATTTCTAACGGGACTCATGTGCGCGATACAGGATTCGAACCTGTGACCTACCCCACGTCAAGGGGTCGCTCTACCAACTGAGCTAACCGCGCGTTTTTCAGGCGTCACTGCAACTAAACCAACCGTGCAAACGTATTTCAGGCGTGCTTTTGATTATACAGTAATTTTCTCCAATATTTCAAGTTCTTCTTTGGTGTTGGGCTGGAGTCCTTCGATAATGTTTGCCACGGGCACCGCTTCGATTTTCTTACCCTGGCCCCGGGCTATTTTGATGAGGTCGGTCAAATAATATTCGCCCTGCGCGTTTTCGTTTTTTATCAGGCCGATATTTTTCCAAAGCCAGTCCGAGTCAAAAACATACACCGCCGGATTCAGCTCTTTTACCATTTTTTCTTTTTCCGTGGCATCTTTGAATTCGACTATTTCTTCCAATGATTGGTCGGCTTTCCTTATTATTCTGCCGAAATGCCGGAGACTGGACCTCCATTCCTCAAAATCAGGCATTAACACCGTGGCTATCGTTATGGTCGGCTTTTTTTCATTGTGTTTTTTAAGCAGGCGTTCAATTGTTTCTTTTGAAATGAGCGGTTGGTCACAGGACAATACGAGTACTGTTTTGTGGCTCGGGTTGACGCTCCCTTTAGCCGACGCCACAGCGTGCCCGGTGCCTAACGGCTTTTCCTGTTCAGCGTATATATAATCATTTCCCAATGCTTCTTTTATATCTTCCTTTTTATGGCATACCACAATCACGGGTTTGATGGGTAAGCGCAAAGTGGAAATAGTATCAAGTATATGCTGAATTAATGGCTTGTTTTTAAACATTACCAGCGCTTTGGGCTTTTCGGACTTCATACGCACTCCTTTACCGCCGGCCAAGATTATAATTTGGGTATTTGTCATAAAAAATAATAAGCCCGCAAACTTTACGAGGCTTTATTAAGTAATATATTAGCACTTTAAATAAATTTTACGAGTATGGTATAGTGTATATTATGTTTAGAGGAAATGCACTAGAATTTGCAAATAAAAAGGAGTCCAAAGTTCAGCCTGAGAATGGCATTGAGACTTTTTTGCTGGATGAAAATTGGAAAGGTGGTCCGGATGCGGAAAATATAAGGAAAATTACAAAAGCCGGGCAGGAGGTTTCTTTTGATAAAGATGCAAAAAATGAAGATGGTATTATAAGCGGCATAAATGATAAACCAAAATACTCGTCTAATTTTTATGACTGTGTTGGTATTGCGGCGTGCGGTGAATCGCTATCAAACAATAAACCGATTTCATTTCTTGCTCATCTTTCCAGAAGCACCGGATATTTTAAAGAAAAAGATAAGGGTTATTATAATCCTGATAAAATATCAAAAGACCTTCAAAAACAAACTTCTGAACTTTTGAAATCTTCAAAAGAAAAAACGGTAAGTATCGCTATATTTGGTGGGTTTGTTAATAGAAATACGGAAAATAAAAATGATAGAATCGTGGGCAATTTTCATTCGTATGTTAATACTATTAATTTTTTAAGAGAGTCGTTTTCAGTTTTCAAAGATTTAGACCCCGTCATAGTTATTGGGCCGAAAAGATATATGGACCTTAACAACGGAACAGAAGCATATTTTGATACTCCTCAAAGAAAACTCTTTATTTACCAAAAGGGTAACGATGCCAAGCCCAATTTTCGTCCTTTTAGCTTTAAACTTTCTGAAGCGGATAAATTCTTAAAAGAAATAGAAAAAGAGTTTGAAAACTAATTTTGTGACCCTACAGAGAATCGAACTCTGATTACCGCCTTGAAAAGGCGATGTCCTAACCGTTAGACGATAGGGCCAATATTCTATTTTTAACATACTTTCTCCCAAAGCCACTTTTAAAATATCTTTCACGTTTCCTGGCTTCTATAATACTATTTGTATTTTCAAAGTAAACTAATTTAAATGGAATACGTAATTTTGTTGAACGAACTTTTCCACTATTGTGTTCTCTGATTCTTCGTTCTAAATTATCAGTAAAACCATAATATAGCTTATCATCTTTATTGCTTTTTAATACATATACAAAATACATATCCTTTTGACGATACCAGCCTGCTCCCGACCAACGGGAGGGTTGGCAGGGGGCCAAAAACATTGAATATCATAACATTTTTTGAAAAAATCGCAAAAAGTGTTAGATTTACAGAGTATGGAGATGTGGCAGAGTGGTTTAATGCACCGGTTTCGAAAACCGGCATACCGAAAGGTATCGGAGGTTCAAATCCTCCCATCTCCGCAACTGTGCATAATTTAACTAAAAATCTGAGTCGACAAAATAAAAAACCCGACGACCACTTTCATGTATCGTCGGGTTTCTCTCCATTTTTTTTGAAAACTTTGTCTGTTGCCCAAAAACTGGGCCAAGCAAGGATTATTATTACTAATGCTTTTGATTGCCAATACTTTAGATAGCATTGATCGGTAAAAAAATACAGTAAACCTGTATTAATTACCCAGTAAGCCAATGCCACTAGTGTATACAAGGCAATTTCCTTCTTGGTTTTTTTCTTGCTTCTTTCTCCGAAAGCCCAAAATTTGTAGATGGAGAAGTTCGTTAAATCAAGAACTATCTCCCCAACAATAGAAGATACCAGATACCATACTCCTAATTCTG
>Ga0265340_10001051_pt1 | contig 15721 bp, 8 predicted proteins | sample 4CB225metaG_FD_202082 | JGI IMG/M metagenome (GOLD analysis project Ga0265340, IMG submission 202082) | Rhizosphere microbial communities from Carex aquatilis grown in University of Washington, Seatle, WA, United States - 4-CB2-25 metaG | ecosystem: Host-associated > Plants > Roots > Rhizosphere...
CCGACCACGAGCCCGAACCCGGACCCGATCGCGACCCCGACCCCGAGCCCGCCCCAGAGCCCGACCCCGAGCCCGCCCCAGAGCCCGACCCCGAGCGCGCCCACGAGCCCGCCCGCAATCTCGCCCACGAGCACGAGCCCGACCACGAACCTGCGCAGAGTGCGAAGTTCCCCTCGGGTGGGCCAGCGAACTGTCAGCTGCCGGGGTGGCTTTGGCCCAACCACGAGCGCGACAACGAGCCCGACCACGAGCCCGACCTCGAGCCCGACAACGAGCCCGCCCACCAGTCCGAACACGAGCCCGACCATGAGCCCGACCACGAGCCCGACCACGAGCCCGACAAGGAGCCCGAACACGAGTCCCGCGAGAAGTTTGAGGTGGCGTCGCTGGATCCAGGTGGGGATCTGCCACCAGGCCAGATCGCGGGTCCATGAGGGGTCGTGGGGTGTGCCCATGTGGTGGGCGATCCAGCCCAGCCACCGGGTAGCGTGGGCACGGCGGCCGGGCTCGGGGTAGGCGGTGATTAGGGTCTGGTCCAGGAGCTGATCGCGGAGATCTTGCTCGGTGTGGATCCGAGAGCTCAGCCATGCCGGGTCCGGGCCGAGGGCGCGGGCCAAGGACAGGGTGAGCGGGGTGGTCAGAGTCCGGGCCAGCACCCCCTCGGGATCGGCCTGGAGTTGGTCGGTGACGTGCTGCCAGGCCAGCTGGGCCCGTCCGGTCCGGCCGGCCAGCAAGTAGTCGGCTGCGGTCTGGGGTCCGACTGGCTGCAGGTCGATGACCGCGGCGTACGGCAGGCCGATCCCGTCGTCCTGGATGGCGTCCTGGTACTCCACAGGTCGACTGCTCAGGACCACCCGGATCCCGGCCGCCTCGCCGGTCAGCCGGTGCAGAGCGCGTCGACGAAACAGGTTGGGCATCTCGTCCAGGCCGTCCAGGAACAGTGCCACCCGCCCCTCGCGCAGGAGTTGGGCGATGGCGTCGGGTCCGTAGTCGACCGCCTGCAGGTACGGGTGGTCCCGGGCCAGTGTCGCGCTCACCCATTCGTGCACGCCCTGCGTGTGCGGATCCCAGGAGCCCAGGGTCAGCCACACCGGCACCGGTACCCGGGTCCGCTCGGAGGCAGGGACACGGCCGCGGTGCTGGAGTGCTTCCAGAAGCAGCATGATCATCGCTCCGGTCTTGCCGGCTCCGGGGCCGCCGATCAGCACGAGGCGTCCGTGCCGCAGCCGGGCGTATACCCGGTCGTGCAGGCGGGTCACCAGCCCGGAGCTGAGTACCTGCCCCGAAGTAGTCCCTGGCATCGGCGACGGATCGGTCCCCAGCGACCCGAACTCGTTAACCTCCTGCCGGTCCCCGGCGACCTCCGGGCCGGCCCACTGCCACCGCACCCGCACCGGCGCCGGCAGTTGAATCCCCCGCGCCACCGCCTGCCGCGACCATTCGTGCAGCATCCGGGTCGCCAACTGGTCCGCAGCCGCCTCCACCTGCCCCGCGGTCGAAGCCCCCTCGGGACGAACACGAGAACGCGTCCACCCCCACACCAAGACCGGCGGCACCACGACCAGCGCTGTCAGCAGCGTGCCCCAAACCTGTGCCCGGTGATCCTGTTCATCCTTCGTGTCCCCGGACACCACATACATGATCACCCCAGCTACGCCGAGAACGACGACCAGCACCCACCCCCACACCAGGACACGGCGTATGCGATTAGCCACGATCCGCAATTTATCCCGATAGAGGCCCCGCTTCGGCAGGTGCGCGGTGGCGATCGCCGCACAGCCCAGCCCGCGCGGTCCGGTGCCCGTACCGAATCGGCATCCGCGATTCCGGGCTCAAACCGCCGGATCGGTGCAACCTCTGGCGGGCACATCGGCTCGTTGTGTCGAGGCGAATCGGGCCAGGATTTTGAACGGTAGCTGCACCCGTAGCTGCATCCTGCCCGTCTTAAGAATCTTGAAATCGGTAAACTTGCTGGTCAAATAGTGTGGGCCCCCGGGGGATCGAACCCCGAACCCGCGGATTAAAAGTCCGCTGCTCTGCCGATTGAGCTAGAGGCCCCTGGGGACGAAGACGACCCCGTCCACAGGGTAGAGGGTACGGGCTGCCGTTCTGGCCGCCCTGGTTGCACCCGGCGTACAGATTACCCTGCGGTAGAGCCTGGGTCGCCAGTAGAGGGCCTGCAGGTTGAGGAAATCTCCAGAGCTCCATCGTCCCAGGCGGGCCGGTCCACCTGATTTGGCCAGGCCCGATCAGCCGGTGGTGAGGGTGCTGGCGATGTCGGCGAGGAAGCGGGAGCCTAGTTCGCCGTCCACCAGTCGGTGATCGAAAGAGAGGCTGAGCGTCGTGACCCAGCGAACGGCCAGTTGACCCTTGTGCACCCAGGGTTGTTCGCGGACGGCGCCCAGGCACAGGATCGCCGCTTCCCCGGGGTTGAGGATCGGCGTTCCGCAATCGACCCCGAAAACTCCGACATTGGTGATGCTGATCGTGCCGCCGGTGAGATCCGTGGGGGTGCAGCGTCCGGCTCGGGCGGTCTCGGTGAGGTTGTTCAGCGACCGGGCGAGTTCGATCAGCCCCAGTCGCTCGGCATCCTTCAGGTTGGGCACCAGCAGTCCGCGGGGGGTGGCGGTGGCGATGCCCAGGTTGACGTAGCGCTTGATCACGATCTCCTGCGCGGCCTCGTCCCAGCAGGAGTTCAGCCCGGGAGCGTGGCGCAGCGCCTGGATCAGGGCGGTGGCGACGAACGGCAGGATCGTGAGTTTGACGCCGTCCAGGAAGGCACTGCCACGGAGGCGCCGGATCAGGTCCATTGTCGCTGTGACATCCACAGTGATGAACTCAGTGACGTGCGGTGCGGTGAACGCGCTGGCGACCATGGCCGCTGCGGTGGCCCTGCGGACGCCGTGGATCGGGATCCGTTCCTCGCGCTCGGTGGAGGGCCGGATCGAAGGTTCTGTGGACGCCGTCGCCGGAGTTCCGGTGTTTCGTCTCGCGCAGTGCTCGAGCAGATCCTGCCGGGTGACGATGCCGCCGGTGCCGGTGCCAGGCACTTGCGCCAGATCGACCTCCAGTTCCCGGGCCAGTTTGCGGACCAGTGGTTTGGCCAGCGGGCGCGTGGGTATGGGGGAAAACGACGGCGATGCCGGTACTGGCCGGGGTCGGGTCCCTCGACGACTGCTGGTGCCGGCAGTGGCGCCGTACCCCACCAGCACGGGAACCCTTTCGCCGCCTGCCTGTTCCTCGGGCCCCTGTTCTTCGGGCTCCCGTTCCCCGGCCTCTCGCTCCCCGGCCTCTCGCTCCCCGGCCTCTCGCTCCCCGGCCTCTCGCTCCTGGGGCACCTGTCGTTCCTGGTCCGCCTGTTCTCTGGCTGCCTGGTCCCCGGTCGCCGATTCCACTGCGAAAGTGATGATCGGCGTCCCGACCGCGACGGTTGTGCCCGCGTCGACCAGCAGTTTGCGCACCCGGCCGGCGTACGGCGACGGCAGTTCGACGGCGGCCTTGGCCGTCTCCACCTCGGCGATCACCTGATTGAGGATCACCGGGTCACCGACCGCGACGTGCCAGCGCAGAATTTCGGCGTCGGTGAGACCTTCTCCCAGGTCAGGAAGTTGGAAACTCTTCTCGATCATCTTGGCCTGGTCGGTGGCCATCAGGGCTCGACCAGGGTCTGATCGACTGCGTCCAGGATCCGATCGACGCCGGGCAGGTAGAACTCCTCCAGTTTGGCCGGCGGGTACGGAGTGTCGTAGCCGCCGACGCGCAGCACCGGCGCGTGCAGGTGGTAGAAACAGCGCTCGGTGATCCGGGCCGCCAGTTCCGCGCCCGGGCCGAAGGAAACCGGCGCTTCGTGAGCTACCACGAGCCGTCCGGTCTTGCGCACCGACGTCTCGATGGTGTCGAAATCGATCGGAGAAATCGATCGCAGGTCGATGATTTCCAGCGAGTTGCCCTCCTGCTCGGCGACCGTAGCCGCGGCCAGGGCGGTGGCGATCAGAGGCCCGTAGGCGACCACGGTCGCGTCGGTGCCGGTCCGCAGTATCCGAGCCTGGTGCAGAGGCCAGGAATCCAGCCCGATGTTCTCATCAACCTCGCTCTTGTCCCAGTATCGGCGCTTGGGCTCGAAAAACAGCACCGGGTCGTCGGAGGCGATCGCCTGCTGGATCATCAGGTAGGCCTCGGCCGAGTTGCTGCAGGAGACCACCCGGAGCCCGGCGGTATGGGCGAAATACGATTCGGGCGACTCCGAATGATGTTCTACCGCACCGATTCCGCCGCCGAACGGAATCCGGATCGTGAGCGGCATCCGGACATGACCGCGGGTGCGGTAGTGCAGTTTCGCGACTTGCGAGACGATCTGGTCGAACGCCGGGTAGACGAAACCGTCGAACTGGATCTCGCAGACCGGGCGGTAACCGCGCATCGCCAGCCCGATCGCCGTGCCGACGATCCCGGATTCGGCCAGCGGGGTGTCGATCACCCGGCGGTCGCCGAAATCCTTCTGCAGGCCCGCGGTCACCCGGAACACCCCGCCGAGCCGGCCGATGTCCTCACCTAGTAACAAGACCTTGGGGTCGTCCTCCAGGGCCCGGCGCAGTCCGGAATTGATCGCCTGGCTGAGGGTCATGGTGGTCATCGCTGGTGGCCCTCCAGTGTCGCCAGGTGCGCCAGCAGCGCGGCCCGCTGCTGGTGGATCAGCGGGTGCGGATCCGTGTAGACGTGCTCGAACAGGTCCTCCGGCGCCGGGTCCGGCGTCTGCAGGCAACCGGCTCGCAAAGCACCGGCCACTTCGTCGGCGGCCCGGGTGACGGCGCCCGCCTGCCCGTCATCCAGAGCGCCCTCCCGTTCCAGCAGCAATCGGATCCGGTCGATTGGATCCCGGGCTCGCCACTGGTCGAGTTCGGCCGGGCTCCGATAGCGGGACGGATCGTCCGACGTCGTGTGCGGGCCCATCCGGTAGGTGAGGGCCTCGATCAGGATCGGGCCGCCACCGGCCCGGGCCTGCCGGAGCGCGAACCGGGTCACGGCCAGCACCGCGAGCACATCGTTGCCGTCGACCCGCAGCCCGGGGATGCCGAACCCGGCCGCCCGCTCGCCCAGCGGAACCTGACTCTGCACCCGGACCGGCTCGGAGATCGCCCACTGGTTGTTCTGGCAGAAGAACACCACCGGCACCTGCCAGGACGCGGCGAACGTGAAGGCCTCGGCGACGTCGCCCTGACTGGTCGCGCCGTCCCCGAAATAGGCGATCACCGCCCCGCCCGCGTCGTCCAGTTTCATCCCGAGGGCGTAACCGGTGGCATGCAGCGCCTGCGCCCCGACCACGATCGCCGGCACGGCCATCCCGATTTCGGACGGCGTCCAGCTCGACGGCGCGCTGCCGCGCCACTGCCGCAGCAGAGCCTGCGGATCCGCCCCCCGGCAGTAGGCCACACCGTGCTCGCGATAGCTCGGGAACACGTAGTCGGCTTCGGTCAGGGCGTGCGCGGAGCCGACCTGGGCCGCCTCCTGCCCGAGCAGTGGAGCCCACAGGCCGACCTGACCCTGACGCTGCAGTGCGGTCGCCTCGGTATCGATCCGCCGGACCACGACCAGATCGCGGTACAACTCCCGCAGCTTCTCCGGGCCGACGTCCGCGACGAGGGCACGGAACATTTCGATTCCGGACGTCTCGATGCCGGACGTCTCGATGCCGGACGTCTCGATGCCGGACGTCTCGATTCCGGACGTCTCGATGCCGGACGTCTCGATGCCGGACGTCTCGATTCCGGACGTCTCGATGCCGGACGTCTCGATGCCGGGGGCCTCGATGCCTGACGTTTCGATGCCGGATGTCCCGTCCGACACCCGCTTGCCGGTCGGGTCGACCAACTGGACCAGCGGAATGGCGGCACTGAACTGGCTCATGGGGATCCTTCCCGGCCTGTGAGCTACATCTCACCATGTGACCACCGGGTCCCGATGTGCGCAATTGCCGATTCAGAAATTGTGCAGAATGCCCAACCGATATCCGTCAAGTTGGGAGATAATGGGCATTATGCGTAATCTCGACGCGACCGATGCTCGGCTTCTGCTCGCTCTCTCGGACAATCCCCGGGCCACCGGTCTGGAACTCGCGGCCCGGCTCGGGCTCTCCCGGAACACCGTCCAGGCCCGGCTGACCGCGCTGGAGTCCCAGCCGGCCCTGCATGCCTTCGACACCCGGGTGCATCCGGAAGCCCTCGGCTACCCACTGACGGCGTTCATCACCACACAGGTCAATCAGCACCAGCTCGCCCGGGTCGGGGACGCGCTCGCCGCGGTCCCGGAAGTGATCGAGGTGCACGGACTGACCGGCGCCACCGATCTGCTGGTCCGGGTGGTCGCCCGGGACCCGGACGACCTGTACCGGCTCGCCGAACTCGTGCTCGGCATCCCTGGCGTCGAGCGCACCAGCATCGCCCTGTCGATGCGGGAAATGGTCCGGTACCGGGTCGCACCGCTGCTGAACCGCCGCATTCTCGGTGAATAAGCTGAAAGTGGGCCGGGTTCAGCCGGCCGCGATCCGCTTCAGGGCCCGGATCCCGGGCAGGAAGAAGTACTCTCCGCCCCGGCAGGTGACCACCGGTTTGGCCGGTTGCAAGAAGGTCGGCGGCGTCCCCTGAATGACGATCTTGGTGTCTTGCAGCGCCGCCCCGGACAGGATGTCCCGATCCGTACCGAGCCGGAAGGCGTTTCCGTCGGACATCCAGTGCGCCTGAATGAATTCGAATTGCCGCCGGATGTCGCCCACCAGGGCGATGAACACCAGACCACGCTCATCCGCGGCCAGTTCGGAATCCGATTCCGGAAGTGGCTGCCCGTAAGGGATTCCGCGCCGCAACATTCGATGCCGCATGGTCAGCTCGGTTTCCAGCCCGGCCCGGGCCCCGTCCGTGAGGGCCGAGTTCGGATCCACCGGCCGCGAGTCACGCGGGTTGGCCCGGCGGACATGGGCCCCCACCGGGCAGCGCAGGCCCTGCGGATCGTGTTCCTGAAAACCGAACGGCTGCCGGGTCAGGGCCGGGTTGCTGTGCTCCGCCGCCAGGGTCAGCGGAGTGCCGTCCCGCCACCGTCCCATCAGTTTCGCCGCGGCCAGTTCCTCGCTACCGTTCTCCAGCTTCGCCTCCAGCCGTCCGGCGAGCTGGCGGGTCAGCTCGCGAAAGGCCGGAACGTCCTGCTCGAGTTTGCGGTAGACCAGGTAACTGCCGTTCCGGGCCAGGGTCGAGGGCAGCCCCGCGCCGGCGGTGTCGCCGTCGACGTCCCGGTACCCGAGCAGCACCTCACCGGCCGGCAGTTCCGCGGTCCGGCGTCCGGCGGTGACCCCGTGGATCCGCGGCTGGGAGAGACCGTCCACGAAGCCGAAGTGCTCGCGGAAGCCCGATTTTCCCGCCGCGTCGCCGGCGTCGGCCCGGCCGGGCCGGTCTGCGGGGATCCGGCCGGCCTCGATCGTGTCCAGTAGTTGCAGGCCATGGCGTTCACCCGGCCCGAGTTCGGGATGGGCGGCCAGGTACGCCTGCAGCGCATCATCGTCGGTTCCGGAGAACATCACCAGCAGGTGGACGCCGGGCCCGGCCACCATCGGCGCCTGGCCGTCCGGCTCGGGCCGGCCCGGGATCGCGAACGGCGGTTGCCAGGTGCTGATCCCACGACCAGGGGTCAGCCCCGGCTCCCGGCCGGCCATCCCGGCCCGGAACTCGCCGGCGAACCCGGCCAGCTCGGCCTCCGGCAGGCCGAGCCGGACCAGTCCGGCGTAGCTGATCGCCAGGTGAACAGCGGCGTCGGGGGCCGCCGGGCGATCGGCCGGGTCGTCCGGGAGCGAATCGTCGGCCGGGCCGCCGACCCGGTCCACATAGCGCTCGGCCCACCCGGCGGTCGGAATCGCGGCCGCGGCCCCGGCCAGCCAGCGCCGGGCCGCCGGCGGATCGGTGATCCGCAGCAGCAGGTGCCGGAAGACAAGGTGGCGTGGATATCCGGAAGTGACCAGATTCTGGACGTCGGCCAGGTCGGGATCGGTCGGGGCCGGCCGCCCGCCGTGGGCCAGTCGTTCCCGATCGGCGGCCGGGTCCACCAGGCTCGGCTCGGGTTCGGCCTCCAGCTTGAGCGGCAATTGCCCACCGGTGCCCGGGTCGGGCACCGGAGCCTGGGCGCCGGGCTCGCCGAACACCTGCCGGAGCTGCTTGACCAGTTGATCCTCGGCCAGACCATCGGTCTCCACGGCCACATCGATGACCTGCCGGCGGAGCTGCAGGGCCCGGCGGATCTGGCCGACCGTTGGTTGCTCGTCCGAAGCCGAGAAGATGTACCCGGCCGGGGGCAGGACCCGCTCGGCGAAGAAGGCCCGGAACCGGGCCGGGTCGGAATGGCCCGGGTACATCGAGCACAGCCCCCACAGCTCGTCGGCGACCGGGCCCAGCCGCACCCGCATCCGCTCCACGTAGTCGGCGTCGAAGGCGGGCCCGGCCTGGCCGCGGCTCCGGGCCGGGCCGTCGTAGCTGGCACTGAACAGCAGATACGACAGCGACGGCGGATCCGGTCGCTGGGCCCGCCCGGCGTGGGTGAGCAGGTCGATCAGGGTCGCCGACAGCCTCATGCCGCGGGGGTGAGGCTCCGGTCGGGCGGCGTCCCGGGGCAATATCGTCAGCCGGGCGAAATGGGTGTCCGGCATCGCCGCGAAGGGACTGGGCCGCTCGCGCAGCCGGTGCAGCCGCTCGGTCAGCTCGTCGAGTGATTGCTCGGGGACGGGCGCGAACACGGTGATGGTTCGCAGCCGGGTGGATTTCGGGGCACGCTTGGTGAACATCTGTCCGCTCCGTCAGAGGTCGCGTCCGTCAGAGGTCGCGCTGCACGTCGTCAAGGAACCCGCGCCAGGCCTGGGCCAGGGGCGCGGAGCCGGCGTTGCTGGTGGTGTTGCTGGTAACAGGGGCCACGGTGGCGGTGAACCGCTCGTGCACCCGCAGGGCGGAGGCGATCTCGGTGGTGGTCGCTCCTGGATAAGCCGAGTAGTAATGCTCCAGCGGCCGATCATTGGCCCGGATGTGGGCGGTGAACGCCCGGGGCGGCCGGGCCCCGGGATAGCCGTAACTCGATCCCCAGAGCAATGCCATCTTCTCTGGCACCGCGGTCGAGAAGACATCGATGTAATCGAACCAGGACCCGTTGAAGTTGCTGATGAACAGCAGGTAGCTGTATCGGCTGGGCCGGCGCTGGAGCGGGAATCGATCGATCACCACCCAGTAGGCGGCATGAATGAACGACAGCCGGCGCAGGGTCTTGTCCGGTCCCTGCCTGGTCTTGATCCGCAGCAGCAGCTTCAGAGCCGGCGACCAGAACCGGGGCAATGGGGTGAGTGTGGTCAAAGCGGTGGCCCGACCGGCCCGATTGTCGGCCAGCGTGTCCAGCGACACGCCAGTGCTGCTATCGGTTTCTTCGGCCATCCGGTTCCCCTCCAGGATCTGCTGCCGGCTCGGTGCCCGCTCTGAGTCACCGAGTAGAGGCGGCCGAGCCCGATGTTGATACCGGGCTAAGCCTCGGATATTTCACTAAGAAACATTGTGCCCTGGCGCCTAGAATCAGCAGATGGTATTTGGCCGGGTCGCGGAACGAGCAGCGATCGACGATCTTCTGCGTTCCGCCCGGGTCGGGCGTAGCGGTGCCCTGGTGATCCGGGGTGAGCCGGGGATCGGCAAGAGCACTTTGCTGCGTTTCGCCACGGAGCAGGCCCAGGACATGACCGTGCTGTCCGCCCGGGGGTACGAGTCCGAATCCGAGATCCCCTTCGCCGGGCTGGCCGACCTGCTCCGGCCGGCCCTGCCCCTGCTCGACACCCTGCCGCCGCCGCAGGCCGCGGCGCTGCAGAGCGCGATGTCGCTGGGCCCGCCGGTGGCCGGAGACCGGTTCTCGGTCTGCGCGGCGACGGTCGGGGTGCTGGCCGCCGCGGCCGGCGACCGCTCACTGCTGGTGATCGTGGACGACCTGCAATGGCTTGACGTCTCCTCCCGGGAGGCGATCCTGTTCGCCGCCCGCCGGCTGCACACCGACGGGATCGTGCTGCTGATGGCCAGCCGGGCCGGGGGAGACCGCGAGAACGACTACGCCGGCCTGCGTGAACTGCGGTTGGAGGGGCTCAGCCAGCCGGACGCGGACGCCCTGTGCCGGGAACGGCTGCCCAATGCCTCGGCCGAGGTCCGGCGGCAGATCTACCAGGACACGGCCGGTAACCCGCTGGGCATTCAGGAACTGTGCGACCTGGGCGCCAGCGCGCGGATGCCGATCGGGGCACCGGGGATGCCGGCCCAGTCCCGGCTGGCCCGGGCGCTGTGGGGCCGGCTGGCGGAACTGCCGGACCGGGCCCGCCGGGCGTTGCTGCTGGTGGCCGCGGCGGCCGGCGCCGAAACCGACGTCGTCCTGCTGGCCGCCCGGCACTCCGGTCTCGATCTCGCCGATTTCGGGCCGGCCGAGACCGCCGGCCTGCTGATGATCGAGGAGCAGCAGATCACCTTCCGGCACCCGCTGCTGCGCTCGGTGCTGTACGGATCGTCGTCCATGCATGAGCGGTTCGCCGCGCACGGTGCGCTCGCCGCCGTCCTGGAACAGGTACCGGGCGATGCCGCCGCCGATGCCCGGGCCTGGCATCTCGCGGTGGCGATGCTGCCCCCCGACGAGGAGGTTTCCGGGCTGCTGGCCGAGGCCGGCGCCCGGGCCCGGCGCCGGGGCGGCAACCGGGAGGGGGCGCGGGCCTTCGAGCAGGCCGCCCGGTTCGGCAGCCCGCAGACCCGGCCGGGGCTGATGATGCGGGCCGCGCGCTGCTGGCAACTGGCCGGCCGGGGTGGGCGGGTGCTGCCGCTTCTGGAGGAGGCCCTGGCCCTGACCGACGATCCGCGGCTGCGGGTCCTGATCCGGCACATGAGCGGTTACGTGCAACTGTGGCGCGGACGGCCCCGGGACGTCCTGGCCGAAATGATCGAGGCGGCGGAGGAAGCCGAATCGCTGGACGCCGGCCGGGCGGCGATGATGTACGCCGACGTCGCGCTGGCCTACTTCATGCTCGGGGAGCCGGTTGAACTGCTCGCGATCACCCAGCGCTCGTTCGAGGTGAGTGAAACCGGGGACGAGGTGGCCCGGCTGGTCGCCACCGTCGCCTACGGCGGGGCCCTGGTGATCAACGGCCGCCGGGCCGAGGGCCGGGCCCTGATCGACGGGGTCCGTCCGGCGATCCTGGAGGTTGATCCGCTGGGCCGGGCCCAGGAACTGGCCCATGCCGTGTTCCTCTGGATCTGGCTCGAGGACTACGCGATGGCCGGTCGGGTACTGGAGCGGATCATCTCCACCGCCCGCAGCACCGGTGCCCTCGGGGTGTTGCCGCAGGCCCTGGCCATCGCCTCCGAACTGGAGTTCCGGATGGGTCGCTGGCCGCAGGCCCGCGCCTACGCCGAAGAGAGCGTGGCCCTGGCCGAGGAGACCCGGCAGGCCAATCTCTACGGGGTGTACTTCGTGGCCCGGATCGACGCGATGCAGGGCCGGGTCGAGGACGCCCGGACGATGCTGAACCGGACCCGGGCGATGTCGGCCCGGGTCGAGGTGCACTGCATGGACCTCTACATCGGGTACACCTCGGGGCTGCTGGCTCTGGGCGAAGGTGATCTCGACGAGGCGATCAGCCGGCTGGAGGAGCTACGGGTGCTGCCGCTGGCCATGCAGACCCGCGATCAGACCATCGTGCCGTGGGCCTTCGACCTGATCGAGGCCTACGCCCGCGCCGGTCGCACCGACGAGGCGGCGGCGCTGCTGGCCGAGTTCGGGGTCGCTGAGGACGCCGTGGGCGTGGATTGGCTGGTGGCGCTGACCTGGCGCTGCCGGGCCCTGCTGGCGCCGCGGGAGCGGATGGTCCCGGATTTTGATCGGGCGCTGGCCGCGCATGACCGCTGCGAGATGCCCTTCGAGCGGGCGCGGACCCTGCTCTGCCTGGGCGAACGGTTGCGCCGGGGGCGGCAGCGGGTGCCGGCGCGGCGGGCCCTGCGGCGGGCCCTGGAGACCTTCGAGCAGTTGGACGCCGCGAGCTGGGCGACGCGGGCCCGGCATGAACTGGCGGCCACCGGTGAAACGGCGACCCGGGGGACCGGGGTGACGGCGTTGCTGACCCCGCAGGAGCTACAGGTGGCCCTGGTCGTGGCCCGTGGTGCCACCAACCAGGAAGCGGCGGCGGCGCTCTTCCTCAGCCAGAAAACGATCGAGTATCACCTGAGCAACATCTACCGGAAGACCCAGCTGCGTTCCCGGTCCGAACTGTCCGTGCTGGCCGAGGCGGCTAGCTGAGCTCACCGAGGCGGCGGCCGACCGGATCCCCCGAGTCCGGGCCGAGCTGGGCAGAGATTTCAGCGCCATGTTTCGGCATCCAGTCCGGAAGCCTCGATCAGCTTGCGCAGCCGGGTGAGATAACGTCCCCGGGTCGGGCCGATACTGCCCACCGCCATCCCGGTGGCCTTCGAGATCTCGGCGTAGGCGGGGCGGTCCGCCGAGGTCACGGCCTTCAGCAGGTCCTGGCCCGGACGCGGTAGTTCGGCCACCAGTTGCCAGAGCAGCCGGGTCATCGCGTCGTCGGTGACCTGCTTCTCCGGACCCGGCTCCCGCTCGTCCACCACCGTGTTGAAGAACTCCTCCGGGGTTCCGACCTCCCGGTTGCGGCGCCGGATCAGCCGCAGGCATTCGCGTTTGGCCGTGGTGGTCAGCCAGGCGCCCAGCCGGGTCGGGTCGTTCAGCCGGCCCAGGTTCTCAACCAGCCGCAACCAGGTCATCTGGACCGCGTCGTGGGCGTCGGCCTCGCTCAGCCGGAACCCGCGGACGGCCCCCCAGACCTGACGCTGGTGACGCTCCACCAGCTCTTCGTAGGCCCGGCGGTCGCCTTCCCGGGCGCAGAACACAAGTTCGGCCGTACTACGGGTATCCAGTTCCGACATCAACGTCATGGTGTGTGCCTTCCCATTGGCTTGAGGAATACCCACGACGCTATGAAGTTCGGGACCCTGACCGGATCAGGGACGACCCCCAGGGTTGTCCGTGACACCCTGGGGTCGACGCACCGGACTGCGGGTTGTCACCCAGGGGACGAGCCTCGGGGACGACGCCCGGGGGGCGCCGGAAACCCACCGGTAATCGGTCCTCCACCCGCCCCGCCCGAGCCGATGATTACGGGCCAGAATGGGGGGTGCGGGCGGTGGCGCCGCTGAGGACCCCGCCCCGAGCCAGTACCGCTGGGCGTACCGATACGCCACAATCGTCCCGCTAGACCTCTCGACCGGTGATAGGAGCGTTGTCGCGCGATGGGCACCATGCGCCGTCCGCCTGCCGTGCCGCCTCCGGAGTCAGATCCGACTCCGGACACGGTGCCGACGCCGAAAACGGCCCGGACGCCGAAACCAGACCGGACGCCGAACCCCGGGCCGACGTCGAACCCGGTACCGACGTCGAACCCGGTACCGACGTCGAACGCCGTCAGCAGACCGCCCGGTCCGGCGAAAAAGCCCTCCGGTTCGGCCAAGAGTCCGTCCGGTCCGGCCAAGAAACCGAGAGGGTCCGTCCGCTGGGACGCTCGCGCCCTGGCTCTGCGCAACGGCCTGGCCGTCAGTAGCTGGATCGCGCTGGCCTGGCTGGTTCTGCTCTATGTCTCCCGCCCGGAGCAGCGCAGCGGCCTGCACACCTACCTGGCGCTGGGCTATCTGCTGGTGCTCTGGTTCTGGCTGGCCCGGACGAAAACGCTTTCCTGGCAATCCGTCGCCGCCCTGTTCACCGTCTGCCTGCCGTGGTCGGTCGCCGTCGGCCTGAGTACCCACGCGCTGGCCCGGGTCGCTGGGCTGCACGTCGGTGAGCTCGGCTCGCGCACGGTTCTCGCCGCGGTCGGCGAGGAGTCGCTCAGCCTGCTTCCGCTGCTGGCCATCGCGCTGGCCTTCCCGAGCCGGGTGAAGCGGTTCTCGGTCACCGACTGGTTGCTGGTCGGGATCGCCACCGGACTGTCGTTCCAGACCATCGAGGAGTTCACCCGGCTCGACGGCCCGCATGCGCACTACAGCCTGAGCCCGATCTCCGGGGGATTGTCCGCCCCGCACGCCGCCTTCGCCGGGCAGCACCTGTTGACCGGGCTCACCGCCATCACGATCGGGCTGGCGGTCGCCGGCTGGCGGCACTCGGGCAATCCGGCCCTGCGCCCGGTCGCCCGCAACGTCTGGCGGGCCCTGGCCGTGATCGGCCCGGTCGGTTGCTGGTGGCTGACGATCAGCGTGCACGCCGGGTTCAACGCCACCCAATTGGTCGGCGCCCGCTGGCTGACCGCGGCCGACCCGTCCTTTCCCTGGCTGATCCGGCTCGGCTGGCGGCTCGGCAATCACGGCATCGGTCTGGGCTGGCTGTTGCTGGTGCTGCTGGTCGTCGGCCTGCTGGTGGACGCCGGCCGGCTGCGGAACGCGGCCGAGGAGGCCGACGATCCGCTGCCCTACCCGTTCGCGCCGACCCGGGCCGCGGACCAGTGGGCCGGTAGCCTCACCCGCTGGGCCGGAACCAACAGTTCGACGTTGATCACGGCGGGCGTCTGGCTGATCGCGGCCGGTTGCGCCGTGGTTGCCTACGCGGTTCGCGACCTGATCGTGATCGTGGTCGCTCACACCATCGATCACCCCGAGGCCGGTCCTTCCGCCGCCGCGCCCCCGGACCGGCTGAAACGCCCGCGCCGCGAGTCGCGCTGGAGCGCGATCGCCCGGGGCCGGGCCGCCGGGGTGATGGTCCGGTCGATCCGGGCCGAGGCGATCGCCCTGGTTTGCCGGACGGACGACCGGGCCGGCTGGCGGGTCAGCCGGCTGTTCGTGCTGTCCGGGCTGGCGGCCACGCTGCTGGCCGCACTCTGGCTGGGCCCGCACTGGGCCGCGGGTGTCGGTAACAGCGTGACCTCCAGCGGATCCGGATCGGGTCAACTGGGGTCGGGCCGGCTGACCTCGACGCTGCCGCTGCCCTGGCTGGCCGGCATCCAGACCGATCTGACCCCGTGGTGGAACGGTCTCTCGATCTGGGCGTACGGCGTCCTCGGTCTCGGTTTTGCGGCTTTGATGATACTTTCGGCGGGTCCGCTCGATCTTCCGCTGACGGCCCAGGGGGGTTCGGTGATGCTGGTCCGGCGTTCGGCCCGGCTGACCGGGACCGGTCGGGAGCTGGCCCTCGCGGCCCGCGCCTACCTGGCCATCAGCACCCCCACCGAAGTGGCCGTCGATGCCGCCGGGCTGGCCTTCGGTCTGATTCCCGGAAATCTGACCGGGGACCGGTCGGGTTCGGCGACGGGCCGCGACGTTCGGCTGGCGGTCAAGGATTTCCTGGCCGACCCCGGCTCGTTCACCGCCCGTCTCCGGGACGCCGCCCGGCGGGCACAGCAGCGGCCGGTACCGCCCCTGGTCGGGCCGCCGGTGCGGGTTCGCACCGGCGGCGACCTGCCGCCGATCAAGCTGGCCGACGGACGGTTGCTCTCGGTCCTGTCCGAGGACGACGAACGGCTGTTCGTAGCCACCCTCGACGATCTGATCCGGGGCAACATCCGGTCGCGGAACGAGGGCGCCGAGTACCAGGTGCGGATCTACGGTGACGACGAACGGCTGATCTCGCAGCGGCCGGAGAAATGGTCCGACGGCCAGAACGTCGCCTACGGGATGGTGGGCTACACCGCCTACTA
>Ga0265340_10001053_pt1 | contig 15704 bp, 11 predicted proteins | sample 4CB225metaG_FD_202082 | JGI IMG/M metagenome (GOLD analysis project Ga0265340, IMG submission 202082) | Rhizosphere microbial communities from Carex aquatilis grown in University of Washington, Seatle, WA, United States - 4-CB2-25 metaG | ecosystem: Host-associated > Plants > Roots >...
ATCCCGGCCGAGGACCGGATGCGGGACCGATACCAGGTCGTAGCGCAGCGGATATCCCGGCCGCAGCATCGGCCCGTAGATCACCGCCGCGACCAGGACGCTCAGCCCGGCGAACCAGCCGGCGCGCAACCCTTCCGGCCCGGCCGCCCAGGCTCCGGCCGGCCCTCCGGCCGGATCGGCTAGTGCGCCGCCTCGTGCCACGACCGGCCGACCCCGACCGAGACGTCCAGGGCCACGGTCAGCTCGGCCGCCCCGGACATCGCTGTCCGCACGATCTCCTCCACGGCCGGGCGCTCCCCGGGGGCGATCTCGAGCACGAGCTCGTCGTGGACCTGAAGCAGCATTCGCGAGCCCAGACCGCGCTCGGTCAGCCGGCGGTCGACGTCCAGCATCGCGACCTTGACGATGTCGGCCGCGGAGCCCTGAATCGGCGCGTTCAGGGCCATCCGCTCGGCCATCTCCCGGCGCTGCCGGTTGTCGCTGGTCAGGTCGGGCAAATAGCGGCGGCGTCCGAGGATGGTCTCGGTGTAACCGGTCTTGCGGGCTTCGTCGACGACGCTGCGCAGGTAGTCGCGGACCCCGCCGAAGCGGACGAAGTACTCCTCCATCAGGCCGCGGGCCTCCTCGGCGGAGATGTTGAGCTGCCGGGACAGTCCGAACGCGCTCAGCCCGTAGGCCAGCCCGTACGACATGGCCTTGATCTTGGACCGCATGGCCGGGGTGACCTCGGCCGGCTCGACCCCGAAGACCCGGCCGCCGACGAACCGGTGCAGGTCCTCGCCGGACCGGAACGCCTCGATCAGCCCCTCGTCCTTGGACAGGTGGGCCATGATCCGCATCTCGATCTGCGAGTAGTCGGCCGTGAGCAGGCTCTCGTACCCGGCGCCGACGATGAACACCTCCCGGATCCGGCGTCCTTCATCGGTCCGGATCGGGATGTTCTGCAGGTTCGGGTCGGTGCTGGAGAGCCGGCCGGTGGCGGCGATGGTCTGCATGTAGGTGGTGTGGATCCGGCCGTCCTCGGCCACGGCCTTCAGCAGACCCTCGACCGTCTGGCGCAACTTGGAGGCATCCCGGTGGCGCAGCAGGTGCAGCAGGAACGGGTGCTCGGTGCGGGCGTACAGGTCGGCCAGGGCCTCGGCGTCCGTGGTGTAGCCGGTCTTGGTCCGTTTCGTCTTCGGCATCCCGAGCTGGTCGAACAGCACCACCTGCAGCTGTTTCGGCGAGCCGAGGTTCATCTCGGTGCCGATCACGTCGAAGGCGGCCTGGCCGGCGTCGGCCACCTCGGCGGCGAAGTAGCTCTCCAACTCGCCCAGGGCGGTGGTGTCGATCGCGATCCCGGCCCGCTCCATCCGTTGCAGCACCGGCACCAGCGGCAGCTCGAGCTCGGTGAGCAACCGGGCCGCGCCGCGCTCGGTCAGGTCGGTCTGCAGCGACAGCCACAGGTCCATCACGGCCCGGGCCCGGACCATCGCCGTCTCGGCCTCGTCCGGGCCGGTGTCGGCCCCGATCTCCAAGGTGAGCTGGCCGTTGTCCTCGGCCTCCTGGGCCCGGAGCTGGCGGCCGAGGTGCCGCAGGGTCAGGTCGGCCAGATCGTAGCTGCGCTGGTCGGGCAGGCACAGGTAGGCGGCCAGGGCAGTGTCGCCGATCAGGCCGGCCACCGGCAGGCCGCGGTCGCTGAGCGCTTCGAGCGGTCCTTTGGCGTCGTGCAGCACCTTGGGCCGGGCCGGATCGGCCAGCCAGTCGGCGATCGCCTGGACCGCCGGCTCGTCGGCCGTGACCAGGTCGATGAAGGCCGCGGCGCCGGCCTGCGGGGTGCTGCCGTCGAGGGCGGGGGCCGCCGCCGCGATCGCGATCGCCTGGGCATCGCCCCGGCCGGCCCGCCAGCTGCCGACCACGTGCACCCCGACCGTCGCGACGGCGTGCTGACCGAGCCAGCGGGCGACTTCCGCCCCTTCGAGCCGTTCGGTGGCCAGTTCGAAACCGCCCTCGGTCCCTTCCGGCTCCGGGGTGCTGAGGGTGGCGAACAGCCGGTCGCGCAGCACCCGGAACTCCAGGCCGTCGAAGACCCGGTGCACCTCTTCGCGGTCCCAGGCCGGCAGCAGCAGATCGTGCGGGCCCAGCGGCAGCTCGAGGTCGCGCAGCAACCCGTTGATCTGCCGGTTGAGGATTACCTGGGCCAGGTTGTCGCGCAGGCTCTGGCCGGCCTTACCGGTGATCCGGTCGACGTTGGCCACGATCCCGTCCAGGTCGCCGTACAGGCCGATCCATTTGGCCGCCGTCTTCGGCCCGACGCCGGGCACCCCGGGCAGGTTGTCGCTGGTCTCCCCGACCAGGGCGGCCAGGTCGGGGTAGCGCTCCGGCCGCAGGCCGTACTTCTCCAGCACCGCGTCCGGGGTCATCCGGGCCAGGTCGGAGACGCCTTTGCGCGGGTAGAGCAGGGTGATGTGATCGTTCACCAACTGCAGGCAGTCCCGGTCGCCGCTGGAGATCAGCACCTCGAAACCCGCGGCGTCGGCCTGGGTGGCGAGGGTGGCGATGATGTCGTCGGCCTCGAACCCGTCGCGCTCGAGCATCGGCACCCGCAGCGCGGCCAGCACCTCTTTGATCAGCGAGACCTGGCCGGAGAACTCGGCCGGGGAACTGCTCCGGTTGGCCTTGTACTCGGCGTACGTCTGGCTGCGGAAGGTCTGCCGGGAGACGTCGAAGGCGACCGCGACGTGATCGGGGGCCTCGTCGCGCAGCACGTTGATCAGCATCGAGGTGAAGCCGTACACCGCATTCGTCACCTGGCCGGTGGTGGTGGAGAAGTTCTCCACCGGTAACGCGAAGAACGCGCGGTAGGCGAGGGAGTGACCGTCTACCAGCAGCAGGCGGGGGCGGGTTTCGGTGGTATCGGTGGACCCGGCGGGCGAAGTCTGACTCACGCCTGACACCCTATGCGGCATGTCCGACATCCAGGCTGACGACGCCCTCCCCACGCCCGGAACCAGCGATCCCGCCCCCGCGCAGCCGCCCGCACAGATGCGATCGGAGCTGACCGACCGGATGGGCATCAGGCTGGTGCACTGGGCCCCGGACCTGATGGTCGCGACCATGCCGGTCGAGGGCAACACCCAGCCCTACGGCCTGCTGCACGGCGGCGCCTCGTGTGTCCTGGCCGAGACCGTCGGCTCGCTGGGCGCGGCCATGCACGCGGCCACGCTGGGCCGGGTCGCGGTCGGGATCGATCTCAACGCCACGCATCATCGCGGGGCAAAATCCGGATTGGTGACGGCGACCGCCCGGCCCATCCACCTCGGCGGCACCCTGGCCAGTTACGAGATCGTGATCGAGGACGACCAGCAGCGCCGGATCTGCACCGCCCGGCTGACCTGCATGCTCAGGGCCGCTCCCGCCCGATAGGTCAATCCCTCTCCCCCCTTATCAAAATGCCAGCCTTAAGTAGAAAGACGCCGATGATCATGCCAGGGCGTCAATGGGGATGCCTTTGGCCGGGGCCGACCGTGCGCATTGATCAACGACTGGGTGGCGCCGTGGGGCAGCAGTTTCGAGTCGTCGATCACGTCGTTGATCAAGGCGCCCACGAAATCGCGGGTTTCGAGGCCGAGACCCACCAGAGCCGGCACCCGGGTCGGGCTCGCCCACGACAGGAATGCGCTCGCCCAGCTTGGCGATCGTATATCGTCGCACCCGGTTACGCGGAATGGCTCATCTCGAGGCTGGGCATCTACCCCTCACGTCATGCTTCAGGCCAGCCGGGCGCCCTTGTCGCCGAGTTCGCCCGGAGCCTTCAATGGCCCCTCCGAGCCGAGGAACGCCCGGGACGGGTGCCGCCCGGCCCGCGCCCGCAGCGACCGGCGCCGGGACAGGAGATCCTCCAGCGGGCTGCGGTGCGCCTCCCCGCTCAGCCGGCGACGCAGGACGGCCGGGGTTACCGACCGGCGGACGGTGATCGGGGAGAAGCCGAGCCGGGCAAAGAAACGATGCATGTCCCGAGCCCAGGGAGCAACGCTGGAGATGATCTGCTCCGCACCCCGGCACTCGGCCTGCTTGGCCACCTGGCTGAGCAGCGCCCGGGCCACCCCGCGCTTGCGTTCCTCTACCGAGACGAACATCTGGTCGATGGACAGCGACGGCTGATCGATCAGGAAGGTGAGCGCCGTCTCCCGGAGCACCAGAAAACCGGCCGGACGGCCGTCGCGGCGGGCCAGCAGGATCTCCACCTGCCCGGAGGTCAGCGCCTCGGCCAGCCGGGGGGCCACCTGCTCGAGTGAGGTGGAAGAACGTCCCTGGCGGCCGATCTCGTCTCGGCCCTGCGCCCAGAGACCGAGCACATCGTCCAGTTCATCAATGGTCGCGCGACGGACGTCAACAAGTGCGCGTGCCATAGAGCCTCCACCCTGATCATCGATCCGGAAATGGTCGAATCGAGGGCGAACCGCCCCAGCCGCCCCGTCTCGTCCGGAAGCTTACGGCCCCGGCCGACCGGACCGGAACCTCCATCGCTGCCCAATCAGCTCCGCGCCCGTGCAACTACCTTCAGTAGTCGCGGTGTGGGCGCGGAGCGGGCAAAGCCGTCCTCAGCCGCCGAGGTAGGCTTTGATCACCTCTTCGTCATGCAGCAGGTTCCGGGCCAGACCCTCGGTCTTCAGGTTCCCGGACTCCAGCACGTACGCGTAGTCACCGATCCGCAGGGCGGCCAGCGCGTTCTGCTCGACCACCAGAACCGTGGTGCCCTGGTCCCGGATGGTCCGGATCGTGTCGAAGATCAGATCGACCAGGACCGGGGCCAGGCCCATCGACGGCTCGTCCAGGAGCAGCAGTTTCGGGCTGCCCATCAGGGCCCGGCTGACCGCGAGCATCTGCTGCTCGCCGCCGGACATCGTGCCTGCCTTCTGCGAGATCCGCTCCTTCAACCGCGGGAACAGGTCGAGCACCCGAGTCTTGTCGGCGTCGATACCAGCCTTGTCCGAACGCAGGTAAGCGCCCAGATCGAGGTTCTCCTCGACCGTCATCTTCGGGAAGATCCGCCGTCCCTCGGGGGACTGGCAGATCCCCTCTCCCACGATCTTGTGCCCAGGCATCCCGACCAGCGACTTGCCTTGGAAGACAACCGCTCCGGATTTGGGCCGCAACAATCCCGAGATGGTGCGCAGGGTCGTCGATTTTCCGGCCCCGTTCGAGCCGATCAGGGTGACGATCTCGCCCGGCTTCACCGACAGCGACACCCCTTTCACCGCCGAGATGTTGCCGTAGGAGACCTGCAGATCGGTGACCGTCAGCAGGTCCTCTCCGGTCCGGCGAGCCGGGGCCTCGCTCTCGGTGCTCACAGGTCGTCTCCGTATCCCTCGGTACCAGTCTTGCCCAGGTAGGCCTCGATCACATGGGGATCGGCACGGACCTCGGCTGGTAGCCCTTCGGCGATCTTCTGGCCCCGGTCCAGCACCGTGACCCGCTCGCTGACCTCCATGACCACGCTCATGTCGTGCTCGATCAGCAGAACCGCAACCTCGCGATCGGTGCGTAACCGCCGGACGAACTCCACGAACTGGGCCGATTCCTGCGGATTCATCCCGGCGGTAGGTTCGTCGAGCAGCAGCACCTTCGGTCGCAGAGCCAGCGCGCGGGCCACCTCGAGCCGGCGCTGGTCGCCGTAGGAGAGGTTGCGCGCGTAGTCTCCGGCCGATTTGCCGATCCCGACGTAATTGAGCAGTTCATGGGCGAACTCGCGGGCTTCACGCTCCTCTCGGCGCTGAGCCGGAGTACGCAGGATGGTGCTGATGATGCCCGCCTTCATGTGCGAGTGCATCGCGACCATGACATTCTCTTCGGCGGTCATCAGATTGAACAGCCGGATGTTCTGGAACGTGCGGGCCAGCCCCACCGAGGCGATCTTATGCGGGGGCAACGATGTCACATCCCGGCCGTTAAGCAGCACCCGTCCGGAGGTCGGCTGGTACAGCCCAGTGAGAACGTTGAAAAAGGTGGTCTTTCCGGCGCCGTTCGGCCCGATCAGACTGACCACGGACCTTTCCGGCACGGTGAACGTGACGTCGTCCACGGCCACCAGGCCGCCGAACGTGATGGTGATTCGCTCGGCCTGGATCGCGTTCGGGACCGGCGCGGTGGTTGAGCCGGTGGGGTCGGATGTCACGATGGTCACTTGTGCTCCCCCTCGGCGGCAGATTCGTGCGTCGTGCCTTCCATCTCGGCTCCCAGGGACTCGATCTCGCCGCGCTCGGGTTCCTGCAGCACCTGGCGGGTCCGGGTCTCGGGAATCAGACCCTCTCGCCGGAAGATCATGAAAAGCACCAGCACCGCTCCGAAGATCAGGAAACTGTGGGACGGGAAATCGATGCTGGTCCCGAAGGCGGAGTTGAACGCGGAACCGCCCTGGGCCAGCCCGGTCGAGTTGATCCAGGCCAGGCCCAGCGCCCCGATCGTGACGCCCCAGACGTTCCCCATTCCGCCCAGCACGACCATGGACAGCAGAGTGATCGAGATCGCGAACCGGAACTGGTCGGGGACCACTCCGCCGATGTGCTCGGAGTAGGCGACACCGCCCAGGCCACCGGCGAAGGCACCGACCGCGTAGGCGGACAGCTTGGTCCGCATCAGCGGCACGCCCATCATGCTGGCCGCCAGTTCGTCCTCGCGGATCGCCAGCCAAGCCCGACCCAGACGGCCCTCGCGGATCCGCAGCGACACGAACAGGCACAGCGCGGCCAGACCGGCGAAGACCAGAAACTTGTAGGTCAGGTCGAACGGGCCCAGGGTATCCGGAACGCCGGGAATCCAGCGGAATGGACCGGTACCGATGGGATCGACGGGGGTGATGCCCTTCGATCCGTTGGTCAAGTTGAAGCCGCCGATGTCCTCGCCGTTGAGGAAGAACTGCGGGATGATCTCGCCGAACCCGAGCGTGACGATCGCCAGATAATCACTCTTCAAACGCAGCGTGGGGGTACCAATGATCAGCCCCCAGAGTGCACAGAACAGCCCGGCGATCGGCAGCACCAGCCAGAAGTTGACGTGGATGCCCCGGTCCTGGCCCGGCAGGGCATTGCCCAGGATGCTGATCTTGACCTGATCGAAGAACGGCGACATGATCCAACCGCCGACGTAGCCGCCGATCGCCCAGAACGCGACGTAGCCCAGGTCGAGCAAACCCGAGTAGCCGACCACGACGTTCAGACCGAGAGCGAAGACGACCCACAGCACGGCCTCATTGACGGCAGTCAGCGGCAGCCAGTTCTGCAGGTTTTCCTGGAATGCTGGCGACGAGTTCGGAACCACCCACTGATAGAGAACGAAAACCCCGATTACGGCCAGCGTGAACCCGATCGGCCACCAGGGGGATTGCTTGCCGAAAGCGGAGGGAAGTTCGATTTTCTTCGACTCCGACCCGGTAGTGGGGGGTGCAGTGATCGCCATTTCACACCTTCTCGGTGGTCGGGTTGCCGAGCAGGCCTTCGGGCTTGAACACCATCAGCAAAATCAGAATCGTGAACACCACGGTCTGCGACCACTTCTGACCGAATCCGAGACCGTCGTTGAGGCCCTGGACGATGCCGATCAGGAAGCCACCGATCACGGCGCCGTTCATGTTCCCGATTCCGCCGAGCACCGCCGCGGTGAACGCGATCAGCCCGAGCTGAAAACCCAGATCGTATTTGGTCGTTCCCACCGACTGCATGTAGAGCAGGCCGGCGGCTCCGGCCATTGCCCCACCGAGCGCGAAGGTGAAGGAAATCGTTCGGTCGACGTCGATCCCCATCAGCCGGGCCGCGTCCTGGTCCTGGGCGGTAGCGCGCATCGCCTTGCCGGCCCGCGTCGAGGCAATCACCCAGGTGATGGCGGCGAGCAAGGGAAGAGTAACGCCGACCACGATCAGCAGCGACCAGTAGATCTTCACGCTGCCGACCATGAATCCATTACTGCCGATCATGGTCGGCCAGGATTTGGGCGCGGAACCGTTCATGAACCGCTGCTGACCGAACCACTGATAAATGAAACTAAGGCCCACAGCCGTGATCAACGGCGCCAGTTTGGGTGCCCGCCGCAATCGGCGGTAGGCCACCCGTTCGGCGGCCACGTTCAGGGCGGCGGCCGCAGCCATCGCTATCACCAGGGCCAGCAGCACCGCCACCACGGCCCCGAGCGTGAACGACGTTGCCCCGAACCAGTTCACGGTGACGATTCCACTGACCACGGCAGCCAGCATGAAGAGATCGCCGTGAGAGAAGTTGATCAGCTCGATGATGCCGTAGACGAGTGTGTAGCCCAGAGCGATCAGAGCGTACAGAGCACCGTTGTTCACCCCGGTCAGGAGATCTTGCACGAACCCCTGCGGATCCTTGACAAGCTCGGTCAGCAGCCAGATTCCGACGGCGCCCAGAAGCAGCCAGCCGATCAGCCTTTCCACCAATTCCCGGGTGGCCCGCGGAGACCGTGTCTCGACTGCTTCCACCATGGTCTGTGCCATACGTTTACTCTTCCCTCGCCATGACGGGCACCCGATGTGCCCGAGGGTCTGCCTCAATGGGAACGCTGTGATGAGCGCGGGGCCCGAACGGAAATACCGTTCGGGCCCCGCCCTCCATGAAGCGGATCAGCTGACCGGCTGAGCCTTCTTGAAGGTCTCTTGCTGTCCCTTGATGATCTCGATCGAGATGTCCTTGGCGTTCACGTCTCCGGTGGCGGGATCGATCTTGAGTTCCTTGCCCAGCACCGAGGTGGCGGCCGGGATATCGATTCCGCTGCCGGTGAAGACGGCGTCCCGGACACCCTTTCGAGTGCCGTCGGATTTTGCGATCGCCGCCAGAATCACCTGGGTCGCGGCCACACCGTAGAGCGCATAGGAGCTCGCCGGCAGCCGGCCGTACTTGGCCTTGAAGGAGTTGATGAACGTGGCGCCGGCTCCACCGGCCGCCATCAGCGGCTGGAGGGAAAGGCCGGCGAAGCTCAGGTACATGCCCTGGGCCTGCGGCAGTTTGTTGAGGTCCGGGTAACCGGTGAACCCGTCCGGGGCCATCAGCTTGACCTTGGTGTTGTCGCCCAGAACGGCGACCTTGTCCTTGACCAACTGGGCACCGTTGTTGTCCTCGATGCCGGCCAGGAAGACCATGTCGACGTTCGCGGCCTTGATCTTCTGCATCGTGGCCGTGTAGTTCGGCTGGTTCTTGTCCCAGGCCTCGTTGGCGACGACCGTCATGCCGAGCTTCGTCGCGGCGGCGGCGAAGGTCTTGGCCACGCCCTGACCGTAGGTCTGGTTGTCGTTCAGGATGTAGACCTTCTTGACTCCCAGGTCATTGAAGGCGTAGGTCGCGTCGGCCGTGCCCTGGTAGTCGTCGGTGGTGACGACACGGGCGTAGTTGCGCTGGCCACTCGGGAAGTACTTCTGCGGCTCGCCGGCGTCCCACGTCTTGGTCAGACCGACGTTGGTGTTGGCGTGCGAGACCATCAGCATGCCACCGCCGGGAGCCTCGTTCAGCGTCGGCACCTCCAGCTTGGCGCAACCGGAGTTGAAGGTACCCATGACCGCGACCTCGGACTTGTTCAGGACGTGGGCCGTTGCGTTCTTGGTGCAGGCACCCGGATCCCACTGGCCGGCGGTCGCGGTCGAGTCGTCGTACGTCTTGAGCTGGACCTTGTAGGTCCCGGCCTTGTCACCGACGGAATCCAGGTAGAGCTGGATCGCCTTGTTCGTGTCGGCGGAAGCATCGGCGGACGAACCCTGCAACGGCAGGTCCGTGGAGATGATCAGAGTCTTGCCCCCCGAGCTGCCGCTGCCGCTGCTGGAGCTGCCGGAGCTGCCACCGCATGCCGCCACCCCCAGCGTGGCGACTGCCACGACGGCGATCGCGCGAACTGGTATCCCCATGTTCATACCTCTTCCCCACGGCCCGAGCCTGGTGCTTCGAGTCTGATGAGCCGTGAAGCTACCACTCGAACGTTGCGTGAAAAGCTTCTTCTTCCCGTCAAAGGTCAAGGCTCGACAACAATCTTGCCCAAAAACGCTGGTTTTGGCGGGAAGCCACGCTGCGGAGGGGTAAATGCCCGCTTTAGTTATGGTGTGGAGGAAGAGCGGGGGTCAGCCTTCCTTGCCGGAGGCGATCACGGCGGCCGCGACGTCCTTCATGGTCAGCCGCTTGTCCATGGAGGTCTTCTGGATCCAGCGGAAGGCCTCGGGCTCGCTCAGCCCGTACTTGCTCTGCAGCAGGCCTTTGGCCCGGTCGACGAGCTTGCGGGTCTCGAACCGGTCGGCCAGATCGGCCACCTCGGCCTCGAGCGCGGCCAGTTCGCTGTGCCGGCTGGCCGCGATCTCCAGCGCCGGGATCAGGTCGGCTGCGGTAAACGGTTTCACCACGTAGGCCATCGCCCCCGCGTCCCGGGCCCGCTCGACCAGTTCGCGCTGGGAGAAGGCGGTCAGCAGCACGACCGGCGCGATCCGGGCCTTGGCGATCCGCTCGGCGGCCGAGATGCCGTCCAGGATCGGCATCTTGATGTCCATCACCACCAGGTCGGGGTGCAGCGATTCGGCCAGCCGGCAGGCCTCCTCACCGTCGCCGGCCTCACCGACCACGTTGTAACCGTTTTCCCGCAGCATCTCGACGATGTCCAGCCGGATCAGGGCCTCGTCCTCGGCCACCAGAACGGTGCGCTGGCCGGTGGTCGCCGGGGGCGGAACGGCCGAGGCCGCGGGCGCGGGCTCAAGCAGTCCCGAGCTGTCCGTCTCGGACACATCTGAGGTCTCACCAGCAGTCATGGTGCACAGCGTAGCCAGCAATCGGCGACCGGCGGCAGGGCGGGGGGCCGATGTGGTTAAGCTCTTCCCCGCGCCACTAAGCTTGGGCGCACGCCGGGTTGGTGGAATGGCAGACACAGAGCACTCAAAATGCTCCGCTCGCAAGGGCATGCGGGTTCGAATCCCGCACCCGGCACCCAGACCGTTCAGGCTCAGGACTCATCCTCCGGGCCGGTGCGGTCTTTTTGCGTTGCCCCCGAGGCATCTGCGCCGCCTGGGCGGCAGAAAACCGCCTGGCCGACAAACCCCAGGCCGCCACCCCTTTCCCAGCCGCGAGGACGCACGTGGCCGCCGGGCGGTCGGCCTCGGGCGGGTAGCCGTCGGCGCCGGCACCGCCTCCTTCCGGGTGGATGACCCGGTCAGAGTGCGGCAGGAGGCGTGCAACCGTGCATGATCGCGAAGGGATGGGGTGGCGCAGGTCGATCGGGTGGTGCGCGTGGTGCGGGTGGGCTAGTGGTTACGGGTGTACGAGGGCGACACGTGGTTCATGGCGTCACCGATCCGGTGCACCCGCATCGCGTTCAGCGAGCCGGGGGTTCCGGGAGGGGATCCGGCCGCGATGATGACCAGGTCGCCTTCCTTGCAGCGGCCGTCGGCGATCAGGGTCCGGTCGACCAGGTCGGCCATCTCGTCGGTGTGCTCCACCATGTCGCAGAGGAACGACTCGACGCCCCAGAGCAGGGACAACTGCGAGCGGACGGCGGCGTCCGGGGTGAAGGCGAGCAGCGGGATCGGCGAGCGCAACCGGGCCATCCGCCGGGCCGAGTCGCCCGACTGGGTGAAGGTGACCAGGTACTTGACGCCGAGCAGGGTGCCGGTGGTGACCGCGGCGTAGGTGACCGCTCCACCGGTGGTCGACGGCATGGTTCCGAGCGGGGGGATCCGCTCCAGGCCGTGGTTCTCGGTGCTGACGATGATCCGGCTCATCGTCTTCAGGCTCTCCAGCGCGTACTTGCCCACGCTGGTCTCGCCGGAAAGCATGATCGCGTCGGCGCCGTCGAGGACGGCGTTGGCGCAGTCGGAGGCCTCGGCCCGGGTCGGGCGCGGCAGCGAGATCATCGATTCGAGGACCTGGGTGGCCACGATCACGGGCTTGGCCAGCCGGCGGCAGAGCGAGATGGCCTGCTTCTGCACGATCGGCACGTCTTCGAGCGGCAGCTCGACGCCGAGGTCGCCCCGGGCGATCATGATGGCGTCGGCGGCCCGGACGATCTCGTCCAGGTTGTCGATCGCCTGCGGCTTCTCGATCTTGGCGATGACCGGGAGCTTGACGCCCTCTTCGGCCATGATCACGCGGACGTCCTCGATGTCGGAGGCCGAGCGGACGAAGGACAGCGCGATCATGTCCGCGCCCAGCCTCAGACCCCAGCGCAGGTCGGCCTTGTCCTTCTCGGACAGGGCCGGCACGCTCATCGCGACGCCGGGCAGGTTCAGCCCCTTGTTGTTGGAGACCACCCCGCCGACCTCGACCGTGGTGACGACGTCATTGCCGTTGACGGCGCTGACCCGCAGGCCGACCTTGCCGTCGTCGACCAGGATCACGTCACCGGCGTTCACGTCACCGGGCAGGCCCGGGTACGTGGTGGAGCAGCGATTCACGTCACCGGCCGCAGGCTCGGTCGTGATCGTGAAGGTGGCTCCGTTGATCAGTTCCACCGGGCCGTTCTCGAACCGGCCGAGCCGGATCTTCGGGCCCTGGAGGTCGACGAGTACCCCGACCGCCCGGCCGGTCGCCGCGGCGGCTTCCCGGATCTCGGCGTAGGTCTTCTCGTGGTCCTCGTAGGAACCATGACTGAGGTTCAGACGGGCAATGTCCATCCCCGCAGCGACAAACTCATGTAACCGACCTGATGTTGAGGGGCCCATGGTGCAGACCATTTTCACACGACGCATAGCGCGAGCCTAGTTCCTCCGACTAGATGCGATACGCCACCCCGGCTGCTCTTGCCAAAACCGATGTGCTTATGAATCGCTTTGTTCAGGTCACGTTCAACTGGTCAGACCAGCGGCCTCTCCGCCGCTCAGCCCATCCCGATTCGGCCTCTGCGCAGTTCAGACGGTCAATGGGCGGGCGGTCGGCGGGATCGGCGCCGGCAGGTTGGTCCGGCCGGTCAGCCAGGCGTCGACGCCGGCGGCGCACGATCGGCCCTCGGCAATCGCCCACACGATCAGCGACTGTCCCCGGCCGGCGTCCCCGGCCACGAAGACGCCGGGCACGCTGCTCATGTAGCTGCCGTCCCGGGCCACGTTGCCGCGGGGGTCCAGCTCCACCTCGAGCTGCTCCAGCAGCGGGCTCTTCTCCGGGCCGGTGAAGCCCATCGCCAGCAGCACCAGCTGGGCCGGCAGGTCCCGCTCGCTGCCCTCGACCGGGGTGAACCGGCCGTCGCTGAACTTCACCTCGACCAGCCGCAGGGCCCGCACCCGGCCGTCGTCGTCACCGAGGAACTCCTGGGTGCTGACCGCGTAGACGCGCTCCCCGCCCTCCTCGTGCGCGGACGAGACCCGGTAGGTCATCGGGTAGGTCGGCCACGGCTGAGCGCTGGGACGCTCCTGTCCGGGACGGGGCATGATCTCGAGCTGGGTGACGGACCGGGCGCCCTGCCGCAGCGCCGTCCCCAGGCAGTCGGCGCCGGTGTCCCCGCCCCCGAGGATGACGACGTCGAGTCCGGTCGCCAGCGGCTGATCGGGTACCGCTTCACCGAGCGCGACCCGGTTGGCCGGGGGCAGGTATTCCATCGCCTGCAGGATGCCGCCCAGTTCGCGACCGGGCATCGGCAGGTCACGGGCCGCGGTCGCGCCGACCGCCAGCACCACGGCGTCGTACCGGTCGCGTAGCTGCTGCCCGGTCAGGGTGCCGCCGACGTCCCGGCCCGGCCGCAGCCGGGTGCCCTCGGCCTCCATCTGGGCCAGCCGCCGGTCCAGGACACTCTTCTCCATCTTGAACTCGGGGATCCCGTAGCGCAGCAGGCCACCGATCTTGTCGGCCCGCTCGTAGACGGCCACGGTGTGCCCGGCCCGGGTGAGTTGCTGGGCGGCGGCCAGACCGGCCGGCCCGGAACCGACCACGGCGACGGTCTTGCCGGTCAGCCGGTCCGGCGGCAGCGGCGTCACCAGCCCGGCCTCGAACGCCTTCTCGATCACCGTCACCTCGACCTGCTTGATCGTCACGGCCGGCTGGTTGATCCCCAGCACGCAGGCGGTCTCGCACGGAGCCGGGCAGAGTTTCCCGGTGAACTCGGGAAAGTTGTTGGTGGCGTGCAGCCGCTCGATCGCCTCCCGCCAGTCCCCGCGCCAGGTCAGGTCGTTCCACTCCGGGATCAGGTTGCCCAGCGGGCAGCCCCGGTGGCAGAACGGGATGCCGCAGTCCATGCAGCGACCGGCCTGCCGGCGCAACTGGGTGGCGTCGGTCGGCTCGTAGACCTCGTGCCAGTCCAGCAACCGGATCGGCACCGGCCGCCGGGCCGGCAGCTCGCGGTCCCGGACGGTGAGAAAACCCTTGGGGTCAGCCATTGGAGGCCTCCATGATTCGCGACCAGACCTCGTCGCCGTCGAGGTCGAGGCCCTCGGCCTCGGCTTGGGTACGGACCGCCAGCACGCGGGCGTAGTCCCGCGGCAGAACCTTGGTGAACCGGGCCGCCGAGGCCGGCCAGTCCTGCAGCAGCCGCCAGGCCGCGGCCGACTCGGTCTCGGTCCGGTGCTGCTGGACCAGGGCCCGCAGCCGGTCGGCGTCCGCGCCCTCGACCGGCATCAGGTCGACCATCTCGGTGTTCACCCGGTTCGGGCGCAGGTCCAGGACGTACGCGGTGCCGCCGGACATCCCGGCGGCGAAGTTCCGGCCGGTCCGGCCGAGGATGATCACGGTGCCCCCGGTCATGTACTCGCAGCCGTGGTCACCGACTCCCTCGACGATCGCGATCGCGCCGGAGTTACGCACGCAGAACCGCTCGCCGACCTGGCCGCGCAGGAAGATCTGACCCGAGGTGGCGCCGTACCCGATCACGTTGCCGGCGATGATGTTCTGCTCGGCCGAGAAGCCGGCCACCCGGTCGGGCCGGACGATCACCCGGCCTCCGGACAGCCCCTTGGCGACGTAGTCGTTGGCGTCGCCGAACAACCGCAGGGTGACGCCGCGGGGCAGGAAGGCCCCGAAGGACTGCCCGGCCGAACCGGTCAGGGTGACGTCGATGGTGTCGTCCGGCAGCCCGTTCTCGCCCCAGCGCTTGGTCACCTCGTGCCCGAGCATGGTGCCGACCGTGCGGTTCACGTTCCGCACCGGCAGGGTGATCCGGACCGGTTCGCCCCGCTCCAGCGACTCCGACGACATCTCGATCAGGGTGTGGTCGAGGGCCTTCTCCAGCCCGTGGTCCTGGACCGTGGTGCAGCGCAGCGAGTTGCCGTAGGCCGGTTGCGGGACGGCCAGGATCGGGGAGATGTCCAGCCCGGAGGCCTTCCAGTGCTCGACCGCGGCGGTGGTGTCGAGGCTGGCGACGTCGCCGATGGCCTCGTCCAGGCTGCGGTAGCCGAGGCCGGCCAGGTGCTCGCGGACCTCCTGGGCGATGTATTCGAAGAACGTCTCGACGAACTCGGGCTTGCCGCTGAACCGGGCCCGCAACTGCGGGTTCTGGGTGGCCACGCCGACCGGGCAGGTGTCCAGGTGACAGACCCGCATCATCACGCAGCCGGAGACCACCAGCGGGGCGGTGGCGAAACCGAACTCCTCGGCCCCGAGCAGGGCGGCCACCACGACGTCCCGGCCGGTCTTCATCTGGCCGTCGGCCTGGACCACGATCCGGTCCCGCAGGCCGTTCAGCACCAGGGTCTGCTGGGTCTCGGCCAGGCCGAGCTCCCAGGGCGCCCCGGCGTGTTTCAGCGAGGTCAGCGGGGCCGCGCCGGT
>Ga0265340_10001055_pt1 | contig 15690 bp, 14 predicted proteins | sample 4CB225metaG_FD_202082 | JGI IMG/M metagenome (GOLD analysis project Ga0265340, IMG submission 202082) | Rhizosphere microbial communities from Carex aquatilis grown in University of Washington, Seatle, WA, United States - 4-CB2-25 metaG | ecosystem: Host-associated > Plants > Roots >...
CGGGGTCACCCGACAACGCTCCGATGATCGGTGCCGGCGCACTGCCCGGACTCGTGGTGGCGACCGGGCACTACCGCAACGGCATCCTGCTCGCCCCGGTTACCGGCGACGCGGTTGTCGAGTTGCTCACCTCGGGCGCCCTGCCGGCCGGGTTCGATCGATTCGACCCTTGCCGCTTCGCGCGAGCCGAGGTACCTGCATGACCATCGTGATCAACGGTCAGCGCCATGACCTGCCTGACGACACGACACTGACCGACGTAGTCGCGCGGCTGACAAGTGCTGCGCGTGGCGTCGCCGTTGCGTTGAACGGCAGCGTGGTACCTCGCGGTGAATGGCCGTCGACCGCCTTGGTCGAGGCCGATCAAGTCGAGATTCTGACTGCTGTGCAAGGAGGTTGAGCCGTGGACGACCCACTCGTGCTGGCCGGTGAGACCTTCACCTCACGCCTGATCATGGGCACCGGCGGCGTTCCCAGCCTCGATGTCCTCGACGCTGCGCTCGAGGCGTCCGGAACCGAGCTCACGACGGTGGCGATGCGCCGCGTCGACCCGGCCGCGCGCGGATCGATCCTCGACGTCCTTGCCCGACGTGGCGTTCGCGTGCTACCGAACACTGCGGGCTGCTACACCGCGGCGGACGCCGTTCTCACGGCGCGCCTGAGCCGCGAGGCACTCGGCACGAACTGGGTGAAGCTCGAAGTGATTGCCGACGAACACACCCTGCTGCCCGACCCGATCGAGCTCCTCAGCGCGGCAGAAACCCTTGTTTCTGAGGGTTTCCTCGTGCTGCCGTACACGAACGACGACCCGGTCATGGCACGCCGCCTCGAACAGGCTGGGTGCGTGGCCGTCATGCCGCTCGGCTCCCCGATCGGTTCCGGCCTCGGCATTCGCAACCCGCACAACATCGAGCTGATCGTCGAACGCGCCGGCGTCCCTGTGGTGCTCGATGCTGGCATCGGGACGGCGAGCGACGCGGCGCTGGCCATGGAATTGGGCTGCGACGCGGTGCTGCTGGCCTCCGCCGTCACTCGTGCGCAACGCCCAGCGCTGATGGCCGAGGCGATGCGCAACGCCGTCGTGGCCGGCCGGCTTGCGCGGTTGGCCGGGCGAATCCCTGTGCGCCGCTACGCGAGAGCGTCGTCCCCACCAGTCGCTTGATCACGGGTCAGGCCGAGCAGCGACGCTAGCTCGTCGACGTCCGCCGCGAGCGCGTCGGCACCCGCGAGCTCCTCGCGTGAACCGTAACCCCACAGCACACCGATACACCGGATGCCGTTCTCCTTCGCACCCACGACGTCGTGCGATCGGTCGCCCACGAGGACCACGTCGTCAGACTCGACGCCCAGGAGGGCGAGCGCCTGCCCGACCACCGCGCCCTTGTCGGTTCCGTCGCCGTCGATCGCGGGGGCGCACACCGCTTCGAAGTACTCGGCTAATGCGAAGTGCTCGATGATCGGAACCGCGTAGGGCCGCGGCTTCGACGTGGTGACAGCCAATCGGCGTCCGGTATCGACAAGCCCGCGCAGCAAGTCGGGGACGCCCGGGTAGACGGCGTTCCCAACGATGCCGTGTTCCGCGAAGTGACGACGGTAAGCGACCATTGCGTCCAAGGCAGTGGCCTCGTCGAGACCCGCGATCTCGCGGAAACCGTCGAGAAGGGGAGGCCCGATGAACCGCAGGAGCGCCGCTTCGTCTAGCAGCGGGCGCTGTAGCTCACTGAGCGCCGCCGTCACGGAGCGGGTGATGCCCGGCCCGGACGCGGTCAGCGTGCCGTCAAGATCGAAGAGTACGACGCTGGGCTGCACGCCGACCATTCTGTCGTAGCCCCCCACCAGGGTCCGCCGCGCCTGACCGTTCGGGACGGTTCGCGCACGTATGCTCGACGCCGTGGATACGACCATGTCGGATGCCTTGGTAGGCCGCGTCCTGGACGGCCGCTACCGGGTCGAGGCACGCATCGCCCGCGGCGGGATGGCCACGGTGTATCGCGCCCTCGACACCCGGCTCGACCGCGTGGTCGCGCTCAAGGTCATGCACCAACTCTTCGCTGAGAACGACCAATTCGTCGCGCGGTTCATCCGTGAGGCCAAATCGGCGGCGCGGCTGTCGCACCCCAACGTGGTCGCGGTCTACGACCAGGGCGATGACGGCGGCTACGTCTTCCTGGCGATGGAGTACGTCCAGGGCCGGACGCTGCGAGACCTCTTGCGCGAGCGCACCCGGCTCACCGCAGCCGAAGCGCTGTCGGTGCTCGAGCCGGTGCTTGCCGCCCTCTCCGCCGCACACGCGGCGGGTCTGGTGCACCGCGATGTGAAGCCCGAGAACGTCCTGCTCGCCGACGATGGCCGGGTGAAGGTCGCCGACTTCGGGTTGGCCCGAGCCGCCGCCAACCTTGAGGCGACGAGTGCGACGAGCCTCATCGGCACGGTCGCCTACTTGTCGCCTGAGCAAGTCATCCGCGGTATTGCCGACGAGCGAAGCGACGTGTACTCGGCCGGCGTCATGCTTTTCGAGATGCTGACCGGGCGGCCGCCCTACGACGGCGAGACGGCGGTATCGGTGGCCCTCAAGCATGCGCACGAAGATGTGCCGCCGCCGTCCAGCCTGGTCTCTGGCATCCCGACCTCTGTCGACATGCTCGTCGCCAGGGCGACCGCTCGCGACGCCGATCGGCGTCCGCACGACGCTGGCGCATTCCTGGCGGAGGTCGTGCGGGTTCGCGGCGGCCTCGTTATGTCCGAGGCGGACGACGGGAGCCTGACCACCCTGATCAACCGCACGCTCGTCGTCGAAATCCCCGACACCGCGACCGTCGGACCCAATCCGCCCTGGCAGTCAGGACAACCGGGGCAGTCAGGGCGACCGGGGCAGTCAGGGCAGCCTCCGCGGGTTACCGAACCACCGCGGATCGCCGTGCCGCCGCAACCACCCGAAGACGAGTACCGGCGGCCGCACCCGCACCGAAAGGGCTGGATCGCCTTCTTCATCATCTTGTTGCTGGCGGCCGCCGCGGCGACCGCCGGTTGGTGGTTCGCTGCCGGCCGGTATACATCCATGCCCGATCTGGTCAAGCTGTCGTCGTCTGACGCGACGGCGAAAGCCAAAGCGGCCCATGTGACGGTGCAGGTTGGCGAGCCGGAGTTCTCTGCCACCGTCCCCAAGAACGCCGTTGTGGAGCAATCGCCCGCTGCCAAGCACAAGGTGTTGCGCGGCGACTCGGTCACGATCCGGCTCTCCCAGGGGCCGCAGCTATTTCAAGTACCGAAGTACGACGTCGCCGGTGGCACGTCCCTGGTCGACTACAAGTCCGAGCTGATCGCGGCGCACCTGAACATCGCCGATCCCCTCGCGACCCAATACAGCCCCACCGTGATTCCAGGGAACGTGATCTCCGTCTTTCCGGCGGTCGGTACTGACGAGAAGGCGGGCACGACGGTAACTGTCACGGTCAGCCTCGGTCCCGAGCCCATCCCCATCGTCGACTACACGAATCAATCGGGCGACCAGGCCACCCAAGCGCTCAAGAGCGCCGGATTCAACGTCGTAGCCACCCAGGACTACAGCACGACGGTGAAGGCCGGGCTCGTCATCTCTCAATCGCCGAACTCTGGGACCGGGAAGCTATACGACACCGTCACGCTCGATATCTCCAAAGGTCCACAGCTGTTCAAGGTGCCCAACGTGAGTAGCAACTTGAACGGCGACCCGAAGAACTGGATCAGCATCCAGCAAGCGACGAGTATCTTGACCGACGCCGGCTTCAAGGTCAACGTCGGCTCGACTGGCCGATTCGGCGTCGTTACCAGGCAGACTCCGAAGGGCAGCTCGATGCAGCCGCTCGGCACCGTCATCACGATCTACGCGCAGTAGCTCAGTAGATTTCCAAGGCGGGTTCATCGCTCGCAACCGGTCTGACATCCTTGACCGGTGCCACCACGCAAGCCATCGCCGGTCGGAGTTCACGTACCGGTTGCGGGTGGGCTGTTCAGTGGTGGCGTTGCGTACGCGCGCGACGTCGGCGCCGAGGCGATCCAGGTGTTCTTGTCCAACCCGCGCGGCTGGGCACGCTCTGCCGGTGACCCCCGGCAGGACGACGACTTCCGCGCGTCGTGCGCAACCGCGAAGATCCCGACGTTCGTGCATGCCGCGTATCTCGTCAACCTCGGCTCGCCGACACCCTCGACACTGGAGAACTCCGTACTGTCGCTTCGTCACGCGCTCTTTCGGGCGCGGTCAATCGGCGCGCGCGGTGTCGTCGTCCACGCTGGCTCCTCAGTGACGGTCGCCGGAAAAGACGACGCGATGAAGCAGGTCCGCGAAAACGTGCTGCCGTTGCTGGACGAAATCCCTGACGGCGGTCCAGAGGTGCTCATCGAGGCGACGGCGGGTGCTGGCCAATCACTCGCCTCGACTGTCGATGACCTTGGTTGGTATCTCGAATCCCTCGACCACCATCCCAAGCTCGGCATCTGTCTTGACACCTGCCACGCTTTCGCCGCCGGACACAATCTTGCCGAACCAGGCGGCGTCCGCTCGACGTTGAATGCACTCGTACGCGCCGTCGGTAGAGGCAGACTGAAATTGCTGCACGCCAACGACTCCAAGGATGCGTGTGGGTCGACCCGCGACAATCACGAGCGCATCGGCAAGGGCCGCATTGGTGTCGAACCCTTCGCCGAATTGTTCCGGCATCCGGCTACTCGAGGCGTCCCGCTGGTACTCGAGACTCCAGGCAAGGCACCCGAACACCGCGAGGATCTGGCCCTGATGCGGACCTTGCGGGATCGCTGACGCGACTACGTGAAACGGCAGGTGCACGCGCGGTTGGCTTGCTTCTCACCGACCGGTCAAGGATCTTGGATCACGTGACACAACCGCCGTACGAGCCGCCGGATCAGCCCGGGTACCCCTACGGCCAACCGCAGACGCCGCCGGGGTACCCGCCGCCATACGGCCCCGGACAAGCTCCGGCTCCGGGATATCCGTCGCCCTACGGGCCGGCGTACGGGTGGCCGCCCGGATATGCGCCACGCGGCAGTTACCAGCAGTCGGGGCCTCCTCGGCGGCGCCGGCTGCTCTGGACCTGGATCGGATTCATCGGCGCGGCAGTCGTCACCTTCGCGTTGTTCGCCGGATTCGCTGTCCAGTGGACGTTGGCCGCGAGCCGAGTCGGCAATCCCGAGAACACATCAGCGACCTACGGCACGGTGACAGCCATTCAAGGCTCGCAACTACAGGTGCATGTGTTTTCCGGAACGGCACTGGTGAGGCGGACCGAAACCCACATCCTCAACCAGACGAATAGCAATACCTCGGCAACTCAGGTGGACGGCGATTTCGACGCGGTCGTCACGGGCGCGCCTGCCGAATCGGTGGGAAACGTAGTGTCGTTCACGTACACGACCGACGAGACACAGGGAACCTACTTCGACGTCGCACCTTCGCGCATCAAGGCCGCGGGTTCGCTGCCGGTGGGATTGCTGGTGTCATTCATCGCCGGAATCCTCTTGGGCATCGTGGGCGTGATCCTGCTCATCGTGTGGCTGGTAAAGCTGCGTCGAAACCGACGACCTACCGCGCCCATGTATTCACCGCCACCGAGTTACTGGCCGCCGAATCCGCAGCAGCACTAGCACTTCGCAGCACCGAGAGGGATCAGGGTCGCGGGCTGCGGCTCATTCGCCACTTACCGAACCCTAAGACGAGCCCAGCGACTGCCGCCGCCACGAACGGCGCGTCACTCGACGCCATCCCAGCAATCATGGCTATGCCGGCGATCACGAGTCCGAGTCCGAGCGCGGGCGCGATCCACGGCTGCATCGGACCGAACGCGTTGCGCTTCTCATGCATGCGGCCACGCTATCGGGCGTGCAGTCAACTGCCGAACGCCGCCGTGAGTTGGCTGATCACGGTGGTACCGAGTACTGCGGCGCCGCCGTAGACGTAGACGTTCGTCAACGAGCCGTGATCGGCGTTCAGATAGTTGGTAGTACTCGCGGGAACGCTGGCCAGGCTCGACAGCAGCAACGGCCCACCCATCAGCGCCAGTTGCGCGCCACCGGCCAAGGCATCGGGGAAGCTCGCCCCGGTTGCGACACCGGCAACGGCGGACGTCGGGAAGAATTTCGTCGCAACGGCCGCCGCTGTCGCGTAGCGGTCGGCGCCCAAGATCGCGGTCGCAGACGGCACGGCGGCCGCAGCCGGGCCGCCGATTGCGTATGTCACGTGGGCGCCGGCGAGGTACCTCGCCGTCGCCGTCGGCACCGTCGGGCCGTCGGTCAGCAGGATCGCGCCGTGAACGTGCGCGGCCGCGGGACCGGCCGCGAGGGCGTCCGGGAAGTTGGTGCCGGTCGCGAGCAGCACCGTCGTCGGGCTGCCCAGCGCCTTGGCGACCGCAACCGCCGTGGCGTACCTGTCCGCACCGGAATAGCGCACGACGGAGTAGCCGAGGCCGGTCAACTGGGTAGCAACGCTGGCTGGGATCGCCGACGTACCGCCGAGGACGTAAACCGTTCCGCCCGCGACCAGTACGCGCTTGAGTTCGGTCGCCGTCGCAGCTGGCAGTGTCGAGCCTTCGGTCAGCAGCAGTGGCGCGTTCTTTGCGGCGGCGAGCGGACCACCAACCAATGCGTCCGGGTAATCGTCGGCGCGCGCCAGGACGACAGCGCCCGCGTTACCGGCCGGGAACGAATCCTGCGACACGGCAACGGCTGTCGCGATTCGATCGGCTCCCGCCGCTCGCCCGACGTATGCGGCCTCGACGTCCCACGTACTTGCGTGTGAACTACGAATCACGATGGTCGTGACGCCGCCAGTCGTACTCTCGGACGCGACACAAGGATCGGGCGTGGCGCCTGCACCGGTGCACGTGCCAACCGCGACGCCATCACGAAACACCGTCAGGTCCGCAGGCCCAGAACCCGCGGGCAATGTCTTGTCAGACACCTGGAATGTCAGGATCAACGGATTCGCGGTCGTCGCAGGTGGTGCCGTAATCGTGGCGCCCACACCGAGCACGGTGTAGTGCGCGACCGATGTGTTAGGCGGCGTCTTGTCGATCGTCACCGTGCCACCGGTCGGGCTGGTCACACCGACAACGAGCGGGTTCGACGCGCCCGGCGTCGTGCCTGCCGGATCAGAGGAAACCGACCCACCAGCCGAAACCGTCGCGGTAACCTGCGAAGCACTGCCTCCGCCACCTCCACCTCCGCCACCTCCGCCACTCTGGGTTGTACCAAGCACGGCGAGCACCTGCGCCGAGCTACGCGAGTAAGTCCCATCGCCGACATACGTTGCCGTGAGTGTTTCCGTGCCGCCGATAGGGCCGACAGACAACGCGTCGCCATTCGAGTCGACCGAAACGGGCGCGGCAGCAGCGCCGAGACCGTCGATGAACACGACATCGCCGGTCGGCACCGGCTGGCCACCGGTCGTCGTCACGTGCGCGGTCAGCGTTGTCGTCGCCCCGTCGGCGACGGGGTTTGGTGAGAGGTTGAGCGACACGTTGGTGCCGATGTAGGTGGGTTCGGTGCCGCCAATCTGATCCGTGAGCGTGAGGATGCTTCCAGCGGCGACTTGCACAGTCGCCGCGGAGCCGACTGCGACACCACCTGGGTAGTAGCCGGTCACAATGCACGTCGTCGAACAACTCTCATATGCAACGCGGTAGGTGCCGGGCTGAACGCCGTACATTCGCTGCGCGCCGAACGCACCCAAGCCGTCGGAGACGGCGGCAGCGTTGTACCCCATGTCATCGCCGGTGCCCACTCGCTGGAGCGCCACTGTGACGTCATTTGCGGCGGTCGGTCCCGGGTACGTGACGACAACGTCGACCTCGCCACCCTGAAGGAAAGTCTCGTCGGCCAGCGGCGTGTCTGCCCCGGCTGTCACCGGGACCGACGTCATCTGCGCGGCGAATTGAGCATTGTGGTAGTAGGCCGATCGAAAGTTGTCAACGAAGTTGCAATCGTTGAACAGCACAGTGTAGGAACCAACCGGCACACCCAGTAGCTGGTAAAAGCCGTTCGCGTCGCTGAGAGTGCTGTACACCGTCGAGGTCGGCGACGTGTACGCGTACACGCAGACCCCGCTAATCAGCTCAGACCCGGGGGCAAAGAGCTTGCCCGAGATCGTGCCACCGAGGGTCAGCGTGACGTTGATTGTGGATGCCACACCGCCAGTGACCTGCACGGTCGCCCTGTAGGCGACGTAGTCCCATGTCGGAGCGCCCGCACATCCAGGATCAACAGTGAACGTGATCTGGCCTGCCGCCAGATCCGACAGAGTGTAGGAACCGTCTGCCGCTGTCCGAGTGGGCGTCGCAGCGTGTCCGCCACCAGGAAGGTCAGCCTCGACGCAGGCGTCGACGATCGGGGCCGCGGCGGTGCCAGCGATAGTCCCGCTGATCGAGGCAGTTGGCTGCACGTTGGGACTGGCCGCAGCGGCGCTGGCGCTTAGTGGCGCGACGATCGCAAGCGCAGCAGTCGCAAGAACGATCCCTGGACGAACGAGCTTCATTGAATCCCCCGTATCGGCGTACGTGGGCTAATTGTTTCTCCGCTCGCCGAAACCTTGAGGGCAATGCGGAAAGTGCAACCGAACGGCCGAGGATCAAAGCGCCCTAATCCGCCGAATGCGGTCAGGTCAGCGGATCAGCCGCGGTCGCGACGGCCATCTTGCAGCATCGAGGCGACCAGGAACGCGAGCTCGAGCGACTGGCCAACATTCAGCCGTGGGTCGAGCGCGGTTTCGTACCGACCGGACAGGTCGGCGTCCGCGATGTCGTCGCCGCCACCCAGGCACTCGGTGACGTCCTCGCCAGTCAGCTCGACGTGCAGGCCGCCGGGCACTGTGCCCAGACCTGCATGAACCTCGAAGAAGCCGGTGACCTCGTCGACAATGTCGTCGAAATGCCGCGTCTTGTACCCACTCGCCGACTCGATCGTGTTGCCGTGCATCGGGTCGCAACTCCACACGACCTCGGCGCCAGACGCCGTCACCTTCTCAACGATCGGCGGCAGCACATCGCGTACCTGCTGTGCGCCCATCCGAGTGACGAACATCAAACGGCCCGGACGGCGGTCAGGGTCGAGCCTCTCGACGAGCGCGACGGCCGCGTCAGGCGTCGTCGAAGGCCCGAGCTTGACGCCGATCGGATTGGCAATTTGACGGGCGAATTCCACGTGGGCGCCGTCGAGTGCGCGGGTCCGCTCCCCCACCCAGACCAGGTGCGCCGACTGGTCGTAATACGCCGACCGATCGTCGTCCCATCTCGTGAGCGCCGCTTCATAGTCGAGGAGCAGCGCCTCATGGCTGGAAAACAACTCGACCTGGTGTGCAGCGTCGGCCCGCTCGAGGTCGAAACCGCACGCCTGCATGAACGACAGCGCCCGATCAATGTCCATGGCGATCGACTCGTAGCGCTGACCCGCCGGACTGCGACCGACGAAGTCGGAGTTCCACGAGTGGACTTTGCGCAGATCGGCAAACCCACCCGTCGCATGGGCGCGGATCAGGTTCAACGTCGCGGCCGCGCGGTGGTACGCCTCGAGAAGGCGCGCCGGATCGGGGACCCTCGCTTCCGGCGTCCGCTCGATGGAGTTGACGGCGTCACCGCGATAGCTGTCGAGCTCGACCCCATCGACGAACTCAGTGTTCTTCGACCGCGGCTTGGCGTACTGCCCGGCCATCCGGCCGACTTTCACGATCGGCACGCTCGCGCCGTAGGTCAGCACGACCGCCATTTGCAGCAGGATCTTGATCTTGTCGCGAACCTTGGCGACCGTCGCATCGGCGAAAGTCTCGGCACAGTCGCCGCCCTGCAACAAGAAGGCCTTGCCCTTGGCGACGTCGGCGAGCCGCGACCGGAGTCGGTCACATTCCTCCGGGACGACGAGGGGTGGCAGCTGCTCCAACTGCTCGACGACACCACCCAACACATGCTGGTCAGGCCACACCGGCACCTGAGCAACATGGAGCGCCCGCCACGAATCGATTTCCTGCACCCCGGGAGTCTACCGGGGTCGCGGGTTCGGCCAGCCCGCCGCGACCTTAACCGAACAGCACCTGTGCTTCGGCGTAACGCTCGGCAGGCACGGTCTTCAGCACGCCAGTGGCGTCGGCCAGCTTCGACAGGACAATGTCGGTGCCGCGCAGCGCGACCATCATGCCGAAGTTGCCATCGTGGACAGCGTCGATCGCGTGCAGCCCGAATCGGGTTGCGAGCACCCGGTCGAACGCGGTCGGTGTGCCGCCACGCTGGATGTGGCCAAGCACCGTCGTCCGAGCCTCTTTGCCGGTGCGCTTCTCGATCTCGTCGGCCAACCGCTGACCGATGCCGCCCAGGCGCACGTGCCCAAACGCGTCGAGGTCGCCGGTCGACAGTTCCATCGTTCCCTCGGCAGGCGTCGCACCCTCAGCGACCACCACGATCGGCGCGTAGTGGCTCTGGAACCGGTGCTCGATGTAGGCGCACACCTGGTCGATGTCGAACGGGATCTCCGGGATCAGAATGACATTGGCGCCACCCGCCATGCCGGCGTGCAGGGCGATCCAGCCAGCGTGGCGACCCATCACCTCGACGATGAGCGCACGGTGGTGGGACTCCGCCGTCGTGTGCAGGCGGTCGATGGCCTCGGTTGCGATGTTGACCGCGGTGTCGAAGCCGAAGGTGTAGTCGGTAGCAGACAGATCGTTGTCGATGGTCTTCGGAACGCCGACCACCTTCAGACCACGCGCGTCGAGCTCAGTCGCGACTCCGAGCGTGTCCTCGCCGCCGATGGCAACCAGCGCGTCGATGCCGAGCTTCTCGAAGTTGGTTGCAATCGTGTCGAAGCCGCCGTCGATCTTCGCCGGGTTGGTGCGCGACGACCCAAGGATCGTGCCGCCGCGGGGCAAGATGCCGCGAACCTGCGGGATGCCGAGCGGAACGGTGTCGGCGTTGATCGGCCCGCGCCAACCGTCGCGAAATCCGACAAACTCGTAGCCGTAGTCTTCAATTCCCTTGCGGACAACGGCACGGATGACAGCGTTTAGCCCTGGGCAGTCGCCACCGCCGGTAAGCACTCCGACTCGCATGACTCGATTCCTCCAACAGATTGCTGAAGCCATCGCCGACAGCGACGGCGCAGGTCAGCCTATCGGCCTCGGTTCAGGCGAGATCCCGCGAGGCAGGCACCGAGCGAGCCGGGCAACGAGCGAGGCAGGCGCCCCACGAGTCAGGCCGAGCGGGCGATGGGCGGCGCGTCGTCGTGACGATCAGCCTGCTTCCCGTGCGCCTTCAGCTCCTCTTTCGCCTTTGTCGCGTAAATGTCCACGTACTGCTGCCCGGAGAGCCTCATCAGCTCGTACATGATCTCGTCAGTGATCGCCCGGAGCACCAGCCGATCGCCCTCCATGCCGGCATAACGCGAGAAGTCGAGCGGCTTGCCGAACCGCACTTCGGGGCGGATCACCTTCGGAACTACGTGGCCAGGCGGCTGCAACCGATCGGTATTGACCATGGCGCACGGGATCACCGGTACGCCGGCCTCCAACACCATGCGCGCGACTCCCGTGCGGCCTCGGTAGAGCCGGCCATCTGGCGAGCGGGTCCCCTCGGGGTAGATGCCGAGCAGCTCCCCCGCCTGCAGCACGCTAAGGCCGGTGCTCAGGCCTGACGCGCTGGCCTTGCCACCGGATCGGTCCACGGACAACTGCCCGATCGCGCTGAAGAACCAGCGGCTGAACGTGCCTTTGATGCCGCGGCGATTGAAGTATTCGGACTTTGCCATGAACGTGACCTTGCGGCCAGGAATCACTAGCGGGGCGAAGAACGAGTCGGAGAAGGAGAGGTGGTTACTCGCGATGATCGCCGCGCCGTGCGTGGGGACGTTCTCGAGGCCGACAACCTTGGGTCGAAAGATCAGGCGCAGGCTGGCCCCGAGGGTCCACTTGAGGAACCAATAGAACACCTACAACACCCTGGTCCCTTCGCCGTGGCCTTACCGGCCACACCTGCCACACGTGCCACGTCCTGGCCGCACCATACCGCTGCCCAGCCTCCGCGCCGAGATTGCGCGAGGAGTACGGTTCCAGCGCCGGATCCACCAGGCCCAGCGCGCCTCCTACATCGGGATACTTGGGATAAGTCCGGCGTGTCAACGCAGCCGCTCCTTTTCTCATGCAGGATTGACGTCATGCCAGGTCGCGACAACGGGTTCGTCGCTCGCCATTACGTTCCGCTCGCCGATCTTGACCCTCGGCTCGCCGACGCAATGCTCGAAGCGCTGCGCGCCGAAGGAATCGCGGCCTACGTGGTCCCAAGTACTGGTCAGCTGGGCGGCTATCTCGAAGTACACCTCCCCGAACGGCCGCGTGACCGGCTTTGGGTCGACCGCCGGCACCACGACCGAGCAACGACACTTCTCAATGTCCACGGGGACCGACCCGACCTCATCGCAGCCGCGGCAGACCCGCTGGCCGACGCAGACTTGGCCGACGCAGATGTGGACGGCGGACGGGTGGACGGCGAGGGGCGGCCGGCGGGACATCCCGACGACCACGTCAACGGCGGGCCTTTCGGCGGCGACTCGACCGACGAGGTGTGGGCGCAGATCGTGGCCGGCTTCGACCTGCCGACAAACGCCACGGCTGGACCGTGGCCGCTCGCCGAAGACCTGCCATCAGATTCCGACGACCCGCGTGGTGGATCTGACCGCCGCCTCGGTCCGTCATCGATCGAAAGCCTGTACTCGGGTACCCAAGAACCGGTCGACCCGTCGCCGGTGCCGCGCCGCATCGTGCGACCTGTCGACCCAGGCGTCGGTGCCGGGACGTCGAGTGGTGCAGCTCCTGTTCCCAGCGGCGAGTACGACCCACTGTCGATCCTCGACGAGCACTTCGTGCCGGGACCGCCGCCGCCACTGCCAAGACTCCGGCGAGGCACCCGCTGGGCCCTAGCATCAATCCTTGTAGGCGTTGTGCTGATCGTCGGCCGCGCGTTCTGGGACGCCGTGCCCGCGGCGGTCTTCCTCGGCGTCGTGTTTGTCGTCGGTGGCTTTGTCGGGCTCGTCGCGATGATGCGCGAAGACCGACCAAGTGACTCCGACCCCGACGACGGCGCCGTCGTCTAGCTGCACGCGGACTCGCTATACACCGGCGACCGACCGGCGACGTCAATCCAACTACCCGGTCTAGGGGTCGAGTTGGCGTACCCGATAGCGGCTGTTCTGGCGGGGTCGTTGTTCGGGGTCGAGCCATGCCGGCGGGGTGAACCACGGTCGGTCGTCGATCATCTCGATGATCCATGCCTCGCGGTGCACGCGGTCGTGGTGGTGAACGCATAACAAGGCGATGTTGCACAACGACGTAGCGCCGCCATCAGCCCAGTGGTCGATGTGGTGGGCGTCGCACCACATTGGCGGCCGGTCGCAGCCGGGGAAGGCGCAGCCTCCGTCACGCAGGATCAACGCACGCCGCAGACCCTGGGGCACCAGGCGAGTGCTGCGGCCCACGTCAAGGGGTTGGCCAGCGGTGCCGAGCACGACGGGGATGATGTTGGCGTCACACGCGATCCGGCGCAGCGCACCCCTGCTGATCAGGTGGCCACCCTCGAGGCTGCCGAGCGCACTCCCGACCTGGCGCTGCAGCGACTCCAAAGTGGTTGTCACGAACATATGCGGGCGTTCGCCGCGCACCTCGGGCAGTGCAGACGTCGCAAGCTGGAGGGCCTGGACGAGCGCGTCCGCGTAGCGCAACTCGGCCGAGCGCATATCAGGAGCGCCATCGGCCCGCGGCAACGGTGCCGCCAACGGATCGAGTACGGAAAGGGCCAACGCGGCAGATTCCTTGTCGAGACGCCCACGCAGGTTGACTGTCCCATCGGGCTTCCGGACGATCTGGAGGAAGCGGCGATCGCGATCCATCGCTTCTTGTTGTTCGAAGCCATCGGGGTCGAACCGGTTCGCAATCTCGTTCGACCGTTGAACGACTGCCTTCGTTCCTTCATCGCGAGCTGTGTCGACGAGCAGCTGTTCGATTTCGGTGTTCAAGGCCGCCGGAACGCCCCCAGGCAACATGTCGATCGCTGAGCAGACCACGCTTGCCGCGTCCTGCCCAATATCGCCGGCGGTGAATGCAGCGCCGACGAGCGGCCGCCTGGCCAACGCGTGGTGCAAGGCAAGCCGCGCCCGAGCCACACCAACGGGTACGTCGGTGGCATTGTGCAGCCACACCGCAGTGGACGAGGCGCCGGCTTGGTCAGCGACACCGGACCGATCGGCCTGCGCCAGCACCGATACCTGGGCCGCGGCGGCGCGTCTGGCGATACGTTCGACAGCAACAACCACCTCTCCGACTTCTACGGTGGACATCGACCACAACGATGCGTCGCCCAACGCATCAAACCCAGCCGCGATCATCGCAACAGCCGCAGCGGCTGGATGCTGATAATCGGTGGGAACCGCGCTCATGAAGACAACGTAGCGACGACCACCGACAAAACAACCGACCCAGAAATACCTGTGGAATAAAAGAAATCGGCCACTCATCGAGTCAGTTGTGCACAGATGTTGCGGCGCCTCTTGACGATGAACACGCTAAGGACTAGGTAAACACGCTGCTTGCGCGGTCGGGCACACTCCCGGTCAGGGCAGTTCGACGACGGCCAGCACCGGCCGGTGGTCACTCGCCCGCTCGATGCCGGGCACGTCAGGCACACCACAACTTCGCACCTTGATTGCGGCGTCGACGAAAATGCCGTCGATCCTCTTCACCGGCTCGATCGCGCTGTAGGTGTACTCACCACCACTCGGTGCAACTGCAAACGCGTCGGCGTAGCTGCTCGCAAGTGCGCGCCACGCGGGGCCGTCGGGCTCCTCGTTGATGTCGCCCGCAACAATGACCGGCCCGCGACACCGCGACGCGCGCGCCACGATCTCGTCGACGTGCCTGCGACGCTCATCGCTATCGAGATCGAGGTGAATGCTTCCGAGCGAGAACTTGGTACCACCAAGCTCGAGTGTTGCAAGTGCAACGCCACGTTGGTGTAACCCGCGCTTGCGCGTGAGCAACACATCGGCCACCTCGAGCACCCGAACCTGCAATGCAGCGAGCAGCAGCATCGCGCCAGCTGGCGGCCCGCCAGTGACAACAACAAGGCCGGACTCCCTGGCGAGAGCAGCACATTTGGAGCGCCACCGAAGAAAGCGCGGTGCCTCCTGAATGCACACGACGTCGGGATTGCAGGATCGAATCACCGTCGACGCAGCCTGCGCATCGTCGCGCAGCGAACGCACGTTATAGCTCAGCACCCGCAACTCGGTCGGCACGATGGCCCCTTACTGGATGAGGATTGCGCGCGGGGATGATGCCGGTGTGGGTCCCGACCCAGCCTGTGTGGCCAGTGGCGCCACTGTCGGAACGCGACCATCGTCGGCGAACGCCGTCTGCGTGACCTCGATCCACGATGGCGTGCCGTCGGGGTAGACATTCGCCGCGCACGTGCTGCTCGCTTCACAATCACCGGAATTCGTCGCCCACGTCGTGTGGCTGTCGAGTGCATAGAGCGTGCCGGTGATGTCGAAGTCATCCCCGAGGGTGAATGTGCGTGCCGTGGGCGCCTCATTGAACTGGTCGAAGACGAGTGCGACACCCGGAATAGGTTGATTGCGCGGCAACGATTTGCCGGGTGGTGGAGCGAGACTGGG
>Ga0265340_10001058_pt1 | contig 15658 bp, 12 predicted proteins | sample 4CB225metaG_FD_202082 | JGI IMG/M metagenome (GOLD analysis project Ga0265340, IMG submission 202082) | Rhizosphere microbial communities from Carex aquatilis grown in University of Washington, Seatle, WA, United States - 4-CB2-25 metaG | ecosystem: Host-associated > Plants > Roots >...
TCTGCGGCCCCGTTGGAGGGCATAGTATCGACAGAAATGACTGGCGCCCGGCAGCGTCCAACAAGGTAAGGGGAACCTTGATTGAGCTGTTACCCGAGGAATAGTTGGCAACGGTACATATCGCATTGTTGTCCCCATCAGCTGGGAGGAAACTCAGCGACGCATAAAGACCGGACGAGTTTGGATCGCTGAAGAAAGCATCCAAAGTCGTAACGACTGGATTCCATCGCGAATCAGCATTTGCCCATCCGCCATTGGGGTCATTACCCATACTGCCTGACTTATCCAACAGAAACAGGATGTTGACCTGCGTGAGCTGGGCGGAAGTAACGTCGGAGGCGCATCCTGAGTCAAGACTTGGGAGACCCGTGCCCGTCCCAGCTGTTCCACCGGAAGTGCCGACCCTGTATTGGCTACCGGAACCCCCAATATTCGAGCTTGAATTACCCTCACCAGCACTCGATGGCCCGGTGCTCGCACCGACACCATTACTAGTGGAACAGCCTAGAAACATGCCCAAGGGAACTAGCCAAGAAAAGTTAATCGCTTTTTTCATCACACATTCCCATCAAAGGCATCTTCATGCGAATTGTAATACAGAGACTAACCGTCCGCCAGGATCCGGGAGGGAGGGGTATCTGGGGGCAGCCCCCAGGCACCCGCGACTGGCGGAAACGCTCCTCGGGAGTTGACCTGCGCGAGCATGTTGGATACTGGAGCAGCCACTGTACGCACGCCACATCGTTGAGCTCGTTTGAACTTGTACACAGATGCAACGACCCGTCATTTATGGGCGCCGCTCGAGAGTGATCGACTCGACGACTTGGGCACAATTGTAGTTGGTTGCGGATCTGCCTGCACCGATCGGCAGCGCAGGTGTGCGGTTGCACAGCACCAGGCGTTGGTCGGTTTCCCCGCGATGCAATCGTCATCGTAGGGTTGAATCGTTCCCACAGTGAGCCCACCCTGCGGACAAATAGGGGCAACGCCGATGCGCGCCCTTGGATGGTTCAACAGAGTCGCCCCTATGGCCGCTTTGATGCATCGCGCTATGGCGCACAATGGCTGAAATCCGCAACGAAAGTTGTGGTTTTGTCCGCTCCGGGCAACGCGCGCGCCCCCGTGTTTCGCGCTTCCACAGGGCCTCTCTCGTTGTATCAAAGAAGACCCTGCGCCGTGGTACCTGGCCGTGGTAAGTGCCCGTTTAGCTCCCGTGCCCCAAGGTCACCCATTCAGAAGCGGCCCTATACCCCCCGCCCCCCCGCACCCCGGCAATTGCGAACAAGAGCCTGAAATTATTGTTCCGAATCGCAACAACCAGTTTGCCAGAAGCAGTGACCGACCAAGCCTAGGTTCGATTCCTCCTCGAGCATTACTCGACGAGGCCACCACGATCGCCATTCAGCAACAGCACATACGCAGAGACAGGTTGCTTTGGACCTTGGCAGGGACTTTGGTTGCCATGGTCTTGTTGTGGACCCAATTGAAATCGCGGACCGCCGATTCTACAGCTGCCAGTGAGGTGACTTTGTTGCCTGCCATGGCATCAGCTGCAAGCGGTCCGAGCGGTCCTGGATCCCTGCGTCCGGCAGAAATCCCTGCACCAAATACATCCAAGCAATTGGCAGCCGAAGAAGAAGCACCGCCGATTGATCTCGATGAAGACGAACAGCCAGCACGATCGACCCAATCTCACATGCACACGACGCCACGGGCAGTTCCCCCGGAGCCGCAAACGAACCCGGCAAACGGACCAATGTCCACCGCGGGAGGTCGCGACTCGAATTCACAGCGGGACGAAAGAGCCGCGCACCGCGCTACGTCGACTGCGCCGGCTACAGTGCCGAATTCTGCACCGGAATCGCCTCGGCGACCTCCAATGAGACGTGCTTGGTTCCCCGAGGACTAGCTCAAGGCACTGGTCATGAAGTTCCTTCTCCTCTTCGCGAACGTAGCGCTTATTTCGCTTCAATTGATCGGCAGACACGCATTTGCGCAGTCAGACGACATGCGACTGCCCACAGGCACATCAATGCAGACGCGGACATTGTTTCGCAAGGGTCTAGCCTCCTACAACGCGGGGCAGGTCGAAACTGCGCGCCAGTTATTCTTGACAGCATGGACAATCCAACCCTCAGCCGATGTGGCAATGGAACTGGCCCAAACCGAAATGGATCTGGGCAAGTACGTCGATGCCGCAGAGCATCTCGATTACGCTCTGCGCAACTTCACCCCCTCGATCAACGAAATGATGCGCAGCATCGCACGGCAAGCCTACACCGACGTTCTACGCCGAGTCGCGAAACTGAACGTGACCGTCAATCAAGATGGCGCCGAAGTGCTTCTCAACAGCCGCGTCATTGGCAAAACACCATTGCCTGGTTCGCTCTATGCGGAGGCTGGTAGTTGCGTTGTGCAAGCAAGATGGGGTACTTCAAGTGCGACCGAAACTCTCTTGGCTGAGCCAGGCCAGGAACTGCCCGTAATACTTGCCCTTCAACCATCAGGGGGTCCCGCGAGCGACCTGCGGTCTGCTCAAGAACCACACCAGCCCGAACCCTCGCTCACTTCTGCTGCGGCCCACAAGAGCCTCGTACCCGTGATAGTGGGCGGGGCCATTACCATGCTAGCGCTAGCCACGGGCGTGGGACTTCGGATTGCTTCCGATTCCGAAGCGAACAATGCCCAATGGATCTCGTCTGGTCTCGGCATCGAGGGCTGTATTGGCACCAACGCAAACTCATCTACCTGCATTGCACTCCATGACTCGCTCCGCAAGAGTGACCGCGAACGCAATTGGTCAACAGCCGGTTTCGTAGTTGGCTCGACCGCCATATTGAGCACAGCGGTGTATTGGTTCTGGCCCCGAAGACAAGATGCTGCCGCAGCGTCAGGGTTCCGCGTCAGCGGCAACTTGAGTGCCAATGCCGGTGGTGTAGCGCTGGTTGGCGCATTCTAACTAGGGTAACTCGCTTGAACCCATAAGGTAGGAATCAATGGCGCGCGCCGCACGCCGCCCATCCGCAATCGCCCAGACCACTAGCGATTGTCCACGCTGACAATCTCCAGCAGCAAAGACGCCTGGAACCGTCGTCATGAACGATGCATCCACCTTCAGGTTTCCACGAACATCTTTGCCAGCACCTAGTTGTTCAAGCAGCCCTGAAGGTTCGGGATGCAGAAATCCTAATGCAAGCAGCACAAAGTCAGCATCGATCTCGAATTCAGAGCCGGGCACGCGAGAGGGCTTTCCGTCGCTGAAAGCAACTCGCACAGCGTGCAACTTGGCAACGCGCCCGTCAATCCCGGAGAATCGGTCTGTCATGACAGCGTATTCACGCACGCCACCTTCTTCGTGCGAACTTGAGGTGCGCAACACCAATGGCCACATCGGCCATGGTGTGGACTCTGCACGCGACGCGGGGGGTTTCGACATGATTTCAAGATTGGTGACACTAAGCGCCCCTTGTCGGTGCGACGTTCCAATACAGTCACTTCCTGTGTCGCCGCCACCAATGACGACCACGTGTTTGCCACGAGCGGAAATCTCGTCACCTACCACAGATGCCCCAGAAACGCGTCGGTTCTGTTGCTCAAGAAAGTCCATCGCGAAGTAAATCCCGTGAAGGCCCCGGCCATCCACAGCCAGATCCCGCGGCACTTTCGACCCTATTGCGACACACGTTGCAGAGAACTTCGCACGTAGCTGGTCGAAGGTGATGTCTCGACCCACTTCAATGCCATGTCGAAACTCTACGCCCTCCTCGCTCATCTGGGTTACTCGCCGCGCGATGATTTGCTTATCGAGTTTGAAATCTGGGATTCCATAGGTCAGTAGACCACCAATCTTGTCCGACTTCTCGAACACTGTCACGGTATGCCCCGCCCGATTGAGCTGCTGGGCTGCTGCCAGTCCTGCCGGACCCGATCCGATCACGGCTACTTTCTTGCCAGTACGAATTCGCGGTGGCTGGGAAACAACTAAGCCCTCTGCAAATGCTCGATCAGCTATCGAGTGCTCTATCTGCTTGATGCTCACTGGCTCGGCATTTATGCCAAGCGTACACGAAGTCTCGCACGGCGCCGGGCATACTCGCCCCGTAATCTCCGGAAAGTTATTGGTCGATTGCAGCGCATCCATGGCCGCAGCATAGGCACCGCGAAACACGTGATCATTCCAGTCCGGAATCAGATTACCGAGCGGGCACCCTGTGTTGCAGAAGGGAATGCCGCAATCCATGCAGCGGGCACCCTGTCGCGTCAGTTGTTCTTGCAAGACTGGCAACTCAATCTCTCGCCAATCAGCAACTCGCTCCTGGACGCTGCGCCGTGCAATATCTTCTCGCTCGAATTCGAGAAAGCCAGTGATCTTTCCCACGATATCTCCTAACTCAGATGGTCATAGCTTGCGAACCGACTCTGTTTCGAGTGTCCGCCGGTTAATATTTCGGCAACTCACGTTACTCGGCTGCGGCAGGTTGTGGTCGCATGGACTCCAGCACTCGACGATACTCGGTTGGCACGACCTTGATGAATCGCTGAACGGAACTAGACCAGTCAGCAACTAGTCGTTTGGCCTTGGTGCTTCCCGTACGCTCGACATGTTCCTGTAACATTTCAAGAACGAATTTGGAATCGTCCTCGCCAAGCGCCTCGAGTTCTACCATTTCGGTATTGCACAACTTCGTGAATTCCAACCGCTCGTCGTAGACATAGGCATAGCCACCACTCATGCCCGCTGCGAAGTTGCGCCCGGTTCGACCAATGACGATGACGCGGCCGCCAGTCATATACTCGCAGCAATGATCGCCAACACCTTCAACGACGGTAATCGCGCCACTGTTTCGCACCGCAAAACGCTCGCCAGCCATTCCATTGAAGAATGCTTTACCTGAAGTTGCGCCGTACAGAACTGTATTTCCAATCAGTATGTTTTCATCGGGCGCAAACGTCGAGGCTGCTGGGAACCGCACCGTCAAAATGCCACCACTCAGGCCCTTGCCCACGTAATCATTAGCATCACCCTCCAGCGAGAACTCCATCCCCGTTGTGGCAAATGCCCCAAAGCTTTGGCCAGCCGAGCCCATGAATGACAAGCGAATCGTGCCTTCAGGCAATCCTTGTCCGCCATAGCGGCGCGCGACTTCACCAGCTAGCATGGCGCCCACCGTTCGATGGCGATTCTTGATGGGCAGCTCGTGAGAGCAAGGCTTTCCGGTCTCGAGAGCGTCTTTGCAGAGTACGATCAACTCGTTGTCGAGTGCGTTCTGCAAGCCGTGATCCTGCTCCTGCGTCTTGCAAACGCCAACACCCGGTGCCGCATCTGCAGGCTTGAGAACATCCGAGAAATCAAGCTGTGACAATTTCCAGTTCGAAGAATTGTCGCGAACTCGAATGAAGTCCGTTCGGCCAATCAGCTCCTCGAATTTCCGCAAACCGAGCGATGCCATGATGGTTCGGACCTCTTCAGCCACATAGAACATGAACCGTATGACATGCTCCGGCTTGCCGGCAAATTTGGCACGCAACCGGGGATCCTGCGTTGCGATCCCAACGGGACACGTATTGAGGTGGCATTTGCGCATCAGGATGCAGCCGGACGCAACCAGCGGCGCTGTAGCAAATCCAAATTCCTCGGCGCCGAGCATCGCCGCTATGACAACATCACGACCCGTGCGGATTTGACCATCTGTCTGTAGGACAACACGGCTGCGCAGGTCATTTTTTACGAGCACCTGGTGCGTTTCAGAAACACCCAACTCCCAGGGTATTCCCGCGTGCTTGATGGATGTTTGGGGTGACGCACCAGTGCCGCCATCATAGCCAGAAATGAGAATGAGATCTGCGTGCGCCTTGGCAACACCCGCCGCAACCGTGCCAACACCTGCCAACGCCACAAGCTTAACGCTGATGCGCGCTCTCGGGTTGACATTCTTAAGATCAAAGATGAGTTGCGACAAATCCTCGATTGAATAGATGTCGTGGTGAGGGGGCGGCGATATGAGCGTTACGCCAGGCATTGAGTGGCGCGTCTTCGCGATGATCGCATCCACTTTGTGACCCGGCAGTTGGCCTCCCTCACCCGGCTTTGCACCTTGTGCAATCTTGATCTGGAGTTCATCGGCATTGACCAGGTAGTGAGTGGTCACTCCGAAACGCCCAGACGCAACCTGCTTGATCGAGCTACGCTTCGAATCGCCGTTAGGTAGAGGGATGAATCGTTCTGGCTCTTCGCCACCTTCACCGGTGTTGCTACGTCCGTGAATTCGATTCATCGCAATCGCGATATTCTCGTGAGCTTCGCGACTAATCGATCCAAAGCTCATTGCTCCGGTTGCGAATCGGCGGACGATTTCGGCGGCGGGTTCGACATCGTCAACAGAGATGGGGGCTGGAGAATCAACAAATGTCCAGCCCGAGCGCAGCGTGATGGGACCATCCGCTTGCTCATTGATCAATTTTGCATATCGTTCGTAGCTGTGAACGTCATCGTTTCTGACTGCCTGCTGCAGAGATGAGATTGTGTTGGGATTCCACAGGTGGCGCTCCCCTTGGGCTCGATAGTGATACTCGCTACCGATCTCGAGAGCTCGATTGCGTGGCGTCCTAGTCGGGAAGGCCACACGATGCCGAAGAGCGATCTCCTGTGCAAGCACATCAAGATCAATGCCGGACAGACGAGACGCCGTGCCGGTGAAGTACCGCTCGATCACGTCCGTGGACAATCCGATGGCTTCAAAGATCTGAGCACCGTGGTAACTCTGCAGGGTACTGATACCCATCTTGCTCATCACCTTGAGCAGTCCCTTGCCAATGGCCTTTATGTACTTCTTTCTGGCCAGATCAGGATCAGTCAAACCAGGTATCTGACCGGTTCTTGCCAGATGGCTAATAGTGTCGAGCGCCACGTAGGGGTTCACTGCACCAGCGCCGTATCCGATCAAAAGACAGAAGTGGTGAACCTCCCTGCAATCCCCGGCTTCAACGACAATGCCGCACCTCATGCGAGTTCCGTTTCGCATGAGATGATGATGCAGCGCCGCTGTTGCCAATAGACTTGGAATGGGCGCTTGGTACTCCGAGGCGGCGCGGTCACTCAAGATCAACAGACTGTGGCCATTGAGCAAAGCTAGCGACGACTGACGACACATCTCGTCAATCCCAGCCTTCAGACCGACCCCACCCTCTGCCACAGAATAGACCATTGGGATAGTGGCGGGCGTTCCGATAGTTTCGGGATGACCAAACCTTAGCTTGGCTGTGTCCGCATTGGTCAATATGGGCTGCGCCAAGTGCAACATTCGCGCTTGGCTGGGCAATTCGAACAGGATGTTTCCCTCGCCACCAAGATAATTCTCGAGGCTCATGACGAGCTCTTCGCGAATTGGATCAATTGCCGGATTCGTTACCTGCGCAAAGTGTTGTTTGAAGTAGCTGAATAGTAGTTGCGGTTTGTCGCTCAACACGGCAAGCGGCGTATCGGTCCCCATCGAACCTGTTGCCTCCTGTCCGGTCTTCGCCATCGGCAAGAGGAGCATCGTGAGCTCTTCTTGCGTATAGCCGAACATCCGTTGCCTTATGAGAAGCTCATCAGCGGAGGTAGGAGCTTGAATTGCGAGTCTGTCGGGGAGCTCACTCAATTGAGCGGCATTGTCGCGGATCCATTTCCCGTAAGTTTGCCGTCGAGCCAGTTCCTCTTTGATCTCCGTGTCCTCGATCAAGCGTCCCTTTTCGAGATCAATCAGGAACATTTTGCCTGGCTCAAGCCGCCCCTGGCGCTCCACCTGCTCTGGCTCGAACTCCAATACGCCCGTTTCTGAACCTAGAATGACGAGTCCATCTTTGGTTACCGTCCAACGCGCAGGACGCAGACCGTTCCTGTCGAGGACGGCCCCAATCTGGGTCCCATCTGTGAATGCCAAAGCCGCTGGACCATCCCAAGGTTCCACTAGACAAGAGTGATAAGCATAGAAATCCCGCTTGTGTTGCGGCATCATCTCGTCGTTTTGCCACGCCTCAGGGACGAGCATCATCATGACATGCGGGAGGGAACGCCCTGCCTGTAGCAACATCTCGGCAACATTGTCCAAAGTGGCGGAGTCGCTGCCACCGGGCGCGATGGTGGGAAGTATGTGTCGGACATCCTCACCAAAGACCTCGCTATCGAAGAGTTGCTCGCGCGCAAACATCCACGCGGCATTGCCGCGCACCGTGTTGATCTCACCATTGTGACATAAGAACCGAAATGGCTGAGCCAACTGCCAAGTTGGAAATGTGTTGGTGCTGAATCGCTGATGCACCATCGCGAGGGTGCTGGTCAGCAGAGGCTCGTCCAAGTCACGATAAAACTGCGTCAGTTGTTGAGCGAGCAGAAGTCCCTTATAGACGATTGTTTTCGCCGAAAGGCTCGGCACATAGAATGAGTCCTTGCTGGGAATATTGCTCTCGCGAATGGTCCGTTCGGTCCACTTTCTGATGACGAACAGCTTTCGTTCGAAGACAGTAGGCGACACCGCCTCAGCGCCAATGAAGACTTGTTCGATCGCAGGCGCACTCTGGCGCGCGACCAAGCCGAGCGCATTTTCGTCCACTGGGACTTTGCGCCACCCGAGGAGTCTCTGCCCTGTGCCTATGATCTTGTCTTCAAGTACTTGGCGGCAACGAGCGCGAGCAACTCGATCACGGGGAAGAAATACGAGCCCGGAGCCATAGAGTCCGGGCGCAGGCAGCGAGAACCCCAACTGTTCAGCCTCACGCCTAAGAAATTCATCAGGGATTTGCAGTAGTAGCCCGGCTCCGTCCCCCGTAAGTGGGTCGCAGCCGCACGCACCCCGATGCACGAGGTTCAAGAGTATTTCCACGCCCTTACGTACTATGTCGTGTGTAGGCTTGCCCTTTAGGCTGGCAACAAAACCTACACCACAGGAATCGTGCTCATATCGTGGATCGTACAATCCTGACCTATGCGGGAGACTCATTGGACGCTACTCAGACGCTGGGTTATGCAGTGTCGCCAAAATTCATCATTATGATTGCAACGAACTGCGTGGAGTTTGACGCTATGTATTGTAGTCAGAGAATGGCGTTGAGCACGTATTCACATGTGACACAGGGCGGCCGGACTGCGAATTTGCCGACTGACCATCAGTGATTCGCCAACAAGACGATTTCAGGTCTGCAGCGGTCAAGCACCAGGCTCAACGCTCAATTGGCGCTTCTACTGGGACAACCGAATACCATGCTAGATGAAACATAACCGAAACTTCTGAATTGGTTGTTGCTACCAGTTGGCGGATGCGACCACCAACCGAGCAAAAAGGACCGCTTGCAGGTAGGACGTTTCGATCGTCTGTGACCGATCCGAAGGGGACCCGTGCACCATCGACGTCAACCAACTCAAATATCACCGCCGCGGACGGGGAGTCGTCTTTGGCAATGACCGCAATCCAGCAGTTATTGCGCAACGGCGGCGGCACTTCCAACGAAACCGTCCTATTGCGAGATACCGATTCGATACGGATTGCCCCATGAAGGCTACTACCCTGGTAGCATGACTGGGCAACAGCTTCGAACCAATGACTCTGCTCCAGGTTGTGCTCCACGCCGCCCGCGCAGCATCTGGTGGGGATGATTTTCGCGACCGACTGTCTCGGATCGCTCTTCATCAACGGTGTCCACGTGCTGGTAGCGGGCGACCGACTAACGGCAACGGTTCCCAATTGGCTGGATGTCTGGCTCGAGGGAATTGCTTGCTCACCCCGCGGCCTGGTGCAGGCGTTGGAGCCAGGCCAAGTCATTAGCAACACCGCGACCGTCGACTTACTTCGAAGGTACCAGGCTGTTGTCAATTGGATGCGCAATTCGACTCCATAGAGCATTCAACCGACGCAGCGACTTCTCGTGCAACCTGATTCTTACCTATGCTCAGCGCGATCACGCACGCCCGTCACTGCCTTATCGGCTGCGTAGGCAGTCTCACGTGTGACTAGTGAGCCAGGAACTGGCAGTTTCGGCACAATCAGCAGCTCCAACTCAACATGCGACTGTTGGGCTCCTAACGGGCGCACTGTCCACTTTGCGTCGAGCCGTTCCACGTTCCCCTTCAACATGTGTCCGGCGAGTACCTGTTCGCCGTTTGAGTTTCGAATGGGTGCGAACCGCAATACTGCCCATATTTTGGCGGCTCCTTTGAGTATGGGCACCTGCAAGTAGACATCAATGTCCGTACCGCTCCGACCGACAACGCGAGCTTTCTCGAACTTATCGGTCAGTTTTCCGTAGTTGCCAAAGTCCTGAATGATTTGGACAACCGACTGCGCGTCCGCGGTCACGTCGATTCTCGCCGCACCAGCTTGAATACTGCTGAGTGGTGTCTTCACGGAAAAGCGCTGCGCTTTTGCTGGGTTGGCAGATTCAGCGGCAGCGCTGGACTCCAAACTAAGGCAGCCAACTAAGAAGGCTAGGATGAATAATGACGATGGGCTAAAGCGGTACATGACACCTCAATCGCGAACTAGCTGTGAGAACCAAGGGAATCGGGAACTTAGAAAGCATCAACCGTGCCGCTGACCTCGAAACGCCGCACAAACGAGAACAGCGAAATTTACCGAAACAAATGCAAGAGTATATCCATTCCGGCCAAGGGCACTAGCCTTTGCGTAACATGCGCATGGGGGCTCCGGTTCACAACGGACCGTCACAGTACGTCACTAGTCCTCCAACGGAGCAATCGTACATGAACCCGAGAACTGCACACCTTTGTCCATGAAGATCTCGGGCGCGTGCAGTGAGCCCGACACCTGGGCTGGTACGTATAGCTCAATCGACTCTCGGGCGCGCAAATTCCCGTGTACCCGGCCACCCCGTACGATCAGTGTTCCCACCACGACGTCTGCTTCAATCTCGGCACCGTCACCGACAACCAGAACCGCTTCGCTCGATATCTCGCCCTTGAAGCAACCGTCAATCCGGACCCTACCTTCGAAATGAAGCTTCCCTTCGAAATGTGTACCTCGTCCAAGAAGAGCGGCCAGCTCGGCTGTCGGTATCGTGGAATCCATGATGTTCAATACTAGTACGGGTTGAGTACAGATGACTACCTGATGGGTAAGCCGTCTCAGTTGCACAGATCTGGCTGACTTGCCAACCGTTTGCCTTCGCGATGCGGATTGTGCTCCAATAGGCACGATGCATCGACTGAGAAAGACTGCCCTCGCCCTAGCCTTAGGTGAGACGGTTACACTGGGTTCAAGCTTGCCAGCTTCGGCCCAGACAGCCGTGCAGCCGAATGTTTCTGTAAAATCGTCCCAGCCCGCCGAGACGCCGCAGGAAGCAGCCAAGACGCGCGAGGCGCAGGGTCAGAGTACCGCAACCAGTACTACGCTTTCCGGTGGTCCCCGGGCAATGCCATCAGCGACTGGGGGTGGTGGCTACAGTTGGCGGGACAAACGTCCGGTGCACAAGGCCGCAATCCATCGTAAAAAGCAGAAAGTGGACCCCTCAAGGCCCCAGGCCAAAGGACCCGAATTTGCGCTGAGCACTGACGGGACGAGCCACATTTCAGTTCAACTTTCTCAGCGGGTTGAAGTCACTGTGACAGCCCACCCAAACCAGTACGTTTATGAACTCCCCAACACGCAAGTGCCGGTACCGAACGACACCAATCCCCTCGTCACGTCTCACTTCTCAACCCCAGTCAGGAACATCAAGTTGGTTGCTCGCGGCAAGAACGCCCTGCTTATCGTTGAACTTCGAGAGTCCACAACGCCACGGCACCAATTGCGTGCACTTCCGGGCGGCATGACCGTGCTGGAGATCACAATGCCAAAGACCTCAAACCAAGTAACGACCTCGAGTGCCGCGATGCGACACAAAGGGCAATCGAAGACTGCCCGTAGCGCTAAGGAGTGAGCGTTCTATATAGGACCCTTCTCGGAAACAACGATGGCCTGGGGCAACCTTAGGCAGTAGAGTCAACCCTCCGAGCTGACGGTGTCTATTTGGAAGCCTTCAAGATAACAGTCCCGGATGAGACAAGCGATTTCGATTGCCTTGCTTGCGGCCGCTGCTGCTTCCAACGCGAAGGCACTATTCTGCTGACTGCCGCGGATTTGCTAAAGTGGCACCGACTAAAGCGATTTGACATTCTCGACGGTATTGGTCCCGGTCACTTTGGTCAGGAGGGATTCCAGACCTCTGCGTCAGGAGCGTGTATTCATCACGGAATTCCCGGTGAAAAGCACGCATGCGCTATCTATCCCATCCGTGCCGAGGTCTGCCGATCCTTTGAAGTAGGAAGCCCCCAGTGTTTGGAGTACCGCCGCGGCCTGGGCAGTTGATGCCACCTCACGCGGCTTGTCACGGCTGCACTACTCGCGCACACTCACGTGACTGGACGGCGTTCTAGATTGCGTCTACAAAAGCCTGGGCAAATTCGCCGGGCGTTGGGCGGTCACGGGGATCTTGCTGCGTCGCTGCGCGTAGCAACTTTGCAATCCCTGCAGGAAAGGGCAGGAGTCGTTCAGGTTCCTCAAAAGGACTGCGTTGCATGTGAGCAATGATACGGTCGCGCTGCTGTTGTAGCTCATCGAAGAAAGTACGACCAGTTGTAACGTTGTAGACGGTCCCAGCCAGTGCGTACACGTCAGAACGCGGATCGAGTTCAATCGGATCGAGCACCTGCTCAGGAGCAATGTAGCCGGCAGTGCCGGCAACGAAACGCCCACTGACGTCCACGGAAACTCTGATCGCACGGACCATTCCGAAATCAATGACTACAGTCGAAAGTGGTCGCACCCGTGCCGGATCACGGTGCTTATTCGGCTCAAAGTTCTCACCGCCCGCCAACGGCAACCGCAGCCAAATATTGGCTGGCTTGATGTCTCGGTGGACCAAACCCGCACTGTGTAGAGCCGCCAACCCAGCGCACGTATCAAGTACCACTTGCCGCAATTCGAACAGCGACATGGGTTGTGCCGCTGCATAGGTTCTTAGATCCGCTCCGATCAGATATTCAAGCACGAGATAGGGCATGGCATCGACTACTCCACGGTCGATGACACTTGCGACATTTGGGTGGTAGATCCCCGCAAGGGCCTCTGCCTCTTTGACAAAAGTGGCGAGCATTCCCTCAGGCTCGGCATCCGTAGCAGTGGCCAACACATCGGCTTTGGGTATCTTCAATACGAACAATCTGTAAATGAGTTGCGATCATTGGTGACCACAGGCGCAAAGCGAAAGCACGAGCACATCCTTCAAGCGCGTTGATCGCCGCAGCGGAGTGGCGCACTTTGCCCAAATCGAGTACCGTGCGGTGCGCCTCGGCAAAGGAAGTTGCGATCGCAGTTGCAAAACGAGCTGCGCGCGCATCAGCTTCACTATCGTCGTATTGCGCGGCCACACGAATGAGGTTTTCCAGCCCAAGCTCCAGATCCAGCGGATCACGTTCCGCTGAATCCACGACATCCGTGACCGCAGTTACTTCGATCCAACGCCTTGCTTCCTCAAGCGCATTCAGTTGCACGCACCGCGCCCTCTCGCGCAACCGATGCAATGGGGCTTCGATTTCTGAGCGGTGATCACCCCGGCGCCACAAAGTACCTAAGCCGCGAGCCAATGCCCGCGCCGCCACCGCACCTCCTTCTCCGTCGAGGATGCGAACCGCCATGCGCAACCATAATGCTTGATTCTCGAAAAACAGGTATGGTGTCGCTGCCGCTACGGCGGCAAGAGCCACATCCCTACCCGCTGCACGATGGAATCTGCGCCGCGCATCTCAGTATGCCGGCCATCTGGAAGTCACGATGCTGTATCCGCGACTCGCACCAGCTCAGAACAACCGGCCATCGCTTCTCTGCGAGTAGTTCATTGAAGCTCCCGCCCCCGCTGCTGCACAACCCTTTGAACGCGTTCGCAAGTTGACTCGCTTCGGCCCGTGTTGGCGAATCAAACCTCGACTGCTCGCCATTTGTCTCGTCTGAGTGGTACTTCCATATGTGAGCAAGCTCTGCGGGTGCGTCGGCCCGATCAGCGCAGAGCGCCGCAATCCGATCAACAGAACTGAGTAGTGATTCCGGCAGCATCGAGAACTGTCTACTCTAGCGCACCCGAGAGCCGCGAGGAAACTTTGCCTGCCAGACCGCCTACCTCATGGCCACTGTCGGCTTGCAACCTCAGCCACACGCGTCAGAAGCGCGCTTGCGTTCGCATGTCCTCGGAACACATAGAGCGCCGCAGGAACCTCGCGCGTCAACACGTCTTCGCTTACCCGAAGACGCTTGTTGACGCCGAACACAACTGGTTCGGTAAGACCAGCCTCAGCCAACTCGACCCGCCGCCACACAGCGCTCCGACTCCAATACCCGAGCATCTCGAAATGCACACGGCGCTCAGGCCGGTCTCGTTCACTGAACGTGATATCCGGCACGCATATGCCTACGCCCGGCAGGTCGATCAGTGTCGTTGCGACCTTCGCAACGAAAGGGCCTGAAAGTCGCCCAAGCTCCGTCAGCAGCAATTGAACTTCATCGGTGGCAGCCAGCTGCTCCTCAGCGTTTGACAAGTGGTGCGGGGGCAACGACGACCGCTGGCTTTTGTACGCAAATTGCAACGCGCCACGAGTCTTGCCCCAACGCACGTCTGCCTCGAGCTCGAATGGGCCCGCGGCGCTCAGTGCGGGCAACAGCATGGCCAACTGAAGTCCATATTTGGTGGCAGACTCGAAAAGAGTCATTGGGCCGTCAATTGTCAGCCGGAGACCAGTCTCACCCTCTCGCTGGCTCTGATGCAGTAATTGTCGGAACTTGATCTGCCGGAAAAGCTCACGCAGTGCAACCGTTGAGGTTCGCGGATAGCGAATGCGCACCTGCACCGCTCGCAGCAGCACCGCCTGCACGCGGGCCCGGTCATAGTGTTCAAAGAGTTGCTGAGCCGACCACTTGGGCACGCTGAGCAATCGTTGAGCGCCGGGAAGATCCGCGTACATCCGCTCGTCAAGGGTGGCAACGTCCCAGCCGTTCTCTTGGCAAACGCGCTGCACCACTTCGCTGCGGTCCCAGATCCGGTCCGTGGTAGCCCGACACCGTGCATCAGTGGCACGCAAGAACAGTTGCCGTCTCAATTCCGCAGCGAGATCGGGATCCCCTTGCTCGAATTCACTGGCGTCTTCGATGAGCTTGGCCAAGCCGCGGGTTAATTTGCGCGCCTGCTGCGTCTCACCCATCACTTGCACGAGCGCGCTCAACTCCTGACGGGGCAAGCCAATGCAACTGTTTGCCGTATCGACGATTTGCTCCGCCCAACGCAGAACAGGCTCACCCGCTTTTCCGTTTAGGTCCGGAAGCACCAATTGCTCTTTGCGTCGTTGGACGATGACGAGATCTGCGCTCAACATGGGTCACCGATATGCCTGATGCTCGCGGCGACGCTCGCTAGTACTGGTTTCACCAGTTTGCGCAGTGACGAGTTCGTATAACAGAGCACGTTTGCCATTTTGCGGCCGCAGAATTCGCCCCAGTCGCTGCACGTGTTCGCGCACTGACCCGGTTCCACTGACGATAATTGCGACATTGGCTTCGGGGACGTCCACTCCTTCATTGAGCACACGCGAGGTGACGACCGCTGAGTAGCTGCCCTCGGAGAATCGCGCCATGATCTCGCT
>Ga0265340_10001060_pt1 | contig 15645 bp, 14 predicted proteins | sample 4CB225metaG_FD_202082 | JGI IMG/M metagenome (GOLD analysis project Ga0265340, IMG submission 202082) | Rhizosphere microbial communities from Carex aquatilis grown in University of Washington, Seatle, WA, United States - 4-CB2-25 metaG | ecosystem: Host-associated > Plants > Roots >...
AAATTACTAACCGAGCGCCAAGGCCGTGTTACCTTCGAGGATGTCGCTGGCGTTGAAGAAGCGAAGGATGATCTCAAGGAAATCGTCGACTTCCTGAAGGACCCGCAGAAGTTTCAGCGCTTGGGCGGCCGCATCCCCAAAGGTGTGCTCCTTGTTGGCCCACCGGGCACTGGCAAAACGTTGCTAGCGCGCGCCATCGCCGGCGAGGCCAATGTTCCCTTCTTCACGATCTCAGGTTCCGATTTTGTGGAGATGTTTGTGGGCGTAGGCGCCAGCCGCGTGCGCGATATGTTCGAGCAGGCGAAAAAAAATGCGCCCTGCATCGTATTCATCGACGAAATCGACGCTGTCGGTCGGCATCGCGGCGCTGGTCTTGGCGGCGGCAACGACGAGCGCGAACAGACGCTGAATCAGTTGCTGGTCGAGATGGATGGCTTTGAATCCACAGAGGGTGTGATTCTGATTGCTGCCACGAACCGGCCCGACGTGCTCGACCCAGCGCTTCTGCGGCCTGGCCGTTTCGATCGCCATGTCGTAGTGCCAAACCCCGATCTGGGCGGCCGCGAAAAGATCCTGCGCGTGCATATGCGCAAGGTTCCGCTGGCACCCGACGTTGACCCACGCACCATCGCGCGCGGCACACCTGGGTTCTCAGGCGCGGATTTGGCCAATCTCGTCAACGAAGCGGCGTTGTTGGCCGCCCGACGCGGCAAGCGCGTCGTGACCATGAGCGAACTCGAAGAGGCCAAGGACAAGGTCCTGATGGGTGCCGAGCGCCGGTCCATGGCGATGACCGAAGAGGAAAAGAAACTCACGGCTTATCACGAGGGCGGCCACGCCATTGTGGCATTGAATGTCCTGGGTTCGGACCCGATTCACAAAGCAACGATCATTCCGCGCGGCCGCGCACTGGGCATGGTCATGCGATTGCCCGAGCACGATCATCTTTCCATCACGCGCGAAAAGATGCTGTCCGATCTATGTGTCGCCTTTGGCGGGCGTATCGCAGAAGAGCTTGTCTTCGGCCACGACAAGGTCACGACCGGAGCGATGAGCGACATCGAACAAGCAACCCGTATGGCGCGGGCCATGGTCACGCGCTTCGGGATGTCCGATGAGCTGGGTCCGATCGCCTATGCGGAAAACCAGGAAGAAGTTTTCCTCGGCCACAGTGTCTCGCGCACGCAAAACATCTCCGAAGCGACTGCCCAGAAAATCGACTCGGAAATCCACCGCATTATCGACGAATGTTATCAGCGCGCGCATCAAATCCTGAGCGAGCGGATGAGCGACCTCAACGTATTGGCTCGCGGCCTCTTGGAGTATGAAACCCTATCGGGCGACGAGATCATCGCCCTGCTAAAGGGCATTCCGCCTGTGCGTACGCCATACGAGGAACCTGAGCCGCAGCGCGGTCCCGGTTCCAGCGTGCCGCAAGCCGGACGCCCGCGCGGCCCAGGGATTGTCGCGCCCGAACCGCAGCCGGGACGTTAAGATCTTCCCTCATGGAGGGAGACGCAGTGGACAGATCGCCCACCATCTTCGGCATCGTCAATATCACGGAAGATTCGTTCTCCGATGGCGGGCGTTTTCTCGCACCCGATGCCGCGATCATGCATGCCAAGGTGCTTGCGTCGAACGGCGCGTCGGTTCTCGATCTGGGAGCCGCCGCCAGCAATCCTGACGCGAAGCAGATTTCGTCGGCCGAAGAAATTGCGCGGCTGTCGCCAGTTGTCAGTGCATTGAAGAGGGAAAAACTCGCAATTTCCGTCGATACGTTTTCGTCGGAGGTTCAACGCTGGGCATTAATGCAGGGCGTCGATTATCTGAACGATATACATGGATTCCAGGACACGGAACTTTATGCGGCCCTGGCGGCGAGCCAAACTCGGCTAGTCGTCATGCACTCGATGCAGGACAAAGGCCGGGCGACACACGTAGATACTGCTCCTAAGCAGATCGTCGAACGTGTTTTGAAGTTCTTCGAGACACGTATCACTGCGCTGGAGAAAGCAGGGATAGTGCGAGCCCGCCTGATTCTCGACCCCGGTATGGGCTTTTTCTTAGGAAGCGATCCACAGGTGTCATTCGAAGTCCTGCGCAATCTGCCTTTGCTAAAACGGACGTTTACATTACCCATCCTGGTCTCGGTCTCACGAAAATCGTTCTTAAGAAGAATAACGGATCGAGCCGCCCGGCAGGCCGGCCCCGCCACTCTGGCGGCGGAGCTTTTTGCTGTTTTTCAAGGAGCGGACTATATCCGCACCCATGACCCGGCGGCGCTAACGGACGGATTGGCCGTATGGACGGCGGCAACAACGCGCAATACAGCGTGATGACGGCAGCCTCAACCTTTTGTAATTGTTGAAGTATAATATCGTTTGATGAGAGAACGGGGCGTTAGCAACCCATGAATCGCAAACTCTTCGGCACGGACGGCATTCGCGGCCTCGCGAATACATTCCCCATGACACCCGAGGTAGCCATGAAAGTGGGCATGGCCGCGGGGCGGATTTTCACGCGAGGCGAATACCGCCATCGCGTGGTGATCGGCAAAGATACGCGGCTCTCGGGTTACATGATCGAATCCGCTTTGGTGGCGGGCTTCACTTCGGTGGGCATGGATGTGTTCCTGTTCGGACCTCTGCCGACGCCGGCCGTCGCCATGCTGACGCGTTCGCTGCGTGCCGATTTGGGCGTTATGATTTCCGCGTCGCACAACGCCTACACCGACAATGGCATCAAATTGTTCGGACCAGACGGCCAAAAACTCTCCGATGAGCGCGAGCTCGCGATCGAGAAGTTGATGCTGAACGGAATGGAAGAGGGCCTCGCGGCCTCTCCCAAGATTGGCCGCGCCAAGCGCGTTGACGATGCTCAAGCGCGCTATATCGAGTTCGTCAAATATACGTTCCCGCGAAATCTCAAATTGGACGGCTTGCGTATCGTCGTCGACTGCGCACAAGGCGCCGCCTACAAAGTCGCGCCCGCGGTGCTGTTTGAGCTTGGTGCAGACGTCGTCGCGCTGGGTGTCGAACCCAACGGCATGAACACCAACTTCGAATGCGGCTCCACTTCGCCCGAAGCGATGTGCAAGAAGGTGCGCGAAGTACGTGCCGATTTCGGGATCGCCCTTGACGGCGATGCGGACCGCGTTGTGATGGCCGACGAACACGGCCGAATTATCGACGGTGATCAGATTCTGGCGTTAATCGCACGCTCCTGGAATAAGTCCGGGACATTGAAAGGCGGCGGCATAGTCGGCACGGTTATGTCCAACGCAGGGCTTGATCGTTATCTTGCTACGCAGCACCTGAAGCTCGCGCGCGCTCAGGTCGGCGACCGCTATGTCATAGAGGAAATGAAGAAGGGCGGTTACAACGTGGGCGGCGAGCAATCCGGCCACATCGTGCTGTCCGATTTTTGTACGACGGGAGACGGCCTGATTGCGGCGCTGCAGGTGTTGGCTGTCGTTGCTCAGGAAGATAAGCCCGCCAGCAAGGCCGCACATCTTTTTGAGCCGTTGCCGCAGGTTCTGCAGAATGTACGATTCCGCAAGGGGGCACCGCTCGAGGATGCGCGCGTCAAGTCCATCATCGATGCAGGCAATAGGCGCCTCAACGGCTCGGGCCGTATCCTGGTGCGCAAGTCCGGCACCGAACCGGTCATTCGCGTGATGGCAGAAGGTGATGACGAGCAACTGATCCACGCCATCGTCCACGACATCGCTACGGCCATCGAGGAAGCGTCTGCGTGAAGGCCACAATGCCGTCGCGTCTTCTCGTCATCGCAGGATCGGATTCGAGCGGTGGTGCAGGCATTCAAGCCGACATCAAAACGGCGGACGCGTTCGGCGTCTATGCAATGACGTGCATCACTGCCGTCACCGCGCAGAACACGAAGGGTGTTGCAAGCGTCCATCCGATACCGCCGAAGATCGTGCGCGACCAGATCATGGCCTGTCTCTCCGATATCGGCGCGGATGCGATCAAAACCGGAATGCTCGCGAACGCCGCTATCGTGAAGGTGGTGGCGGAAACGCTTGCCAAATATGCGGGCGGCATACCTTTGGTCGTCGATCCGGTCATGGTCGCGACGAGCGGGGCAATCTTGCTCGAAACGGACGCCGAAGAGGCGATCAAGAAGTTTCTTCTGCCGCTGGCGACCCTGGTCACCCCCAATATTCCGGAAGCGAAGCGGCTCACGGGTATGCGAGGGGGGCGTCGCGACGACATCCGGTCGGCGGCAGCGTACCTGCGAGATATGGGAGCTCAGGCGGTGCTCATCAAGGGCGGCCATTCGACGCGGTCGACCATCGATGACGTTCTCGTCTGGGAAGGCGGCGAGGACATCCTTGCCTATCCACGTATCAAGACCCGCAGCACGCACGGTACCGGCTGCACGCTTGCGTCCGCCATCGCGTGCGGGCTTGCGCAAGGGTTATCGCTGCCGCTGGCAGTGGGCCGCGCCCGCGAATATGTGCAGGCGGCGATCGAGACGGCCCCCGGGCTGGGCAAAGGCCACGGGCCGCTCAATCACGCCGTGCAAGTAAGATAGGCCGCGTCACGCGTTCCAGGTCAGTGCGACGTGCTCCGGATCTTCTTGCGTACGACGCTCGTTCGCCAGGAAATCGTAATAGCCGCAGCGCCCGACAGGATAATCGCGGCAGATCGCGGGCCGCGCCTGATAGACGGTGCAGCAACGCTTTTCGGTGTCGAAGAAGCGGCAGATGCGGCCGAAATGGTCGTCCGCTTTGCGGCGCATCTTGAACTCGCCGTCCTTGTTGTCCTCTTCGTCGTTTTTGGTGACGAACTTGGCCTTGGCCTTGCTGAAGCTGAGCTTGAAGTGTTTCGCCAGGCGTTCGAGATCGCGCCGCGTCACCGGGATGACATGGTAGGAGCAGCAGTATCCCGGGCACTTGGAACAGTTGTACATCAACCGCTGTTAGCACGCCCGCGACGGACTTGTCAGCGATTTATTTTGCGATAGCGCAATCGAGCCGCGCGCGAATGATGTCCTCGGCCTCGCGCACGATGCGGGAGACAAGTTCCTCGCAAGTCGGGATGTCATGGATCAGGCCCTGGACCAATCCGGCCGACCAGATTCCACCGTCAACTTCGCCGCCCTCCATGGCCAGCCGTCCGCGTTGGCCGATCACCAGCGGCTTGATATCCTCGAAAGTTGCGCCGCCGCGCCGTTCGATGGCGACGACCTCGTCGCTAACGGCGTTTTTCGCCACCCGCGCGGTGTTATGCAGGGTGCGGAAAATCAGGTTCGTGGACCGCTCGTCGCCCGCGACGATAGCTTCTTTGATCTTCTTATGAATGGGAGCCTCCACGGTCGCCATGAAACGCGTGCCCATGTTGATCCCGTCCGCGCCGAGCGCCAGGGCGGCCACCAAGCCGCGGCCATCGCCAAATCCCCCCGACGCAATCATGGGTATCGTCAGCTTGTCGGCGGCTGCCGGGATGAGGATCAGGCCCGGCACGTCGTCCTCGCCGGGATGACCGGCGCACTCGAAGCCGTCGATCGAGACCGCATCCACCCCGATGGATTGTGCCTTCAGGGCGTGCCGGACGCTGGTGCATTTGTGGATGACCTTGATGCCGGCGGCTTTGAAGGCGGGCAGGTGGGGCGAAGGATTGTTGCCGGCCGTCTCGACGATCTTGATACCGGCTTCGATCACCACCTGGCGGTATTCGTCATAGGGTACGGGATTGACCGTCGGCAGGATTGTCAGGTTCACGCCGAACGGTTTGTCGGTCATCTCGCGGGCGCGCGCGATTTCCTGGCGTAGCGCTTCGGGCGTCGGTTGCGTCAGGGCGGTGAGAAAGCCGAGCGCGCCGGCATTGGCAACCGCGGAGACCAGCTCGGCATAACCGACCCACTGCATGCCGCCTTGCACGATGGGATGGACGACGCCGAACGTCTCGGTGAATCTGGTCTTCAACACGCGCTGCCTTTCCAATGGCAGGCCAATCGTGCCGGAAAATCCGCTTGCCGCGCAAGCACGCACTGCCCCAGCGTCAACCGACGAATGGATCGTGGACCAGAATGGTGTCGTCGCGCTCCGGGCTGGTGGAGAGCAGCGCCACCGGCGCGCCGATCAATTCCTCCACCCTGCGCACATACTTGATCGCGTTCGCCGGCAGTTGTGCCCAAGAGCGTGCGCCGCGCGTCGACTCGCTCCAACCGTCGATGGTTTCGTAAACCGGTTCGATGGCGGCTTGTTCGATCGCGTCCACAGGCAGGTGATCGAGCGTCTTGCCGCCAAGACGATAACCGACGCAGACCTGTATCTTTTCGAAACCATCGAGCACGTCGAGCTTGGTCAGCGCTATGCCATCCACGCCTCCGGTCACGATGGTCTGGCGCACCAGCACGGCGTCGAACCAGCCGCAGCGCCGCTTGCGCCCCGTCACGGTTCCGAATTCCGCGCCGCGTTGTCCCAGACGCTCGCCAAGTTCGTTCTTTTGTTCGGAGGGGAAGGGGCCTTCGCCGACCCGCGTGGTGTAGGCCTTCACAATGCCAAGCACGTATCCGATCTGCCGCGGCCCCACTCCCGATCCCGCCGCCGCTTGCCCCGCGACCGTGTTCGACGAGGTGACGAACGGATAGGTGCCGTGATCGACGTCGAGCAGCACCGCTTGCGCGCCCTCGAACAGGATCCGCTTGTTGTCGTGCCGCGCCTGGTCGAGCACACGCCAGACAGGCCCGATGAACGGCAAAACCTTGGGCGCGATCTCGGTCAGGTCCTTGAGCACATCGTTGACGGTCAATTCGGCGACGCCGGTGCCGCGCCTGAGCGCGTTGTGATGGGCCAACAGCCGCTCGATCTTCGCGGGCAGGGTGCCGAGATTTTTCAGATCGACGGCGCGTATAGCACGGCGCCCTACCTTGTCCTCGTATGCCGGTCCGATGCCGCGCTTGGTCGTGCCCAGCGCTTGCACGGAGTTGGAACTTTCGCGCGCAACATCCAAGTCGCGATGGAGCGGCAAAATGAGACAGGCATTCTCCGCCACGATCAGGCTGGCGGGCGTGACGTTCACGCCCTGGCCGTGCAATTTTTCGATCTCGGCCGCCAGTGCCCAGGGATCAACGACGACTCCGTTGCCGATCACGGCCAATTTCCCGGGGCGGACCACGCCCGACGGCAACAGGCTCAGCTTGAAGGTGACCCCATCGATCACCAGCGTGTGGCCGGCGTTGTGGCCGCCCTGGAAGCGCACGACCACGTCGGCGCGCGCCGACAGCCAGTCGACGATCTTGCCTTTGCCCTCGTCGCCCCATTGGGCGCCGATCACCGCCACATTCGCCATGTTCTGAGCCCGAATGAGTTACCGGCCCGCACGCGGATTCGGCAGGCTCCGGAAGGGTTATAGCGGCTCGCCGCCCTGCGCACAGGGGGATTTTTGACGCCTTTGCCGCACACGGCGCTTGCGCTGGAGACGGTCCGCGCAGGTCGCGGCGAATTTCATAGTCGCGAACGACGATGCCGTTGCGAATGTGCGTCACCCGTATGATCGAGACGACGCGCCGCTCGGCCCGTTGCCTGGCGATCTCGGCGTTGGCTAAGGCAGTAGCCGCGCGGACGCGACACTTCCACTCGCGGATCTTCGCCTTGAATGCGGCCAGTTCCGGCGACAACTTCGCAGCGGCATTGCGGTTGCCGCGCGGCGCTCCCGCCTTTGCCTTACGGCTTCCGCCTTCGCTCTCCGAGCTTCGGCGGACAAGCCGGCGTGGCAAGCCCGCACCTGCGCAATTTTTTTCCCAGTTAGGCTCGGGGCTTGTGCTCCCTTCAGCAAGATAATTGTTTTGCGGAAGCTGGGTGGGGCCCCCCTCCCCCCTTGTGGGGCGCCGGGCGACGCCCGTGCCACGGCGCGGCCTGCGCCGCATCGCCTCCTTTAGAAGGCGGGGTGTTTGCGATGGAGAAAGTGCAAGCTTCATCATGCCCCGCATTATACGGCCACTTACCGCGGCGGGGATAAGTTCGGCGCATCTCGAATAACTGCGTGAAGCGGTTGGCGGATTCGGCGCAGCCGAGCGGGGATAAGGATTTTTGAATTCCGCCGGTGCCTGGTGCTTGGACGGGTTGAAGCGAGACGGAATCACCACGCTTCAAGTGGACTATCGCCAACGATTAAGCGCTGCGTCCCGCAATTATAGCCGGCCCATCAGTACCAGGATCAAGACAATGACCAGCACGAGACCGAGGCCACCGCTGGGGTAATAGCCCCAACCCGTGCTGTAAGGCCAACGCGGCAAGGCTCCGATCAAGATCACAATCAAAACGATCAGCAGAATCGTGCCCATCTGTTACCTCCCGAGCGCGGCCGTCTCTCGGAGACGCCGGCCGGAAGATCAACGCAAAGCACCGCTTGGTGTTCCGTCACTCCCATCAATAGACATGCGGATAGCAGAGGCTGGCGCAATCGCGCGACGGGCCGGGAAAATAGGATTGCGGTGGATAGGTTTGGGAGGCCAGCCGGCAAGCGCGCCGGGAGTCCCGGAGGGTCTAATCGCAAGCGTAGTCGAAAGCCGCGAAATCCGACGAATAGGCCTCGACGATTCTCTGTTTCACGGACGGCGTGAGATAGTCCCGGTACGGCGCCCGCTCCGTCCGGTTGCGATGCGAGAGAACCAGCTTGGGCAACCCAAGCCAATCGCTGAGGTATTGGACGTCCTCGTCGATCCGCTCGAAACGGCCGATCCAATCGACCAGTTGTTTCCGATAAAAAAACACGAAATTCACCTGCGGCTGAAGATACACATTACAGTTTCCGACAAATTGCGAAAAACTCCCCTCATAACCGATTTGTTGGCGCGAATACTCGAACGCCGAGACGATTCGATCGAAAGGGTTCCGCACGAATGCGAACTTGCGAAACGAACGATATGCCGGGTGAAGCATCAACGTCAGCGCTGCGGTCGGATGTTCCGCCGACGTCACGAAGTAACGCAACGGACTGAACCGAATGCAAGCCATCGCGGTTCTTTTTGAGCTGGTTGCGAATCGGCCGCTGACGGCTCTCTGCGCTATCTTCATTGCAAGTTCCGGCGATAAAGCGTCCTCGCATCGATCGAGCAACGCGCGCTTGAGGCTTCCTCCCGCCGTCTTCGGGACGTGGATAAAGAGAAAGCGGCGGTCATTGGAGTAAAGCAAGCCGGATATACGCATTGCCAAGCGTACCAGAGTGGTTGGAACATGTATAACTTGCTTACTCTTCACATCGCTGCGCAAAGGGTCAATCGGGCGGCGGCGTATCAATTGACGGGGCGATGCGCAGCCGAGCAAGTTCAAAGATGCGGTATCGTCTCGATCGTGCCGCGGGGCCGATATGGATTCAATTTCCGTTGTCGTCACCGCGCCGGACGGTATTGCAGCGTGCGTTTACATGGAATACCTCGCCAAGGACGCCGACGGAAAATCGCTCGAGATCGTCGATGGCGCTTTGGATTTTGCCGATTGGCGCTGCGCCGCCGTCGAGGCATGGGGCAAGCGGATCATGTTCGATGCCGAAGAACATGCAATTGGTTCCGGTCCGCCAGCGTGAACCGCGCAGGCGTCGCGCCTAATAGACATGCGGATAGCAGAGGCTGGCGCCTTCGCAGGTGAGAAGCTGAAGCTCCTGAATGCGTTGTTCCGTCTTCTCGATCTCGCATTGGCTGTGACGCAGACCGTAGTCCTCGTTCTTTTTCCAGGTCGCGTCGCCATTATTTTCGATGGCGCATTCCTTGTCTTTGTAGGCGATCCAGGCGCGCTCGACATCGCGGATCGTATTCTTATCGTTGCCGGGATGATTCATCGCCCCGACATAGGCCTTGCCGAGCGCTTGGTTGGCCGCCGCCAGATTGGCGTCATAGCATTTGATGAAGGCGGATTTGCCCTGATGCAGAGCTTCGCAATCCTTCTTGGCGTATGGTGGGGCGTCCTGGGCGGCAGCCGAGCCGCCGACCGCGAAAAGAAGAGCAAAAGCCAACCCGGACATTTTGGTCACGTCATTCTCCCAGATGTGTCGAACCGATTGCGATGAAGTCTGACGTGCGGAGCCAAATCGAGCAATATCTTCACCAGCTATCCCAAGCTGCACAGCGGCGAAGGGCAGAGCCGGCGAAGGGGCGGCTAGCGTCAGTGCGGTCGAAAATTCTCGTATGCAGCTAGGGCGGCGGGCGGTGTTACCGCGTCACTTCAGCACTTCGAAAATGTTGATCGCGCTGGTGGCGACCGTGCCGGCATCGACGACGAGGTCGTGGCAATTCACCAAGTGACCCTCGTCGCTCGCCAGATACACCACGGCGGCGGCAACGTCCCCGGGTTGGCCGGTCTTCAGCGCTGGCGGCACCTTGTTGAGCTTTCGCTCCAGCTTTGCCGTCGAGGCCTGGAGGTGATCTGCCGCAAGCTTCGCCGCACGCTGCGAGCCGCCGAAGAAGATGGGCGTAGCGATGATGCCCGGCGAGACGCTGTTGACCGTGACGCCATGGCGGCCGAGTTCCATGCCTGCAAGTTTCGTCGCATGCGTCACTGCGGCTTTGGCGATGGAGTAGAGATAGCCGCCCAAGTCGGTGCGCAGCGCGGCAACGGACGAGTTGTTGACGATCGCGCCCCAACCCTGAGCTTTCATCACCGGAGCGGCGTGCTTCATCCCATAAAGGACGCTGCCCAACAGCAGATCGATGGCGTAGGCGAGATTCTCCTTGGTGAAGTCCGTCACGCCCCCTTCGACGGTGCCGCCCGCATTGTTGAATAGGATGTCGAGCCGCCCGAATGCGCTTTGAGCCGCAGCCACGGCCCCCGCGATTTCCTCCTCGTGCATCACGTCGGCTTTGAAAAACCGGGTGGAGGGTCCCAGCCGTTCGGCGATCTCGGTTCCGCGCTCGGCATTCCGGCCCACGATCAGAACCTTGGCGCCCTCGGCGGCAAAAAGTTCGACGGTGGCCTGTCCGATTCCGCTGGTTCCGCCCGTGATAAGGGCCACTTTGCCCTCCAAACGTCCTGGCATGTCCTCGTTCCTTCTACGCACTTCGAGTTCTATTGTGCCCGACGAGGCAGTGCTCCAACGCAGAACCGCTAAAGCAGGTTCAGCTTTGCCCGCCGGCCGAGATAGCGGGCGCTGGGCTTGGCCGTTCGCTTGAAGGACTTCAGGTCCACTGCCACCAGACCAAAGTGCTTCTTGTAGCCCGAAGACCACTCGAAATTGTCCAGCAGCGACCAGTACATATAGCTGTGCACCGGAATGCCCTCGGCGATGCAGGCGTGCACCCCTTCGAGGGCTTGGTCGATGAAAGCGATGCGGCGCGCGTCGTCGTCGGTGCCGATGCCGCTCTCGGTGACGTAGATCGGCTTGCCGATGGCCTTGTGAGCCCAGCGTATCGTCGCGGCCAGGGCCTGCGGATAGTACTCATATCCCGCCGCGGTTAGCTCGGCCCCCTTGGGTGGCGGGACAATGCCCTGGCGATTGAACCTCAGCCTTGTATAGGCCTGCACGCCGATGAAATCCGCGCTGTCGCGCGCCGCCTGCACCCAATCTCCATAGAGCTGCTGCTCGAACGCGGCAGTAATCGCCGGATCCTCCGCGCCGGACTCGTCCAGGCCCTGGATCTCCTGGGTGGTCAGGGTCACGCCGACGGGAAGAGAGGGGCGGGCGGCCTTCATCGCCTGATAGGCCTTGCGATGGGCGGCGAGAAGTATGGGTTGGCTCAGCGCCGGGTCGGCATAGATCAGCGACGAGAAGAGCTCGGAGCCCGTCGCCTTGCGGGCCGCGGCGATCATCTCCACGACGGAGGCCCCCTGCCGGAACGTCGGCGCAAACAGGCGGGCCAGAAGCTGGATGTTGGCCTCGTTGAAGGTCGAAGCCATGCCGATCAAGGGCCCAAGCCGCTCGGTCGCCTTGCCGCAATACCGCGCAAAGATGTCCGCCCCGTCCGCGACCTCGAATCCGCCCCGCTCGGCGAACCACAGCGGCACGGTGAAGTGGCTGAAGGTGACAACGGGTGTCTGTTTGTGGGCGTGGCAGGCTTCCAGTACGCGGATATAGTGGTCGAGCTCGGCGTTGGAGAACTGCCCCGGGCTTGGCTCGATCCGCGCCCATTCGATTCCGAAGCGGTAGCAGTTGAACCCCAGCGACGCGTTCAACGCGATGTCTTCGGCATAGCGGTTGTAGCTATCGCAAGCGTCGCCCGAGCGCTCGGCGAATCTGGTCGGCGTGACGTTCTCCAGCAGCCAGCCATCGGAGTTTGTATCGTTGCCTTCGCTCTGGTGTGCTGAGATGGCCGTGCCCCAGAGAAATCCCGGCGGCGCATGACGCGGCGCGCTCCAGGCGGGGGCGGTCGTCAGCGCGGCTCCAATCGGTCCGGCTGCGGCGATGAAAGAGCGGCGAGAAATCATTTGGAGTCCCCTTTCGCGGTTTCGACCTTTTCCGTCAGTCGGTGTGAGCAGCAGTCACGTCCAGGCGAGCCTTCCACGGATCGAGCATCGGCTGCGGACCGGTCGGCGTGAAGTTCATCAACGCATCCCCGTACTTCCCATAGGCGGGCCAGGCGGGAGAATCTGCGGACAATCCGGGTAGGTTGGGGTTGCCCGTTTTGGCGAAATTGACCCAGTAGCCGTGCATGATCGTCGCCATCAGTTTGTCGTTCGACGTCGTGCGGCCGCCGTAAACGGAGGTGATGGTATTGAAGACATAGGGAACCTCTGTTCCGTGCCCAGCATTGCTGAGCATCATTCTCCAGAACATGGGTTTGGTGTACGCGAGCGGCGCATACGGCCCCTTTTCCAGTGCTTCAACGCCTCTCAACGAGACGTATGAGAAGCGGTATTCGTAAACCGGCAGTCCGTGACTGGAGAATTGTTGCGCGGCGAAACGCGCCGGCTCGACCATGATCTTGTCCGCCATTACTGTCCACGCGACGATGGCCGGGTCTTCGATGCCTTTCGGATCGTAGGCAGAACGCGCTTTTTCCTTGTCGGCGCCAAAAACTGCGAGCGCGTCGTCGGTGGAATTCCACGCATTGAACCCGAGGTCCATGCTGTTGGCTCCGACCATCAGGGGAACCCGGTTGAATTGTCCCGATTTGTAGAGGTCGTCCGGCAAGCCAACCAGGATTTTGCCGTCCTGCATGGGTCCGGAGAATGTCGGCGAAGGCTTGGCCACAATTGTCGCCGACAGGCCGTCGACCACGTCGTCGGCCGGCAGTGCGCGAAGTGCCGCCAAGGCGTCGGCTCCCGTTCCTTCGATGCGATGCGCCTTGGCGAAGGCCGCGCCGATCGAGTCGGCAGAGGGCATGCCGGGCAAATCCTGCGAGAGCTGTTTGACGGGGATACCTCCCAACTTGGTGCGGCCGGCACCCGATTCAACGATAGCCTTGTTGAACAGCCCGGCCGCCAGCGGCGAAACCAGCAGCGTGTGGACGGAGAATCCACCCGCCGACTCCCCGAACACCGTCACGTTGCCCGGATCACCTCCGAACGCTGCAATGTTCTTCTTCACCCATTTGAGTGCCGCAATCTGGTCGAGGTAGCCGTAATTGCCGAGTAGGCCGTCCGGATGAGCGGCCGTGAGTGCCGGATGGCCGAAGAAACCGAAGCGTCCGATCCGGTAGTTCATGCTGACAAGGATGACACCGTCCTTGGCGAACTGGGTGCCGTCGTAGATCTTTGCCGACGTCGCACCGTTGGTGAACGCGCCGCCGTAGATCCACACCATGACCGGCAACTTCGCGCCGCCGCCCGCCGGACGCCAGACGTTGAGGTACAGGCAATCCTCGGACGGCGTGGTGCGCGGAGATGCAATATCGCCCGGATAGGATGTCTGCATGCAGTCGTGAGCGAATTCGCGCGCGTCGCGCACACCCTGCCACGGAGCGGCGGGCTGAGGCGGTTCCCATCGCAATTGGCCGAGCGGAGGGGCGGCGTATGGAATGCCCTTGTAGTATTCAACGCCATCATCGAGTGCACCCCGAAGAGTGCCGCTTTCGATCGCGATCTGCGCCGACGGATCGTCCGCCCGCGCCGCGGTGCAAATAGCTGCAGTCAACAAACCGGCGCACAGAATAACCAGCCGTCTCGACCACGCTGCCATGTTCAATCCTCCCCAATTCGAGTCTGCATCGAGGCGCCTTCTGCGGATTCACACACCCGCGTTTGGCCCGGAATCATCATTTTCGGCTCGGCGATCCGTCGGCCGCCTTCAGAACTTCTTTGGGGTCGGCAGTCCGGCGCGCAAACAGCCAAATATAGGCGTAACAAACCATCGGGATCACGAACGAGATCGTCAGCCCGAGATTGTCGGCCACCGTGGCCTGGAGCAGCGGGACGATCGCACCTCCGAAGATCGCCATGATGAGGACGCCCGAACCGCGTCCCGTCAGCGGACCCAGTCCTCTGATCGAAAGCGTGAAGATCGTCGGAAACATGATGGAGTTGCACAGGCCGACGAGGAGGATCGCCCACATGGCGAGCGGCCCGTGCGCGGCCATCGACAACGCGATGAGGAACAGTGCCTCCACGCAGTTGTCTCCCAGGATCTTGGCCGGTGCCGCATAGCGCATCATGATCGCTCCGAGCGCAAAACGCCCGATCATCGCACCGCCCCAGTAATAGCTGAGGTAGTTTGCAGCCTGCGCCGTTGTCATAAGGCTGATATGGGGCGAGGCCATGTAGTTGATAAGCAGGCTGCCGATCGAGACTTCCGCGCCGACGTATACGAAGATGGCGACCGTGCCCATCACCAGCGCCTTGTGCCGCCACAGGGAATCTTTGGCCTCCGCCTCGGTGGCGGGACGGGTGGGAAAATCGGGCAGGCGCACCACCCAGAACAGGGCGGCGACGGCCAACAGGACCACAGCGATTCCAAGATAAGGCAGTTGCACGGAATGCGCGTCCGCCATGCGATCCTGCACCGTCTGGACCAGATTGCCGGTCACGGTTCCGGCCTTGGTGCGGCCCAGAATGAGCAGGCCGCCGAACAGCGGCGCCAGCAGAGTGCCTACCGAGTTGAAGCCTTGCGCCAGATTGAGGCGGGCCGATGCAGTCCGCTCCGGCCCCAGAACCGCCACATAGGGATTGGCGGCGACTTGCAGCAACGTGATACCGGCAGCGAGCACGAATAGCGCCGTCAGGAAAAGTTCGAATGAGGGAACGGCCGCGGCGGGATAGAAAATGAGACAACCGAGCGCCATCACGGCGAGGCCGATCCCGATCGAATGGCGATAACCCATCCGTTCGATCAGTTTCGCGGACGGCAGGGAAAGCAGGAAATAGGTGCCGAAGAAGGTGAACTGGATGAGCATAGTCTGGACGTAGTTCATCTCGAATACCGCTTTGAGATGCGGCACGAGTACGTCGTTCAGGACCGTGCAGAAGCCCCACATGAAAAACAGAATCGAGAGGATACCGAGAGCGAAGAAGTGATTCTTGGCCGGTACTACGCTCCGCTCGCCCGCGCCAGGAGACAGCTCGTCCATAAACATCCGCCCCTGTATTTATTTTTGTACTGCACAAACACCGAGGTGACCCAGATCAGACGGGCCGGATCGACAACTGCCCGCCAGGAATCGCTAACAGGTTTCGACGCAAAGAGCGATTCCCATACCTCCGCCGATGCAGAGCGTTGCAAGCCCGCGTTTGGCGCGGCGCTTCTGCATTTC
>Ga0265340_10001062_pt1 | contig 15640 bp, 15 predicted proteins | sample 4CB225metaG_FD_202082 | JGI IMG/M metagenome (GOLD analysis project Ga0265340, IMG submission 202082) | Rhizosphere microbial communities from Carex aquatilis grown in University of Washington, Seatle, WA, United States - 4-CB2-25 metaG | ecosystem: Host-associated > Plants > Roots >...
GACGTCCTTATCGTCGACGTCGACTGCCATCACTACGAGACCGATAACTTCGCGCCGATCCTGGAATATATCGAGGACCCCTCATTGCGGCAGGTGGCGATCAACACTTATCGCTATAAAGGCCCGAACGCTGTCCTCTACGATCAGCCGGGTTACCAGGACGTCGGCGGCCGTGTCACCCGCTATATGGGGCGCAAGCAGGAGCAGATCCCGGCTTCCGAGCACAAGCACCGCGAGGTGGCGCAGACGTTGCGCTGGATGGACGCGCTCAGCGTCGACTACGCCTGCCTGTTTCCGACGCCCATGCTGTTCCTCGGTTTGCATCCGCAGCCGGAAATCGAGGTCGCGTTGGCGCGCGCCTACAACCGCTGGCTCACGGAAGAGTTGCTGCCCTCGAACAACCGGCTGCGTTCGATGCTGTACCTGCCGTTCAACGATCCGGAAGCGACTTTCCGGACGGTGAAGGAATTCGCGGGCAAGCCAGGCGTGATCGGCTTCATGGTCGTGTCGACCCGCTATCGTCCGGTCTACGAGAACGCGTACATGAAGACCTACGCGCTGCTCGAGGAGGCCGGGCTGCCGTTGTCGTTCCACGCCTCCTATCACTGGAACGACCAGCTGATGTCGCTGACCAACCGCTTCATCACCGCCCACGCCGTCGGCTTCACCTTCTTCAATGCCGTGCATTGCGCCAACTGGATCGTGAACGGCCTGCCCGAACGCTTCCCCAAGCTGAAGGTGATCTGGATCGAATCCGGCCTCGCATGGATTCCCTGGCTGATGCAGCGCCTCGACAACGACTTCCGCATGCGCACGTCGGAGGCGCCGTCGCTCAAGCGGCTGCCGAGCGAGTACATGCGCGACATGTTCTACACGAGCCAGCCGATGGAGATGGTCAACAATCGCGAGGCGCTCGAGCTGACCTTCAAGATGATCAATGCCGACACGCAGCTCCTCTATTCGTCCGACTATCCACACTGGGACATGGACCTGCCCAGCACCATCTGGGATCTGCCGTTCCTCAGCGAGGGGGCCAAGCGCAACATCCTCGGCCTGACCGCCAAACGCATCTTCAACATGGACGTGTCGAGCCGCTTTCCGGAGACGACAAAACCGCGCGCAGCCGCCACGGTATAAGGCGTCGCCGCCTCTCTTCACTCGCCGTGGCCGTCCGCTGATGCGGCGGCTGTGACAAGCCGAAGCCAGCCGAAGGCTGGAGGATCAGCACAAAAAAATGGGGAGACACATGGAACGGCAAGGACTGCTCAGACTGCTCAGAGCCGGCGCCAAGACGGCCTGCGCCGGCGTACTTGCGCTGGCGTTCGCCGCGCCCGCCGCACGCGCCGACAACTACCCGTCACGGCCGATCACGATCGTCACGCCCTTCGCCGCCGGCAGCGTCACCGACGCCACCGCGCGCGTGATGGCAAAGTACCTGTCGGACGCGCTGAAACAGACCGTCATCGTGCAGAACAAGGCCGGCGCTGGCGGCATGCTCGCGGCCGAGACCGTCGCTCGGGCGGCGCCGGACGGCTATACCTTGCTGCTCACGACGAACTCGACGCACTCGGCGGCGCCGGGCCTTTTCAAACACGTGCCTTATGATCCTATCAAAGATTTCACCCCGATCGCGCGCATCGGCAGCTTCCCCTCGGTGATCACCGCGAACAACCAGGCGCCTTTCAAGACCATCCAGGAACTCGTCACCTACGCCAAGGCGAATCCAAATAAGGTGTCCTATGGCTACGGCAACAGCACCGGCGAAGTTACCGGCGAGACACTGAAGCATCGAACCGGCATCCAGATGGTCCGCGTTCCGTATCGCAGCGTGCCACCGGGCATCGTCGATCTGGTCGCGGGGCAGATCCAGGTCCTCGTCCCGGACATGAACACGGCGCTGCCGCAGATTAAGGCCAACCGCATGCGGCCTTTGGCGGTACTGACGGCAAAACGCAGCGCCCTGCTCCCCGACGTGCCGACGTTAAGCGAGACGGTAATGCCGGGTTTCGATCTGCTGGCCTGGGCCGGTATCTTCGGCCCGGCAAACCTGCCGCCCGACGTCGTCAACAAGATCGCGCCGCAGATTCACGCGGCTCTGCAGACGCCGGAGATCAAGGAACGCTTCGCCAAATCCGGCATCGAGATCTACTGGAGCGACCCGCCCGCGTTCAAAGTCTTCGTCGCCGAAGAGCTCAAGAAGTGGACAAGCATGATCAAGGAAGCCGGCATCGAGCCGCAATAACCCAGCGCAGTTCGGAAAAGCGCAAGGCCGGAGCATCGCTCCGGCCTTTTTTTCCATCACAAACGCGCAAGCGGATGTTGGCTCCGCCAAAAGCAAGGCCTGCACGACCGATTCTGGGGTCCGAGTTACACGGGGACGCTAAATTGCGAGGACGCTGAAAAAAAGCAGTTGAAACCAACCCGTCCGATGCCGGCGTTTATGCCAGCGGAGCGCGTCTCTATCGCGCGCGAGCGTTTTCCGAATAGGGGCGGAGCCGCGTACATGTTATAAGTTTTTGATCTGTCAGATGACTCTCTGCGCGAATTCCGGCAGTGCCAGCGAGAAATTTGACCGCCCATCATTCACAGGCGTTCGCCTGCGTTCGATTTGCAAAGCTCACTTGAGGATACCGCCCGCCATCGATGTCGCGTCGTCATCGTCGTGGTGGCGGTTGCTGGCCGGCATTCTGCTGGCGATGCTGCTGTTCCTCGGCTTCATTGCGGTGGCGGCGATCGTTCGGTTCGTCCGCGGCGGAAAGACGTCATCCGGCTCCAATATGCCCGTTCATCCGATGCAAGGTCTGCTTCGGCTTGCGTTTGATCTGATGGGGACGCGCGAGCCAGTCGAAGCGCCCCCCAAGTCTACGGTCGAACCTAACAGTTCGACCCACACATGAGAAAAAGGCTGTCAGCTCTGTACTAAGCAGAATTGATTTATTCACTCGCGCCCATAAATGTCGCCTCTCTGCCCAAGAGCCGACGCACGTTGGAGAGCCCGAAGGTCCGATTAGGGTCACGAACTAGTCGGCCTTCCTCACTCAGGTCTCCTCTGGGCCATTTACGGCCATGCGGGATCAGCAAGTCCGTTTTGCTCGGTGACCCGGACTCGCGCCCTTCAGCGGCCTAGTCCGGCTCGCTCCACTGTGAGACGAGCCGACCTCGCCAAGCCCCACAGAATGCGCGGATCGGATCGCGGACGATGCCTTCAGCAGCGGATCGATCGGGCCGCCTTGCTAGCCACAAACGTCAAATCCTCAATCAAGCTTCAGCGCGGAAGTGCCACCTGTTCAAACGCGGTATGCGGTCCGGTTGATGTACTCCAACACTGAGCCGTCCGGATCGCGGAAATACGCGCGCGGCCCGTCGATGATGCCGTTCTGGCGGTCCTCTTCGAAAAAGACGTCGACGCCTTTGGCGCGCAGATTATCGACTGCGGGCCGGAATTCCGCCTCGTCCACGATGAATGCGTGATGCACACCGTCCGACATATGAGGCGGGTCCTTAATGATCGGGGCCGGTCGTTTAATGAGCAGGACGCACACGCCGCCGGCGTCGAGGAAGGTAATGCCCTTGTCCGGTCGCTGGCCTAGAAATTTGCAACCTACGATTTCAGTGTAGAACTTCAGGCTGCGATCGACATCGCTGACCGGAATACTGAAATGCGCGATGCCTTTAATTTGCGGCATGTGAAATTCCTTTCGAGCTTATGCTGCACGATGAACGCACTGCCGCCGTGCAGGCCTTCGGATATTCTCGATAGTCGAATATCCGGAGTCAATCTCGAACGCGTTTTGCGACGATGCATGAAGCTGTCAAACAAGCGGCATTGCGTTCCCGAGCCGGAATGATACGATTTTATCGCTACCTTTTGAACGGCGACACATCAATAACGCCGGACCGTGGAGGAGAGCGACATGACAATTGGCCGTCGAGAATTTTTATATCTTGCCGGTGGCTGCGCTCTCGCGCCCATCGGCTCCGCTTGGGCGCAGCAATGGCCGGCGCGGCCCGTCCGGACCCTCGTCGGCTACCCGGCCGGAATAACCCCCGACACCGTTACGCGTTTCATCAGCGCGCGGCTGTCGGAGCGGATCGGTCAGCAATTCATTGTCGAGAACCGCCCGGGCGCCGGAGCGAGCCTCGCGGCCGAGCAGGCGGTGCGCTCACAACCCGATGGCTATACGCTCTTGTTGGCTGCGGCCGCGAACACCATCAATACGTCGCTCTATCCGAAGCTGAGTTTCAACTTCAACCGCGATCTCGCGCCGGTCGCGAGTATCGGCGGTGTCGTCTTCATTATGGTGGCGCATCCGTCAGTGCCGGCCAAAACCCTGCCGGAGTTCATCGCTTACGCGAAAGCCAATCCGGGCAAGATCAATATGGCGTCGCGCGGGATCGGTTCTCTCACGCATGTCTTCGGGGAGTTGTTCAAAATGATGGCCGGGGTCGACCTCGTCCACGTCCCCTACAACGCCGACTACACGACCGATCTGCTGAGCGGACGGGTTCAAGTCGCGTTCAACGCGGTCGCGGAATCGGCCGGTTACATTAAGGACGGCCGATTGACCGCGCTGGGTATCACGACGGCGAAACGTTTTGCCGAATTGCCGAATATTCCGACCATCAGTGAATCCCTGCCGGGATATGAAACCAGCGGCTGGCTCGGCATTGTCGCGCCAAGAGCGACGCCGGAGTCGATCGTCGAAAGGCTTAACGGCAATATCAACAGCGTGGTTGCAGAGCCCGCGATTCAGAAGCGGCTGGCCGGTATGGGCATCGCGCCGATGTCTATGTCGGCGGCGGCCTTCGGCAAGTTCATGGCCGCTGAAACCGAGAAATGGGCGAAAGTCATCAAGTTTGCGAAGATCAAGGTGTAGCGGCGGCAGTCCCGCGCCTGATCCGGCGTTTATCCTGCAACCGATATGACGTCGCGCGTCATTCGCCGAGCAATTCCGCGTTGTTCGCGCCGAGCTCCGGCGCCGCGGTCTCGACGCGTGGCGGCGTCAGGCTCATGCGCACCGGATTGCCCATGACCGATACGGTGCCGCGGGTGCGGTGGGGCAGGCGTTTGCGGAGATCGAGCGCGATCACTTGCGGGTCGGCAAAGACCTCGTCAATCGCGTTGATCGGCCCGGACGGCACGTCATTTGTCTCGAGTAGGGCGAGCCAGTGCGTGCGTGTGCCGGCCGCGAACACCTTGGTGAATTCCGTACACAATGCATCGTAATTCTTGATTCGCACGTCACGCGTGCGGAACCGATCGTCATTGGCCAGCGCCTCCTGACCCGTCGCCTTGAGAAGCCCGCGCCAGAATTTTTCCGGCGACGAGAGGTGGATCACGAACGGCAGGCCGTCGCCGGCCGTGAACGCGAACACCTGCGCGCGTTGGCACCGCGATGCCCGCGTGGGAATGCGGCCGTCTTCGAAATAGTTCGATGCGTTTTCGCCGAGGAAGGAGAGGGTCGCCTGCAATAGAGACGTCTCGACCTTCTGTCCCTTGCCGGTCGTCGTCCTGGCCATCAGCGCAGCCAGAATGCCGTACGCGGCAAACGTCCCCGCCAGATGGTCGGACAGCGATATGCCCATCGGCTGCGGCGCCGCTCGGTCGGTCAGCACGGCCAGCAATCCGGACATCGCCTGGCCGACCGTGTCGTAGCCGGGACGGCTGCGATAAGGGCCCACCGATCCGAAGCCGGTAATCGAGCAATAGATCAGGCGCGGATTCTCAGCGGCAAGCGCCTCGTAGCCGAGCCCGAGCCGGTCCATGGCGCCGGCCCGGAAATTCTCGATGATCACGTCCGCCTTGAGCGCTAGGCGGCGCGCCTGCTCTTGGGCCGACTTTTCCTTCAGATCGAGCGTGACGCTTTTCTTGTTGCGATTCATCGATCCGAAGGTACCGTTGTAATCCTGCTTTCCCCAATTGCGGAACGGGTCGCCGCCTTCCGGCGATTCGACCTTGATCACGTCGGCGCCCAGATCCGATAGCAGCATGCCGGCATAGGGGCCGCTCACATAGTTGGCGAATTCGAGGACCGTTACGCCGTCCAGGGCCCGAGATGTCATAAGTTCGTTCCTTGCTGCCCCTGCGCTGCGGCGACCGGCCTGAATTTTGGAAGCGTGACGTCATCGGTGACAGGGTCGAAGCGGACCTCGACCTTCATGTCGCAAGCCACCTTGTCCGGCGGGATGCCGATCACGTTGCTGAGCATGCGCGGCCCCTCCTCCAGTTCGATGACGGCGACCGTGTAGGGGACGTCGTCGGCAAAGCCGGGATGATAGACGCGATGATAGACGACGTAGCTGAAGATGTGGCCGCGCCCGCTTGTTTCCGTCCAGGTCCATTTTTCCGAGCTGCAGTGAGGACACAGCGCGGATGGCGGAAACCAATAGCCCTTGCAGTCGTCGCAGCGCGGCATCAGCAATTTCTGCTGGCGCAGCCCGTCCCAGTAAGGCCGGGATTCGATGGTGGGGCGCGGAAGAGGCTTCTTGTATTCGGACATGACCTCACGCCTTTCCGAGAATCAGGGTCGAATGACAGACGGTGTTGCCGCCATTGCCGCTGACGAGAGCGATCTCGGCGTCCGCAACTTGCCGGTCCGGACCGTAGACGCCCTGCAGTTGCCGCGCGGCCTCGACGATCTGTAGCATGCCCTCGACGTGGGCCTCCGACAGCATTCCACCCGACGTATTGCTGGGAAGCGCTCCGCCCATCCGGAGCGCGCCGGACCGGACGAATGCGCCGCCCTCGCCCTTTTTGCAGAAACCGTAGTCCTCGAGCTGCGTCAGGACCATGTAAGTGAAGCAGTCATAGATTTGCGCGGTATCGACCTCGCTCGGACCAAGCCCTGCCATGCGGAAGGCGCGCTCGCCGCTTTTGAGCGCGCCGGTCGTGACCATATGGTCGTCGAGCAACCAGCCTTTGGAATTGTTGTGCGTGCCGAAACCTTTGATCAGGACGGGCTTCTGCCGCAGCGATTTGGCGCGCTCCGCCGCGGTCACGACCACGGCGCCGGCGCCGTCGCTGTTGAGGCTGCAGTCGAACAGGCCGAATGGTTCAACGATCATTCGTGCCGCGAAATAATCGTCGAGCGACATCGGCTTCCTCATGACCGCTTCGGGATTGCGCAGCGCATGCTCGCGGAAAGCCATGGCGATCGCCGCGAAATCGTCACGGGTCGTGCCGTAGACGTGCATGTGCCGCCGGGCGCCGAAGGCGTGCTGTGCAGCCGCGCCGAAATGGCCGAACTCCGGCCCGTGCTCGCCCCGTCGCTTCTCGGCGGGGACGAGCTGGTTCTGCTGGAGCGACTTACCTTTCGAATGGGTGCGCGACCAGCCGTCGCGGCCGTAACCACAGACCACCGTTGTGGCGAGGCCTGCCTCGATCGCCATGACCGCGACGATCACCGATAGGATCTGGCTTGCGCCGCCATTATCCACGGTCGTGCCGAAGGCCGTATCGATGCCGAGACGGGCCGCCATCAATTGATGATGACCGTAGACATCGTCCGGTCCTCGCACAACGAGCCCGTCCACGTCTTTCGTCGTCAGTCCGGCGTCGTCGAGAGCTTTCTTGATCGCCACCTCGAGCAGACCGAGCGGGCTGGCTTCAACTTGACCGAGCTTGCTGTGGCCCGCGCCGACAATCGCGTATTTGTCCCTCAGTACATTCATTCCACTTGCCCCCGAACGGACACTATACATCATCGGTCAACGTAATTGCGTCCATCACTATATGCGAAGCTACCGATGGTGCCGGCGGAGTGGGTGAGCTTGGCGATTGACAAAACCAGCTGTTCCCCGACAGGGCCCAATGACAAGTGACCAGCAGCGCCTCCACAGCGCCCCGGCTCTTGGTCCGCCTTGGGCCAGGAGTCGGCCCGAGCCCAAGGCGGTTGATATCATCGTGCTACGATTCCGGCCGCTTTGGCGATTTGGCTGTTACGGGCGACCTCTTCGTCAACGACCGCTCTGAATTTGCCCTGGCTCATGGACGGCATCAACTGCGAACCGAGGTTCGACAGCTTTGTCTTTACCGATGGGTCCGAAATCGCTTTCGAGAACTGCGCATAGATATCGTCGGCGGTCTTCGCATCGAGTCGAGCGGGCCCGAACATGCCGACCCACATGTCAAATGAGGCTTTTGGGAAGCCTGCTTCGGCCATCGTAGGGACGTCAGGCAGCGACGGGTCCCGCGCCGAGCTGGTGACGGCGAGGCAGTCTATCTTTTTGGCGGCAATCAATGCCCGCGTGGTCGTTAAGGGAGCGAAAAAGAAGGCAATGCTCCGCCCGGCAAGCATCTGGGTCAATGCCTCATTCGTACCCCGGAACGGAACTTGGACGGCGTGAAAATCTCCAGCCAGGCCAAACCGCTCACCCATGAAATGCGACGCGGAGCCGAAGCCAACTGACGCGTAATTGAGCGCCCCATTCCCTGCCTTCGCCGCTGCGACCAGATCAGCGACGGATTTATACGCGCCATGCGGCACCACGAGGGTCAGCGGCGTATTCGTCAGAGGTAAGATCGGCGTAAGATCTTTCTCCACATTGAATGGCAGGTGCGCGATCGTCGATGGAGCGATCGTTAGCGTCGCCGCGGCTGCCAACAGCGTGTACCCGTCAGGTTCAGCTCTTGCGACATCCGCCGGCCCAAGCGTGCTTCCCGCACCCGGCCGATTGACGACAATGACCGGCTGCCCTGTCTGAGCCTGAACTTGGGATGCAACAGCACGTGCCACAATGTCCAGATTGCTTCCAGGAGATTGCGGCACGATCAATCGCACTGTTCTCGTCGGCCAAGACTGGCAATGCGCGGCACTGACTCCGATCCCAAGTAGCAGAGCCAAACAGCAAGCGATCCTGTAGATCATCATTTCCTCCGCCTTCTGATTTTTATGACAGTATTATCCGGCCGCGATCAGGCGCCGCCGACGCTTTCGCCCCAGAGAGATGCCCATTTTTTCCGTGTTGCTGCCAACCTCTCTTTCGACGAGGACGCCACCTTCGGGAAAGTGTCGAGGCTCTTGAACGGCCGGCATGCGTCGACGATCGCGCGTGCGCTGTACATCGTGCCGGCTTCGTAGCCAGCCTTCATCGGATCGGCCGGACTGCCGAGTGACCGATCGAATGTCAGGATATCGGAGGCCGGATTCGTCCGCGACACGACGGCCCACATCACCTCGCGCAGGTCGCGCGGGTCGATGTCGTCGTCGACCACGAGGACATAACGGCCCATGTAGACCCCGGCCTGGCATTGCGATGCGATGAGGCCGGCCTGCCGTGAGTGACCGAAGTACTGCTGCTTGATTGCGACCGTAATCAGAAGCCGAGCGCCGCCGACTTCATCGGCCCAAACGCTGGTCACGTTCGGCACGCCGGCGGCCTCGATCTGGTCGTGCAGGAGCGCCGACCGCATTACGGAAAAATAATAAGACAGGTCGTTGGGCGGCTTTCCCGGCAAGCTGCCGAGCACGATCGGGTTGTCGCGGTGATAGATTGCCTCGACCTTGACCAGTGGCGCATCGTGCGCACCGCCCGCGTAATAACCGAGAAACTCGCCGAATGGCCCTTCGGTCGCCTCGTCGTCGGTCAGCCAGCCCTCAATGACCATTTCGGCGTCGGCGGGAATCGGCAGACCGGTCACCTGCCCTCGAAGCATCCGGCAACGTTGACCAAGGACTGCGCCCGCCACATCCAGTTCGAATGTACCCTCGGGAATCTCCAAGCCTGCGAGGATGGACATCAGCGGGTCCTGACCAACGCAGATGACGACGGGGCACGGCTTGCCGAGGCTGCGATACTTCATTTGATGGCGACGCCCGTGGCGGGTCGCCGAAGCCATCAGGACCGTGACGTGGTCGCGGTCGATGACCATCGATCGGTATGCGCCACCGTTGTAGGTTTTCGTAATCGGGTCCTGCGTGATCACCACGCAACCGGTCCCGAGATACTGGCCGCCGTCCGCCTCGCGCCACTTGGGCGCAGGATAGCGCTTCAGGTCGATGTCCGCGCCGGTTTTGACATTTGCAGCGATCGGACCATGGTCGACCCATTCGAACGGCTTATCGACGGCCTCCTTGATCCATTGCGACAGACGCCCGCCGCGGAGCTGGGCGGTGAGCGACGCACTGTCGCGCGCCTCGATACCCAGCGTGACTCCGAGCGTCACCGGATTGGAGGCGGCGCAGGTGAGGACGCGGCCCGTCTCCGCGCCGATGATGTTTTCGAAGAGCAGCGCCTTCGGATTGTGAACCGCATTGTTGATCTCGGTGATCTCACCGAGTTCGTGAACCAGATCGGCATTCGGGACGCGCTTGAGTTCTCCTTGCGCCTCCACCGTCGAAAGCCAGGCCCTAAGGTCGCCGGGCCATCGTAGCGCGGCACTCGCGCCTGCCGAGGCGGCGACTGCAATTGCTCGGTTCGTCATCATCACTTCTTCTTGCGTTGGCGACAGTGTTCTGTGCGCACCGGCTGCAGCAGTCTCGCCGCGCGATGCAAACGATCGAAGACTCTACCTTTTCGCGGCCGATGCGAGTCGGGGCGAGAAAGCGCGCTTAGGATTTTGGATTCTTCGACAGCAGATCCTCCCTGAATTCCGTTTAACGGAATTCAATTTCAGTTATTAGATCATGCGGTTCAAAATTGAGTCAACGCTATGGACCACGTGCTCGCGCTTCAAAGTGGAACAAGTTCGGAAATCGACCGAGCAGTCACTGGACAAACGCTGATGTGTCGATTCGAGCGCGAGGCCCGCGTCCTAGACTGCACGCATCTCGCCAACTGACCTGCGCCAGACTGGGAGTGGATGGCTTCGGAAATAGAAGACGCCGATTTTCGTTCGCGCCGTCGCTCCGGGAGGAGGTGCGGCGACGGTCAGAACATTTTCGTTTTTCCTGTACTCCCTCCGCAGAGTTCTATGCGGTCCCATCCGAAGGATGGTGGGAGCGGATCGCAAACGAAAAAATTTCGTGCTCAGCCTCAATTTTGTTCATGCGGCCGCGTCAGGCGGCGGAGAGCGCCGGCTGAAAGCGATCGAGCACCCAGTCTCGGAAGGCCTTCACCATCGGCATGTCGGCGCGCTCGACCGGCGACGTGACGTGACATCCGGAATTCGTCGGCATGCGAATATTGAACGGCTCGATCAAAATGCCATTCGCCATGTCGGTCGTCACGATCGCTGTGCGCCCCATGGCTACGCCGAGACCGTCCACAGCGGCCTGGATGGACGGAAACAGAAGGTCGCAGGCGATCTCGTCGGCGAATTCGAGATCCGGCACACCGGCGAGCTCGAGCCATTGCGGCCACTCGTCACGCAAAGCGAATGACGAAGTGCGGATCACCGTATGCTGACGTAGGTCGTCGAGGCTCTTCAGTTTCATGCCGGATTTGAGCAAACGCGGGCTGCAAACCGGAAACACCTCCTCGGGCGCGATCTTATGCGAGACAAAGCCGCGCCAGTTACCGGAGCCGTAACGGATGGCGACGTCGTAGTCATGGTGCTGGAGGAGATCGAACGACACGACCGTGCCGATCCGCAGGACGATGTCGGGGCGGCGGCGACGGAAGTCACCGAGATGCGGAATAAGACACTTCACCGCAAATGCCGTGAGACAGGCGACGGTGAGCACATTGCCGCGGTTCTTGTCGATGATCCGGTCGGTCGCCGCGGCGATCTGATTGATCACCTCGCGCACCGACTCCAGATACTCGTGGCCAACGTCGGTCAGCCGCACCGCGCTGCGCTCGCGCGTGAAAAGCGCGATCTGCAGCAGATCCTCCAGATTCTTTATCTGATGACTGACGGCGGTCTGCGTGAGGTTCAATTCCGCTGCCGCGCGCGTGAAGCTCTGGTGGCGAGCGGCCGCCTCGAACGCACGCAGGCTGCTGAGGGACGGAAGGACACGGCGCATTAAAAACACCAGACAAAGCAGATGCTTAGAAAAGCCTATCGATGTTTTTCATGCTCTGTCCAATTATTTCTCCTTTGCCAGCCGGACCCGACCGCCCTGTCCGGTGTCAGCTTCGGGTCAGAAGCGGACATCGGCGGCGGTGCAGAAGGTGACCGAAACCGAGGCGATCAAGGAGATCGAGGCGTCGCTCGCCAAGGGCCCGCGTCGCGGTTCCAAGCCCGCCGAAGAGGCCGGCGCCCGAGAAAGGCGTCGAGGACGAGGCGGCCTGAAAGCCAGCCGAACCGAACGACGACGAATAGAAAAAGCCCGGCAGCGATGCCGGGCTTTTTGTTTGTGCGCAATTGAGAGACGGGCGGGGTCCGCTTGGGGCCAATAGGCGACATGCAAGGGTGCCCAAATCGCGGGATTAGGTCTTCGATTGCCTTGCAGCCTTCGCCGCCAACTTGGGAGAGACAAAATCCTTGAACGAGTCATCCGCAAAATAGACGCCGTGCGACCGCTCGATCATCTCGGCGTTAATGGTGCGGGCCAGCACGCGATAGGTCATCTTACGGACCTTGGCACGGGACTTCGGATCAGCCGACGCCAGAAATGCGGTATCGGGTGCAATCGGCAGGACGATTAGGCACGAGGGATCGTTTAGGGCAATACCGCACGGATAAGGCATGCGCGGGTATGCGACGGGGTCATCGCGGTGCCGCTCGGTCCGAACAGCAGACCTTTGAGCAGCGCCGGCGTACGCCCGAGCTGCCGGGTCCTCTTGGTATGCGGGCTGCCCTTGATGAGGGTATGGACCCGGTTCCAGAGCTCGGTCTCGATGATCGGCTCGTGCTCGCCGGGATAGGAGGTCCCTTTGTGGACCGCCTCGCCGAGGTACACGCGGTTGTTCAGCACCCGGTAGAGATAGCCTTTGTCGATTGGCTTGCCTTGCTTGTTGAGGTTGCTCTCTTTCGCGAGTTGCTCGATCAGGATCTGCGGCGGTGTCCCGCGGCCGAAGCGGAGGAAGCTCGCACAGCAAGTGCCGCTAAGATGCGATCCACCGCCGCAGATAGAAATCAATCTCTTTGCGGCTTTTGCACTGGTACGTCTTGCGGATCATCTTCCGCAGCGTCTCCCCATTCGGGCCGTGCCGTTCCTCGCCTTCGGCGAGGTCCACCGCCGCCAACTCTTCGTCGGTGAATCCCCCGATGGGCATGGGATTGACGGTCCAAATCTCGGCGAGACTGGCGACCACACCATTCGAGAACGGTATGCGCTTCAGTATCCTCGGAAGCTGGCCTTCAAGCCCGTAAAGCCGTGCCGCGGCGATCTTCGTGCTAATCTGGACGTTGATCAGAGGCTTTCGCCCATAGAACGTGATGTCGGCGGGCTGGCCTGAGGACGACAGCATCGTGAGGTTATGGGTCAGCATCTCGCGAGAGCCGAAATGCTGCTCCAGTCGTTTGATTACCTCCTGCGTGGTGATGTCTTGCAACATGGGGCGCTCGCTATGTTTCATCGTCAGCGCTTCGAATCTCTGACCCCCAGATTCGTAGTCTGGTGCCTCTGCCACCAGTGGATTCGCACCAGTCTCCAGCCCCGCGCTCCGCAAAAACGGGAATTCTGCCAAATGCGGCCAGAGAAATTAGCGGCCGTCCGCCGTTGCGTCCACACTACGGGAAGCTCGGAGACCTAGCCGCCTCCGAAAGTGCTGCGCTTCGGCGGGTTTTCGACCAGCCGTCCGCCTTGGAGCCAGAGCACTGACTGCCTGGCTGGCTTGGCAGGATTCGAACCACGGAATGATGACGGGTTGCGCATGCGCTCGGTCAAGGGAGAGCGATTCAAACTTGTCGAGCGCGGCGGCTCATAGATGGGCTGAAGAGGCTAGCTTCGAAAATCCGTACTCTTCGACAGGAGTACGGAGCTCTGGAGAAAAATCGGGCTTAGAGAACAACTCAGCCGTAGCGCCCAAACGCGGGGGTACAGAGGTCCGTCGTCCTGCCCCTGCTAGTTCTGCGCACTTAGCGTTGGCTTCGGCGAGAAGAGAACCGGGCCCTTAGGAAGGTGGCGGAGAGAGAGGGATTCGAACCCTCGATACGGTTTCCCGTATACACGCTTTCCAAGCGTGCGCCTTCAGCCACTCGGCCACCTCTCCGGATCGGCTGTCGTCAGCCGCGCGCAGCCGCACCTGTGCGCGAGGCACCGGCCGCCGGGGCTAGGTTCATGGCCGCGCAAGGGCCGATTTGCAAGCCAAACCTGCGGCGGCGCCAATATGTTTTTCTTCCTTGTCACGCGGCGGCTCGCTCGCCGGCATCACCCGAATGCCGACCATTCGCGGGGAAACCCGGCGCGTTCGGAGCGACGCCTTATCAGTTCGCGGCGAATCGGGCGGCGGCGAGCCGGCGTTCGTGCTCCTGCTTGAGCAGATCCAGCGCCAGGTTGGCCTGCGCCTGCAACGCTTCATACTGGATTTGGCCGGCCGAATCGTCGGTGGCTGCGGCTGCGATCGCCAGATCGTTGGCGACCAGCCTCTCGGGCGCCACCGAAACGGATAGCCCGCACACGAAAAGGATGAGCAGAGGAACGACCCGCATGTCCGCACCTGTTTGACTGCCGTGCGGGTAGCATGAAACCACAAGGACCTTGAGGCGCCGCCAAATGGCGCGGCGGATTTGCGTCAAATTAAGTCATAACTTCTTTACGTTTGGAGCTGTCCGGCCCAGCCCGGCAGGACCCGGCCCGCATTATCTCACAGCCCATGCGGGACGACGGCGAATACCCTATATTCGGCACATGTCCGACGAACTGCCATACATCATCCGTCCGAACCCGGCCGATCCGCGCCTGACCGAGCGCGTCCGAGGCATCGATCAGACCGGCGCGCCGATCGAGACGTCGGTGACGGTCGAGCGCGCCCTGACGATCTTCCTCAATAGCCAGGAGATCGTTACCGCAATGACTATCAACGACTATCCCGAATATCTGGCGATCGGCTACCTGCTGAACCAGAACATGTTGCTTCAGGACGACGAGGTGACCGGCGTCGATTACGACGAGGAGCTATCGGTCGTCGTCGTGCGCACAAAGCGCAAGACCGACTACGAGAAGAAACTGAAGAAGAAGGTGCAGACCTCCGGCTGCGCGCAGGGCACCGTGTTCGGCGACCTGATGGAAGCGCTCGAAGACGTCTCGCTGCCGGATGCCGAGTTGCGCACGTCGTGGCTCTACCGCCTGACGCACGCGATCAACACCACGCCGTCGCTCTATCTCGAAGCCGGCGCCATCCACGGTTGCGTGCTGGCGCAACAGGATAAGCCGCTCGTCTATATGGAAGACGTCGGCCGCCACAACGCGGTCGACAAGATCGCCGGCTGGATGTTCAAGGAGAAGATCTCGGCGTCGGACAAGATCTTCTACACCACCGGCCGCCTCACCTCGGAGATGGTGATCAAGACCGTGCGCATGGGCATTCCGATCCTGATCTCGCGCTCGGGCTTCACCGCCTGGGGCGTGGAGCTCGCGCGCAACGCGAACTTGACCCTGATCGGCCGCGCGCGCGGCAAACGTTTCGTCGCGTTGGCCGGCGAGAGCCGCATCGTGTTCGACCAGGATCTCGCCTTCGTCGAGGAGGAGAGTACCAAGCACCGACGCAAGGCGGCGGTCGAGGATTGAGATCGGGACTCGCGGAGGCTCTCAGCCTCGACTACATAGCCCGCATGACCCACCCCTACCCCCCGACCCTCGGCCTCGTGCTC
>Ga0265340_10001063_pt1 | contig 15626 bp, 14 predicted proteins | sample 4CB225metaG_FD_202082 | JGI IMG/M metagenome (GOLD analysis project Ga0265340, IMG submission 202082) | Rhizosphere microbial communities from Carex aquatilis grown in University of Washington, Seatle, WA, United States - 4-CB2-25 metaG | ecosystem: Host-associated > Plants > Roots >...
ACCCGGCTCGCCGGATACCTCGCTCAGGCACACGCCGCCAAACGCCGTGCATCACCCGTTGGGATCGATCATCTACGGCCGGCGGGGATGGTTAGCGAAAGGTCAGCGTGGGGCGCGCTGCGGTGGAGTCAGCGCGAGGTGCGCTGGAGACGGGCGGGTTCGAGTACCGCCGGGGGGATCTTCTGCAGGTCGCGCAGGGTGCGTGCGTCATCGATCTGCCGGGCTCGCTCGGCCTGGACCGAGTGGGCGGCATTGCGGGCCGCCGAACGGGCGAGCTCGGTATCTGCTCGTCTGACCCAGAAGCCCATGATTCGCACGAGCTCGGATGTCGCATTTACGCGCATCGATGACCTCCTTCGGGGGGACCAGATGTTGTCGTCCGGGCGCCATCGGCCATCGTCGGCCGGTGGGCTGGACTGGCTGACAACAGGAAGTTACTCCATGGGTTGATCGAGTAACAGTGTCGTTGCCGGCCAGTGGCTGTGATGAACTGAACGGCGGATCCGGGGGAGAACCTGAGCCGATCTCCCCCGGCGATGATCCCAGCCCCGGGGTTGGGATGGTTCAGCGGCCTTTCGTGGCCTTCCGGTCGGGCCTCATCCGGGTCGGGTCGACACCCTTGGGGATCGGCAGCCGGGTCGGGCCGAGCGCCCGCAGCCGCTTGGCCACATCGCTGACCTCGCCCTTGGTGAGTACCGGGCGCTTGCGCATGATGGTCCGGGACAGCTTACGCAGCGTCACCTGACCCTCTTGATCACCGGCGTTGATGATGATCACCGGAACCTCCGGAAGGACTCGGTTCAGCCGCTTGCGCTCGATCTCCACGATCCGGTTGACCCGGGGGGCCGGCCCCTCGGTGACCAGCACGATGCCCGGCCGGCCGATGGCCCGGAACACCAGGTCCTGGGTTCGGGGGTCGACGGCGACCGGCTGTTCCTCGACGTTCCAGCCGCGCCGCAACCCCTTCAGGGCGTAGCCCACCGCGCCCTTCTGGTTCTGGATCTGGCTGTAGGCGGCCGACTCGGCTCGCCGTCCCATCACGATCAGGGCGAGCAGGACGCCGCTGATCACGCCGAGAATGGTCACGTAGATCGGGTGGCCGAGCAGCAGGCCGATCAGCAGGGCCGCGGCCACCGAGCCGGCGAAAGCCAGCAGCATGTACCAGATCAGCGCCGGGTCGTTCTTGCGGGTCATCACGAAGACGGCCCGAAGCTGGGCGAAGCGGCCTTGCTTCGTCGGATCGGCGTCCTTGGGTGCAGCGTTGCGAGCCATGTGCGAAGGATACTTCCAGTCAGACGTCGGTTCGGCCCGGCCCGGTGGGGCCGAACCGCTCGTTCAGCCGGCCTTAGCCGGCCGGTTCGCCGACCAGGGCCTGCGCCTCCTGCCGGGCGGCGGGCTTGCCGGTGAGATGCGCGAGTTCTGGTGGTACGACGGCACCGCGCCGGTGCATGGCCTGGGCCCAGAGCCGCCCGGCCCGATACGAGGAGCGCACCAGCGGCCCGGACATCACTCCGGCGAAACCGAGTGCCTCGGCCTCGTCCCGCAGTTCGACGAACTCCTCGGGCCGGACCCAGCGGTCGACCGGGTGATGCAGCGGCGAGGGCCGCAGGTACTGGGTGATGGTGATCAGGTCACAGCCGGAGCCGTGCAGATCGGCCAGGGCCGCGGAGATCTCGGCCCGGGTCTCGCCCATCCCGAGGATCAGGTTGGACTTGGTCACCTGGCCCTTGGTCCGGGCCAGCTCGATGACGCCGAGCGAACGCTCGTAGCTGAAGCTCGGCCGGATCCGCCGGAAGATCCGCGGCACCGTCTCCAGGTTGTGGGCGAAGACCTGCGGCGCGGCGTCGAAGACCTGTTGCAGCAACTGCGGCCGGCCGGAGAAGTCGGGTACCAGGATCTCGACGCCGGTGGCCGGTGCGGCCGCGTGGATGGCCCGGATCGTTTCGGCGTACAGCCAGGCGCCCTCGTCGGGCAGATCGTCCCGGGCCACTCCGGTCACGGTGGCGTAGCGCAAACCCATGGTCAGCACGCTCTCGGCCACCCGGCGAGGCTCGTCGCGGTCCAGCGGCGCCGGTTTTCCGCTGCTGATCTGGCAGAAGTCACAGCGGCGCGAGCACTGGTCGCCGCCGATCAGGAACGTGGCCTCACGGTCTTCCCAGCATTCGAAGATGTTCGGGCAGCCGGCCTCCTGACAGACGGTGTGCAGCCCTTCGCTCTTCACCAGACTGCTCAGAGCGGTGTATTCCGGGCCCATCCGGGCCGTCGTCCTGATCCAGGAAGGCTTGCGCTCGATCGGGGTCTGCGCATTGCGTGCCTCCACGCGAAGCAGCCGTCGGCCCTCGGGTGCGATCGTCACCTGTACTCCCATATCTCGCGGTTCGTCGTACCTGCTGTACACGCCGCGGCCCGGTGCGCCGACTCCCCGCGAATTGCTGTGACCACTGTAAACGCCCGATCGCCCCGATCTCATCCGGGCGAGGGCGATGAGAGTGCGTACGCTTCCTCACCGGACAGGTCGCAGTTGCACAGCGCCGACTCGATCAGCGGGACGACCTCGGCGACCGGAACCACCCGGCCCAGTTCCGCGCTCAGCGAGGTCACCCCCGCGTCCGGTATCCCGCACGGCACGATCTGGTCGAACCCGTGCAGGTCCGGATTGCAGTTGATCGCGAAGCCGTGCATGGTCACGTGCTGGGCGACCCGGATGCCGATCGCCGCGATCTTCCGTTCGGGCCGCAGTTCGTCGGCCGGAATCCAGGCGCCGCTGCGCCCGGGAATCTGAACGGCCCGGATCCCGAACTGGGCACAGACCCCGATCAGCATGATCTCCATCCGGCGGACGTAGGCGACCACATCGATCGGCTCGGCCAACCGGAGGATCGGATACCCGACGAGCTGGCCCGGCCCGTGCCAGGTGATTTTGCCGCCCCGGTCGACGTCGACGACGAGAGTGCCGTCGAACGGCCGCTCATGCGCCTCGGTCCGCCGTCCGGCAGTGTAGACGGGGCGATGCTCCAGCAGCAGCACGGTCGGTGGGGCCGATCCGGCGACCACCTGCGCGTGCACCTCGCGCTGAAGCTGCCAGGCGGCCTCGTACGGCACCGCCTCGGCGCCGTACCCGACGTGCTCGATCCGTAGAGAATCCACCGGTCCAGGTTACGCCCGGCTTAGGCTCGGTCCGGCCCGGCTACGCCCGGAGCGGCTCGCGCGCGTAAACCGGGAGCCCCAGACCGGCCAGCACGGCGTCGGCGGCCCGCCGTCCGGAGACGAGTGCACCCTGGATCGAGGCGGTGTCGCGATGGTCGCCCGCGATCGCCAGGCCATCGGCCAGCGTGACCGGGAGCCGGGCCGGCAAGGGCACCGGCACCGCGGTCAGCGCATCCGGCAGGACATGCCGTCGCATCAGTTCCCACCAGCGGGTGGAGCCTCCGTACACCTTCTCGAGCTGGGTCAGCGCGGCCCGCTCGGTCGCCTGGTCGCCCGCACTGCCGAGCACTGTGGTCGCGATCAGTGACCGGTCGTCCGGGCTGTAGCTCTTCGCCCGGTTGCTGATCACGATGCTGTTGACCACCGGGCCGCGGTGGTCGCCATCGACGTGCAGGGCCCCGGACCGGGTCGGTGGTTCGGGGCTGACATGCCAGAAGGTGGTCAGCGGCCGCATCGTCACCGCGGGCAGTTGCAGCATCCGGGCCGCGCTCTGCGGATCGGTCGCGACCACGACCCAGCGGGCCGTGATCTCGCCTGCGGTCGTTCGCACCCGGCCCGGCCGGACCGACTCGGCGGTGATCCCGAGCTGCAGGCCGGGCAGCCCGGCCGCCAATTGCTCCGGCACCGCCTGCATTCCGCGCCAGGGCAGCGCCGGTGTTCCGCGCAGGAAGGAGCGAACCAGCAACTGGGTGAACCGATGCGAGCTGGACCCGTCGTTTTCGCCCAGCACACCGGTGAGAAACGGCTGGATCACCCGATCGCGCAGCGCGCCGTCGATGCCCTGGGCGCTGAGCGCCTGGCCCCATCCGGTGTCCGGCTCGGCCCGCAGGACCGGTACCGGTTTTCGGGTCGTGTTCAGCGCCCACCGGGCGAAAGTCGCTTGCTCGCGCAGCGATCCGAGCCCGCCGTGCAGCAGGGAACCAGCCATCCGGGGAATCAGACGCGGGCAGCGCCGTGGATCGGCGAGAGTGCGCCGGCCGTTCCCGATGGCCACGACCACGGCCGCCGGAAAATCTTGAAGCCGCAGGGAGGCGAGGTCAAGAATTCGCGCGACCTCGGGATACCCGGGGTTGAGAAGCTGAAAACCGCGGTCGCAGCGGAAACCGTTGACCATTTCGGTGCGGACCCGGCCACCGACGGCCTCCGCCGCGTCGATGAGGACGACGTTCAAATTCCGCCCCCGGAGCCGGCGCGCGCAGGCCAGCCCGGCCAGCCCGGCCCCCACGATCACGACATCAGCCTCTGACGGCAGCGCGGGCGCGGGGGGTGCGGTCGGGTCGGTCACGGGAGCCTCCGGTGGTCGGGTCGTCCGGAACCAGCATGTCAGGTTCGCCGCCGTCGGCAATGGTGAGAATTGCCGCCTGTGGATATCAATCGCCCCTGTGGATAACCAAAACGGGCAGACCTGTTCGGGGGGCAAGCTGTCGGCATGGAACTGACCGCCTTTCACGGATCGCCGGCTGTGGCGCCTCAGGTGCCCGGCTTCCTCGCGCGTACGCTTCTCGGTTTCGGTGCGCACGGTGAGGTGTGGCTCGCCGAGGACCGGTCCAGCGGGGCCGAGGTGGCCCTGAAAGTGGGCCGCCGCACCGGGCCCGGTCCTGGTCCCGATCCCGCCGGCTCGGGCGGCCCGGGGGTGCCGGCCGGGGCCGAGTCGCTGTCCGGGCTTGAGCAGGAAACGGCGCTGCTGTGCCGGATCCAGCATCCTCACATCGTCCGGTTGCAGCGGGTGGTGGCCCTGCCGGACGGCCGGCTCGCGCTCGTCCTCGATCTCGCGTCGGGTGGCAGCCTGGCCGCCTTGGTCGCGGCTCGCGGGAGGTTCGACCCGGGTGAGGTGAGTACCCTCCTGATCCCCCTGGCCGGGGCCCTCGAGCACCTGCACCGGCGCGGTGTCGTGCACGGGGACATCGCTCCCGGCAATGTGCTTTTCGCCGGTGACGGTCGCCCGCAACTCGGCGATCTCGGGGCCGCTCAGGTGCTGGGTCCCCGGCTCGAGCGGATCTGGTCCACCCCTGGTTTCACCGATCCGGCGCTCAACGCCGGAACCGACCGGCCCGATCTGCTCGCGGCCGATCGCTGGAGCCTGGCCGCCATCGGCTGGTTCGCCCTCACCGGCCGCCCACCGGAACCGGGCTCCCTCCAGGGCGGTGCCGCCCCGGCGGACGGTGAGTCGCAGCGATCGCTGCGGGACCTGCTGGTTCGCTGCCTGGCCCCGGACCCCGCGGATCGCCCCGGCCTGGACGAATTGGCCGACCGGGCCTGGCAGGCCGCGGCTCCGGTCCCGGTCCGTCTGGTCCCGCACCGCGCCCCGGACCTACCGGTGCCGGCCTCGCTGCCGCGATCCAGCGGCGTGACCCGTCCGGTGGGGCGCCCCGGCGACCGGCCCGGCCCGGCCGCCGGCGTTCCGTCCGGGAGAGCACCCGCCCCTGATGCCGGCAGCGCCGGTGACTCTCGGGCTGCTGGGGCCGGCGATGGCGTTGCCGGTGACACTCGCGGTGGTGGCACTCGCGGTGGTGGCGCTCGTGGTGGTGCCGGCCGCGTCGTCGGTGCGGCCCGGAGGTGGTGTGCAACCGGCTCCCGGCCTCGGCTCGGGGTTGCGGCGGCGATCCTGGTGATCGCGATCAGCGTGTCGGCGCTCGCCCTGGCCGGGGTACGACCGGATGGCCCTTCCCACCGGCCCGGGACGATCGCCGGTGCCGGCTCCGCTCCGGGCCCCCGGTCGGCCGCGGACCCGGTCGCCGCGCCCTCACCCGGGCCGCAGGCCTCGATCGGGCTGGCGGCCGAGTTGAGTCGTGCCCTGCTCGCCATCGGTCAGGCCCGGGCGGTTGCCTTCGCCAGGGCTTCGGTTGCTGCCCTGGACGAGGCCGACCAGCGAGGATCGCCCGCCTACCGGGCCGACCGGGCGCTGGTCCAGCGGCTGAAAGCGCGCGGGTACCGGTTGCTGGGGGTGAGTTACCGGGTGGAGCGGGTTCAGGTGCTGGCCCGGCACGGTCAGGTCCTGGAGGTCAGAGCGGTCGTGACGACGTCGGGCCATCGCCAGGTCGCCGTCGCATCGAAGGTCGGCATTCCAGTGCCGCCGGACGGCCCGCGCCCGGTGGTCTTTTCCGTCGTCGCCGCGGACCAAAAGCACACCGGCCCGGCCCGCTGGCGGGTACGCAGCGTCCGGACGGCGTCATGAGTTCTTACTTGCCCCAGGTCAGCTCGACCGGGACGTCGTCCAGGCGGCGGCCGAGGCCAGCGCGGCGTGCTCGAACCGGAATCCGGAATCCAGCAGCCGGCCGGGCATCACCCGCTGGCTGCTCAGAATCTCACCGGCGAATTGACCGAGCACGATCCGGAGCGCGAACGCCGGTGCCGGCAGCAGGGCCGGGCGGTGCCGAGCACCGGCGAGGGCCCGGATCACCTCGATGTTGTGCGCCGGGTTCGGCGCGGTCAGATTCACCGGCCCGGTCAGGTCCGACTCGATCAGGTGCTGGAGTGCGCGCACGGTGTCGGGCAACGTGATCCAGCTCCACCATTGCTCACCGCTGCCCAGCGGGCCGGCCAGGCCCAGCCGGCTGAGCAGCAGCAACTGCGAGAAGGCACCCCCCGAACGGGCCATCACCAGCCCGGTCCGCGGATGCACGACCCGGATACCGGCCTGCCGGGCCGGTTCCGCCTCGGCCTCCCAGGCCGTGACCACGCCGGCCAGGAAGCCCCGGCCGGCGCGGGAGTCCTCGGTCAGCACCTCGTCACCGCGGTCGCCGTAGTAGCCGATCGCCGAACCCGAAACCAGCACGCGGGGAAGCGGGTCGAGTGAGGTCAGGGCCTTGACCAGGGTGCGGGTGCCCAGCACCCGCGAGTCCCGGACGACCCGTTTGTAGTCGTCGGTCCAGCGGTGGTCGCCGACTCCGGCCCCGGCCAGGTGGACGGCGGCCTCGACCCCGTCCAGACCGGCCAGGTCGACGGTGCCCGAGGCCGGATCCCACTGCACCTCACCGGGTTCCTGGGGAGCGGACCGCACGAGCTGGACCACGTCGTGACCGCCCTGGCGGAGGACCTCCACCAGGGCGGTTCCGATCAGCCCGTGCGATCCGGTGACCGCTATCCGCATTCGCTGATCACAGCCCGAGATCCGCCTCGAAGGCGCCTTCCTCAAGGCGTTCCTTCATCGTCACCAGGAATCGGGCCGCGTCCGCACCGTCCACCAGGCGGTGATCGTATGAAAGGGCCAGGTAGACGATGGACCGGATGGCGATGCTTTCGGACCCGTCCTGATCCCGGACGACGACCGGCCGCTTGGCGACCACACCGGTGCCGAGAATACCGGTCTGCGGCTGGAAGAGGATCGGGGTGTCGAACAGGGCTCCCCGGCTGCCGGTGTTGGTCAGCGTGAAGGTGCCGCCACCCAGCTCATCCGGGGTGATCTTGTTCTTCCGGGTCCGGTCGGCCAGTTCGGTGATCTTGCGGGCCAGTCCGGCCAGGTTGAGATCACCGGCGCCGTGAATCACCGGCACCATCAGGCCGCGCTCGACGTCCACCGCGAACCCCAGGTTCTCCTGGGCGTGATAGACCACCGAATCACCGTCGATGCTGGCGTTCAGCTTCGGGTGCTGCTTGAGGGCCTCGACCGTCGCCAGCGCGAAGAAGGGCATGAACGACAGCTTGACGTTCTCCCGGGCGGCGAAGTCCCGCTTGGCCCGGTCCCGCAACCGGGCGATCTTCGTGACGTCGACCTCGATCACCGTGGTCAACTGGGCCGAGGTCTGCAGGGATTCGACCATGCGGGAGGCGATCACCTTGCGCATCCGCGACATCTTCTCGGTGGTACCGCGAAGATCCGACACCGGTACCGACTTCGGGGCCGAGGTGGCGGCCTTGGCCGCGGCCGGTGCGGCGACCGGCGCGGCCGCGGCCTTCGCCTTACCCGCATCGATCACGTCCTGCTTGCGAATCCGGCCACCGACTCCGGTGCCCTTGACCGTCGACAGGTCGAGGCCCTGCTCGGCCGCCATCCGGCGAACCAGCGGGGTGACGTACCCGGCCCCGCCGTCGGAGCTGCCGTTACTCAGTTGCGCGGAGGCGCTGGCCGCCGGTGCCGGTGCGACCTGAGGCGCCGGTGTGGGCGCCGGTGCCGGCTGACGGGCGGGGGGAGCCTGAGGTGCGGGGGCCGGCGGTGGTGCGGGCACGGCCTGTGGTGCGGGGGCAGACGTCCGGGCCGGAACCGGGGTGGGCGGCGCGGGGGGCGCGGCCGGGGCCAGGGCCTCGGAGCCGATGATCGCCAGGGCCGAGCCGACTTCGACGGTCTCGTCCTCGCCGACCAGGATCTTCTGGACGATACCGGCCACCGGGGACGGGATCTCGGTATCCACCTTGTCGGTAGACACCTCCAGCAACGGCTCGTCGACCTCGATCTTGTCGCCCTGCTGCTTCAGCCAGCGGGTAACGGTGCCTTCGGTGACGCTCTCGCCCAGCGCCGGCATGGTCACCGTCGTGCCACCGCCGGTGTCGCCGGCACCGGCCGGAGCCGGGGTGGAGGGGGCGGGCGCGGCCGCGGCCGGCGGAGGTGCCGGTGAGGTCTGGACCGGCTCGGGATAGGGCTGAGCCACCTCATAGGACTGAGCCGCCTCGGCCCCATTGGCCGAGGGGGACTCCCCGGATCCGGATCCGTCGCCGATCACGGCCAACTGCGCGCCGATCTCCACGGTCTCGTCCTCCGAGACCAGGATCTGCTCAAGAATGCCGGCCACCGGTGAGGGGATCTCGGTGTCGACCTTGTCGGTCGAGACCTCCAGCAGTGGCTCGTCGACCTCCACCCGGTCACCGATCTGCTTCAGCCACCGGGTGACCGTACCTTCGGTGACGCTCTCGCCCAGCGCGGGCATCTGCACGGAGTCCGACATCTGTTCTCCGCTCTCCTTCGTCGTTGGTGGCGTCATGGCCGCCGTGGTGAAAATGTGTAAAGGCTCGATCAGGCGTGAGAGTGGAGCGGCTTGCCGGCAAGGGCGAGGTGAGCCTCGCCCATTGCTTCGTTCTGTGTGGGATGAGCGTGCACCAACTGGGCCACTTCTTCGGGGAAGGCTTCCCAGTTGACGATCAGTTGACCTTCGCCGATCAGCTCACCGACCCGTGCCCCAACCATATGCACACCGACGACCGGGCCGGACTTCTGCCGGACGAGTTTGACGAAACCGGCCGTTCCCAGGATCTGGCTCTTCCCGTTCCCGCCCAGGTTGTACTCATAGGTTTCGACCTGGTCGTCGCCGAAACGCTCTCGGGCCTGGGCCTCGGTGATACCGACCGAGGCCACCTCGGGATCGCTGTAGGTGACGCGCGGGATGCCGCTCTCGACGATCGGCGCCGGATTGAGGCCGGCGATCTCCTCGGCGACGAAAATTCCCTGCGCAAAGCCGCGATGAGCCAACTGCAGGCCCGGGACGATATCGCCGACCGCGAAGACACCGGGCACATTTGTGCGCAGCCGGTCATCGGTGAGCACGAAGCCCCGGTCGAGCCGGATGCCGGCTTCTTCATAGCCGAGGCCGGCCGTGTTCGGCCCCCGGCCGACAGCGACCAGGAGAAGATCGGCCCGGAGAGTGTCGCCGGACTCCAGCGAGACGGTGACGCCGGCGTCGTCCTGGGTGGCCCCGGCGAACCGGACCCCCGTCTTGAAGGCGATGCCGCGGCGCCGGAAGGCCCGCTCCAGAACCTTGGAAACGGCGGCGTCCTCAGGTGGGACCAGCCGGGGCAGAGCCTCGACGATGGTCACCTCGGCCCCGAACGAACGCCAGACGCTGGCGAACTCCACTCCGATCACCCCGCCGCCGAGCACGACGACGCGTTCGGGTACCCGGTCCAGGGTTAGAGCCTGATCGCTGGTGATGATCCGGCCGCCGAGCTCGAGGCCGGGCAGCGTGCGCGCGTAGGAACCGGTGCCGAGAACGATCTGCCGGCCCTGGTAACGCCGCCCGCCGACGTCCACCGTGGTGGGCGAGGTCAGATGTCCCTCACCTTCGACGTAATCGATCGCGGACGAGCCGATCAGTCCCTGCAGGCCCTTGTAGAGCTTGCCGACCACGCCGTCCTTGTACTTGTTGACCCCGGGCATGTCGATCGCCTCGAAGCTGGCCTTGACGCCGAACCGCTCGCTCTCGCGTGCGGAATCCGCGATCTCCGCGGCATGCAGCAGGGCCTTGGTCGGGATGCAGCCGCGGTGCAGACAGGTGCCGCCGAGCTTGTCCTTTTCGATCAGGGCCACGCTCAGACCGAGTTGAGCGGCCCGCAGAGCCGCAGCGTAACCACCGCTGCCACCGCCAAGGATCACGACATCGTGTACCGGGTCGGGGCCGGATTCGGACACTGGTACTCCTTCGCGATTCACAATGATGACCGGCGGACGGGGCGCCGGGTGTCCCGTGGCCATCCTGTCACCACGACTGTGAGGGGTCACATCGGGTGCGGGCCACGCACCTGCTAGGACATTAGCCCGGATCTTGCCGCCGGCCGGTAGAACGTTCTTGTGACCAGCCGGTAGACCGCTGTCGGCGCGGACGGTGACATGATCAGGGAACGAGCGGGGTGAGCTTCTCGTTCAAACCTGGTGGACGGGCGGGTCCACGCGGCCGCTCCTGGGTGGCGACTCTGGTGGAGGTGGCAGGTGAGCTGGTGGGGACGCCGGCGTCCTCCAGCCGGGCCCGGCTGGGCGGAACACCGGGCCGAAACCGGCCGGGTCCGCGATCACCTGGAGAACTTTGTCCGGACCCGCCGCGGGGTGGAGGCCTTCATCGAGCCGGCCACCACCGTCACACCCCCCACTGTTCTGCTGATCGCCACCACCGGCGAGTGGACCCGCCGCCGGGTCACTGATCGCAGCGTGATCCGCGATCTCGCCGAACGCCTGGCCGTGCCGGTTTACGACGTCCAGTTGGTTGGTTACCCGCAGCGGATGCGGGATTGGAACGCCCAGGCCAAACGCGCGGCCCGGGATCCGGATCAGGGCACCAGCCCGACCGTCTGATCCGCCTGATCTGGATCGGCCCGACCGTTGGGGCGAGCCGATCGGCCGACCCGGATCGGGCCGCCCGGCCGGATCGGACCGGCCGGGCGAGCGACGTCGAGTCCGGATCGGGCGCACTCGCCGATCCGACCGCGCCGATGAGAAATTTGATCAGTTGAAGGGCCACTTGTCGGCGTTCCGTGGCCACTTGTCGCTGTTACGCGGCCACTTGTCGGCGTTGATCGGTGTGCCGGAGTTGATCGGCCATTTGTCGGCATTGCCGGGCCATTTGTCGGCGTTGGCCGGTGTGTCGGAGTTGACCGGCCACTTGTCCCGGCTCAGGATGTCCTGGCCGGGCCGCTGGTCCGCTGCTTCCTTGGCGAGCGGCCATTTGACGTGAGATGGGTCACTGACGGTTAGCATCCGGATAGTGCGGCCGGAACGGATTGACAAAACCGGCCATTTGTCGCCGAACTTACTCTCCGAATCCTGTTGGCTACTGCCGCGTGAGGTATCGGCGGGATTCGACGCCGACCCGGAATCGAGTCGTCGCTGGGCCGGCCGCCTGAACCGGCCATTCCCAAAGCTGCTGGTGATTGGGGGAGCGGCCGGGTTGTAGGGCTTCTGGAGGAGCTGTTGGGTCATCTCGGAGCCTTTCGCGCAGATGCACACTGTGTACCGCGTGTTACGTAGCGAAGGCTCGTGCCATTCGACCCGAGCCGGAGCCACCCGCGCACAAGCGTGCAGAAGGACAATTCCGGACAGGGAAGAACTTACGGACTATCTATTCGATTGGCGAGTGCGCGAGATCCTCACAGAGAGCAACCAAAGTTCGCACTCCTACTCCGGTGCCACCGGGTGGCGTGTACCCATGCCCCGATCCGGTGTTGAACGCTGGTCCCGCAATGTCCAGGTGAGCCCAAGGAACGGACTCCGCGCCATCCCCATCTCCCCTGCTCGGGATGAATTCTTTCAGGAACAGCCCGGCCACCAGCATTCCGCCGAACCGTTCACCAATGTTGGCAATGTCGGCCACCCGTGAATCCAGGCTAGCCCGTAGCTCCTGAGGCAGCGGCATCGGCCAGAACTGCTCCCCGCTGGTATCGGCCACCCGATGAACCCGGTCCCGCAGATCGTCGTCGTTCGACATGATCGCCGAGACCCGGCTGCCGAGTGCTATCACCTGGGCGCCGGTCAGGGTCGCGATGTCGACGATCACGTCGGGCTTCAGCTCGCCCGCCGCGACCAGGGCATCGGCCAGGACCAGGCGCCCTTCCGCGTCGGTGTTGAGCACCTCGACCGTCCGTCCGCCGCGAATGGTGATCACGTCCGAGGGGCGCTGGGCCGTTCCGGAGGGCATGTTCTCGGCGATCGCCAGCCAGCCGGTGACCCGGATCGGCAGTCCGAGCTCGGCCACGGCCGCGACGCAGTGCAGCACGGCCGCCGCCCCGGACATGTCGCTCTTCATCTCGTCCATGCTGCCGGCCGGTTTGATCGACAGGCCGCCGGAGTCGAAGGTGATGCCCTTGCCGACCAGGGCGACGTGACTGCTCGCGCCCGTCGGGGAGTAATCCAGCCGGACCAGGCGGGGTGGCCGGCTCGAGCCCTGACCGACCGCCAGGATGCCGCCGTAACCACCCCGGCTCAGCCGGCGCTCGTCCAGCACCGTGACGGCGACCGGCAGGTTCTCGACCACCTGCTGGGCCTGCACGGCGAAGGCCGCCGGGAAAAGATCCAGCGGGGCCATGTTGATCAGGTCGCGGGTGCCGTGCACGGCTGCGGCCAGGATCTTCGCCCGCTTGACCCCGGCCCGCGCGGCCGGCGTCGTACCGCCGGTCGCGGCGATCACCAGGGAACCGACCGGGGCCTTGATGCCGTCACCGGTTCGGTAACGGTTGTACCGGTAGGCGCCGAAGAGGGCGCCTTCGGCGACGGCGGTGACCGCCTCGGCGTCCGGGGCCGGCAGCGCGAAGGCCACCTTCGCCAAACCGGCCAGCTCCCGGGCGGCGGCACCGGCGGCGCGGCGCAGCACCTCGGCCGGGATCGCCGCCGGAACGGTTCCGAGGCCGGTGAACACCACCGATCGGGCCGAGATACCGGCCACTGCGGGGATCCGCTGCACGCTGTCCTGGGCCCCGGTGGCCGCGACCGCGCTGAGGGCGTTGGTCAACTGGGTCCGGACGGCGGCCCCGAACCCGTCGCCCCCGATCAGGCGGGGCCCGGACGGTCCGGCGGCCACCGCGACGACCAGCGCGTCCGCGGTCAGGGTGGCAGGGTCTTTCGAGGTCAGGCTGAGGGTCGGCAACGGGCATCCTTTGACGGTGGCGGCCAGGGGAACGGCACAGGTCACCGATGGTAGTGCTGCTGGCTGCGGGCGGATCGACCGGCAACACCGGGGATACTGGGGGCCACCGACAGGAGGAATCATGTCCGATGCTCAGCAGGTGATCGATGCTCAGGGGCTCGATACCCAGGGGCCCGATGCCGATCAGGTCCCGGTGACGCCGGCCTTGCGGCGCACGCCGTTGTTCGACCGGCACGTGGCGCTGGCCGCGAAGCTCGCCGATTTCGGCGGCTGGCAGATGCCGATCGAGTACCCCTCCAGCGGTGTGCTGCGCGAGCACGAGACCGTGCGCGAGCGGGTCGGGATCTTCGACGTCAGTCATCTCGGCAAGCTTGAGGTCACCGGGCCGGGCGCGGTGGCGTTCGTCAACTCCTGCCTGACCAACGACCTGAACCGGATCGTGCCGGGGCAGGCCCAGTACACCCTGTGCTGCGATCCGGCGACCGGCGGGGTGATCGACGACCTGATCGTCTACCGGCGGGCCGACGACGACGTACTGCTGGTGCCCAATGCGGCGAACTGCGCCGAGGTTGCCCGCCGCCTGATCGCTGCCGCTCCGGCCGGCATCGAGGTCACCGACCGGCACGAAGGGTACGGCGTGATCGCCGTCCAGGGGCCGCGCGCGGACGAGACACTGACCGCGCTCGGCCTGCCCGCCGGGCACGACTACATGACCTTCATCGACGTGATCTGGCAGGGCCTGCCGCTGATCGTCTGCCGGACCGGGTACACCGGTGAACGCGGCTACGAGTTGCTGCCGGCCTGGGAGGTGACCCCCGCCCTCTGGGACCGGCTGCTGGAGGCCGCGGCCGACTATGCCGGCCTGCCGTGCGGGCTGGGCGCCCGGGACACGTTGCGCACGGAGATGGGTTACTCGCTGCACGGGCACGAACTGACCCCGGAGATCACCCCGGTTCAGGCCCGGCTCGGCTGGGCGGTCGGCTGGAAGAAGCCGGAGTTCTGGGGCCGGGAGGCGCTGCTGGCGCAGCGGGCGGCCGGCCCGAAGAGGGTGGCCTGGGGCCTGCTCGCGCTCGGCCGGGGGGTGCCCCGGGCCGAGATGGATGTGCTCGGGGCCGAGGGCGCGGTGATCGGCCGGACGACGTCCGGCACCTTCTCCCCGACCCTGCGTCAGGGCATCGCGCTGGCCCTGCTCGACCCGTCGGTGACCGAAGGCACCGAGGTCGTGGTCTCGGTGCGGGGCCGGGAGCTGCCCTGCCGGGTGGTCCGGCCGCCCTTCGTCCAGGTCCAGACCCGCCAGGAGTAACCCGCCGACCGCTGCCGCGGTCGGGTCAGGTGAGAGCGGCCAGGACGAGTACGGACGCCGCGACCCCGATCTCGACCGTGGCGCCGATCACGTCGCCGGTGATGCCCCCGAACCGCTGTACCGCCCGGCGGATCAGGGCGGCCGCGCCGGTCACCACGACCAGAACCGCCAGCGGGCCGGCCCACCAGCCGAAGCCGGCGACCAGACCACCCCCGGCCGTGGCCAGCGCGGTGACGGTGAGGGTCAGCGCGAGCCGGGCCCAGGACACGGACCCGGCGACGGCGGCGCCCAGGCCCTCCGGCCGGGCCGCCGGCACGCCCTGGGCGCAGGCCAGCGGAATCGCGGCTCGGGCCGCCACCGCGATCACGATCACGATCACGACCGCCCGCAACTGGCCGGTCGCCCCGGGAGAGAATTGCTGGACGGCGTGGCCGAGGACCTGGGCCAGGGCGGTGGTCTGAAGCAGCAGCACCAGGACGACGGCGGCCAGCCCGGTCGGGCCGGTGTCGCCCCGCCGCATCACTTCCAGGGCCCGTTCCCGCTGGTACGAGGCGGCCAGCCCGTCGGCGGTGTCGCCGAGCCCGTCCAGATGCAGCCCGCGGGTGGTCAGCTCGAACAAACCGACGACGATCACCGCCGTCACCGTGGCGCTCAGCCCGAGGCGCAAGGCCAGCCAGCCGGCCGCCGCCGCCGCGGTTCCGGGCACCAGACCGGTCAGCGGGGCCAGGGCCATCGCCCGTCCCGGCACCGGAGCCCGCAAGGATGTCGGTGGTTCGATCGGGACGGCGGTCAGGGTGCCGAACGCCAGCCGCAGCGGGTCATTCATCGACCGACCCCCC
>Ga0265340_10001064_pt1 | contig 15614 bp, 16 predicted proteins | sample 4CB225metaG_FD_202082 | JGI IMG/M metagenome (GOLD analysis project Ga0265340, IMG submission 202082) | Rhizosphere microbial communities from Carex aquatilis grown in University of Washington, Seatle, WA, United States - 4-CB2-25 metaG | ecosystem: Host-associated > Plants > Roots >...
AGAATGTTTTGGCGCCGGCGCGTGGTCAGTGCTGCACCCCACAAATAGCCGCCGGGCGCCGACATTGCTGCGGTGACCACGCAGAGAGTTTCAAGCATTGCCGGACTCCTCTGACTATCGACCAAATAAGAGAGGGTCCAGTCCGGAGCTATGGCCGCAGAGACTCCCGCGAGCGGCCCGAGAACGAGTAGGCTATAGGCTGTGACGATTGCGAAAGCTGGGGACGCGTAAGTCGCCGCCGTGTTCCTGAGTAGGAGTCCCTGAACGACTCGGGCGAACACCAGGCCCATGAGCATTCCGCAGTAAATCACCAGTGGAACCGGCACGCCCTTGAGGGAAGCACTTTGTCGCTGGCGGGCAATGCCAAATTGAAGGGCTTGCCAAACGCATGGGGGTGGGCACCACGACGAGCTGAGCCGAGCGCTCCTGCGCTTGCAGGAGTGCTACAGCGCGAAGCGGACTATGGATGCTAGCCGAATATTGGACCTGTTACGACAGATTGAGGCCAAGGGCATTACCCCCGAACAGGCGATGACCCAATTGCGTGGCTTGCCCTACTCTGATCTGGGTATCGCACGGGTCGATCATCATCGGGCATTGCGGCAAGGTATGCCGGAAGTTGTTTTCGGTGAGTCGAAAACAGCCGAGCAGATCATTACTATCGCAACGGAGCTTCTAAAAGGTGACGGTCGTGTGTTGGTCACGCGCGTTGACGCCGAAAAGGCCGGGGTCGTTCGAAGCGCAATGCCACAGCTAACCTATGATTCCCTATCACGTACGCTGAGCTTCATAGTTGACGACAAGCTAAAATGGCAGGGCTCTCCGGTCATTATTGTCACGGCGGGAACGAGCGATCTCCCGGTGGCAGAGGAAGCCCACCAGACACTTCGCGTTGGGGGAGTCCCTTCCGAATGCGTCTACGACGCGGGCGTTGCCGGCCTTCACCGAATCGTCAATGACCTTCCGAGGTTGCAGGCTTCGCCTGCCCTGATCGTTGTGGCTGGGATGGAGGGCGCACTGCCCAGTGTGATTGGTGGACTAGTTGCGGTCCCCATTGTCGCTGTTCCAACCTCAGTCGGCTACGGCGCGGCATTGGCGGGATTTACCGCACTACTCGGCATGTTGAGTAGCTGCGCATCGGGTCTCACCGTAGTCAACATCGATAACGGTTTTGGAGCTGCAATGGCTGTCATGCGTATCATTAACGCCCAATTGTCACTGCAAGGAGAGCAGGCAGGCGTATGACCCATCAGTCCACCACTCACCACCACGGGGCTGAATCGCCCGCGTTGGATTCGGAGGCCCACGTCCACCATCACTCGAACGAAGGACATCATCACGGGGCTTCAGGCGACGCGCATCCGCGACCGCCTGCGGGGTTCGTTCCCGACAGCGTGGATGCGTTATCGTCGCCCCGGGCAGAGCTCCGCGAAGGATGTGGCAAGGGGAACATACTGTTTTTCGATGCCTCCAGTGGGATCGCCGGGGATATGACGATAGCGGCGCTGGTTCACCTGGGGGTGCCATTCGCAGTTGTACAACGCGCAATGGATGCGTTAGGACTTTCGGGCTATCATTTGTCAGTGCGGAAGGGCCGCGTGGGGTCCATTGGTGCGTGTAAATTCGATGTCGAAATCGCGCATTCGCAGCATGAGCGGCACTACGGAGAGATTAGCGAGCTAATTCGGAAAAGCGCGTTACCGTCGAACACCATCGATCTTGCCCTACGAATATTTCGCCGGTTGGGTGAAGCCGAGGCCACCGTGCACGGCATAGCTGTCGAGAAAGTGCACTTCCATGAAGTGGGTGCGCTCGATTCAATTGCAGATATCGTGGGTGCGGCCGCAGCCATTGATTATTTGGGCGCTGAAGTCATGGCGTCACCCTTGCCGCTCGGACACGGTTTTGTGCACTGTCGGCATGGTGTGATCCCTCTGCCAGCACCGGCGACCCTGGAGTGTTTGCGCGGCGTGCCGACCTATTCGGCGGATATCGAGGCCGAGACGGTAACTCCCACTGGAGCTGCGATCATAGCAACCGTGGCTCGTCGATTCGCGAAATGGCCCGCGATAACCCCTGAGCGAGTCGGTTGGGGTGCAGGTACCCACGTGTTTGTTGATCGACCGAACGTACTTCGTGTCGTGCTCGGCCGGGCCAATACGGCGTGTGATATCCAGCAAAGTGGGCATGTTGTACTTGAAGCGAACGTGGACGATATGACGGGCGAATTGACGGGGTACGTGCTGTCGCTCCTCATGCAATCCGGAGCCCTGGATGCCTGGGCTGTCCCGGTCACGATGAAAAAAGGTCGTCCTGGCGTGGTTCTGTCGGCGATCGTGGCCCCAGAGGACGGTATCAGGTTGAGTGAACTGATCTTGCGCGAAACCACTACGCTGGGCGTGCGTCGCACAGAAACCGCGCGATCGGAACGGCCGCGACATGTCATTCAAGTTGAAACACGCTACGGATTGGTACCAGTCAAGGTTGGTCAAGGCCCGTATGGTCCCGCGCAGCTCAAGCCTGAATTTGATGACTGTGTCCGGCTTGCCGAAGAGCACAGGGTACCTGTGCGAGAAGTGATTGCCGAGGCGCTCGCGAGGGCAAGGCAAGAGCTGCTGGTTTAGGGTTGTCCTCGGCGAGAGCGAGCATGAGCGCATTGCAGTGAAGCGTCGTTCGTTCCGGTCATGGCCGTTCCACGGGTAGCCCGGCAGCTTCCCATGAAAGGACACCCCCGTCCAAGTAACTTATAGGCATTCCGTCAGCCGCAAGTTTCGCCGCGAGGTCTTTGGTTTGCTCACCGGAGCGACAGTACAAGACGGGCGCTGCCTGCAGCATTTGCAATTCGGCGAGTCGACTCTCGATCTCCTCGATCGGCATATGCACCGCCCCTGGTAGATGCACGCGGTTAAAGACAGCCTGGTCACGTGTATCGACCAAAACCACTTGCTTTCTTGCTACCAGAGGTGCCACTTCTTGGGGTTTGAGAGCGCCCGCAGGACGCGGAAGGAAAGGCTCAATGATAGCAAGCAACTGCGCCTTCTTCAGTGCGCCTGACTGGGCACCAACCGGCCGCCCCTTGTCGAATACGACAAATGTGGGGACGGCCTGCACCCCCAGCTCCTTTGCCAGAACAGGGGAGCGGTCGATATCTACGGTGACGACCTTCGCCTTGCCCTCAAGTTCCATAGCAAGCGCTCTGAGTTCAGGCGCGACGACTTTGCAGGGGCCGCACCACTCAGCCCCGAACTCGACGAGCACGGGTAGCTTGCTTCGCATCACCTCATTGACGAAATCCCGCTCTGAAACCTCTTGCATTGCCATAATGGAAATTGCTTAGCGCGAGCGGCTCTTGGGTGCAGCCCCGATTGTCAATCGTGAGCTCTGACCGGTGAAGATCAGTGGAAAACGAAATAGCCAACCACCGCTGCGGCTGCCATGACGCCAATGACTAGCGCACCGACTGCTGCCGGTGGCCATCCCGATATCGGCAGGGAAATGGGTTCCTGTCCGGGATCGTAGGCGGGTAGAGAGCGGGCTTCAGTTTCTCCACCTGGGGGTAACGTGGCAACCTCAGGCTCCGAGGGTTGCCGATCAAGGCCCACCATGGTGTGTCCAACCCGCAATGAACGATCATCGTGGGCGGTATCGTCGCCAGCGAGCTTGGCTTTTGGTGGATTCGAGCCGACTGGCTTCTGCCACAACACGTTGGCGGCCGTCGCCTCTTCGCCCAGCGCGTACTTACGATAACAGAGCGTGTCATCACTCACGCCCAGCTCACGCAGGAGGTCCCCGTTGAAGTCTGCGACGATCACCGTGATGTTATCGTGTCCTCCGGCAGCATTGGCGCGGTCGGTCAGTTCCTTGCACGCAATCAGCGGGTCCGACTGGTTCACAAGAACCTGACGGATTTCCTCGGCTCGGATCATGCCGGTGAGGCCGTCTGAACACATCAGGAGTCGGTCGCCTTGTCTTAAGTCGACGTAGGTCAAATCGACCTGGACCGTGTCAGCCGTGCCGAGCGCTTGCAAGATGATGTTGTTGTGCTCGAACGTCTCGGCTTCTTCTTCGGTCAACTGCCCAGCTTCAATTAGCTGCGTCACGAGGGACTGGTCACGCGTCACTTGTATCAACTGATTATTGCGCAACACGTAGGCACGACTGTCTCCCACTTGGGCGATGAACATTCGGCTGTCAACGAGGGCGGCGATTGTGGCGGTCGTGCCCATTCCCCGACGAGTGCGATCCACTCGCGCCTCGTTGAAAATACGTTGTCCTGCAGCTTCGACCGCACGCACCAAACGTCTTGCCAATACGTCGTGGTCCGCCGGAGGAGGGGAGTCAATAAAACTTTCATACAGGGTGTCGACTGCCATCTGGCTGGCAATTTCACCTGCGGCCGCGCCTCCCATCCCGTCGCAAACACCGAGCACGATGCCACGGGGTCCCACAACTGGATGTCGTTCTTCTTCCGTCAGAGTTCGAGTCTGCTTGGTCAGATCAGCGATGAGAAAGTTATCCTCATTGTGCTCGCGAATTTGACCGACGTCGGTTCGACCGAAGACGTTCAGACCGATGATTCCGGCGCGTCCCGAGATAGGTGCGGGGGCTTCAGCGTCATTCATCTCGGTTCTGCCTACGGATTGACCATGTCGAAACGAAAGAGTTGTTGGCCGATGCGCAAATGATCCCCTGCCTTTAGCTCGACTTTGCCATGGACGCGAAGAAAAGTGCCATTAGATGAACCCAAATCTGAGAGCGCGAAACTTCCCGTCACCGGGTTGCGGTTCAGTACTGCATGTCGGCGACTCATGAACGGATCCCCGGTGAACACAATATCACCTACTTCGCGTCCTAGGATCGTTTCATCATAACCGATGAAGAAGACGTTTCTCGGCAGCCCGTCGTTCGTCATTTCGCTCAGGCGAGCGTACCTCGGACTGCAAGCAGAGCCGAACAAACTGCAGTTGGAAACCCGAATTGGCTTCCCGGCGCGAGAGTCAGGCGCCGTTTGTTCGAACTTAATCAGCTGCAAACCCACTAAAAACCAATCACCGTCCCGCAATTCAGTACGGTTCCGAAGCCTAAGGTAAATTCCGTTCAAGGAATCGAGATCACGAACGCTGACACCCTCCGCCTCGAAGCTGAACCTCGCATGACGACCACTTAGGTAGCAATCATTGGGTAGTACAATCTCTCCGTCTGAGCGGCCGAGGTCGACTCGCTCTGACTCCAGAAACAGCATCCGAGATACGGAGCCGTCAGGAGCTAGCATAACCAAGCATGGGCGCTGTCCGGTATCGCGCCAATTGTCAACCGAGGCTCTTTGAAGAGGAGGCCCGCTGGTCGTCCCAGGGGGCCTCATTGTATTAGGAATTCTGGCCCGCTGGCTGCCATCGGCGGGTTCTCGGCTCAAGTGGAGGTTCGCTGGGAGTTTGGTGATGGGGACACCGCAGAACGGGCAGACACGCGCATCACTGCTGACGGTCGCGGCGCAGGTTGGACACGTTGGGCCGCGACTTCCGGTTGGGCCCTTCTCGGTGGAGCTGGTCGCTTCGAGCGGTGGCAAGGTACTACTGGTGCTTGGACTCCGAGGGGGCATCGAATAATGAGCGGCATCGGCGAGAGGACTGTTCGGCGCTACCAGTGTGGCGCCACACTGCGGGCAAAAGGAGTTGTTTGCGCCAACAAGCGAGGCACAACGAGCGCATCGAATTGCGTCGCTCGTTTGACGGGCAGCAAAGTCGAAGTTTGGCACCTCTGGTCGCAACCGAATGGAATGTGCCGTCCCTGTTGGGTAGGTTGCGGACTGATCGTGGCCACTCTCTAGAACATTGGATTGTGCTGCCGACACTGGGACAGTGGACCCCATGGACGCCGCCGAGCGAGAGACACTCTCTGACTCGATTCGCGTGCCACAGTCTTGGCAGTATCGAAGCTCAATCGGGTTCGTTTTTCCGCACACGGAGCACTGCACGTTTTCAAGGGAACCCGTATTGGCGAGCGGCGTCAAGGGGTTGCTGCAAAAGCCAGCGTAATTTGCGTCCCGAGCGTCCTACCAGCGAGGAAGCGGGTCACGCACTTCCAAGATGAATTCAAGTGCGACCAGCTGCCCCAAACCAAACCCCAAGTAGTGGTCAGCCCGCGGCTGCCCAGCGGAGTCAGTCCATTTTCGAAACACTAGGCCTCGCCAAGCAAGCCCCAGTCCGAAGACAGTTGATTCACCCGCCTCGTATTCGAGTCCCGCACCAAGACTCACGAGGGGGCCGCCACTCTCGAGACCCCACTCATTTCCGTATATTACTGCTCCGGCGCCGGCCCCTAGATACGGGGTCAGGCGTGTGCCTTGGTCCAGATAATATCTGGCTTCACCTCTAGCCTGTTGAAGGATTGCTAGGCGCAACAAGTTCGAGGAGTCGTGACGCGAGAATTCGTAGGCACCTCCGAAATACCAAGGACCCCGAGCGCGATAGCCAACTCGAATCGTGGCGCCAAAACCTGATCCAAATACGCATGGGACCCGGGCATTGGACGGACAGATATCGCCGGCAGACACCACGTTTTCTGAGACGAAGGAGACTCCATATTGTAGGAAATGGGAGTTACTCACATAACGTTGCGGTTTTTCCTGCCCAGTTTGGGCGCGGCACCAGGGTGATGCGAACATTAGAGTGCAGAAACAGGCGGCTGGCAGATTTCGAAGCCGTGATTTGACCGTCCACATGCTGACTCCAATGACACGTAAGCCAAAGGCGATTCGGGATGCAACTGTTGACCTGAAACGACCGGTAGGCCCGAATGGCGACTTTTCCCGCTAGGGGTCTACACTTGACGAAAACCAGAGTGCCCGAGAGGATAGCTGCGGGCCAAACTTGGTTCGGACTTGGCACGTAATCGGGTGCTCTAGACGGCAACCACAAAAGTCGCCTTGACGTCCCCTTCATGCATCGTCTAAAGGCGGTGCTGACCACAACGAGCAGACTCTTCGATGGACATTTACCTGGATAAGCGAGCCGTTCGACAGATACGCCTTTCCGCACAGGAGGCAATCGAGGAAGGGGATGTGGAAGCGTTGAGGGAGGATATCCTTGACGCGTTCAACGAAGAGCAAGTGGAAGAGGTAGAACGACGTCTAGACAGCGGCGATCTGTTCGAGTTCCTCACCGACATCCTGGATGAATGGAGCGGTGACGATGTGGATGAGTTGTTCGAGCTGCTCGAAACGCAACTTGGAGAAGTCGGCGTCGATCTCAAAGTGGATACCAAGTCCACTGACGAAGAAGAGGATGAAGAGGAAGACGACGACATAGCCGACGAACCTGACGAAGAGGACGACGAGGCGGACGCAGGCTTCATCGACGACGAAGAGGAATAGCGGTGTGCAAATGAGTCGAACTCTCCAATGGCTTGGGGTACCGGCCTGATTTTTGGGGGGAGGTACGTTTTTGCGGCAGTGTTCTGGGCGAACGTCTGGTCGAATGGTCGCTTCGATCAGGGATAGAGCGACTCGCCCGGTTCAATTACAGCTGGCTGCCAAGAGCACTCCTCTAAATTGTTCATCGGGCCGCCTTTACGCCATCGAATTTAGGGCGTAAACCGCGCCGCCCTGTGATTTCGGTCACCGGGCGACACACGTCTCGAGAAAAGAACCGCGTCTTCGGTGCTTCGAATAGTGAAGTTAGACCGGTTCGAGGCGGAGGAAACAACCGAAAGGAAACCAAACGATGACTGAAGCAGCCAACGAACTCGGTTCTGAGAGCATCCAGAACTTGTCCCGTGATCCCGCGCAACCTTTGACGGTACGCGATTTGTTTGAGGCGGGTGTGCATTTCGGGCACCAGACAAAGCGCTGGAACCCAAAGATGCAAACCTACATCTACGGTTCACGGAGTGGGATTCACATCGTTGACTTGGATCAGACGGCCCAACTATTCAAGAAAGCCTATGATTTCGTAGTCGACATGGTGGCTCGCGGCGGTCACCTGCTTTATGTCGGGACCAAGCGTCAGGCAGCTGAAATCGTGAAAGAAGAAGCTGCCCGCGCCGGGCAGTTTCACGTTACCAATCGATGGCTCGGTGGCACCCTGACGAACTTTCGCACGATGAAGGGTGGGCTCGAACGGCTGCGAACCATCGAACGAATGCGCGAAGATGGAACGTATGAGCAGCTGCCAAAGAAAGAAACGATTCGTCTCGAGAAAGAGCGTGCACGCTTGGAGAAGTACATCGGCGGCATGAAAGGCATGAATGCTGTGCCCGCCGCGATGTTCGTTATCGATCCAATGCAAGAGGCGATTGCCGTCAAGGAAGCTGCTCGCTTGTCACTCCCTATCATTGCAATCACGGACACGAACTGTGATCCTGATCCGATCAACTACGTCATTCCCGGCAATGACGACGCAATTCGCAGCATTCGTCTGATCACGGCAGCCATCAGCGATGCGTGTATCTACGGGATGGCTCGGCGCCGCGATTTCGAAGAAGGCCGTGACAGAGGCGATGGGCAAAGCTCCTCCGCGGAGAAGGCGGCGCCTGATGCACAAATCTTTTATCGAGGTCGTTCGCCCATTGATGCGGGCAACTGAAAACAACATGACATTTGGGAAGAACGTATGACCCAGATTAATATGCAGCAAGTTAAGGAGCTTCGCGACAGGACGCAGGCGGGGCTAAACGACTGTCGAAGTGCGCTCATCGAAGCAGACGGCGACATGGACAAGGCCGTTGACAACATTCTGAAGAAGGGCCTCGCAAAAAGCGTGAAGCGTGCGGGTGCGGTTGCGGCTGAAGGCGAAGTCGCGGCTGCGATTGCGGCCGATCAAAAGAGTGGCATCCTCGTCGAAGTAAATATCCAGACGGATTTTGCTGCGCGCAATCAGGACTTCAAGCAGTTCGTCACCAATGTTGTGGCACTGGCCCTGAAGTCCCCTGCGGGCACGGATTTGTCGCAGTGTGCCTATCCCGCCGGCGGGGGCACCGTCGAAGCGGTTCGACAGGCTTTGGTCGGGAAACTGGGCGAAAATATAACACTTCGTCGCTGGGCCAAACTCACCGCTAAGTCGGGCCTCGTGCACTCCTATGTGCACATGGGTGGCAAGATTGGCGTGCTCTTGGCGGTGCGCGTTGGCGATGTCAGCAAAGCGACCGATGCTTCACTTGCGAAATTTGCTGATGACACCGCGATGCAGATCGCGGCCATGTCACCGCTGTACTTGGCGGTGAGCGACATCGCGCAGGATGATCGTACGAAGCAGTCCGAAATCTTCGCGGCGCAACTGGCTGAAGAGGGTAAGCCTGAAGCCACTCGCCCCAAGATCATCGAAGGCAAACTAAACAAATGGGCCAAGGAAATCTGTCTTCTCGAGCAGATGAGCGTTCTTGAAGTCGAGAAGTCAATTGACCAGATTCGCGGTGAACTCGCCAAAACGCTCGGCTGTACCGTCGTGGTCGATAGTTTCATCCGCTATCAACTGGGTGAGGGGATCGAGAAGAAGAAGGGTGATGACTTCGCAACCGAAGTCATGAAGATGAGCCAAGGTTGAGAAGTAAGGGAAATTGAGGCCGATGCTTGAGATTACTTCATGAGCATTGGCCTTTTCTCTATTTATCTAGCGCGACTATACCGTTTGCGTCGAGAACGTAGCGGTCATTGGTCATTGGGCAGAGTGCCACGCCATTTTTGAACACGAGGGGTTCTCCAGCGCGGCTCACCCAACCGACAGGTCGGGCTGGATTGCCAACGACCAGAGCGTAGTCAGGCAAATCCTTGAGTACCACGCACCCTGCGCCAACAAACGCCCAGCGACCAACAGTCACCCCTGCCACGATTGTGGAGTTTGCACCCAGAGTGGCGCCGCGTTGCACGCGTGTCTGCTGAAAATGCCCCTGGCGACTGACGGCCGCGCGCGGGCGGCGGATATTAGTAAAAACGCAGCTTGGACCTACGAAGACCTCATCCTGCAAGAGGACTCCATCGTAAAGACTGACGTTGTTCTGAATGTGGCAATCATCGCCAATACTAACAGTACCAGCAACAAAACAGTTCTGCCCGAGGACGCAACGGGCACCAATGTAGGCACCCGACATTATGTGACAGAAGTGCCAGATTTTGGTGCCTTCTCCGATGGTCACCGGCAGCTCAATCAATGCGCTCGGGTGTATTTTGACGCTTGCGTCAAATGATGTGCTGGTCATGGGCGTGAATACTCTTCTCGGCATCAAGGTAGTCGCGGATGCGCTGCACGACGAGTGTCTGACTAGTGCAAGTCATACCTGGGTGAATGGGGAGGCTAAGGACTTGTCGTGCCGCCAGGCGGGCTTGCTCGAGGCTGACCGATGCGGGTACCACACCCTTGAAGAGCGGCTGATCGGCAAGAGTTGTTGGATAATAGATGCCAGTTTCAATCCCGGCGGCTCTCAAGTAGCGCGCAAGTTTATCGCGGTGTTGATGGACACGAATTGTGTATACGCTCCACGCGCGATTACCATTTGTGCAAGTGGATGGCGTGGTAATGCCGGGCGTGGCCGACAGCGCCTTCGTGTATTCCTTGGCGATTGTACTGCGAGTTGATATCCAGCCGTCGACTCTGTGCATTAACACTTTCAATAATGCGGCGTGCAAAGCATCAATTCGGAAGTTGCCGCCCAGTCGACTGAACCGATGCTTGTTAGTACGCCCATGCGAACGCAGCGACCGGAGGCGGTCAGCCCATGTTGCATCGTCCGTACACAAGAGTCCGGCGTCGCCAATGGCGCCGAGGATTTTCGTGGGAAAGAAGCTGAAGCAGCCGATGCCACCCAGTGTGCCTGCTTTGCGCGCGCTTGGCGTTTCAGAGCCAAACGCCTGGCATGCATCTTCGATCAGAAACGTACCGTGGGCTCGGGCTAGTGTAACGAGCTCCTCAACGTGGCCTAGCTCGCCATAAAGATGAACCGGAATGATGGCGCGAGTCCGCGGATTTAGCTGAGTTGCGACTGACGAAGGGTCGAGACACAGGCAACGAGGGCAGACATCTGCAAATACGGGAATTGCGCCAACCCGGAGTATGGCTTCGGCAGTCGAGACAAAAGTGAGCGGCGAGGTGATAACCTCATCGCCAGGTCCGATCTGCAGGGCCAAGAGGGCGGCAAGTAGCGCGTCCGTGCCGGATGACACGGCGACACAATGGCTAGACCCAAGCCATCGGGCGACCAGGGCCTCGAATGTCTCTATTTCAGGGCCCAAGATGTACTGCCCACCGCGCAAGACGTGACGAAAGGCCGCGACTAGCTCGTCCTCATACTCCCTGTACGTCGAGCCTAGATCTACCAAAGAAACGCGCATGCCAGTTGTATTCTCCATTGGCTAAAATGGTCACCTCGCACAGCTCACCAAGTCGCCATGAGCAGGTTTGGACCCCTGTGCACCAACCTGATGGAACATCCTGCGCAAGGCGTGAGGAGCCCCAGTGTTTTGAAACACGATTAGCTGGGCGAAATCGAGAAAAGGGAAGAACATAACGAGTACAAACCATTCACGTGCTTGCGATGCAGCATTGTTCGCTTGCAATCGGGTTAGTGCGTCGAAGGATGGTGCCGAGTGCTTACCAGTTTAGGCGCATCGATCCCGCTCGCTCTGAAGAACTCCTGTGCCAGTCCAGCGCGGCCATCGACTAGTTCCTCTGGAGTGCCAGCGGCTTTCACTTGACCATCGGCAAGTAGAACGATTGAGTCGGCAATCTGCAATGCGCCCGCCATATCGTGAGAGATGATGATACTCGTAACGCCAAATCGGCTTCTTGTATTTGCAATGAGCTCATCAACCATACGTGAAGAGAGAGGATCGAGCCCACTGGTGGGTTCGTCGTACAAGAGTACCTCGGGTTCGAGCATGAGCGCGCGTGCTAGGCCGACGCGCTTCTTCATGCCTCCAGAGAGCTCACTCGGCATGAGTCGATCGACGTCGTGCAAATTGAGTATCTCCAACTTTTCGATTACTTTGTGACGAATCTCTCGGCTCGATAATTTGGTGTGTTCCCGCAGGGGGAAGGCGACATTGTCGAATACCGTCATTGAATCGAGCAAGGCTGAGTACTGGAAGACCATGCCGAATTTCTTACGAGCCTTGTTGAGCGCAAGCTCTCCCATCGACGACAGGTCAGCGCCGTTGAACCAGACGTGACCGCTCGATGGCCGATCGAGACCGATCAAGATTTTTAGCAACGTGGTCTTTCCCGCGCCGGATCCTCCGATCACCACGACGATCTGACCTTGCCGTATGCTCAGGTTGATGTCGGTTAAGGCCGCCATGCCCCCAAATGACCTCGACACCCGGTCCATCACCAACTGTGCGCTGGGGTCGGGACAGGTCGGGGCTTTCGAACTCTTCACCACGCAACGATACTCGAAGTGCCGTATGCTGCCATGTTCGGACCCAGCAACTCTCGCAGTGGTGAGCGCTGAACTTATGACTTCGGTGGGGCGGCCGACGTGGCAAACCTCTGCGCCCCGGCGAAAAAACTTCACTGATTTGGGGTGCGGGCTAATATTGTCGCCAGATGAGCGACACTCTCTCAGCCCTTCTTGACCGCGTGGGGGAGGTCTGTCCTCTGCCGACGACCACGCATCGGGTCATGGAATTGATGAATTCGGAACGGTCCAACATCAGTGATGTTGCGAAGGTCATCTCGACGGATCCAGCACTGGCCGCCGCTGTACTGCGCATTGCCAACAGTGCCATATTCGGTTCTGGCAAGGTTGATCGCCTCGACGGCGCAATATTGAGAATCGGTTTTCGTGGCTTGCGGGAGTCGGTGGGCGCAATGTCATTGTTAGCCGCATTTCGCTCACAATCGGAGCTAACGCTGCAGTTGCATGACCTCAGCGTCGTGGCGGGCAGCATAGCGAACCGTCTCGCCAAGGAACTCGGTACGGTGGTTCCAGCCACGGCATTTACCTGCGGGCTACTCAGCGAGATTGGGGCCATGGTGTGCATTGCAGTGGACGGAAAGCAGTACGTTCCTATTTGGACAGAGACCTCACGCAAACCCATACAGCGCATGGAGCGAGAAAGAGCTCGGTACTCTGTAACCAGTTTTGAGATTGGGCGGCGATTCTTGGAACGCAACAGGTTGCCGGAAAATTTGGGTGAGGCAGTGGGAGCCGAACTGGGTAACCCGGCGAGTTCGTTCCAGCCTTTGGATCAAGTGACGTTGCTGGCTCGGCACGCGAGCCCCATTGTGCTCGGGGCTGCACTCGAAGGTGGGATCGAACAGACAATTGACGAACTCGCTGACTTGGCGCAACAGGTAGGGCTTACGAATATGGACGGCAAAGCCGTATTGGACATTTGCGTGCAAGCAGGCGTACTCGCAGAAACGTCGCTAAAAGAAGCGCGCTAAGGCACAGAGTGCCGCGTTGTTTGGGGCGGAGTCAGCCGCTTCATTAACGGAAGAGTGCCGCCGCGACAAAAAGAAAACATTTACGCGCTGCTAATCCGCGCTGACGCCGGGCCGCGGATCCGTGATGCCTGCGGACAGCGCATAATGTTTTTCGCCGTCGATCGTCTTGCCCTCCAGAAACCCATCCAAGATTGGCGTAACCTCAGAAGCTTCAATCGGGCCGTTCCAGAAGAATCGACGTTTGCCCTGAGCGTCATAAAACAGCGTTATCGGGATGTTACCTTGCCAATTGCTGGCAACCGAGGCCTTGAAGACATCAAGGGGTCTTGCTGCAATCCACGCCGGAGGCTCAAAACCACGGGACCGGATCGATTCCACGAGTTGATTCAGTTGCTCGGGCTCGTCTACCGATACAGGAACCACCTGAATCCCGCGCGACGCATATTGCTCGGCGATCTGGCGCATGGTGGGGAACTCGCCTTTACACGAGCCACACCAGGTTGCCCAAACGTTGAACAGTGTTCCCCGATTACCGTAAGCGCGTGCAAGTCGCCCCAGCTCATCGCCCTTGATCCATCGCACGTTGGGAGCCAGCGCGCGTTTGCCGAGCGCGCTCGGTAAAGGCGGTCGATTATCGGGATCTGCCTGCGCTGCATTCCCCTTGCAAGCCGACAAAGCAAATGAGACAACCAGGATGGGATACCAGCAAGACACGCATGAGCGTCTAATCCATCGGAGCGTTCCGATCGAGATGCTTGTGATGAAGGGTTGCTCCGCGCTCGAATCCCTGATTTCTTGGTCGATTCTGCGCGGAAAGCTGGCTGCCGGCCCCATAATCGACGATGCGGTTTCGAACGAATGACCCCGCCCGGCCTGCACCGAAGTCGGTGTGAGTCTGCTAGCCTTACTCCCATTGCGACCATGAAGATTCGAATTGACGAAGTGATGGCAGAGAGTGGTGTTCGGTTTGGAACGAGTGGCGCTCGTGGGCTCGTGAGTGCGATGGCGGATCGCGTTTGTTATGCGTACACACGAGGATTCCTTCAGATGCTACTCGAGCGTGCCGCCGTGCAACGACCGTATCGAGTGGCGATTGCAGGTGATCGACGCCCAAGTACTCCAAGAATCATGGCCGCGGTCGCCAAGGCTGCCCGTGACCTGGACTTCGAGGTAGTCAATGCCGGCCTGGTTCCGTCTCCGGCAGTGGCGTTGTTTGGTCTTCAAGAGCAGATGGCCTCGATCATGGTAACGGGCAGTCATATTCCCGATGACCGTAACGGTATCAAGTTCAACAAGCCAACGGGTGAGCTGCTCAAGAGCGATGAGTCTGCCTTGATGTCGCAACACGTCGAGATCCCGGACCAATTCGACGCACAGGGTGCGCTCCGTGCGACGGCAAATCAGGAACTGCCTCGAGTCAATTCAGCCATAGCGTCTCGCTACGTTGAGCGCTGGATCAAGGCGGTGAAGCACGATGCCTTGCTGGGCAAGCGCATCGTAGTCTACGGCCACAGTGCGGTTGGTCGGGACTATTTGGCGGAGGTCTACGAAAAGCTGGGCGCTGAGGTCATCAAGGCTGAGTGGTCCGAAAAATTCATTTCAGTCGATACCGAGGCAATTCGACCGGAAGATGCGGCGATTGCTTCGCGACTGGCAGAACAGTATCGGCCGTTCGCGATCGTCTCGACCGATGGCGACTCAGACCGACCCTTGATCTCGGATGAGCATGGGAACTGGCTTCGCGGTGATGTCATTGGTGTGGTCGCGGCTCGTTGGCTCGGTGCCGACGTGGTGGTGACGCCGGTCTCTTCAAATACGGTCGTTGAGAAGGTTGGTTGTTTCAAGCAGGTCATGCGCACCCAGATCGGCTCTCCTTACGTGATATCGGCGATGGACGAAGCGGTGAGCAAAGGTTACCCGTGCGTCGTCGGGTATGAAGCCAACGGGGGCTTTCTCACTGCAACAGCCGCCAAGGTGCCCCAGGGTTCGACCTTGTCCCCTCTGCCGACGCGAGATCCAATCGTGGTTCAGTTGGGCGTGCTCCTCTCTGCGGTTCAACAGCAAAAGTCCGTTGCTGAGCTGATGGGAGCTTTGCCTGCTCGATATACTGCTAGTGATCGACTCACTGAGTTTGCGACGGCGGTGAGTCAGGCGAAAATCGCAGAACTGACGCAAGGAGGAAATGCGGCAATCGACGTTTTTACCCAGGGGCTAATCGGTAAGACCGTCCGTGTTGAC
>Ga0265340_10001067_pt1 | contig 15608 bp, 15 predicted proteins | sample 4CB225metaG_FD_202082 | JGI IMG/M metagenome (GOLD analysis project Ga0265340, IMG submission 202082) | Rhizosphere microbial communities from Carex aquatilis grown in University of Washington, Seatle, WA, United States - 4-CB2-25 metaG | ecosystem: Host-associated > Plants > Roots >...
GGCGATCTGGACCAGGGACAAAGCGTACTGATTGAACAGCGCCGCCCGCAGTTCGGGCGCCGACTTGAGCAAGGCGAAGCGCGACCACTCCTGCTCCTGCGCCTGCGGGCCCACCTGGGCGAACATGACCTGATTGGCGTTCCGGAAGGCCCGGATCACCGACATCGCCGGCGGCTGGGACCGGAAAGTCTCGAAGAACACCGGGTCGTACTCGTCGGTAAGCAGCACCGCCTCCTTGGTCGGAAAGTACCGGAAGAACGTGCTCGGCGAGATGTCCGCGGCCTCGGCGATCTGTTCCACCGTGGTAGCGGCGTACCCCTGCTCGGTGAACATCCGGATCGCCTCGGCGCGGATCGCACTTCGGGTGCGGGCTTTCTTCCGGGCCCGCAGCCCGCCGGCCGGCCGCGGCGGGGACGACGCAACGGCCGGGCGGGCGATCTCAAGCGGTTCGGACGACGTCATGCCCCGATTCTCCGGCCGCGGAGTCCGGCGGCCCAACCGGGTCGGGCCGATCGACCTGGTCGGCCGGGCGGGGCCGGTTCGGCAGGAAAACCAGTCCGCGGACCAGTCCGACCACCGCGATCGCGGTGCCGGTGACCAGCATCACTCCCGCCACTTCCTCCACCATGATCATTATCCGTCAATTGATGCGCATATGCCGCCAGGCCGGTTCCGGCGTAGCGTTCGGGGACATGAGTGATCAGGAGATCAGTTCGGCCGGACTCCCGACCGTTGCCCTGCTGGGTACGGGCACGATGGGCGCCGGGATGGCCCGGAACCTGGCGGCGGCCGGGCTTGCGTTGCGAGTCTGGAACCGCAGCCGGGAAAAGGCCCAGCCCCTGACCGAGACCGGAGCAGTGGTCGCCGGCACGGTGGCCGAGGCCGTCCGGGGGGCCGAGGTGGTGCTGACCATGCTGTTCGATGCGGACAGCGTGATCGAGGCGATCACCCAGGCCGGTGACGATCTGGCCCCCGGCAGTATCTGGGTGCAGACCACTACGGTCGGGATCGAGGGCATCGATCGGCTGGCCAAACTGGCCGCCGAACGAGAAGTGATCCTCGTTGACGCGCCCGTACTCGGCACCAAGCAGCCGGCCGCCGACGGCACGCTGGTGATCCTGGCCTCGGGCCCGGAGCAGGTCCGGGCCCGGCTGGAGCCGGTTTTCGCGGCCATCGGCTCGCGGACCATGTGGGTCGGCCCGGGCGTGGGCGTGGCCACCCGGCTCAAACTGGTGGCCAACGGGTGGGTGCTGACCGTTCTCGACGGGGTGGCCCAGTCACTGCGGATGGCCAAGGCCTTCGGGCTCGACCCGGCACTGTTTCTGGAGGCGGTCAAGGGCGGGGCGATGGATGCCCCGTACGTCGGACTCAAGGGCTCGGCGATGCTCACGGGCAATTTCGACCCGTCCTTCACCCTCGACAACGCCTTGAAGGACGCCGTCCTGATCGAGACCGCCGCCCGGGCCGCAGGGGCCGATCCCGGAACCGTCGCGCTCGCCCGTCAGCACCTGGAACAGGCCCAGGCCGCCGGCCACGGGGCGAAGGACATGTCCGCCGTCTACCTGGTGCCACCGGGCTGAGGCGCGCGTCCCGTCTCGGCGCCGGAGTGTCTGCGATTGCGGACCTGCTGGGCGGAATCGGCCTGCTGGTGTTCGCCGTGATCTTCATCGGCTGGGTGCTGCTACGGCCGCTGAAGATCCCGGCCGACGTAGCACAGTAATGCCCCAGGAGGATCTGACCTGAACCCGGAGGCCGGCCCGGGTCGGGCGGGCCGTTGGATTCCAATCGCAATCACAGTTATTATAACCGTAGTTACGATGACTGGAGCCCGATGCCATTTGCCCGACCCGACGACCTCTTCTGAGACTGCTCGGCTCGTTGTCAGCGACCTGCGGGTTTTGCTCGGCCGGGTGTCAGCGAGCCGGCCTGATTGCTCATTGAGATGTCACTGCGTGCTCGCTGAGGTGTCAGCGGTGCTCATCTCGATGTCACTGGTTTGCTCATCTGTTTGTCAGCGGGCCAGGGAGTCTGTCCGGTAGATTCCTCGATCGTTGATCACACTTGGTGATCTTCCGGTCACGGGGGGATGTGCTTTGGGGTGGAGTCGCTGGCGGACCCGGCGGGCGGGGCGGATGCTGGATTGCCCCGTGAGGCGGTAGTGCGGCGGCTGTTGGTGCTCGATAGCGAAGGCCGGCTGTCGGGCGATGATGTGCTGCTGGCAGCGGGGTGTCTGGGGGTTTCGGCCCGGACGGTGTGGCGGTGGCTGGGGCAGGCTCGGGCCGGTGGTGCTCTGGTGCGCCGCGGTCGGGAGCATTTCAAGGTCACCGATCTGGTGCGGGAACGACTGGCGTTCTGGCGGGGCAACGTCGCGGCAGTCCACCGGGAGCTGGTCGAGGAGGCCACGGCCGCGGGGAAGACAGCACCGAGCCGTCAGACGCTGCAGAGGGCGGTGGAGCGGGACATTCTGCGGGGAGATCTGGCGGGGCTGCGCCGTGGTGAACGGGCCCGGCGCGCACACGATGTGTTCCTGCGCCGGCCGCGAGGGCACCGCAATGAGGTGTGGGAAGCCGATCATGTCGAGGCCCCGGTGGAGGTCGACGTCGCGGGCCGGCTGGTGAAGCCGTGGGTGACGTGGTTCATCGATACGGCCACGAATGTGGTGTGCGGGACGGCGGTGACGCCGGGACCGGCCAGCCGGGAGAGCATCCTGGCGGCGTTGCGGGCGGCGATCACACTGCAGGAGCCGTACGGGCCACCGGGTGGGTTACCGGGTGAGGTCCGGATCGACCGGGGCAAGGATTTCCTGTCCAAGACCGTGGCCTCGGTGCTGGCCGGGTTCGCGGTGAAGGTCGAGGATCTGCCCGGGTACAGACCGCATCTGAAGGGCAGCATCGAGACGGTCAACGGCGCCTCGGAGCGGATGTTCGTGGCGGGTTTGCCCCGGTACACGCACGCTCAGACGCTGGCCAACGGCCGGCCAGTCGATCCGGATGCCCCGGCGCTGACGTTCGAGGCCTTCGTCGGGCAGCTGCTGGGCTGGGTGCGGTGGTGGAACACCGAGCATGTGATGGAGGTGCTGGAGAACCGGACCCCGTTGCAGGCGTGGCTGGGCGATCCGACCCCGTTGAGCACGGTCCCGGCCGCTGATCTGCGATTGCTGATGCTGGAGGACGACGGAAAGGCCCGGAAGATCACCACGAAGGGGGTGGGCTGGCGGGGCCGGCAGTACGTCGGCACGGAATGGATGACCGGGCAGGTCGGGCGGTGGGTGCGGCTGCGGTACATGCCTCACCACGAGCACGAGGTCGAGGTGTTCGATGCGCAGACCGGGGAGCATCTGGGACCGGCGGTCTTGGATGATCAGGCCAGTCCGGAGCAGATCGGGCAGTTGCGTGCGGCCCGGGAGAAACGCAGCCGGAAGCTGAAGGCTGATCTGAACGCCGCGGAGAAGACCCGCCGGATCCGGTACGCGGCCGCCACGACGCCCGCGCCACCGAAACCGGTGACCGCGCTGAGCGCGGCGCACGTGGCCGCCGAGCTGAGCGACGCCGATGACGAGCAGATGCGTGCGCAGGCCCGGCCCCGGCTGGTGCCGTTGCGTCCGCCGGCTCCGGGCTGGGTTCTGCCCCGCTCCACGGCCAGGCCGGCCCCGCTGGCGTCCGATGCTGGCGGTGACGGCTCGCCGGGTGATGAGGCCCGGTGAGTACCTGGGCGGATCTGGAGGAGTTGGACGATCACTATCTTGGGCTGGCGGGGGCGCAGGTGGTCGCGACCGAGGCGCTGCTGGTGCTGCAAGACAATCTGGCCGACGTCGTGGCGGCCAAGGCAATGATGTGCGTGCACGGGGATGCCGGCCTGGGAAAGACCCTGTCGGTGAATGCCTCGCTGCGGGCGTTGGCCCCGGCCGATGTGTGCCGGGTGCAGTTCCGGGCCCGTCCGACCCCGCGCGATATCCGCCACGTCCTGTTCACAGCTCTGGGGATCAGCGGTAGCCCACCGAGCCGTCCGATCGAGTTCGACGCCCTGCTCAAAGACGCCCTCTCGGAACGGTTCCGGGTGCTGGTCTGTGATGAGGCGCAGTGGCTGTCGCGGGAATGTTTCGAGCTGTGGCGCCACCTGTGGGACGACCGGCGCACCGATATCGCGATCGTGTTCGTGGGCGGTGGGGACTGTTACCGGGTGCTGCGCCGGGAGCCGATGCTCTCCAGCCGGGTCTATGTGTGGCAGGAGTTCCGGCGCCTGGAGCGCGCGGCGGTCCTGGAGATCATCCCGTCCTACCACCCGGTGTGGGCGCAGGCCGACCCGGCCGACATCGCCTACACCGACGTGCAGGCCGGGCACGGCAACTTCCGGGCCTGGGCGAAGATCACCTCCCACGTGCTGACCGCTCTGGGGCGCCTGGAACGGGAGCGGCCCGATCGGGAGGTCCTGCAATGGGTGTTCAGCCGGCTCGGCGGCAGTGGTGGGTAAGAGCGCGCCGGGCAGGGTCCGAGTGCTGCTGGATCCGCGTGACGACGTGCGGGTGAGCGTGGGCCTGCTGGAACGCCACGACCCGGGCGCCGGCCTGGTGGTTGTGCATCCGACGCCGGGGACGTCCAGCTCGGCTGCGATCGCCCATGACGTGCTCGCCGCACTGGGACGCTCGGTGCGCCGGCTGGAAGCCGAGCGACTGGCCGCGATCGGCCCGGCCGGGCGGGCGGTGACGGCGTGGCTGCTCAGCGACTCGATCGAGGACCTCATCGTGCTGCGCGCCGACCGGCTCTCGGCGGCGAGCTGGCAGTGGCTGCTGCAGGTCTGCCGGGACACCGGCACCCGGCTGCTGCTGGTCTGCCACGTCCCGGGCGTGCCGCCCGCCTTGGCCACAACCCTGGCCGGCACCAGGCATCAGATCATCACCGACCTTCGGCGGGCCCTGCCCCGACGCCGGCACCCGACCCGGGAGCCGGGCACCCACCTTGTCCGGGAGCCGGTAGCGGACGTCGTCGATCTACCGCCCTACGCCGGCGAGGACCTCGAGGGCTACCGCAGGAACGCGCCGGTAACGATCGGCGTGCAGGGGTTCCTGCGTACTGACGCGGTGTTCCAGCACGGCCGGTCCGCCGCCCTCACCTGGCTGAGCGACCACCTCTCCGACGGAGGACAGGTCCTGGCCATCGCGCAGGTGCAGCTGCTCTTGACCCGGCTCGTGCAGGACAGCCCGACCTTCAATCACACGATGGCCCGGCTCCGAGGGGCCCAGGCCGGCTTCCGGATGCGCGGCTTCAACCTGAAGATTCCCTCGTGGACCAGCATGTTCATGGGCCAGCTAACGGGCCCGGGCCTGGACAGCAGCGCCGCCGACCTGAGCGCGGCCGGTGTCGAGCGGATTAGGGCCGGTGTTGCCCATCCCACGATCGGTGCCGGGATCGCCCTCAGCCTGCTGACCGGGATGCCGATCCTGTTCCTGCACAGCCTCCCCTGGGAAGCCCTCTCCCCGGACAACGACGTCCTGCACCTGACCTGGTTCGATTCCCACGCGACCCTCTGCCCGAGCCCACACAGGTTCCCGAGAACGCACCCGAGGCACGGCCGGGCCCCGCTTACGGCGGTCTTTCCCATCCCGGCCGCCGTCCGGCCCCTGCTGCAGACCGTCCGCTACCTCGCCGAGCTCCACCCCGTCAACGGGCGGCTGTTCGCCACGACAGGATTCACGTTCGAGCGGATCGCCCCGGCCGCCGCACACTGCGGAATCACGTTGCCGCCTTACAACCGGCTCGCGAGCCTGCGCCAAGTCTGGCAATCGTGGGTCACCTGCACGTACACCCCGGGCCTGGGCGGGGAATCCGACACCCATTTCGCCCAAGATCAGGTCTTCACCCTCAGCCCCGCCCAGATCAAGATCATGGAGAGGGCTGAGGAGAGTGAGCCCGCCCGGGCTGTCGATGCGGGGCCCCTGCCGGCACCGCCATTCCCGCAGGACGAGCATCGCGCATTGCAAGCCGCCGCCGATCGCTGCAAGCCGGTCGCCGGTGATGACCTGCCAGATCGCGTCGGTGAGACTCTCGATGATCTCGACCACGATGGGACCAGGCTGAGCAACGAGCCAGCAGATCAGCTGCTGGAAGTAGGAGGACGCGGGGGGCTGGTTCTCTGAGTGTTGTTGTCTGCTCACTCCCGGGACCAGTGCTCTGCTCACGCAATGGCCCGACCGGAACCAGAGGCCAGCTAGGCCCGGCCGACCGGTCGTTGTGTGGCGGTATCGGTCGGATGCGCCGGAGCGCTGCCCGACGCCCCTTCAGCGGCAGCCGGCACCAAGGGATCAGCTCAGTGGATAACTCCCCTTATCCACTGAGTCCCGGTAGGATCTCAGTGGATAATGTCGGCGGGCATGGTGGCGCACCGGCCCGGAATCTCAGTGGATAAGAAGGTGGCCCCCGGATGGGCTCAACGGTGGAGGAACGCCTGGAGGACGCGCAGCGGCGCACCGGGCAGGTCCTGGAGGCGATCGAGGCGCTCAGCGCGGTGATCGAGGACCCGCACGAGCAGGGCAGCAGCTACGCCCCGCAGCGGGCCGCGTTGCTGGAGGCGCTGGACTGGCTGGAACTGGAGGTCACCTGCGGGGACTGCGTGGCCGGGCGCTGTCACTGGGGCGGGGATCGCTCCCGCACCGCGGCCGCCACAGCGACGGCCGGCGGTGAGTACGAGGACCCGACGTACGGGGTGTGCCGCTGCGCCCAGCACGAGGCCAGCGTGCAGGCCCGCCGGCGGGCCGCCCGGCTGCTCGAGGCGGGCCTCCTGCGATGAGTGCCGGCAACCGCACTCCGCGCAATCCGATGCTCCGGCGCCGGGCTCAGCTGCGCCAGGCCGCGGAGGTCGAGCAGGGCCGTCTCGGGGAGCTCAGTGTCGTGGCCGAGGCCGAAAGCGTGGTCGCGGGCATCCACGGCAGCCAGGTCGCGGCGGCCGCGGCGACGGCCCGGCACCGGCGCAGCGCCGCCCTCGGCCGGCTGACGCGCGCCCAGGACGACGGTGACCCGGGGGCGATCGCCGCTGCCCGGGCGTGGGTCGAGGGCGCCACCGCCGAGTGGGAGCAGCTCGCCGCCACGGCCGATGCGCAGATCACGGTCCTGATCCGGGCTCGTCTGGATGCCTTCGCGCAGATGCGCGAGCAGACCCAGCGGGCCTGGGAGGCGCAGGCGGCGATCGTGGATACCTACCAGCGGCCGGGTGGGCGCGGGTGAGCCTGGAGATCCCCACCCCGCGGCCGGGGGTGCTGACTGATCACCTCGGCGAGGCCGGGGTGTCCGGGGAGGCCTCGGCGGCCGTGGACGCGGTCAGCGCGTACCTGGGGCGGTGCAAGCTGGCGGCCCGGACGGTCACGGCCTACCGCCGGCAGTGCAGCGCGTACGTGACCTGGCTCGGCCTGCACGCCGGCGAGCACCCGGACGCCTTCACCGACGTGATCGGCGCCGAGGGCGCCCTCGCCACCTGGCGGCGTCACCTGCTGCACGAGAAGGCAGCGGCCTCCAGCGTCAACCAGGCCCTGGCCGCTCTCACCCTGATGTACGCCCAGGCCGGCCTGCGGATCCAGGTCGCCCGGGTCCGGGTGCCTCGCCCCGGTGAACCGGACGCGCTCAAGCCCGCCGAGCAGGGCGCTCTCCTGCGGGCCGCGGCCCGGCGGGGGCCCCGCGACGGTGCGATCATCGCGGTCCTGCTGTTCGCCGGGCCGCGGGTGGCCGAATGCGAGCACCTCGACCTCACCGACGTGGCGATCACCGCCCGCACCGGGAGCCTGCGCCTGCTCGGCAAAGGCGACCAGCCGCGCACCGTGCCGTTACCGGCCCGGGCCCGGGAGAAGATCAGCACCTGGCTGGACCTGCGCGGGCGCGAGCCGGGCCCACTCTGGCTGGGCCAGCGCGGCCGGCTGACCGCCTCGGGCATCACCCAGGTCGTCCTGGCCACCGGAAAGGCCGTCGAGCTCCCCGGGCTTCGACCCCACCGGCTGCGGCACTCCTACGCCACCCGGCTCCGGCAGGGCGGGGCTGATCCGGCCCAGATCCAGGCTCTCCTTGGCCATGCCTCGCTCGAGACCGCCGGGCGGTACTTCCGCGCCGGGACCGCCGAGACCGCCGCCATCGTGGAGCGGATCTTCGACTAGAAGCCCGGTGGGCTCCGGGGCCCCTGAATCGGTGAAAATGATGCTTCGGCCCGGCAGATCACGGGGTGACACCGCGCTGTCAGAGCCACCTCATCAACGCTGCTTCGCTACTCGGCGTCACACGGCATCCCAGTAGCTATGCCACGGGGATGCCAGGCTGTCTTCATAAGTACCGCCATCCCGGTTACTCAACGCTGGTGATCTGAGTACCCCAGAATTGATATTGAGGTCACCCAGTGCGACTGTTGTAGACGTGAACACAACCCCGGCAGGGAAGCGGAGTCTGCGAGTCGTCCTGGCGCCAGCGGCCGCGATGCCGGCACCCGCAATCACTGTCAAGCCGTCGCAGCCACCGGCCCACGACGAGACGGTTCGCGATCTGCTGAAGCAGTCGAGCCGAGGAGCCGTCCCGATCAGGAAGACGTTCGTGCAGCAGCCGCAGGGATCAGAGAGCCGGGTGGGCCCGCTCGCCCAGTTCGTGACCCGCCGCGACGAACGGGGCCTGGACGCCTACTTGTTCATTCACGCCCTCGCCAGCGCCGATCCCTGGACCTGCACCTACCCCTCGCAAACTTGGTCGCGGGTCCTGAATCTGGGCTCATCGTGCGATGAGGGGTCCGCGAAGGCGGCGGTCTCCAAGGTGCTGAAGCGACTAGAGGACCGCAAGCTGATCAGTCGCCGGCGCACCGGCCGGCGAACCGAGGTCACCTTGCTGCTCGAGGACGGCAGCGGCGCGACGTACACCCGGCCGAAAGCGGCCAGCGACGGACTCTGGTTGAACCTTCCGTACGCGTACTGGGAGGGCGGTTTCTACAAGAACTTGTCGTTGCCGGCCAAGGCCATGCTGCTGATCGGCTGCAGTCTCGCCCACGATTTCGTCCTGCCGCAGGAGAGAATGCCCGGCTGGTACGGGATCAGTCCCGACACCGCTGCTCGCGGGCTCAACGAATTACGTGCAGCCGATCTCCTCAACACCCGGGACGAGTTCGTCCGCGATCACAAGGTTCCCACCGGGTGGCGGCAGGTCAAGCATCACCAGTTACGGAAGCCGTTCGACCTGGGCAGCCGAAACGCGGCGAAGACCGTCGGTCGGCGCCGCCGTGGTACGGCCGAACCGAAGGAGGAACTCACTGCGACCGAAACGGCCTAATGGTCGGATGATCGGAAACATGAATGGTTTCAATGAGTGATCTGGGTCACAAATGGCCCCAGCTGGGCCACTGGCTTGGATTTGTGAAATGTCGCGGATACCGTTCAAGGAGCTTCTACTCGGGTCCTCAGCGGCCCGGCTCCAATTCTGGGGCAGGGTGTCACCCCCGTCGGGGGTGAGTATCGCTCGAGTAGAGAGGGGAACGACGTGAAGTCGCCCCCGAAGCAGGACCAGGAAGACGACGAAGGTGGGAGTCCCAACAAGGGACGCCAGATCGCCAAGCGGAGCATCCGCGCGGTGATCGACGCCGGCACCGTGTGGTGGACGCTCGGTCATAACGACGAGGCCGCCACCAACTCGGTGGCGGCCATCGTCATCATTGCCCTGAAGGCAGCACGCGTCTTCCTTTAAGCGGGGAGTCACGACGCGGTACCGCTGCTGGTGGCTTCTCCCGGATGGCTTTGGCGAGCCGTCCGGGGGGAGCTACCCCATAGGACGCCGTCCAAAGAACGGCTCCTGCCGCCTAGCGTCGGCTTATTTACAAGTGCGGTCAAGAGCTACAAGGCTATCTCATGGTTACCGCGTAGACGGTAACCATAGAGCACGTGCGGGCACACCTCTCAAGGCGAGATCAGCATTGCGACCCGCCGCCGGAGGAGGGCGTCCCTCACCGTCACCCGCACCGGGAGCCTGCGCCTGCTCGGCAAAGGCGACCAGCCGGCCTCCCCGTAGTTTCCAGCGCAAAAACAACGATTAGCCAGCTCAGCGTGGATGGCGGTGTCTGGTTGGTCGGGGCTGCGTGTCGGTGGCTACCTGGACTAGCCGGGCAGGTGCAACTCGGCCCCCGCCCCGTCAGGTCAGCTGGGCGTGCTGGGTCTCGCGTCGGATGAGGGCGGCGGCTCTGGTGGGGGTATCGGTGGAATCACGTCGCGTTTGGACCGGAGTCGAGCTGCTTCCTCGCGTTCGTATGTGGCGTACTGGCGTGCCTTCTCGGCGCGTTTGCGCCGGGTGCCGTCCGGGTCGCCGCGTTGCATGGCGATCTGCTCAAGGATGTCCGCGAGCTTCTCCTTGGTCTGCGCGATGCCCTCGGCGATGTCGGCCAGAACCTCCCGCAGACCTGCCGTGAGGCACCGATGCCGTTCGAGCCTGCTCGCCAGGTCGCCGCTGTCCACGGCATGTTCATACCCTCCCCATCTGGCTCATACCCTCACTTTCCATCCGGATTTCCTCGGGCGGGATCTGGCTCCCCGTTCAGGACGCCCGTGGTTTCTTGGCGGGGGTGTCGGCTGGTGGGTCGGTGCGCCGCAGTTCGGCGAACTCGGCGTGGGCATGTTCGACGGCTTCGGGGTAGGTGAGGGTCTTGACGTGCTCGGCGAGGGCCCGGTAGATGCTGGCCAGGCTCGGTGGGTGGCGGCAGAATACTGGTGAGCTCGCGTATTCAACTGTCGCGGGTTCCTTCCAAAGCGCAGTTGAATTGTGACCATGCGTGACATCTGAGTGCGTATCCGCTCCAGGGACTTCCCGTCTGGAGCGCCCAGTCGTGCGGTGGCGCCGTGGTGGTAAACCAAGGACGTCGCCATGATCAACCGTCCTTCAATCACGCTCAGCTACTCGCATTGGCTGCGAAGATGTCGGACTTGATGCGAGGCGGCAGAGAGTTCGCAGGTCAGGGCCCCAGGCCAGCTCCAGCGACTCGCGTTCGCGGCCACCGAACCGCTACCCTGACGGGGCAGATCGGCCCTCCAATCTCCCCCGGCCAGAGGCGCGTTTCACGCCCAGCCCAGCGAGGTTGCGCACACCATCGCGTATTCGCATCCGATGCAATTGGCGGCACAAGCGGCATCGGAACGACAAACGGCGTTAGTGAGCCCGACCCGGTCGCAGATACCGCCGCTCACCGTTCCGATGCAGGTCGCCCCCCGCGTCCTCCGAGCCAGGTTGGCTCACCTATCTACTTCGGTGCCGTCATACTTCGCCGCGCGGCCGCGCTGGAGAAGAACAGCAGGCACGCTCCCGCGACGATTCCGCTCTCCAGCGCGAGCAGCCCGCCCAGCCGGATCCGACCGCCCGTCCGACAGCGTCGATCGAGCGGCGACATGGTGGAGTCGTCCGGGACACCGGTGATCTGAGCCGCACGTACCGGGGAACCGCACTCGACCGACCCACCCCCGACACTGTCGTCGCCGCTGACGTGAACAGGTGCGGCCAGGAACCAGCCGCACACAAGCCAACCGACCAGAGCGACAGCCAACACCGCCGACCTGAAAGGGATGGATCGCGACTTGGTGCGCCGCAGGCTCACCAAGAACCCGACGACGAGGACGGCGAGCATGGCAAAGGCGACGGTCCAGGTCACCGGGCCCAGCGCGGAATCTCGAATTTCGACGTAACTGCGCATCCCCGGCATGGGACGTTCTCCCTCTTAACGGTCCATCTGAAGGATCAGGTGATAAGTCCGTACCACACCACGGTACGGCCCTGACTAGCAGCAAGACTAATGGACAGGGACAGGGGAATGTTGTTGCGGTTCGGGGTCTGCTGCGAGATATACGGCTGACCCGAATAACCGGAAACCACCATGGTGTGATCGATCGTGCCGTCCGCCTTCTTGTTGGGGTCCCAGTCGGTGAAGAGCAGGTCACCAATCCCGGCGTTCCAGATGTTTCCGAGGTAGCCCTTCTGTCCTGTCACATGAACGAAGACGTAGAGGTACTTGGCTGCGCCCCAGGTGTACGAGGATCCGGCTGGCCCGGTGAGGTTCGGAGTCCAGTTGGTCAGGGTGGCCGGTACGTATCCGCCTCGATAATTCCATCCCCCGGCGTGCAAGACCTGAGAGACGAAGTTTGCGCAGTTATTATCCAGCGTCGGGAAAGCCGGATTAATTGTTGCACTGACGGACCACTTCTTCGCGTATGCGGCCATATCAGCGTAGCTGAGCCCTTCCATTCCGGCGGCCATAGCGGTAAAGCCAGCCGCCTGCTTCGTCTGCTTCACCTTTGGCCCAGCATTCCTCACCCGGACCGTCGACGCCTTGGCGCTGCCAGGCATGGGGACAGCTACCCCGTCGTCCTTCACACCCACCGTCGGGTCGATCGTCGTGTCACTGAGCACGGTAAGACCATCGGCCGTCAATTTCGTGACGTGCTCGTCACTCATGGAACCAGCGGTGAGCTTGCCGCTCTGAGTATCCTTCCACTGGAAGGCCACCGACACCATCGTGCTCGCAGTCAGCTGCCCGGAAACCGTGCGAAGCGACAGCAGATCGGTCCTGGTATCCGCCGAAACAACCGTCAGCCCCGATTCCTCCACGGCCTTCCGAAGATTCGCCACCCGAGAAGACCCGCCGGAAACTCGGGCGACTCCCAGCCCGTTCCCCACCACGGGCGCTGTCCACTCAGCGTTGGCGTCAGCGAAGAAGGCCTTAACCGACGCGGTCGCCGCATCGGTGGGCGCTTTGTCAGCACCGGGCTTTCCGACTGCCTCGGCCGGCATAGCCACCACGGTGAGCAAAACCGCGGCCACCAGACAGATAGGGGCAATGCTGGACCGCAGCGAAGAACGCCGGAAATTACGAGGCCAAAGTTTAGGTCGTTGCATGATCGAAGGATCATTGGTCAGCCACCGGGACGTCCAGAGGTGTTAAGCCTTTCGGATCACATGGTTCACTCCGTGCAAACAGAGATCACTCAGGTACGGGTACCAACCGGCTGGATACGAGTGGAAGGGGCCAGTGTCGGTGAGGTAGGCCTGCCCTACTGGCGTAAAAACAACGTTTTACCAGGTGAAGCGGGGGGTTTGAGGGCTCTTCCGGGCGGCTCATGTGCGTGCAGATGGTCGATGCTCTGGCACAGGATAGGCCGCGCGGCGAGGTATTCCCTATTGTGGGAACCCTTTTCCGCGCGGCCCTCCTCCGAACCACCCGGACCCGCAGGCCCGCCAGGGCCGAGGACCGGAAGCGGCGCGGCAGCCGCCCGTGGCCGTGGCCGCGGCCCCCGGCCACGATGAGCCACCGGTGGCGGCCACACCAAACCTCACGGCCGCCAGTGGCCGCCACCGCGCGGCTACTGGCCGATGATGGCCGCCATGACGTGATCGGGCCCGGCCAACTGCCGCCACTGGCCGAGCCCGGTCGCGGCCCACCCGGCGTAGATCAGACGTCTGATTGCCTATCTTGCTCCGGGAGGATGGCGGCCGGGCCCGCGCCTCGGCGCCAGTGGCCGGCCAGCACCCCGGCAGCAGCCCCGAGCCCCGTGGGCCAGACGTCAGTGGTCCGAGGATTCCGCCGCAAGCAAGCGGCCCCGACCCTGAACCAGCCACCGCCCCCGGGTCACCCCTGAAACATGCCCGCTCACCTGCGGATTCTTGCCGGGCCCCCGCCTCGCGCGCGCCCGCGCGAGGGCACCCACCAAAACCACCACTAACGCCCCCGCGTGATCCTGCTCAGGGTGGGGGCAGCCGAGTGCCCAGCAGTGCTTCCAGGCCCAGATGCAGGTCGCTCTTAGCCATTACCGTCTCGATCGTTCCGGTACGCAGTTGCTCGGCCAGGGTCAGGATCTCCTCGACCAGGCCGACGCCACGCGCGACCAGCGTCTGGAACTGCTCCACCTGCCGGCGGGTGGCCTCGTCCAGGTCCAGGTCGGCCCACCGCTGGCCCTGCACCGCCCAGAGGGTCACAAAATCCTCGCGGGTCTGGGAGAATGTGGCGATCACGCGGGCGATGTCCGCGTCACCCAGCAGGTAGGGGCGGGTGCGGGCCTGGCCCAGGGTCTGCAGGTGCTCGGCCGCCAGCCGTACCCCTTCCCGCACATGCGCACTGGCTACGGGCAGGGCGCTGAGGGGTTGCCACCGGGGTTCGCCGCGATCCGACATGCCGGGAACCTACCTGCCAGCAAAACCCGCCGCAGCCGGTTTGAGCCGATCCGCACGCATCCGATGCAATTGGCGGCACGGGCTGCATCGGAACGGGATACCGGGACCTTACTGGCGGGTAACTACGCTAAGGACTAAGCCCGGGTGAGCTTGGTCTTAGCGGGGTTGGTTGTCGCAGCCCGCCCGCCTGGAATAGGGGCTTGAGCAGCAATCGCCCGGCCAGTCACGTTAAGGAGCCCGGTGGGCTCGTCTTACCGTGACTGGCCGTTCTGATGCGGGTGGTTGGGCTTAGATCAGCTGAGGTTCGTGGTTCCAGGTCTGGGGAGGATCGGAGCGGGGTTTTGGCGGTAGCTGACCGATCTCTGACGGTTGCTGTAGGGCCGTGTGCCGGCCAGCCTGGAGCAGTACTGGCCGGTCTGCGCGGGGGTCGGGGAGAGGCCGCTGCCCGTTGTCAGTGATTCGGTCGTCTGGATGTCAATGACCAGGCCAGGGCGGGGTCAGCAGTTGCGTCCAGTCTCTGCCGGTATTGACCACTTCGCGGATGCTCCAGCGTTCGGTGACCCGGTCTCGGATCAAGAGGTAGGTATACCCGGAGAGCAGCAACAAGCGTGCGGGCCCGGTCGGTGTTTCAAGCTGTGTCTCGACGCCGTCGGAGTTCATCAGGACCAAGGACTCGGCCGGCGCCGGATCCTCGGGAACCGGCGTGGGAGGGACGCAGATGAGGGAGGAACCCAGCAGCCACGGGTCCGTGTCGCCGAGGTGGAGGTCGAAGGGCCGCGCGGCGATGCACCAGGTGCCGGGGGTTCCGGGATCAGCGTAGACCTCGGGATCGATGAGATGCAGGGCCGTGGATTCGGTGATCAGGTAGGTCGCACAGCTTGCCTTCTGGAGTTCGACCTGGCGGAACCCCAGCTTGGTGAGGATCGCCGGCCCAGGCACCTCCCCGGTGATGGGGTCCGTAGGTAGCAGCCCCAGATGCCAGCCCATCTGGGCGCACCTGGCCTCGAACTGGTCCCTGAGTGTGGCCATCCTGGCGATGTAGGCGTCCAACTCCTGCCGCCGTGGATCGTCTGCAGCCAGTTCCGGCACGTCGTCGTCGCCCACTCCTGCAACAGCTCTTCTCTGGTGGTGGCCCATCGTACTGGTGAGCTCGCCTATTCAACTGTCGCGTATTCCGTTGGCGAAGGCCCCGTTGCATCACGTTGAGTGATCGCTAGGCGCATCGGCGTAGGGGTGAAGCCTCTCGACCTTCGCCTTCCCCACCATGGGCGGCTCGTGGGTCCGAGCATTTCGACCTGCTCACCGGCCTGCCGAAACGGGGACCATCGTCGGCAACGATGTCTGGATCGGCTACGTCACGACGGTGCTGCCCGGCGTATGGATCGGACAGGGTGCGATCATCGGCTCCGGTGGTGGTATCCGAGGGTGTCGGCCCAGAAGTCGGGCGACTTCGGG
>Ga0265340_10001068_pt1 | contig 15593 bp, 19 predicted proteins | sample 4CB225metaG_FD_202082 | JGI IMG/M metagenome (GOLD analysis project Ga0265340, IMG submission 202082) | Rhizosphere microbial communities from Carex aquatilis grown in University of Washington, Seatle, WA, United States - 4-CB2-25 metaG | ecosystem: Host-associated > Plants > Roots >...
CTGCATTTCCGTACTCACCATTACCAAGGACTCCCCATAAGACACGTAATGGGGAGCTCCCCATTACGTGCCATTACCAAGAGTTGCTCATTGCTCAGGCCGGAACGAACGTACATTTCGCTGTCGCGGAGCCCACTAACCTAGGATTCCAGTTTGGCAGACGACCAATCTGAACGGCAGCGTCCCGTGATACGCGTTGCTATCGGGCTTCGGATGTCGCACCGGGCGGAGCTACGCCGCAATGCGGCCAAAGTAAGAGTCGTTGCGGCCAGGAGTTTCTTGCCAATTCGAAGGCGTCCACAGCCTCTGCGCAGAAACGGCTGTCCCTTCCAGATTGCCACGATTGGGATTTCGCTTGTTTCAGTGACCATCGCAGTAGTCGCCGAAAAACCTTCCGTCGCCCGCGACATCGCCGCGTGCTAGGTGCGACCAAGCGCGGCGAAGGCTATTTCGAGGGGAGCAACTACATTGTGACCTGGGCAATCGGACACCTGGTGGCACTCGCGCAGCCTCATGAGATCACTCCCAGCTGGAAGCATTGGAGCCTGGCGACGCTGCCCATGCTTCCCGAGGAATTCCCATTTGGTCGTCGTACCCGATACCAAAACCCAGTTTGCGGTCGTACGTCGAATCTTGAAAGACCGAAGTATTGAGCGCGTCGTTTGCGCGACCGATTCAGGGCGTGAGGGAGAGCTGATCTTTCGCTATGTCTACGAAGCCGCTAGCAGAGGCAAGTGGTACTTCGTCAATCTGAACAAGCGCGCAAAGAAGAAACCGCACTAATGTCGCATAGAACTATTTCCATTTGATGTGGGCTCTGTAGGTAACGCGACTCTCCTGAGCCCCTAGTCGCTTCGGTGGCTCTGCTCGATGCGGTAACGGTTGCTCCAGCGGCGCAGCTCGTGTCGCCTCGTGACTTGACGCTTGCTTCCAAATCCAGCACGCCTGCCCAGCCATGCTGACCCCCGACCAGGTTCGACCGTTTCTGTTGCACGAGGATGAGCTCGTTCGAGAGCGAGCACTCGTGTACTTCTCTGAAGCCGCCGATGTTTCATTGCTGCAGGCGGACGACCTTTGGACAAATGTTGACCGATTCGGTTCACGCCGCGCGATTTATCGGGCACTCCCTCGTGCCAACCACACGCCAACGTCAACGCAGCGTCTAATCCAAGACTTCATCAAGCATCGGGACTCTCTGGACCGAGAGGTGCTTGCGGAACTCGCTCTACCGCTGGAACTTCTTGAAACCGTTACTGCTCATCCCGTGGCTGGGTTACTGCTTTCAAAGACCCTGAGCCGCGGGATCGCGAGACGAAGACAATTAGCGACGACGAGCGCGGATGCACTGTGGGACGAACTCATGTCGCTGAACTCGCGAGGCGCCCCGGTGCAATAGGGTTGCGCGCAAGGCAGCTCATCGCGAGCCCCAAGACTGCCGAGTCATGGCTAGAGGTGTATCTCATCGACCTGGTGGGTACGCTGAAAATCCAGGATTCCACTCCATATCTGTTGGATGTTGTCGGTCAAGACGGTGATTTGGTCAACGAACGCGCTGCTGATGCGCTTGGCAAACTCGGCTCTGCTGCATTGGCAGCTGAAATTGCAAACTGCTACGCCGATGCAACCGACGCCTTCCAGACATATACACCCGGAGGACTGTCCTCAATGCGTTCGCCGGAAGCCGAGGCGGCTTTGGTGCGCATTTTCGAAATCACCAGCGAAGACTTAGACAGGAACACATTTGTGGCCGATGACCTCTGCGACATGTGTACAACAGCGGCGCTTCCAATCCTAATTGACCAGATCCAGTGCGGACAATATCAGCCGGGCATCACTAATGAAGAAAGCTCGCGCAACCCGAAAACCCCGGACTGACGAATCAAAATTTGCAGCAATGATTGAGCAGGCCACCGTGGATGCCTACGACGAATCGGAACAGGCCACAGGTTGGTACATGATGCTCGAGGAACACCTCGCACTACCGTTCGAAACCACAATCCTCGGCGCCGCGGTGAAGGCCACCAAGCTCGAACTTCGTGGCGACAATACTATTGTGGCAATCTGCACTCGCGGTCGAGAGCGACAGGCCATCGACATTGTCGACCTTCCGCGACCCACCTTGAAGCATCCCGGTTTCGAATGGATTGAGGCCTACCGACACTGGCGAGACGTCAAATGAGAGTGGCCGGAAGTTCATCTCGGGAACTCTGCGTGAGCGGTTGTCACGCCAACTCGAAGAACTTGTCTGTCCCAATACTTGGAATCATCTGACGAGCGAGGGTAGCAAGCTTGCCGCTGTTCATGGGATACGACCACCCGCCGTGACCGCGGAAAGTCATGCGACGAACCACGTATTCGCCGCCCTGGGGCTCGAACTTCATTATTGGCGCGTACTTGGCGTGAGCCATGTACTCGGCAATTGCGTCCGCGGGGAGGTGGCCTGTGCCGTATTCGAACACCATTTCCTCGAGTTGCTTTGGTGGCGGATTAGGCTCGTAAATCACGATTGCTGAGTCCACCGCACGAGCCAAGTAGTAATGCAAGTGTGAACATCGCTCAATCACGCTCTGGACAAGGGCAATGTCGTCTGGCGGCACTGTCGCACGGGCGTCGTTCATGCGCCGCACTGAGACAACTCCATTGATGCTCTCGCATATTTCGAATCCTTCCGGGACCTTTGCGAGAGCGCCCTCTCCGATAGTCTTCGCCATGAAGTAACGAGGCCTTCCAGATTTGGTCCTTCCCTCATGAAGGTAGAACGTGGCACCTATTCGGTTTCGGTGCGCGACAGGATCTTCAGGTCGAGGCGACTTTGGGTGCGGAAAAAGCGGAATCACCTTTGCTTTGTTGCGTCCATTTGAGTTCATTGAGCACTCTCTCGTGTCGCCTCAACCGTGTGGTCGTCATTCCCAACGGTCGCAGTGCAGATGTTCACGCCCCGCAGCACCGCTTGTACTTCTTCCCCGAACCGCAGGGACAGGGGTCATTGCGCCCGGCTGTGACCATGGATGGCGCCGCCGAAGGCGACGGCTCTTCAGCGGTCGGCCGAAGCAGCTGGCGCGCAATTTCACGTATCGCACGGCGACGCGCCTGGAGAATCGCCCGTGAATGGCTCTGGCGAAGGTATGCATTCCATACGTCGCTTGCCCTTGCATCACCTTCGGTGCGAAGCGGCTTCCATTTCTGCGCGGCAACCTCGACCAGTCCAAGAGAACCGCCTTCGGGCCGCATGACATCCACGCGTAGCGCGTCGCAGGGACAGCCGGGCTTGAGACACCAGTAGTCCACGAGCCAATATTGCTCGCCCCGGTACGCGACACCCAAGTCCCAGTCACTCGGGGACACTTGAAAATACGGAACCATCGCTTCGGTGTCGATGTGGCTCCAGTCTTGTCGTTGCCATTCGTCAGCGCTTCGCCCTTTGACGCGATGCCAGCGCTGCCGGAGAAGTTCGATGTAGTCGCCGTTCAGGACTGACTGAAGTTCTCCGATGAGCTCCTGGCCACGCTCGATTCCACCCAATTCGGCGCAGGGACTCAAGCCGGCCGTATCGACATTGAATTTTACAGCGGCTTTGCTGGAGTCGATGACGCGACCCTTTCCGTCGCCGACTGGCTCAACCCTGCTAACCACGAGCGTCATGTCCCGGCAGGGGCAATCCGGACTTTGGCAGAACTGGGCAACAATCACGAGGTGCGAACTTAGACCATCCGCGCGTGCAGCTGCTGACAACACGAGTGGCGCGCCATCGTCGAATATTCGTGGATGCGAGAGTGCCGGGCCGCCAGATGACATCGCGGGTTCTCTACCTGGCACGATGGCATGAGACAACCCTTGTTAACCGCCACGGATGAGCATGCTGCAGGTACGCTCACAGCGACTTGGTTTTTCGTGGACGGCCACACACGTTTGTTTGGTTCGAGCTGTTTTCTTGCATTAGTCGAATCACTCCAGTGATTGGGCCGGGCCATGGCTGGTCGTCGCAGCGTCGGGCCAACACCTTGCCAATCGACATTCCGAAAACGGCGCCAAACGTCGACGACACGATGGGGTGTTTCTGGTCCAAGTCAGGCAACCGATCGAGTCTTGCTCAATCCAGGAAGTTCAAGGACCTTGCCGGTTCGGATTGGTGCGCCGAACTGGCTCGGACCGACCGCCGTACTTCGTGGCGGCTTTGTCGTCGAGGCCTAGCAATCAGGACGTGAGGCTCCACGTCAATCTGCAAGATCGACTCAACTCCGCCTCATCCGACCTGCTTGACTTCGAGGTCGATTCGACACTTTTCGCTTTTGCGGTGATGGCGGCACGTCCTTCAACGCACCAGGGTCCACAATCTCGAGCACCGCACGCGGGTCGACCTTTCGCCTATACCTAACCACGCGAGTGTCGATCTCCAGGAGGTCGTCGTCACAGTGACGCTCCTCGTCAATGCATAGGATCAAACGTTCGATGCGTGCCGCCCTCACGCGCGAAAGCTTTCTTTGCACGTAGTCGGCCGTCCAATAGCCGACGATCTCAAGCAACCAGCGCTCACCCGTCATGCGGTGGCGGAGCTCAAAGTCCGGAAAGATGAGCCCATCACCGGCCTCGATGGCTTGGGGCTCACGGACAACGTCCCAGTCGCGAGCCAGCTTGCCAAATTCGCGCGCAAAGCGCTCCTCTACCTTGCTGTCAAACCGCGCGAGCTCTCGCGCGGGAGTAACGGGATCGCCCGAACCAAGGACAAGGCGCCCGACGCTCGTGCCGGCTGTGCCAATTACGCAATCCGCCTCGAGACGATAGGAATTGCACCAGCAGAGACGCGGAACCAAGGACGACAAGGCGCGACCATAGATACGTGTATGCCGGAAGAGCGAGAAGGGGCCTGAGATTTCTAGCATGATCTCCTCTTTGGTCTCGCCAGGCGCTGCGTGACACAACAGACCCATGAGCCTCGCGTGGCGTACGACGGCACGGATCTGTCCTCGAGCCACGATGCGTACGCGTAAAGCCCTTGTCAGAAGTGAAGCGACGATGGCGGAGTTACAGGCGTGCGCGAGCTCAACGGGTGACGCCGGTGTGGAGAGGGGCATCAGCGTTCGCTCGTCCGGCAAGTCCGCAAATAGCCCGTCCATCGCCGCCTGTGGCGACACATCCAGTATAACGGCTGCTTCCGCCAAGGCCTTCGCTCGATCGGGTTCGACTGCAGCATGGTGAAAGACCACGGAGCGGATTTTCCGTGGAGAGACCGAACGGAGCGCTTCATCGCGCGACAGGCGCTCAAGCACGCCCAAAGCCACGTTGAGCTTCCTTTGCGGCGCAACGACCGACAGCGGCTCGCTGACGCGAACCTTCCAATCCCTTCGCTTCTGCCCGACGAATCGTTCCCGTTCTTCGAGCAGGGCGCGCAGCCAAGGGTGGTCGGCGTCGGTAAGATACCCGGGTGAGATGACGCGGATCGAAGTGAGCTTGGACAAGTGCGCAAGGCTCATCGGAGCTTCGCGCAATTTCTCACCGCGATCATGTTGCCTTGTGAATTGCAGGGACAAGCGCCCGCCTCCTTTCCTTTCCTTTTCTAACCTCGTGCGTTCCTGCGGCCACGAGTTCGTATACGACTACCCGCTTGTCGGGTGCTGGGCGAAGCAGACGACCCACGCGCTGAACGTGCTCGCGCTCGCCGTTCACTCCACCGACAATGATGCCAACATCAGCATCGGGTACGTCAACGCCCTCGTTGAGCACACGCGAACTCACCAGGACGCGCAGCTCACCGCGGCGAAATGCTGACAGCACTTCGTCACGTTCTGCACGGTCGATATCGCATGTAATGGGCATCACCAGGTGCGCTCGCGCAATGGTGTAAGCCGTTTCGTTGTCCGATGTGAAGATCAGAACGCGGCTCGTTCGATGGCGAGCAAGCAACTCCGCAAGCGCGAATCGCTTGGCCTCAGGGTAGCTCGTCAGTCTGCGACTGTAGCGAAAGGCCGCGAGCGCCTCTCTTCCCTGTTCGGACTGAGTGGCCGTGGCGACGAAATCACTCCATCGCGCCGTCTTACTAAGTGCACGAAACGAGTCGAATACGGAGCGAAACACCGCCACCGCTGCGTTGTAGCGGCGCTGCTCGTCCGCTGTAAGTCGAAGGGTGAGCACCATCGTATCGAACGCTGCAAGCCACTCACCGGATAGGTCGCCTATAGCGAGCTCGCAGACCACGGGCCCCGTGAGATCGATGACGCGCTCGCGCGCTTCGCCATTCGGGGCCGTAGCAGTCAACCCCAGCCGCCTTGGTGCTGCGCAGAGCTCGATCGCCTCGTCCCGGATCCCGCAGCCGAAATGATGCACCTCGTCCACGACCAGAAGGCCAAATTGATTTCCTAGACGCACCATGTTGCGATAGGCGCCCTCGAACGTGGCAACCGTCACCGGCTCGATTCGGTGGTTGCCATCGCCCAAGCAGCCAACAGGACCTGCGTAATGACGCCCGATTTCCTCGCGCCACTGGTGCAACAGGACGCGTGTGGGCACGAGGCAGAGAGCCGGAACCTCGCAGGTTGCCATCGCCGCGCAGGCAAGACGAGTCTTTCCGCTGCCCGTGGGAAGCACCACCAATCCCACTCGGCGCGCGCTATCCCAGGACATCAGTGCAGCGTGCTGGTAGGGGCGAAGCTTGGGCATGCGGAAGGCACCCGAACCGCAACTGGACAGAGAGAAGACCTCGTCGAAGTAGGGAGTGCCCAGCCGGCGAAGCCCGATCACGATCTCGCGGTAGCGGAACGCTGGTGCTCGATGGCATCCAATCCGCGAATCCCAGATCAGTCCAGGCAGCCGAGCGGCGGATGATGGTGACAGGACGCCGCGTAGTACCAAAGTGCCGCGGTCGAATGCGAGGTGGATCATCACTCGCTGTGTCGGTCTAAGCGACGCTCAGTTGTCTGAAAAGTGGATGTTCTAGAAAGTCGGCTTACGGCTCAGACTTCGGCATTCACCGCGCCACTGAGCGTGACCTGCTAGCATCCGAGCCTCCGCAACTCTAGTGTGCGCGCGCTGCGCTGCCGCAGCATCGCTTCCACTTCTTACCACTGCCGCAAGGGCAGTTCTCATTCCGACCGACACGCGCAGCCCGTGCGATCAGTACACCGTCGTCGGTCCTGCTCCCCTGCATCGCAACGGAAGTTGAGATCGCCTCGCGCCGCACTCGATCATTTACCTCCATCAGATCCGCAATCAGCTGCTCGCAAGCAGTGCTGGTCTGCATCAGGAGATCCCGCGTCTGCCGCAGCGTCGCGTCATCGGCGGGTTCGTGCTTCGCGAGGGTCTTGGAGTAGAGTTCGAAGAAGCCTCTCGCCTGCGCGAGCTTCTCGAGGATCTCGCGACCCTCGTCGCCGAATTCTATCGGATCGTCCCCGCCCGCGTCGATTCCACGGACATACCAGAGAAGCTCTCCTCGCCGCCGTTCGACGAAGGCACGCAGCTCATCCTTAGACGCAGACTCGGGAACATCAATGGGAGTGAACCGAATGCGTCCCGCTTCCCGTTGGGATACCAGCGTATTCCAGTAGCCAAAGAGGATCCCAACGGCCGCGTTCGCGTCCTCTATACTTTCACCCAGCATGGGTTCTTTCCCGAGGATGGCGCCAAGGAGCTTCTGAGGTCCGAGCCCAAGACAGGTCGACGTAAGAGCGCCCAGATAGAGTGCGTGAACCTCGGATGCGCTCAGCTTCGCGCCGAGTCTGGTGAGGAGATCCTGGAGCTCCGAGATCTCGATTGTTCTGTGCTTCATCATGTTGTTCCCTTCCTCTTCTGTGCGTCGGCGAGCCTTCCGCTTCCCGGGCCTTCTCGAGGGTCTCGACCTCCCTCAGCGCGTCCGTTGGCGCCGGTTGTCGACCGCTCGAAGAAATCGCTCGAGAGCAGCGACGACGCCTGCGGCATTGCCCTGATAGACATCCCAGTCCGCCGTGGTCCAATCTTGAGGTGCCAGGTCTCTTCCGGCCGAATCGCGAAATGGGTAGCGATAGCTGACGTCAGTCGGATCGGTCGTTGGAGTCGTTCCATCAATTTTCCGCAGGAGCCCTTCACCGTCCAGCTTGTACAGTTCCGCTTCGATCTGGCGAAGCAACATCCGCAGTGCCCTGGGAAGCGAAGGATCGCTGTCGAGTTCGGCTGCGAGCTGTTTCAATGGGGAATGCTTGTGAAGAAAGCGGCCGCGAAAAACGCCATCACTCTCGGCTGGCCCGTTCCAGAGAACGAGACCCAGCGCCTTGATGCCCTTTTCGCACGCCTGTTGAAGCCAGTAGCGACGATGACATTCCTCACCACCGCCACCGCGCCCCGCATTCAGATCTGCTCTGGCTTGGCGAAGCCAAGCTTTCAATAGGTCGTCTTCCATTGATTAGGCCGCGCGCAAGACCTCACGCGCCAGTTCGACGAGTGGTCGCGTGTCGCCGCTATCAAGCACTACGGTCCCGTCCACGACAGCGCGCGCCAGCTCTGGTTTCCGGCGCAACGCAGCCTCTATGCTTTGGCGATTCCCGGCAATCAACGCTAGGGGGAACTGGAATCCAACTCCTGGTCTGAAAAACGTGGGTTCGTCCGCCGTGTCGTCGTCGGCCATCGTCGGAATTACCTCGACGAGCCAGACTTCGGCGGCGTCGGTATTGATCCAGATCGCACCGGTAGTCGGTTCCTCCAATTTGGCATGGGCGCTGACCAGTTCTTCGACCTTTTCGCGCGGAATCATGAGTTCAGCCTAGCTGAACCGTCGCTCAAGCGCACGACGCTTTGGAATTTCTCGGCCCAGTTCACCGAAATTCTGGACAATTATGGCAAAGCTACTCAGGGCATCGCCAAGGTATTCAGGATCGCACCCTGACCCCCAGTGCCGGTGGCACAGCAGGGGACGAATCAAGCCAACAGCGTTCGGTGGGAGCTCACAATGCGGCCTGGACACGTTATAGTACTCCGGGTGCTCAATCCTGCGTCGAGCAAGAATCCGCGTTTCGTCATCCGTCCGGAGTATCGCGATGCTTGCCAAGCTCGATTGATTCCGCTGGAAGACAATGACTTTTCAGTCGCTCGCTTGGACCACCACCCGTATCGCATTACTCACTCGCACATGCGCCAGCTCTCCCCATTCGACCAAATTGTAAACGGTCGCCGTGCAAACTCTCAACGTCTTCGCGACCTCCTTGACGCTCATCAAATACACCTCTCCAGTGAGACCTAGGTCAGTGGATTCCTTGTCGCCAAGCTTCGGAATTCGAAGTCGTTTTGCCGCTGCCTGTAACAAGGTTGTAACAAGCGGCGAGCGATTGCGTGCTAATCGTTGTGACCGATGGACTCGACGCGGTAGCCCAACTTGAACGGTTACGCTTGGTTGCAACGCGGCGCTATCGGCGAATAACGGTCGATCCAATTTTTCTAACCCACTGGTCGCAGGTTCGAGTCCTGCCGGGCGTGCCAAACAGATGCTTGATTGTGGGGCTGGCTGAAACGAATCGTAGAATGCATCTACGTTACTGTTTAGCTCGGGGAGCGCTCCCTCAGGGATGGTCAACGTTGCATTCGATTCCAAGTAACGTTGATACGCCGCAAGGTTCGAGTGTCCGGATAGCTGGCGCGCCTGCTGTGCGTTCATGCCGGTGCTGGCCACCTGGAAGTGGGTTGACGCGCGCAGTGGCAAACACTCCCCAAAGAGCAAGATGGCGAAGGCGCTGACAAACGCTACGAAGCAGCGAGCAAATCTCGAACGGTTTCTGTATGATCCGAAGCTTCCGCTTGACAGTCGGGTCGGGAACCGGCGCGGTGGTGTTCAGGAGTGCCCATCTGTTCCCGCCCCTTTCGGTTGGCGGTGCCTCACTCGCCTCTCCATCACTCCGTTTCCGGTTCCCGCCACATCGAACCGGACAGGCGGATTTCCCGCATCCGGCTCACCGCGAGGGTGTCATCACATCGGGTTTATGGGTCTGCCTCGACTGGTGCCGCTTTTGCTCGGTTTCCGTGGCGGACTTGGTAGTCATCATAAAGACCCCAGGTGCCGTACACGACCTCGCTACTCCACCGCGTCCAACCGAGACCCCGTCGCTTCAGCTTCTTTACCGCAAATCGCCTCACTTTTCGCTCGACGCCGGTTCGCACCGTGTCGAGTTCACGACTCGAGTTGCCGATTCGAAAGTAGTTCACCCATCCCCGTACGATTGGATTCACTCGCGCGACAGCGTCTCGCACCGAAAGGTGCTTGCTGGCTCGCAGCGTGTTCCTGACCTTCCGTAGGATTTCAATGACCTTCTTCCTGCGCGGGCTCGTGTGTGCATATCCCTTCTGAATCGTCGGATTCGGTTGCCACCGAATGTCGAAACCCAGAAACGCGAAGGAGGTGCCCGGTTCAGTGAGTGTCACTTTGCGGGTCTTCTCCATGTTCAACGACACGCCGATTGCTTCCGCCTCCTCGCGGATTCGTTCGAGCGCTCGATTGGCCCAGCGGCGACCCTTTGCAGCGTCATACGTTAGGACAACCATGTCGTCAAGGTACCGTGCATACGTGAGGTAGCTGTATCCTCGCGCCAGAGCGTGGTCCAAATCGTTCAACATCACGTTTGCCAAGAGTGGCGAAAGCGGTGACCCCTGGGGGATCCCCCTTACGCCGGTGCTTTTCAGGAATTGCTTGATAAGTCGAAGCACGCGCGCGTCGCAAACCCGTCGGGCTATTCTCTCCAATACCGGCGCATGCCGGATGTCATCGAAAAAGCTCTTCAAGTCTACGTCGAGAACAAGGTGCTTCAGGTATATCAATCCTGTACGCACTTCTGCAATGGCATCATGAGCCGAACGCCCTGGCCTCGCTCCAAAGGAGTGTCGCGAGAAATCGGCTTCGAAGATTGGTTCCAGCAAAGTGCGGAGGGCGCATTGGACCACGCGGTCTCGAATCGCTGGGATCGAAATCACGCGCACCTTGCCACCTTCCTTTGGAATTTCTCTTCGTCGATACGGTCGAGGGCGGTATGTACCTACACGCAGTTCCGCAGCAAGTTCCGTGAGAAACTCCGCTCGACCACGTTCTTCGATCCCCTTGAACGTCTCGCCGTCGGACCCAGGCGCACCGCTATTTCGCTTTGCGTCCAGATACGCCGCTTCGAGCGTCTCAAGCTTTTCTAAGTGGACATACAGTCCCCAGAATCGATGTTTGGGGGCAGACTTCGCCCGATGGCCTATCCGCCGTTGAAGTTCTTGCGTTGTTATCGTGGGCTTTGTCATCCCGCGCGCCTCGCCTCGTTAGTGGAATTCCCTCGGTAAGGCCCCTTTGCTCAGCGGGCATTGCCCCGCGTCATCGCTACTACGAGCCTTTCCGCCAGGCTCTCGTCTTCACCGTGCTTCGCCTTGCGGCTCGTGCGGTTACCTTGCTTCCGCCGGATTTCTCGGCGGGACGAGGAGCCCTTCCCTGCTTCAAACCCATGGCCTTGTGCGCGTGCCGTCGCCTTTACCCCGCCGAGTGGCTCTCCCATCTTTGGTCGTATTCGGGAGTCGCCTGCTGTCTTCGCCAATATTGTGCTGGCTCAACACTCGGCGCCTTCTTCTTTCGGGGCCTCAACCGGTCGTTCATCACATCGTTACGGCCCGCGCACTCGCCGCCCCGCTTGAACGGGGTTTCGTCGGTGGGCTTCACCCGGGGGATTTCCCCGCCAGGTGCCACCCAAGCTATGCGGCTTCGACCTTCTACCGCTTCAGGATTTTCACCTTATGGTCCCATGGGTACCTCCAGGCATCACACAACCGGGCGGAGAGAGCGCTACGAATCGTGGCGCTCGGCAGAAAGCGCTCGCTCTTTGCCGGTAGTGCTGAGCACGCGCAAAACCTCGCGATGCTCCACTCGATAGTTGCGACGTGTCGGCTCCATCACGTGAACCCCTACGAATACATCCGTGACATGCTCATCCGGATCCAAACCCATCCAGCGTCACGCATCGAAGAGCTGATGCCGTGGCGACGGCGACCGCCAAACGAATAGTCATCGACTGACATGCTCAAACGAGAACATCAACACCACCGATGGTGGCGTACGCCCGAAGTGCGCCGCTCACCAAACAATCGAGGTCCCCCATGACGCGCCAGACGCCGCGCGCAACAGCGGGGCCCCAGGTCTGAGCGGATCTTGCTAGGCAGTCCGCTCGCGCGACGAGATTGGCATCCACCTGACTTCGCGCCAACGGCGAATTCGCATCCTTGGCTGAACGCTTACACTTGTAGTCGACGTCGAGCCGTATAACCACGTTTGGTGAGGGGGAACCTAATCGCCGCGTCATGGTGCTTCTACTGCCGCAAGCCCAGCCCCTCGCGGGGTGCGGGCTTTTGGTGGCCGCTGTTTTGGCTTGGGTTCCGTATTTCGCTGTGCGGTTTCCGTTGCTCCGGCGTCTCTCCGTCGTGTCACTGCGTCTTCGGCTCCGCCTGTCTTCGCGGGTGACTTGTTAGTCGCAGCCAAGCGACGTCTCTTCTACTGGCGACGACCAGGTCAGTACAGCTGACAAATGGACAATGGATTTTATTCGCAACGTTTGCAATACCAAATCGCATCGCAAATGCAGAACGGTTAACCGGATTAATGGTGACAGTGAAACAACCAAGAGCACCAAACACAATGACCGATGCTCATAGGTTGAAACTGGCTGAAAACGACGCGAATGCGTGGGGCAATATGGGGCGAAACGTAGACAGTTTTTCTACGGTTTCACTAGTTTCGTTTGAAAACTTTTCCGCGCTCCGTTTCCTGTGGAACATCGTCGCCATGACAACACCGGTTTCACACCGGCATCGACGGAACTCTGCCGAGCTCGCGCTGGGTCCACTCGAATGCCACGACTGCCACCAGCCGACAGGCGAACCACGTAACGGACTTTGCGCTGCCTGCTATTGGCGCAGCCGACGCGCCACCGTGATGAGGGCAAAGCCGATCGAGCGAGTTGCGGTGCATTGCCGTTGCTGTGGGGCGTTCACGAGCCAGCCGAAGCGGGGAGCGTGCCCGCCTTGCTATTTGGCGGCGTGGCGCGGTGGCATGCCGCTGGTCGAAAGGCGGGCGGTGCAACAGGTGGCGTTGCCTCTAGAGTGGAAAGGGTTCGATAGACGACGGGCGGATTAAGTCTTTGCTGTCGGCTTCTTTGATCGGCGCTCGAGTTCTTCACTAAGGGGACCCACTTGCTTCCTGAGTGCTTCAAGTCGCTCCCGGGAACCCTTCGTAGCTTCATCGCACGCATTGAGGCGCTTCTCTTTTACCCCGCCGACTTCTAATCGACCTCTCTCGTCAAGGTTCTTCGCGACTTCGGCTTCAAGCGCCGCGATGCGCGCCTTCCCTGAATTGACAATCAGTCTGAGGTCTTCGTCGGGCCACCATTCCTCGTCGTCGAATCCAAGGCTCGCGAAGGATCTGAATATTCGAAGATGCAAGTCCCGTTGGAACTCAGGATTCAACCTGTGACTTCTATGAGTGCCACTGAAAGCCCGTCTCGCTTCCGCGTCGACGGGGATCTTGATCGTTCGAATCCGATCTAGCTTGGCCGCATATCTCTTTTTTTCGTCTGGGCCCAAGTTGCCAAGATAGAATGTATCGGCTTCCGACAAGCCATCTCGAATGCCTTCGAAGAATTCCTTTAGGTCGTCGAAGGACTGTTCATCCATTACGCCGTCGAGCTGTTTCGCTACGATGGGTGCAACCAAAATGAGGTCTGAGCGAATGGCTTTGCAAGGTCGCGAAAGGACGAGAACGCTCCCCTCTCCTTCAGTTGCTGTGCGATCATCACTTCCGCCCGTGTAGTCGGAGTAGTAAGTCTCTATGTCAGCAAGTACGTCACCCTGCTGAAGTGGGAGTTCAGGCTGTCGCTCCAGAAGAATCGACATTGCTACTATCGAACTCCCTCAGTAATTGCTTAACGCTCGCTCGTCTTGAGTTTGGAACGAACGCAGGTTCAGGAGAGACAAGTCTCAGTGTTACGAAGCGCCTTGGAATTTTGTATGTCTGTTGCTCAGGATTTACTGTTTTCGCAAGGCGCATCCAAGCAGAACGCGAGGAAAGACCTTCTTCAAAGGCAGTTCGGATCCAGCGCAGCGCGAATCCAAGCCTTTCAAAGTCAGCAACAGAAACCGCTCTGCCTTTTGTGGCGCGATCGTGTGCATCAAGGGCACTCTCGAGCCTTTCGATGTAGGAATCGAATCCGACCGCTATGTTGTTTCCAAACTCCTGAAGTAGTCTTCGTGCAATTCTAAGCTCGGATTGAACCAAGCTGAGAATGCTATCGCAATCAAAACCTGACATAGTCGATTCCCCCCATGTGCCCGAAATCGAATACGAAGCCGTTATGTCCTGCGGCAAATCTGAACTTCCGGCAGCGAAGCTAGTTCCTAGGAACGATGCTGCAAAGTATCCAGCGGCAACCAGGCGCTGAATAACGGCCATAGTTGAAGTCATTGCGTTCCTCCAGAGTTGCCAAACCGATGTAACTCATCCTTGCTTACTAACGTGAAGAACACGCGGTTAGCGGATCCATTTGCTCCTAAGAAACATTCACGCGCGTCCGTTCCCAAACTCACATCTCGAATTGCGCGAGTCTCAAGCCTGGCAGCCCTGACATCACCACCAGGTTTGTCCAGTATAGATTGCAATGCGATCACGAGCCTCCCTTGCTCATCGTGCTCAATGAATTGGAGGCGAAACTCTCGGTTGCCAGTTTGATGAACCTCATCGAACGTTCCCGTTAGCGGAATAAGTTTTGTGAGATCATGGCGATCTGACCAATGCTTACCCTGGACAATGTCGTCAACTTTTACGAGTTCGACCTTAAGAGGTTTAACCGGTGTTCCGATTCGCTCGGCCACAAACTCCGAGAACTGCCTGAACTCTTCTAGGGCCAAATCAAGAAGGCCGGGCCCGCGATCACTTCGCGTTGAAAATCTTGGATAGTCTTCTCCCAACGCTCGCCAATTCATCAAGAAGCGATCATGTTGGAGCTGCAACATTCGCACGCTATTCTGGCTGGCAAGCACCGCCCGCATGGCGGGATTCCCGAGGATAAAATCCCCGCCGTCCAACAAGGCTGGCTGAAGGCTCTTCGAAGGATAGTCGGTCCGGCGCTTTTCCCAGTACACGCCGAGATCCATACCGTCCAGTGCTGTCGGCTGAAACAAGATTGCGCATACCACTTCAATGATTGGAGGTCGCACCAATTCCGGGAATTCATTATCCATGTGGTTGGAAGTTAGCGAATAGTTGGCGTCCGGAGTCCGGACGGAGGATACGGCGTCCCCGTGAAGTCCTAAAGCCTCAACTGCCACACCCCTATACATATTTCCAGAATACTCCTGACGCCACGATTTTGGGCAAAAAAGTCAAAATCGTCCATGGGGCCAAGAGGGATCGGCCGAAAGAATGTGCCGCCATAGCTGCCTTCGCCGCCATTTGACTGATCCGCGAAGTCGAATCCTTCGTCAGAGGACAGCCAAGTTTAGTCTAGTTCCCGGCGAAAAATGCGACAATTCGGGAAAGGTCCACCGAGGACAGCTGCCAACGAGGCACGAAATGTTTGATTCGACGATTTGCCGGTGAGTCGAAGTCACCGCGGTCGCCGATTTGGGTC
>Ga0265340_10001070_pt1 | contig 15581 bp, 10 predicted proteins | sample 4CB225metaG_FD_202082 | JGI IMG/M metagenome (GOLD analysis project Ga0265340, IMG submission 202082) | Rhizosphere microbial communities from Carex aquatilis grown in University of Washington, Seatle, WA, United States - 4-CB2-25 metaG | ecosystem: Host-associated > Plants > Roots >...
GGATGTGTATATTCAACAACCGGTATGGCATCCACATCGAGCGGGATGGATGAAATATTCGTGACCTTGATATCGCGCAGCTCACGCGTCCCCTGAAGAGGCACAAAGATCACGGCTTCGGTCAACAAGCCGTAAAATTCGGTGGTGATGCGGGTATAACCCAAACCGACACGGCACTCGAAGCGGTCATACGCGTCGAGGGTCGGGACGAAGAACGGCGAGAAAACGCGAACTCCTTCGCCGGTATGGATCCGAAGATATAAGGTCTCGCCCTTGAAGTCGGAAGACGGCAGCTGCTGGACATACTTGGTGATACGGTTGAAGGTTGGGTCGTCTTTGCAAACCAGGGCGCCACCTGTTTGGTCCACGAAGCCGCCGAAGTGCCGGGTGCCGATGTAGTTGATCCACTTGACCGGCGTGCGCGGGTCAGTGATGACATACTCGCGATGATCGTTATCGAAGTAACCGAAACGCATTGTTAGATACCCCGCTTTGACACAAGCTCAACGAGTTCCTGGTTGACAACCTGCCCGTCTTTGTCAAACAAACCAAAATCGAGGGCTTTATAAGTCCAATAGGCGCGTCCGATATTAAACTCATCAAGGAGAGCAATGAAATCACGCGTCCAATTCAAGCGCGTGGCCATGGAAGCGCGTTCGTAGACGCCGAACTCACCACAGTAGACCGGCTGACCGATGCGCTGCGAAAAGTCCAATGCCGGCTGGAGCGCAGAATGGAGGTAACTTTTATCGAACCGGGCACCGATTTCCTTATCCAATCCATGCGTGTCATGAGAATATTTCTCTACAATGGAAGCCAGGCCCGGCGCCTGAGGGCCAGGATATTCCAACTGCTGGTTATATTCTGCCAGAGGTCGAATCCATGGCGCCTTTTGGTGAGTGACGCTTAAGGGCAGGTAAAAATGGAATGTATATAAAATGTTGGGGTCGGAAATCAACTCGAGGTTTTGCAACTCATCCGCGGCATTATAGTGGTTGCCACCGATAACGATCAACCGCTGCGGATCAATGGTGCGGATATGCCCTAGAACCTGACTGACCAGTTTGTTCCACGGTCCGCTGTCGGGCAGAACGATCTCGTTGAGTAATTCCAGGGCCAGGGCATCATCCAAACGGCCAACGAACCGCTTCGTAATGGCCTCCCATAGACCAATGAATCGTGCTTGTAAATCAGGGCTTGAAAACAGCGAGTTTTTGTCGAGGGCGTCGAACGCAAAGCCAGGCGCTTTGTGCAAGTCCAGGATGAGGCGCAGTCGCTGCTCCTGGCACCACGTTAAACAAGATTCAATGTAATCAAACCCGCTCTCTTTGTAGATACCAGGCCGGGCGTCGTCTTCAAGCAGCGGATAATCGACCGGCAGACGTACGTGATCCATCCCCAAACCTGCAATACGCTTTATATCATTGGCCGTGATGAAGGTCTTGAAATATCGATGGTCATAAGCTGGATATTGCGAGATCCAACCCCCAAGGTTGATGCCAATTTTCAGGGAATTCTTGTCCATTGTGATGGTCCTTTGGAAACTTGGTAAAACGTTGTTAATTCAAGAGTACTTCCACAATGGCAGTCTTTCTTCCATCTCTGGGTATGGGTATTATATTTCCATCGACGGGTTTCCCATCCACCAACAATTTTAAGTTGTTCCCTGGGCCGGTGCGCTTCACCGTGACCTGGTAGGTCACGCCACGAAACTCACGCGTGGCGGTGAAACCGGGCCAGTCGGCGGGTATGACCGGGGCAACCTGCAGACCATCCCAGGCGGGACGAATGCCCAGGATCCGTTGGGTGATGGTGACGTAATTCCAGGCTGCGGTTCCCGTAAGCCAGGAATTTTTCGCTTCCCCATGCGTGGGCGCATCATGGCCTGCGATGGTCTGGGCATAGACGTATGGCTCGCAGCGATGGTATTCGGCCAGACCTTCACGAGCCGAAGGATTGATACGTAAATAATAATCGAGGGCCCGGTCGGCATTCCCAACTTTAGTCTCTGCGATCATTACCCAGGGGTTCGTATGACAAAAGATGCTGGCATTTTCCTTATAGCCCGGTGGATAGGAAGATATCTCGCCGAGGTTCAGGTAATATCTTGAATAAGCCGGCTGCAATATTTCGATGCCGTGTTTTGTGGCAAGCCGTTCATTTACCGAGTCGAGCGCCCTCTTCGCATACCCGTTTTCGAGGCCGACCCCTGCCAATATGGAGAAGCCCTGCGGCTCAATATATATTTTTCCTTCTTCACAGCCTGACGACCCCACTTTTTGTCCCAGGGCGTCGTAGGCGCGCAGGAACCATTCCCCGTCCCATCCATACTCATAGATAGTATTGGTCATATCGTCGGCCAGCTTCGAATAAAAGGCGGAGGAGCGACCCTCGAATCCCGGCTTGTCATAACGTTCCGTAATCTGGGCCATCTCACGAGTCGATAACACGAACAAACCGGCAATGAATACACTCTCCGCCACATTGCCATCCATGTTGGTGGTGGTTTGAAAACTTTCCCCGGGCGCTTCGGAGAAGCAGTTGAGGTTGAGACAGTCATTCCAATCGGCGCGACCGATAAGCGGAAGTCCGTGCGGGCCCATGCGGTCAAGTGCATATTGGATGGAACGCTGCAAATGTTCGTAGAGAGGCATGCTGCTTTCCGAAAGGTTATCATACGGGACGAGCTCGTCCAGAATGCTCCAATCGCCCGTCTCGCGCAGGTAGGCCGCAACGGCTAGCACCAGCCAATGTGGATCATCATTGAAGTTGGAACCGATATCGTTGTTTCCGCGCTTCGTCATTGGTTGATATTGGTGATACGCACCGCCGCTCGGCAGCTGGGTGGCAGCCAGGTCGAGGATGCGCTGGCGCGCCCGTTCCGGGACCATTTGTACGAAGCCCAGTAAGTCCTGGTTAGAGTCCCGGAATCCCAGTCCGCGCCCAATCCCGGATTCGTAAAAGGAGGCCGAACGTGACAAATTGAACGTCACCATGCACTGGTAAGCATTCCAGACGTTAACCATACGGTCGATATGTTCGACGGGGGTATGCACCTGCATAACCCCAAGTAATCGATCCCAATAGGATTTTAATGAGTCGAACGCCAGGTCCACATTAGTTTTATCGAGGAATTCGGCAATGACAGGTTTCACGCCGCGCTTATTGATCGTTTGTGAACCAGGCGGATCGAACTTTTGGTCCCTGGGATTCTCGAAATAGCCCAGGAGGAAGATGACCTGTTTTTGTTCACCCGGCTTGAGTGAGAGTGGAATGCAGTGCGACCCGATCGGCTGCCAGCCAAAGGCAATTGAATCCGTCGATCGTCCCCGCTCGAGCACAATGGGACGGTCCCAGCTGCGATAAGGGCCCAAAAAGGCCTCGCGCTGCGTATCGAATCCCGAGGGTTTTTCGGAGCAGGCAAAATAGGCGAAGTGATCGCGCCTCTCACGGTATTCAGTCTTGTGATAGATCACCCCGTCTTCCACTTCCACTTGTCCGGTGGAGAAATTCCGCTGGAAATTGGTCGAATCGTCCGCCGCATCCCATAAGCAAAACTCAATCGCGGAGAAAAGGGAGAGATCGGCGGAAGTGAGACGCTGATTGGTCAGCGTCACCTGCCAGATTTCGAGGTTTTCACCCAAAGGAACAAAGTACCGCGTCTCGGCCTGAATGCCGTTATACGTCGAGCCGATAACGGTGTATCCCATCCCGTGACGACAGGAATAATCCTTCAACTCGGTCTGGGTCGGCTGCCAGGAGGGGGACCAATATTTACCATCTTCATTGTCGCGTAAATAGAGATACCGCCCGCCAAAATCAGGCGGCGTATTGTTGTAGCGGTAGCGCGAAATACGGCGCAGCCGCGCATCTTTGAAGAAAGAATAACCGCCGGCAGTATTGGAAATCAAGGCAAAATATTTTTCAGAGCCAAGGTAGTTGATCCATGGCAGGGGCGTATCGGGACGGGTAATGACATATTCCCGGTTGGCATCGTCGAAATAACCGTATTTCATGAAGCAATTCCTTCTTAACAATATTTTTATTTGGAAGTCATTAAGAAGACTCCCCAATTAAATTCGATCAGGCCTTGGCAAGCTCCTTCGCCAGGGCTTCGAGTTTTTCAGAAGTCAGGAGCTGGGGATGCAGCCTGGCGATTTGTTCAACGGTCAAGTCAAGGGCCATTTCAAAGTCGGGTGAATCCATCAACTCACCCACGTGCCCGGCTAACACTGCTTTCCCCGCCTCATCGCCCATGATCACGCGCAGGGGTAGCCCGATATTCAGGCGGGACCCGACTGCGCCATCGGTAAGAAGCGTGGCGTTGGCCCGCAAACGCAGGTCGCGGCTTGAGGCGCCGATGAGGATCTCAAAGTCGCCGGCTTCCACTTTCCATCCGCCGTTGGCCGGGTTGTAATACCAGAACGCCTCACGGTCCAGGTGAAGGGTGATAGTTTTGCTTTCGCCGGGAGCAAGCTCAATTTTGACAAATGATTTCAATTCTTTTTCGGGACGGACAAGCAGCGAGTTGACATCGTGAACATAAACCTGGGCTATCTCTTTGGCGGTAACTCCACCTGTGTTACGCAGGTCGAAAGATACATCCAGGCCGTCTGCTTCGGTGAACCGGGTGGTACCGAGTTTTAAATTGCCATATTCAAACGTTGTATACGAAAGACCGTGTCCAAACGGAAATAAGGGGTCGATTTTTTTGGCATCATAATAACGATAACCCACGAACAGACCCTCGCCATAAAGCACTTCCCCGTTTTCGCCCGGGTAATTGGTGAATGCCGGGTTGTCTTCATAACGGGTTGGGAACGTGGTGGGCAATTTTCCAGATGGGCTGAAGTCGCCGAAGAGAACATCCGCCAGCGCATTACCGCACTCCTGACCGTTGTACCACTGCTCGACGATCGCAGAGACTTTCTCCACCCAGGGCATCGTTACCGCCGAACCGGCATTGAGGACAACAATTGTGTTTGGATTTGCGGCCGCAACTTTTTCGATGAGTTCGTTTTGTGCGCCGGGCAGATTCATATCCATGCGATCAAACCCTTCGGATTCCCATTCACTGTTCAAACCGGCAACCACGATGGCAACGTCGGCATGTTGGGCGAGAGCTACCGCATCTGCCATCGGGTCGGCGGATGCAGGCGGCAAATGGCTGATGCGCAGGGACCGCCATCTCTCGGTGCCCTGGGAGCGATACACTATTCTTATGGATATCTTTTGACCGGGAGTGAGCTGCACTTGAAAAGTTTTTTCAATCCCGGGTTTATATTGATCCCAATTGTCCACCAGCACTTTGCCGTTAAGGTACAAACGGCTTTGTCCAAGGCTGGTGAGGCCAAAGGTGTGGATCCCACCCAGGGGCGCCACAAATGTCCCACTCAGGCTGACACTAAAGTTCCCCGGTTTGACGTTCGGCAGGGAGTTGCCCCACCAATCGAAGTTAAATCGGTCTGTGACCTGGTCATAGGCAGGTGCGCCGGAGAAATCCGGATTGCCATAAATTTGGAGGTTCAGACCGGCGCTGCCTTCTTTGCTCATTACTGTCTTGAGATCCAGAGTGGGCAGGTTCTTATGAACATAACACCCGACTTCATACTCGACTTTGACAGATTTACCCAGACGCGCCCGGATCCCATCCAAAGGTGAAACCACATAATGCGGAGTGACTCGCGAACTGCCTCCGCCCATCACACTTGCTCTGTCCGCAAGCTCACCGATGACGGCAACGGTCCTGACCTTGGTGGGATCGATCGGAAGCAGATTGTCTTTATTACGCAGCAGGACAATCGTTTCGCGCGCCACTTCGCGTAGTAGAGCGCGCTGTTCAGGTTTGTCCAATGCAGTTTCTTCCGGCAGATCGGGGGTTTCAAAAACTCCTGCGCGTTCGATGATCCGTAAAATACGGCGTACTTTGTCATTCAATTGATCCATCGACAGGTTGCCCGTTTCCAGCGCTTTATGGACTTTTGCAGGATCCATCCAATGAGCCGGGCCGGGCATTTCCAGATCGAGTCCACCGGCAGGGACGTCGTCGGTATACGTTCCATACCAATCGGACATAACCAGGCCTTCGAAGCCCCACTCATTTTTAAGAATGGTCTTAAGGGTGAGATCATTCTCGCTGGCAAACACGCCGTTGACCTTGTTATAGCTGGACATGACTGCCCAGGGCTTTGCGTCGCGAATCGCAAGGCGGAAAGGTTCGAGGTAGATCTCGCGCAGCGGACGTTCTTCGACTTTCGCGCTGATGGACATCCGTTCAAATTCCTGGTCGTTACAAACGAAGTGCTTGATGCAGGCACCGGCCCCGTTGTCCTGGATGCCCCGGATATAAGCAGTCGCCATTTTACCGCTCAGATATGGGTCCTCGGCATAACATTCGAAGTTGCGACCGGCAATCGGTGTTCGATGAATATTGACTGTAGGCGCAAGCAGGATATGGGCGCCTTTCGCCTTGACTTCTTCCGCCAGCGCAGCTCCCACTCTTTCCACCAACTCGGGGTTCCAGGTGGCGCCCAGGGCCATGCCCACTGGAAAAAGAGCGGAGGTCGGTCCCATGTTTCCCTGTGCTCCGCGAGCGCCGTTCGGGCCGTCGGTAACAGCCATGGAGGGAATCCCCAGCCTTTTTATGGGAACGGTATGCCACAGATCTGCCCCGGCGAGCATGGAAATTTTTTCGTCCAGGGTCATTTTCTTTATAAGATCGTCAATACGAGCCAAGTGATTCTCCTCGGGTTAATCTGTCCATCATTTCAAAACATGCCCGGCTGTGGTGGTAGGGACATTCCCAGGGTCCGACTTTTGGCGAATTCGGATAGGGTCTCGCCTGGGAGTCGAGTGTTTTAAACCAGTCGCCATGCTCTTGATCGATGAAATTCTGGCGGATGAAATCCCACACGCGGACGGAAGCAGCTGCAAAATGCTCCTGCCCGGAAATCTGATAAGCATTATAAAAACCGACCATGGCCTCCGCATGGATCCACCAGGCCAGGTCATTACTCTGCAGACCTCCTGCTGATTCAGAAAGCACGCGGCCATCTGTTTGGAGAGCTTCGGTGTATACAACCTGGGCCATCTCTACCGATAGGGAGTTGGTGCGTTCCAGCAAACCGGCGTTTCCCGATCGTCGAGCTGCTTCCACCAGCAGCCAGCTCCCCTCGATATCGTGTCCATACGAGAAATGCTCCTGCCGGGGCCAGGTCCAATCGTTGTTAAAAAACAGGCGGAAGTGATGTGTTTGCGGGTCAAGAACGTGGCCCAGAAAAACTTCAATGAGCTCATCAAGGCGGGCGCGGAGCCTCGCTTCATCCCAAACGCGCAGGAGGCAGGCGTAGGCTTCAAGCAAATGCAGGAGCGTATTCATTGATTTGTCGGAGTTAGGTTCGAGGGCGCTCAGCCGCTGGTCGGCGGGAGAGACCCAATCGCGGCCGCGGCTTTCCATGTACCCGCCGAAAAAGGGATCATGAGCATGGACCTCGAGAAGTTCGAAGATCTTGCGCGCAAGATCCAGCGCACCGGTCTCCCCGGTAGCCAGATAATATTCGGCCAATCCATAAATCGAGAATGCCTGAGCGTACGTATGTTTGCGGGTGTCAACCGGCTCGCCACAGGCATCGACCGTCCAGACCATGCCTTCAAACTTTTCATCCCAGAAGTATTTGCGCAAGTAATCATATGCGTGCTGCGCCGTTGAAAGATATTGAGGATGTTTGTATTTCCGGTAGGCCATCGCAAACGTCCAGAGGATGCGGCCATAGAGTACCGCTGAACGAGGAATGAGATTGTTGACTTTTAGATCGTTACTTAACGCCCCGTAAAAACCACCGTGGACCGGATCCGGTGTATGGTCGGCCCAAAAGGGGAGGATATTACCGGTCAACTCCTGTTCGATGCATTGCTTGAGATCGTGAGTCATCATAGTGAAACCATGCGGCTGCCGCGCCCGAGATTGTTGAAGTTCGGATGCAAAAGAAGTGCGAAGGTTATCGTGAAAAGATTTTGTAAACTTTATGGCAGCCTTCGCAAGGTTTAAAAGTATCCAGGTTAGAGTTCCGAGGTCGTCTTTACGAAGTGGAGCACCTCGTCGAGTTTGGCAAAAGCCAGGGCTGTTACCGTATCGGCCCCGCCATAGTAAATGGCGATCCGTCCGCTGGATTGGTCATATAAAGCTGCGCAGGGGAATGCTACATTCGGCACGTCGCCGACGCACTCATAATAGGTCTGAGGGGACAGCAGATAGGGGCCCCCGCGGTGGATCACTTTCCAGGGCTGATCCAGATCGAGTAGTGCGGCCCCGAAGCTGTAAACGAACCCGTTGCAGGAAGTCAGTACACCGTGATAGAACAATAACCAGCCTTCAGGAGTTTCAATGGGAATCGGACCGGCCCCGATCTTGGTGCTTTGCCAGCCTCCTTTGACTCCCATCACGAAACGGTGGCGCCCCCAGTGGATCAAATCAGGACTCTGACTTAAATAGATATCGCCAAAAGGGGTGTGACCGTTATCGCTTGGACGGCTAAGCATGAAATAGCGGCCGTCGATCTTTCTGGGAAATAACACGCCGTTACGGTTGAACGGCAGCAGGGCGTTTTCAAGGAAAGTGAACTTTTTAAAATCAAAAGTGAAGCCGATCCCGATCGTCGGTCCATGATATCCGTTGCACCAGGTGACATAATAGCGGTCATCGAGCCAGACCACGCGCGGATCGTAGCGGTACTGATAACGGCCAATTTCGGGGTCATCACATTCCCATTCGATCGTGGCATCGTCCAATTTCCATTGGAAGCCATCCTCACTGAAACCACGATGCAGATTCATCTCGCGTTTCTTGTTGTCGCAGCGGAAGACGCCCGCAAATTTACCCTGGAAAGGGACAACAGCACTGTTGAAAATACTGTTCGACGAGGGGATCAGGTCGCGAGGAATGACCGGATTGGACGAATAACGCCAGACGACGTCAGAAAAACCAGCAGGTCGTTCCTGCCAGGGGATGTTGGGTAGGGGAGGATAATTCATAATGGATAAACCTTATGCCATTTTTGAGTAGTAGAGCGAGATAACCATCTCGCTCTACCTTCATCAGTATATTAATTCGCCCAATTAACAAACCCAAAAATATTTTTTAGCAAAAACTGTCTTTCTGGCGAAGATTGGGTACGGGAGCACCCCTTCCTCCGGCAAAACAGCCGTATAGCTTTACTTATCCACGCCGGTGATGACAATGCCCTGAACAAAGAAGCGCTGGGCGATGAAGAACAGGAGAAGCGGGAATAGGAGCGTAAGCAAAGAGCCCGCCTGGATCAATTCGGGGCGCGAGCCGAACAAGGTGTTGAAGCGTTGCAGGGCAACAGAGATCGGCTGCAAATCCATTCTGCTGGAAAGGTAAACAAGGGGACCGAAGTAATCATTCCAGGCCCAGACGAGATGGAAGACCGTGACGGCGACAATGACGGGATAGGACTGCGGGATGATCACAGACCATAAAACCCGTAATGGGCTGGCGCCATCGATCATGGCGGCCTCGTCCAACTCGCGCGGCAGCGTCATGAAATACTGCCTGAGAAGGAAGGTGTCGTAGGCGTTGGAAAAGAAGGAAGGTACGATCAACGGCAGCCACGTGCCTACCCAGCCTATTTTGCTGAAGAATGTAAAGGTCGGGATGATCGTCACTGTGGTGGGCAGGAAAATGACCGCCAGCAAAACCACGAACAGGAAGTCACGCCCGGGGAAACGAAAGCGTGAGAATCCATAGGCTACGGGGATGCAGGAGACCAAAACACCGATCGTAGTCATAAATGCGTAGAAGAAGGTGTTCCACAGCACGCGCGGGTAGTTGACATCATTCCACATTTCCACATAATTGCTCCATTGAGGAGCGAAAACCCACGAGCGACCCAGTGACAGGTAGTAACCGCTCCAGACGATCGGGTCGCTGGCGGGTTTGGCCGGGTCAATGAAGATGCTGCTCTTCTGATAGCCCTTGACGAGGGCCATTTCCTTTGTAGTCCCATCCGGCATTGGAACCTTGTAAACTTCCAATTCCTTACCGGCATAATCACTCATGTTAATGACCTGATCAACCGGGAAACCCGATTTATTAACCTTCAGTGTATATGTGTTCTTGTTCTGGCCGGTGTAAATATAGGTAGGATACTTTGCCGGCCAGATCGGTGCACCCGTCGTAGCGATCTGGGTTTGATTCTTCAGGGAGGTGAAGATCATATACAGGAATGGCATCAGGAAAAGAGCCAGTAAAGCTGTCGTGAACACCGTGACAAATACCGGGTTTGCCCTTTTTAGGAATTTCGTCCAACTCAGGCGGGGGGCGACTTTTATATTCGATTTCTTTTGCAAGGCAGCTTTAGCACTCACTCCGGCCTCCTTTATTGCTTCTCGCCTGCATAATAAACCCAGTAACGGGCGGTGGCGAAAAGGGCGATCGTAACGATCAGGATGATGATAAACAACGTCCAGGCCAGTGTCGAACCGTAGGACATGTTCCCAAACACGAAGAATGTCTTATACAAGTACAGGTTATAAAAGATCGTTGCCCCTCCGGGGAAACCGGTACCCTGGTTCAAGGCCAGCGGTACAAGAAAATACTGGAACAGGCCTACAACGATCAATACCAGGTTATAGAACATCACCGGTGAGATCATCGGGAAGGTGACATATGCGAACCTGGCAATAGCACCCGCGCCGTCCACTTTAGCGGCGTCATAAAGATCGGTTGGCACGGCCTGCATCCCTGCGACCATGGTCAACATGGCATTGCCGATCCCCCATATGCCGAAGAGAACATAGGCTGGATAGACCCAGTTGATATCATTCGCCCAACCCGGAAGACTGGCTCTCGGCACACCAAAAGCCGACAGGATACCGTTCACCCAACCGAATTCAGGGTTGAGCACACCAGCCCACAGGAAGATAGCGGCAATAAAAGGGACGATATAGGGCATGTAGAACATGGAGCGGAAGAAGGAATGTCCTTTAAGGTCAGTGTTATTCACAAGAAGGGCAATCCCCATCGGCACCAGCAATCCCACCGGAAGTGCGATCAGCCCATAACGGATCGTTACCCACAAAGCGCCTGGAGTCGAATCGGGCCGCGTATTCCAGATCTGTGAGTCTTTGAACATCGTGATGTAATTTTTGAAGCCGATAAACTTCGATGCATCAAATGGGTTGTCGGTAAGCTTGAGGTTCATAAAAGAGAACACGAGCGTCGCAATCATGGGTATCAGCGTGAAGGCCAGGAAACCGATGATCCACGGCGACAGGAACAGCAAGCCGTTGCGAAACTCGCGCCTGGCGAGTGGACCCATGTCGCGGATTGATTCGGTAGAGCCTAATTTTGGAAGTTTGGTCAGAGTCTCCATAACCGTATACTCCTTGGGGGTATTTATAAAATGGTTGTGCCATGTTGAATGAAGCGAAGCGTCTGTGCGTCCATATAAAATTATACCCTTCGCTCTACTCAGGATGACAAAACCTATGGCGCAAACATAATAGGCGGGCCAGTATGACTACTGGCCCGCCTTATTACGATGGAAATACTCTACTGTTGTTTAGCAAAAATGGCTTGCATGTCAGTCAGGAAAGTCGCTTCCTCTTTTGTGAGGTCAATATTCTGAGAGAGCAACAGACTGTAGAAAGTCTTGCCGCGAGCCCAACCCTCGGTGTAACTGGGGGTATAAGTCTCAGCGCTGGGGATATCAGGATAGCTCAGGCCGTCGGATAGCAGCTGCCAGTTCTGAACAGCAGGGAATGTAACTTTCTTGGCGGCCAGCCAGGCTGCGAATTTGTCTTTCGCGGCAGGGATCGCGCCGTAAGGAGCCGGTGCGGCTGCAGAGCCGATGATCAGCTTATCGACGCCGGTGGTCTCGAGATAATACATGGTATCGAAGGCTGCCTGCGGATTCTTGGAGCCTTTCCAAATGCGGAAAGTATCAGCATCGATACGGCCACCGACCTTGCCGTTATAGGTCGGCATGGCGCCAATTTCCCAGTCGGCCGGAGATTTATCGGAGCCATCCGTTGAAACATGGGACATGCAGCAGGTATACCACATCGGGCTATCGATCATGGCCACATGGTTGCCATCGAAGGGATTGGCGCCGTTGTTGAGGCTCTGCTCGTAGTTGTTGTTGGGGATGTAGGGATTGGGACCCCAGAGACCGTTCCAGGTCCACTGCCAGGCAGCTTTCCATGCATCCGGTAACTGGGCAGTCTTGCCGTCAGCAGCCACCAGAGAGCCGCCTCCGAAGAATGACCCAACATAGTTCACGTGGTTCTCGAAGCCCCAGGTGTAACCATAATTCACGATGTTGGTCTTGTCGAAGCTGGCTTCCGTGGAGTTGTTACCAGACTTATCAGTGGTAAGCGCCTGGGCGACTTTAGCGACAGTGTCCCAGCTCCAGTCAACCATGGTGCCATCGGGCATTTTGTACTTGTCACCGTATTTGGCAGGCGGATAGTTATAACCAGCGCTGTCGAAGATGGCTTTGTTAAAGAAAATGGCCGAAGGATAGACAGCGAAGGGCAGGCCAACCTGGCCTTCGGAGGTCTCGAACAATTTCAATAGGGTTGGATCGAACATGGTGGTGTCAACCTTGGCAATGTAGCTCTTAAGGTCAAGCCACTGGCCATGGAAGGAGTTCGAACCGGTGAAGCCCACGGGGCCAATGATATCGGGGCCGTTGCCGGAGGCGATCTCAGTATTGAGCACATCGACTGCTGAAGCATTGGGGACGATTTCAAGGATCAGCTGGATCTTGCTCTGTGAGGCATTGTAATCGTCCACTACTTGTTGCTCTACCGGGATCTGAATTGCAGCGGTTCCGGTGCCGAGGCCAATGTACCAGCGCACACAAGTCTTGCCGCTTGCGCATGCAGCGACGGGGAAGGCTGTCGCTGTTGGATTAGCGGTCGGAGCCGGAGTGGCTGTATCGGCAGCAGGAGCTGCGGTCGCAGCTGGCGCTGAAGTGGCAGCTGGCGCTGAAGTGGCAGCAGGGGCTGCGGGAGCCTGGGTAGCAGTGGCAGGCGATCCGCAGGACGCGAGGATCATCGAAGCAGCAATGATCAAAGCGGTCAAGATAAATAGTTTCTTATTCATGGTGAATTTTCTCCTCGTGCTAGAATTCGGATTTTTTATACGACACGAACGATGGTACAGGGGTTTTTGTGGGGGGACTTCACCTCCTTTAATAATTAAAGGTCACATTATTCATGACAGCCACATGACCTACGGATAATCAATTCGGTGGGAAGAACCGTCATGCCGGATAAATGCTGTTCATCGATCAGGCCAAACAATCGCTCTGCCGCAATACGGCCAACTTCTTCCGTGGGGGCGCGGACGGTGGTCAGAGGAGGGGTGAGAAAGCCTGAAAGACGCAAATCATCAAACCCCACAACAGAAATATCTTCGGGGATACGGTACCCGCTATCCTGGAGAGCTTTAATAACTCCGATGGCAGCATCATCGTTACCGGCAAATACTGCATCGAAAGCGACATGCTTTTCATTCCCTAAAAACTGGGACAAAGATTGGTAGGCAACTTCGCGTTCGAATTCCCCGGCCAGCACCAGTTTGGGGTCGAATGGAATCCCATTCGCTTCGAGCGCGGACTTATAACCGGTTTCGCGCCAATAAGAATCTTCCTGATGTGCTCGGCCGCGCATCAATAATATGCGCCGTTTTTGGTGATGGACAATCAGGTGCTCGACCAATTTGTAGGTGGCAGCCTTGTTTTCAATCGTGACACTGGGGATGGGCAGGGAGGCAGGCGGGGTACGATGAATTAATACCATGGGAAAGCCGCTCGAATATAAAGAGGCCATCTCGTCATCGCCCAAACTATCTGCATAAATGATCAAGCCGTCTGTGTTGTGGGGACCAATAGGGGGAAGTTTATTATCATGGCCATCGGATTGATACGTTGCCACCAGCAGGTTGTAATCCTTTTCACGGATGACAGACTCAACGCCATTTAAAAGCGGAACATAGAAGTCGTTATGGATATTGGTCAACATAAGACCAATAACATGTGTTTTGCGGGAGGCTAAATGCCGGGCCGCGGCGTGCGGGGCATATTTCAAGTCGGTCATCACCTGCTCAAGCCGCCCGGAAACTTCCTCGGAGACCGGAGTGTTTCGATTAATATAGCGGCTGACCGTTGCCACGGAAACACCTGCTTGCTTGGCAACCTCACGAATAGTGATGGAGGATGATCGACGGGTCATAAATGATGTTTTTATGTAATTTTCGTGTAACCGGTTACAGTAACCAGTTACATTATTTCACAAACAAAATCAAGTGTCAATATACGCCTTCCTTAAAAAGTTAGCGGGTAATAATGGCAATTATCCGTTTTGGCCCACCTGCTAAGCTTGCCTTGCTGAATCTTATTGTTCGCGCCTATGGCTCGCAGGCGGTATCGAATCAGTCGCGCTGCACCGTCAATCTATAAATGTCCCGCCGCGCCCAGCCTGATTCTATGGCAAGGTTTGCGGCTACCGCTGAAGGCGATCCGCCGGCTTTTATCTCCCTATGAATGGCGGTCAACAATTTTTTTTCTGTCCACTTTACTTCCGCCTCTTTCGTCTTCCCTGCCACCACCAGCACAAATTCACCGCGCGGTGATTTGAAATACCGACGCGCATCCCCCGGTTTTCCGCGCCAGATCTCCTCATGAAGCTTGGTCAGTTCGCGGGCGAGGGCGATTTGACGATCACCAAGGATTGCATCCAAGTCTTCCAATGAATCGAGCAGACGGTGAGGTGTTTCGAGGAAGACCAATGTATAGGGCAGATTGGCCACCTGCTTAATAACATTTTTTCTTTCTGTTGATTTCCTCGGCAGATACCCAAGGTAAAGGAAGGCGTCGGTGGGAAGCCCGGAGACAATGAGCGCTGCAACCGGAGACGCAGGCCCGGGCACGGGGCTGACACGGTGTCCTGCCATAACCGCAGAACGGACGAGCTCATAACCGGGATCGTTAAGGGCAGGTGTGCCTGCATCGGAAACGAGAGCCACATCGCCCTCCTGTAATTTACCCAGGACTGCCTCGAGTTTGCTCAGTTTGTTGTGCTCGAAATAACTGGTGATGGGAGTGCGAATCTCAAAGTGGGTGAGTAGTTTTTGGGTCTGACGGGTATCCTCCGCGGCGATCAATTGCGCTTCCCGCAGAATCCGTACGGCGCGCGGACTCATATCTTCCAGGTTCCCGATCGGGGTTGCGACGAGATAGAGAGTACCCATAAGATTATTGTATCATCCCGCTTTGGATCGACTTATGGATTGGGACAAAGATAAACCAGGCATCTTCAGATGCCTGGTTTATCTTTGAACTTCATCAGGTTATGATGTGCAGGTCCGTAAATCAACTCTAAAGGTTGTACAGCCGGATTCCTTGTCCGGTGCAGCGCAGCACTGGTTTGCAGAATCGTAGTTCGTACCCGGCAGACACTTTCCGCCGGAAATGCTTGCCAGAGGCGTAGGAGCCGGGCTGCACACTTTGACATTATACGAATAAGGCAGTGTTCCAGCACAGGAAATCTTCAAG
>Ga0265340_10001073_pt1 | contig 15561 bp, 13 predicted proteins | sample 4CB225metaG_FD_202082 | JGI IMG/M metagenome (GOLD analysis project Ga0265340, IMG submission 202082) | Rhizosphere microbial communities from Carex aquatilis grown in University of Washington, Seatle, WA, United States - 4-CB2-25 metaG | ecosystem: Host-associated > Plants > Roots >...
CGCGCGCCGCCATCGCGACCATGTCGGCAATGCGTTCCGTCGACATCACCGTCGAGGCAAACTTGGTGATCGGCTTCATCATGTCGACGTGCGGTAGATCCTGCAGCCCGCCCATCTTCCATTGGTTGAGGGAGCTCTGACCGCCGATATGCAGCACCGGGCTCTCGGAGCGGAATGCGGTCGCAATGCCGGTCACCGCGTTGGTGCAGCCGGGACCCGCGGTTGTCACCACGCAACCGAGCTTGCCGGTTTGCCGCGCGTAGCCATCGGCGGCGTGGGCCGCGGTCTGCTCGTGGCGCACGTCCACGATGCGAATGCCCTCATCGATGCAGCCGTCATAGATGTCGATGATGTGGCCGCCGCACAGCGTGAAGATGGTGTCGACACCCTCGGACTTCAGCGCCTTGGCGACGAGGTGACCGCCGGAGACGATGTTGGGATCGGCGCTCTTGCGCGCCAAGGTGTCTTCCGCCGTTGACGGCTTTTGCTTAATTGCGACGTCGGCCATGGCCAAGTCCTCCCTTGAAGAGTTTAAAGTCGCTTGCTGTCCCTCAATCGAGATAATCCGCGTGCCGCGCGACATGCTCGGCCAGGCCGAGCGCGTGATTGCGCACCAGACTCTCCGCGCGATCGGTGTCGCGCTCCTCGAGCGCATGAATGATGTTCATGTGATCACGGATGGAGCGATCGGCACGATCGTCTTCGCCAATGGTCTTGCGGCGGATCATCCGCATGTGCGTGAACAGGTTCTCCGCAAGATCGACGAGCACGTGGTTGCGGCTCATGCGGATGATGGCCTGATGAAATTCGATATTGACCTCGGAATATTCGTCGAGCTTGGCGTGCAGCTGCCCGTTCTCGAACGTCGCGAACATGTCGCGCAGGGTGGCGATTTCCTCGTCGCTGGCGTTCATCGTGATCAGACGCGCTGCCATGCTCTCGAGCGCAGCCCAAGCGGTGATCAGCTCGATCACCTCCTGCTTGGTCTTGCGCACGACATAAATTCCGCGACGCGGCACCGATCGCACGAACCCTTCGCGCTCGAGCTGCGCCATCGCTTCGCGCACCGGCGTGCGGCTGATTCCGAGATCTTGCGCGAGTTGGCGCTCATCGAGCCGCACCTGATCCGGCTTCTCGTAGATGTCGAGCGAGAGGATCACTTCCTTGAGCGCGACGTAGGCGCGGTCGGCAAAAGTCGAGGTATCCTCGAGCGGCGCGACTGCGATGCGAGACATCGCCTCAAGCGCACGATTTCGGATCGGCAAGTCGTTCATCTTAACACCACACGACAACGATTAAGTACCCAGTCGGAAAGCTATTATACAATATACCAGTGATTGACAAGCCGCTCCGTCAAGCCTCGGCCGATTTCCATGTCGGGACTCATGATTTCGGCACTCCGGGAATTTGCCAACGGAGGGGAACTGGCGCCGAGAGGCGCCTGCCATCGCCGGGCAATGGTCAACCTCTCGCGATGACCCGTCGGCGGAGCGGCTTGAGTACAAACAAGGCCAATCCCACGACCACGAAATTCATGACCGTCGTCACCAGGAACACCATGTGCCAGTCGCCGGTTGCTGTCTTGATCATGTTGGCGAGCGGAACGAGAAAGGCCGAGGTGCCCTTCGCGGTGTACAAGAGACTCAGATTCACCGTCGCAAATTTGGGACCGAAGCTGTCGGTACACGTCGACGGGAACAGACTGAAGATCTCGCCCCAGGTCAGGAAGATCATGGCGGCGAAGGCGACGAACGCCCACGGTTCCGTACCCATCGACCCGAGCAGCCAGTAGGCCGCGCCCCCGAGAGAAAACGCGATCGCCATGGTGTATTCGCGTCCGATATTGTCCGAGATCCAACCGAACAATGGGCGCGCCGCGCCGTTGGCAATGTTGTCGACGATGAGGGCGACAGTGATCGTGGTGGCGCCGAGCACAAGCACCGTGTTCGCGACGTTGAAGTCCTTTGCGATCGGCGCGATTTGAGCGGTTGCCATCAGGCCGCTGCCGGAGACCATGACAAACATAATGTAGAGCAGCCAAAAGACCGGAGATTTCAACACCTGCCAGGGTGAAAAGCTGCGTCCGGACTGGATCACTTTGGCGACCCCACTGCTGGGAATTTCGCCCGGCTCGGGACCCCGTAACAGCCACGCGAGCATATAGACAACTGCACCCTGGAATATTCCGAACCAGAAGAAGGCGGCTTGGTAGCCGTAATTGGCGATCACGTAGCTAATCGGAATGACGGTGACGGCGGCGCCCGCGCCGTACCCGGCCGCGGTAAGACCGACCGCCAAGCCGCGCCGGTCCGGGAACCACTTCACTGCATGACCGACGCTCGTCGCATAGATCGCGCCGCCGCCGATGCCGCCCAGCACCGCACCAATATAAAGCATCGTCAATGTTTCGGCGTAGGCGTTTACGATCCAGCCGGCGGCAACCAGGATTCCGCCCGATGCGACCATGAATTTCGGGCCCAGCTGCGGGCCGACCTTGTCGACGATCCATCCCTCGATCGGCGTGAGCCAGGTTTCGAGAGCGATGAAAAGGCTAAACGCGAACTGGATCGCGGCGATGTCCCAGCCATGCGCCTGATTGAGCGGATTGACGAACAGCGTCCATCCGTATTGCAGGTTGGCGATCAGCATCATGCAAATGACGCAACAAATCAGCTGGCCCCATCGTCCGCTACTGGTTGTTGCTACGTCTTGCGTGTCCGACACGCTCGCGGCCATTGCCATCTCATCCTCCCAATCGTTCCGTCCCGTGCGCTTGCGCGTTCTTATGGGATTGCCGGCGCATTATTTGCGCCTTCTCAACAAGGCCGGTCGCTTTGATTGATGACGGCGACCTACGTCATGCCGCTAATACCCTAGCGCCCACGATCCTCTGGTTTCAACACGCAAGTATTTATTATACCAAAATCCTCAAACGTTGATTGCGAGTCGTAAACGCAGCGGCTGCTTCATTTATTAGGCTGAAGCGAGAGTCTTCGGATTGAGCGGCGGACAAAATGCCGCGAATCCAAATGTCCCTCCGGAATCTCCTTTCGTCGTTTGTCGTCGCGACCAGCCACCTGGAACACGGTGGACAGACGATGGCTGTTTCATCGCCGAACCAATTCACCGCCAAGAGCTGGCGCATTCGCGTTGCAGCGCGGGCCTCACACCCGCGGTGATCAGTGGTGACAGATTATACCAGCCACGCTCGAAGGAGGCCAATCTGTGACATGTTTGCCACAAAAATGGTAAAATAGTGACGCAATTGCCTATTTTACGCCTAATTTACGCACACCCGTGCCTAACCTGCTACCGCACACGAAACATTTTACGCCACGCCAACGTGGCGGAACGCAAGGGGGTGAAGCATGGGCGTCATCGGATCCCGTTCGGCTAAGATTTACAAAGAGACACTGTGCGCAGGAGTTGCACTATCCACTCTCGTGCTCGTCCTCGGAACAAACGGCGCGGCCAACGCCCAATCGGCGGACAAGTTGCAAGCCGAGATCGACCAACTGCAGCGCTCGGTCAATCAACTGAAAGCGCAGCAGGCTGCTGCGGCGAGTGCGGCATCAGCGCCCGCTGCTCAAATGCCGGTCAAGGCAGGAGCGCCGCTCTGTGACGGCCACGGCTTCCTCGAGCGTAAGCCGGGCTCATCTCTCACCATTTATACATGCGGCGGCGAATTGACCGCATATGGAAACATTGACGTCTCGTTCGACTACACGTCGAAGGACGTCAGGACGTTGGACCTCAACGGCTCAACGCCTCCGATCGGAAATTTCGGCTGGATGCCGGCCATCTCCACGAACCTATCTTATGTGGGCGTGCGCGGATTCCAGAAGCTCTACGACACGCGCGTCAACTTCGTGTACCAACTGGAAGCCGGATTCGACGTGTCGGCGACGCCGAGCAACAAACAATCGAACAGCAACCTCAGCGACGCCGTCAACGGCGCCTTGTTCAGCCGGAATTCCTTCATCGGACTGGCCTCGAGCGACTGGGGCGCCATCAAGATCGGCAAGACCGACGCGCCGTATAAAAACTCAACGGCGATGTTCAATCCGTTCGCCGGCGAAATCGGCGATTACTCCGTCATCATGGGAAATACCGGCGGCGACAATCGCGTCGAATTCGGCACCCGGATTAACCACGCGATTTGGTACGAATCACCCAATATGGGCGGCTTCCAATTCAACGCCCTGTTTGCACCCGGTCAGAACCGCTCCGACATCAACGACAACATTGCCTCGGGCGAATCCGATTGCACCGGCGGCAACGATCCCACAAGCGGCAACAATGTGCCGGCTGCGTGCGTTGATGGATCCTTCGGCAATGCGGTAAGCGCGAATCTAAGCTTTACGGCCGGGGGATTTTACGCCACCGGTGCGTACGAACGGCACTGGCAAGTCAACCGCCAGGGCGACATCACAGCCCTGTATGGTGCCGCGACAGTGTCTGCCCTCGGCCCCAATGGCACGCTCCTGTTCTCGCAAGATGTTGCGGATGAGGACGCGGCCAAAATCGGCGCGCTCTACAACTTCAAGTCAACCGGCACCACGATTGGCGGCATCTTCGAAAGCATGCATCGCTATGTGGCGGCGGATCTGGTGTTCCAGAACGAACGCACGCGGAACGGCACGTGGGTATTCGTAAGCCAACAGTTGAGCGACACCGACAGCGTCCATCTAGGCTGGGCACATGCGTTCGCGACGCCCGGCGATCCCGGACAGCACAACAGCGCCATCATTCCGACCGCAGACGGCGAAGGAGGCTTCTTCGCGTCCAATAACAATCAGGCGGACATGGTCACCGGAGCATACAAGCGCAAACTCAGCGACGCCTTGACCTGGTATACGGCTGTGGCGGCGACCATGAATGGACCCAGTGCCCACTTCGATCTCGGCGCCGGCGGACGCGGGGTGACGACCGACTGTCACGACGCCCAAGACAATCCCGCTTCCGGCGGCGTCGGTTCCGCGGCGCACTGCTACACCGGCACGACGCTGGTGGGTGTTTCCACCGGCTTGCAATATCGGTTCTAACGATCGGACGCGGCGCGGTCCAGGACCGCTTCAACTCTCCCAAGCGAGGGCAGTCATCACTTTGATGCCTGCCCTGTATTGAGGTTGAGGCGCGCCCCGCAAGGCCGACTGATGGAGCAACGACATGAGTAGCGTGAGGATTGTGCTGCTGGCATCGGCGGTCGCGGTCGCGACGACCGCGGCCGTTGCTGAGCCTCCTGGTGCCGCGCGCGACAACAGCGCAGCAGCGCTCTTCAGCGGCCGCACCGCGATCTCCAATCATCACAAAGGCTGGTACCGTGCATCGATCTTTCACCGGCGCGACGGATACCTGCCGGATCATCGCCTCTGCTTTCCCGGGGCGTGCCGCGACAATCCCTATTATTGATGAGCCGACGTCGCCGGGGGACGGAGCATCAAGACGGTATCATTGGTGTTCTCATGCGCTTCACGATTGTTCTATTTTTGCTCCCGGCCTTCGCCGGATGCGCGAGCCAAGAGCAAACCCAGGCGCTGGCGGAAGCGCAAGCGATCTACCATAATCAAGATGACAACGAGTGCCGGTCCAACGGGACGACGGTTGGGACGGATCCTTATCTTCAATGCCGAATGTCGTTGGCCAAGTCGCACCTTGAAGAAAAGGCCGCGCTAGACGCGCAACGTCGCGCGTCGGTGAACGCACCACCCAATCCGCAGCAGTGAGCAGTGCGCTGGCACACGCCAGCGTCGCCGCCGACAGGCCGGCTACCACACCAGCGCCACGACAAAACGCGCCGACATCGTGAGCAGATAGACGGCAAAGGCCAGTTCGAGCCGCCGACGAGCGATGGCGTGGGCGAGTCGGGCCCCGAAGGGTGCGACCCACATCCCCATCGCCGCAAGCAAGATCGCGCCAGGCAAGGAAACATAACCCAGAGAGAATGGCGGCAACTCGCTGACGTGCGGCCAGCCCGCAAGCGCATAGCCAATTGCCCCGGGAATCGAAATGAAAACGCCAAGACCTGCCGAGGTCGCCACCGCCTGGTGGATCGAACGTCCGAACATCAACATGGTGATGTTGGTCAACATGCCGCCGCTGATCCCCATCAGCGCCGACAGCACACCGATGACAAAACCGATGATCCGCATCGGCAGTGGTCCGGGCAGATCCGTGCTGAGGGCTGCCTCGGATTTCCCGACCAGCAACCGGATGCCGATGGCTGCGGAGACCGCCGCAAATACGATCTTGAAGAGAGCGGCCGGCGCAAACGTCGCCACGGCGCTACCGAGGACAACCCCGCACACGCAGGGGAGCGCCCACAGCCGCAAGGCGATTTCATCGACGGCGCCCTTCTTGCGGTGCGCGAGATAAGAGGTGATCGCGGTCGGGATGATCACCGCGAGCGAGGTGCCAACCGTCAGCGGCATCCGCACGGCGTCGGGCACGCCGATGACGATGAATGTCTGGTAAAGAATCGGAACGATAATCGCGCCGCCGCCGACGCCGAACAGGCCGGCGAGCAATCCGGTCACGCCGCCAGCAACAACCAGCGCGATGGCCAGGGTGAGGATTTCGTTGCCGGGGAGCGAATTCATTGCGGCCCATTGCCCTCGCCTCCGGCATGGTTCGCATTTTCACACTGCGCCATCAAGACGGCCGTGACACGGAAAAGTGGACCGATTCCGAAGCAGAATTTAAGGGGCGCGGACTGTCCTGCAACGGCAACGGGCAAAAATCCGTAACTCGCCATTGTCACGCCGTGTCGATGGGCAACACTAGATCCTTCCGTTGCACGCATCAGAAGAGCAAGAGGGGAGGCATCAATGTATCCGTGTATTTGTCGACGAGATCTTCATGGTTGAGACGGGCGACGTGCTCCACTTACATGCGACGACTGCAAACAGCTTGGGACAAACTTCGTTTAACCGTCAGTTAGCTATCAAAAATAACGCCTTCGACATTGCTTATCTTTAAATCTGAAACATCGGCGCGACCATTCAAAGACCATGCCCACTTTGCACCATGCCCTGCTGAGTTTCCACAAGCGTTGGCAAAGCCGTGCCGTGCGCGATGCTGTCATTGCGCTTGTTGCGATATTTGCAGTGTTGGTGGCGGCGGAGAAGTTTCAGCTTTTTGGCCAAGCCTCCGCATTCGCACAGTACTATGCCGCTTATGACGTCGACGATCTTGCGATTGTTTCGATGATGCTCGGAATGGCCGTGATGATTTATGGCTATCGACGCATTCAGGATCTCAAGCACGACATCGCGCGCAGACGAGCGGCGGAACAAGACGTTGCCGAACAGGCGACCAGGCTTGCAACCGCGCTCAGCAACATGTCGCAAGGTCTGATCATGTTCGATCAGACCGCACGGATCGTATTTCTCAACGGCCAATATCTCAAAATGTATGGGCTGTCCGCCGACGTCGTGAAACCCGGCCTCTCTTTCCAGCAACTCATTCAGCATCGCATCGATTCCGGCCTGCTGGAACGTAACGCGGATCAATACCAGTCCGAGGTCCTGCGCAAACTCGCCAAGGGTCACACCATCAATCGCATCATCGAGACGACCGACGGTCGGCAGATATCGGTGACCAATCGCCCCATGAAGGATGGCGGCTGGGTGACGACGCACGAAGACGTCACCAAGAAGAGATTGGCTGAAGCGCGGATCGCGCACATGGCGCATCACGACGAGTTGACCGGACTTCCGAACCGATCCGCTTTCAATAAGCGCATCGCGGTCGCGCTTGAACACGCGGCATCAACGGCGGAGAACTTCGCCGTGTTGTGCTTTGACCTCGATCGATTCAAAGAGGTCAACGATCTGTTCGGGCATACCGTCGGAGACGGATTGCTGCGCGAAGTCACGCGTCGGCTCCAGACGGCCTGCGACGGCGCATTTCTGGCGCGGCTCGGTGGCGATGAATTCGTTGTGATCTCGACGGGAGGTCCGCAGCCGGCCACGGCGAAGTCGATCGCCAGCCGGCTGATCGCGTCGCTGGAGCACGACATCGTCGTAGAGGAACACTTGCTGCGTGCCGGTCTGACGATCGGGGTGGCGGTCTATCCGAACGACGGACAGGACGCGGCGGCACTGTTCGCCAATGCCGATGCCGCGCTCTATCGCGCAAAACGCGAAGCACGCGGTTCCGTTCGGCTGTTCGATCCTTCGATGGGCGAGCGCCTGCAGGAAAAGCGGGCACTTCAGCACGACCTGCAATCGGCGGTCGCGCGCCATGAGATCTCGCTCCATTATCAGCCGCAGGCCCTGATCGGCGGCGAGATCATCGGGTTCGAGGCGCTCGCGCGCTGGCATCATCCGACCCGCGGTCTGGTACCGCCGAACAGCTTTATTGCGCTGGCCGAGGAGAGCGGCCTGATCAGCTCGCTCGGCGAATCGATCCTGCGCGAAGGATGCCGAGAGGCCGCGTCCTGGCCACGTCCGTTGCAGATTGCCATCAATCTGTCGCCGATCCAGTTCAGGCAAGGCGATCTGGCAACGCTGGTGCATTCGGTGCTGCTGGAAACCGGGCTGGCGCCGCATCGCCTCGAGCTCGAAATCACCGAAGGGGTGCTGATCAACGATCCATCGAGGACCGTGGCGGTCCTGCGGCGCCTGAAGGCGCTCGGCGTCCGCATTGCGATGGACGATTTCGGAACGGGGTATTCGTCGCTGTCCTATTTGCAATCGTTTCCGTTCGACAAGATCAAGATCGACCAGACCTTCATCAAGAACGTGACCAGAAATCCGCAATCGGCTGCGATCGTCGGCGCCGTGCTCGCCCTTGGTCATGGCCTTGATCTGCCGGTCATTGCCGAGGGTGTCGAAACCAGCGACCAGCTTGCGTTCCTGAGCAAGGCAGCCTGCGATCAAGTTCAGGGATATCTGATCGGTCGTCCAAAGCCGATCGACGGCTATGCCGAGATTCTGGGACGAACGCCACAGCCGATCGCAAGACTAGCGGCAAGCAGTTGAACCAGCCAACCGATCGATCAGGCTTCCCCGCGGGGAAGACCAAACGCGTTTTTGACAGGAGCCAGAATGAAGACCGAGGTAACTCGCAGAGCCGGGTGGAGCGCAAGATTGTGGGCGGTTGCAGCAATGTCAGCCGCGACTCTCGCGATTGCCCCGGCATGCGCGCAGACGGCTGCACAGTCCTGGCCCTCCAAGCCGATCCGGATCATTTCGCCGATCGGCGCCGGAAGCGCCGCCGATATTCTCGCCCGGCTGTTTTCCGAACAACTCTCGGCACAGATCGGACAGCCGGTGGTGGTGGAAAACAGACCCGGCGCCGGCGGAACGCTTGGCGTTAACGCGGTCGCCAAGTCAGAGCCGGATGGCTACAGCGTTCTCATTCATTCCAATGGCTACACGATCGCTCCCGCGGTCTATCCCAACCTGCCGTATGATCCGGTCAAGGATCTGATCCCGGTCACCACGCTGGGCTATATCCCCAATGTCCTGGTGGTGGCGCCCTCGAAGAATATTCGAACACTGCAGGATCTGGTCGCCGCGGCCCGCGCAAAGCCTGACTCGATGAACTATGCCTCCGGCGGCGTCGGAACACCGACCCATCTCGCTGCCGAACGGCTTCGGATCGGCGCGGCGTTCCAGGCCCAGCACGTTCCCTTCAAAGGCCAGCCGGAGGCCATGACCGAAGTCATGACCGGCAGAGTCGATTTCTATTTCTGTCCGGTGTTTCCCGCCCTGCCGCTGATTCAAGAAGGCAAACTCATTCCATTGGCGGTCAGCGGCGCAAAACGGGTGTCGAGCCTGCCGCACGTGCCGACCACGCAGGAAGCCGGCTTTGCCAACTCCGACTACAGCTTCTGGATCGGAATGTTCGTTCCCGCCCATACGCCTCCCGACATCGTCAAGAAACTGCACGATGAAACCGTGAAGGCGATGCAGACGCCGGCACTGCAGGAGAAATTGGCCAAGCTTTCGGTGGTGCCGATGACCATGACGTCGGAGCAATTCAGCGCCTATGTCAAAGAGCAGATCACATCCGATGCGATACTGGCCAAGGCGGCTGGAATTGCCGCGCAATGACCCTGCACGGCTGCGTACGGCAGCTCATGGGTTGAACAAGGTTTAGGACCACAACGCCCGCGAGAAACCTTGGGCTGGGAGAACGTATTCCAAATTCTCGAACGTGTATCCAATGCGCGTGCTCCTATGGGCGACGAAGCCGATGTCAAATTTCCTCATGACACACGCGGCGCCCTCGCCATCATCAGAAAAATCGGCCTTCGCACGACAATGACTGTGCGGCCACCCTTTGCAAGCTCGTTGTCAACGAGCACCGCGACGGTCTCCGGCATTGATCGCGATCAATGCCTTTCTGCAGAACATCTGTAGTTTCAGTCGTGTTTTCACCGGAGGCCCACGGGGGTGGTGCTCGGGTGGAAACGGGAGCCCCGACGCTGTTTTCAGCCTCCGGGGCTCTTCTTTTCGAACAGGAAGCAGCCGAGTCACTAGCCAACAGGCAGCTGCCCATGGCTCCGCCGGGCCGATCAACGTCAACAAGACCGCCTGATCTGAAACCGACGGGCCCAAACGAACAAAGCCGCCTCACGGCAACAATTGATCAAGACAAGAATGGCGATGAAACCCTCAGGAAATCCTCTTTTAGATTCAGGGCATCATTTTGCAAACGGGCACTTTTTCTTAACGTTTGGAAGCGACACTTTACATCACCCCCGCATCGTCAATGACGGATAGGTGACAAGTGAGTATTTCTAGCGTTACGAGCGCGGCGGCTGCGACGCCAACTTTGCTGTCGTCGGGCTCTTCCTCAGCTGGCCGTCCGTCCGATGGCGACACAGCAGCTCAGGAGGCAGCCGAGTCATTGTCGACCAAGACAGCAGAAGCGCAAAACGGTGGCTATGCTCCCGGCTCGGTCGGGCTGGTCAACAAGACCGCCTAATCTGAAAACAACCAATCCAAATGGACGAGGCCGCCTCACGTCGCGGCCTCGAGTTCTAGTATTGGCGTGTGCCGCCCGACCTGCACTGCCACCCACGCCATGGAAGAGTGGGCAGAACTTGATCGATATCACTATCATCCCGGCTTTTTCGCATAGATTTTGCACCACCCCTGCGGCGAGATCTCGCCGGCGACGGTCTTGCACGCATTCGGCGCTTGGAACCAGTTGCAATTATCACATTGCTGCGCTCCCTTTGGAGTCTCCTGGTACCCGACCGCTGTTTGGGCGACCTTGGCCTGAGCATTCGCTGCGGTCGCCGTCACCACCGCTACTGCGCTCGCGCCGACGAACAACCCGGATGCCGCCAGCATCGAACGCCGGGAAAGTGATTCCGAACAGATGTCAATTTTCTTCATGGCGAGACTCCTCTTCGCTTCACAGCAAGCATTTTGAATTGTCTAGCGTGAGGCTGCCGATGGTGCATTGCCATAAGTCAAATCGCGAGTTTTGCCTGCACAAGCGCCAACCATTATTTCGGTGGACTGTTCAGCGCGTCAATTTCGAAATCGCGCATGATCGTGCGCCGCTTCTATCATTGGTGAGCAGCTCGCAGCTTATTCGATAAAGCTAAGATAGGACGCCAGCGCCTCAATTTGATTGGGGGACAATTTGCTGGCAACGCTGGCCATGGGAGGCTTGGCATGAAACCCCTCGCCCCACTGCTCTAAGCGCCGTTGCAGATAGGTGAACGCGAGCCCTCCCAAACGGGGGATTTCACCAACGCCCTCGGCGTTCGGCCCATGACACACCACGCAAGCTGCAATATTGGCGTCGGGCATCCCAACTTGATAGATCGTTCTGCCTAAGGCTGCGAATTCTTTATTTCCGTCATTGGCTGCTCTTGGCGCCAACGTCGAAAAATACGTCGCCAAATTGCGCACGGTCTGCGGACTGAGATTCTCTCCGACACTCCACATATATTGTCGCGAATAGGGATTGTCTCGCGTGTGATGACCGAAGTCTCTGAGCTGATTCTCGATGTACGGACGCCTTTGTCCGGCTAATCGCGGCGCCGGCGTGAGGCCTTGAGCAGATGTTCCATGGCACCAGGTACAATTCCGAACGGGAGGGCTCTCGGCGTAACCTGCCCCAAAGGAAATGGCAGAGAGCGCCATCGCCAGAACCGCAACTTTTGACCTGATGGGTTTCATGAGCCGTTTCCAACGTACCGACTTACTTAAGAGAACTGACGTAGGCCGCGACCGCTTCGATTTGTGACTTTGTCAGGCTGTGAGCCACCGGTTGCATGATGATTGATGTGTCCGGCCTTGCCGGATTCTGGCCGCGCTCTTTGCTCCAGTTGGTCAATTCCTTGATAATGTACGTATTAAGTTGTCCGGCTAAGCGCGGAAATTCCGCGCGCCCAGTTGCATCCGGCCCGTGACACGCGGCGCATGCTGCAACGTTAGCGTCCGGAATCCCGTCTTCAAAAATCCTTTGTCCGGCGGCCACAAGATTTCTTGGCGCGCCCCCGATTGGCTTGGGATCGAAATCCCTAAACCTAGTGGCAAGCGCTGTTATCATCGCCGGACTGAGAGCGTGCGCGACGTTAAACATGATATTATTGGTCCGCCGGTGCTCAACAAAAGCCTGCAGCTGGTTTGTCAAATATTCTGTTTGCTGTCCCGCGAGACGCGGTATCGGATAAAACCCGCGATAACCTTGCCCTGACGGCCCGTGACAATCCTGGCAATAGCTTATTTTGGCCTCGAACTCGTGCCGCAAGACAGTAGCTGTGTCGCTGCCTTCCGCGCGGACTGCCGCCGAAAAACCAACGGTGAGGATTGCCAATTGAAATGCCAACAGCGAACTGACTGTCGCTGCCGTACGGCGTCCAAGTCCTCCGTTTGCCGGGATTTGCGACTTGTCGAGCGTCATGTTCCTGGCCCAAAAATGAGTGTTACTCCAGATAACTGAGATAGGCCGCGACGGCTTTGATCTGCGGCTCGGTGAGACCGTGCGCAATCGGTTCCATGATAGCTGAGGTATCCGGCTTTGCCGGGTTTTGACCCCGCTCATGGCTCCAGTTTGTCAACTTGCTGAAGACGTAGTCGTGGAGCTGGCCTGCCAAACGAGGGAACGGTCCGTTGCCCTTGGCATCGGGGCCGTGACAGGAAGCGCATGAGGGAAGATTGGATTCGGGAATTCCTGCTTCAAAGATTTTCTTGCCGCTGGCGACGAGTTCCTTGGGTGCCCCGCCGACGGGTTTGGGATCGAGATGATTAAAATTCGTGGCAAGCGCCGTCAGCATTGCCGGACTGAGAACATGAGACACATTGTACATGATATTGCTCGTTCGCCCGCGATCGACGAAGGCCTTTAATTGGTTCTTCAAGTATTCAGTTTGCTGTCCGGCCAGGCGCGGTATCGGATTGTATCCGCGGAATCCTTGTCCCGAAAAACCGTGGCAGGTTTCGCAATAGGCGATCTTGCCCTCAAGTTCGTGCTTGGAAACCGTGTCGTCGCCGCGACCGGCCGAGGTGAAAGCAATTGTGAGGATTGCGGCTGGCAACGCCAACTGATAGATCGCGATCTGCACAAGCCTTCGCGCACGTCCTACGTTCAGCAACATGTCCAGTGCGCGCCGAGGACTTAGAGCCATCGCTACCTCACCACTTCAAAGTGCTCCGAAGAGCCTCCAACAATTCGATCTGCTTGCATCGTTCGTTGCTGCGGCACAGTTGTGGCATTCGGTTCGAGCCCGTTAGAACGCGACCCAGACGTAAGCTTGCAGCGAATTGTTGTCGCGCGCGTTGGTGCCTAAGCCGTCGTAGTTGATGCTCGCGCCGTTGACCTTGTCATAGGCCGTATACAAAAGACCGAGCCGCGCGTTGAAATACGGCCATATCGGCGACCTGCTCATTCCGAATGGAATGTAGGCGATTTCGGCAACCCATCCGCTTGTGTTGGGGTTGTTGTTGACGCTGACGGCGTTGTAGAGGCCCATGTCCGAGCTACCCCACGCATTAAAGTAGCCACCGGTGAAAATGACCCTGCTGTCTTCGCCGTAGGCGAGCGATGCGTTCGCCTTGAAACTGTTCAGGGTGTCGGTCGGATTGCTCGACACACCTCCGGCGAACGACGAGTTCAGGAGTTGGTTCTCGTGAATATACGTTGCTCGTACGGTGACCTTGTATTTGTCACCCATGTACTGGTACTGCGCGTCGAAACCGAGGTCTGTAAACCGGTCGGTGAGGCCCGGGGCGCCTTGCGGCGCCGTTACCCCGGCTAAAACCTGAAATGGGTTGGCGAAGAGGTCCGGCGACAGGCCTTGCGGATTGACGTCCGTTTGCATCCCAAAGGCGCCGAATTCGACCCAATGATCGCCCCAATGCGGTTCGACGGCGGCACGGAAATAGGGCGCCAGCCGATCGACCGTGCCCGGTTGACCGGTCGGGTCTATCCCCAGCGCCTTGTCGAGCACGCTCGGGTTGACGCCCTTATAGCCGCCGGCCTCGAGGTAGAGCGTATCGTTGATAAAAGTATAGGCACTGGCGCCGATCACCCGCTGGGCAAAGGTTCCTTCGATCAGCGTTGTTGCCGCGCCGGGATAGGTCGCTATGGCCGGCGCGAAGGGAAACGACCACGCGGGCACGGTGTTCCAGACGTCCTGGACGGTCGGGTTGTTGTTGGCGGTAATGCCATAGATGAAATCCACGCTGCCCAGCGTTGCGGTGCTGGCGTAGCGCAGATCCGTGTTATCCCAGGAAAAATTATGGAGGCCGCCGCCGGAGTTGTACGTCGCCTGTTGAAAAACGCCGATATTGTCGATGAGCGTACCGGTCGTCGGCGCGATCGAGCCGCCGTAAAACTCGCTGAATGTCGCTTGCTGTTGGATGTTGGGACTCTGGCTGTCTTGGCGGGTTGCACCCACCACCGCCATGAAAGAAACGCCCGGCACGAAGCCGTCGCTGCCGAAGACTTTTTGATAGGCCTCGGACGTGCGCCCACCCCCCGCAGTGAATCCGCCAAGCTTGAAACGCCGACCGAACGGTGTCAGCTGCGGGAAATCGGTGTGGCAAGCGCCGCAAGGTTGACCAGTCTGGCGTGCGAAGGCTGGAATAGCTTGCGCGGGACGAGGCACCGAAACAATAGTGGCAATCGCCGCGACGGCAAAGACAATCACCCCCGTTAGCAGGCGTGATGTCGCTCTCGCTTGCAGACGACGCAGAGCCACCCGGTATTTCATGAATACCCCGCGCTGGGCCCAACCTAGAATTTGGCGCAGCCATTCCCAAACCAGCTTCGGGGGATTTCACAACCCATAGTGTCAAAGGCATTGACCGAAGTCAATTTGACTTTTTGATTTTGCACTGAAGCCTCAGTCTCGTGCGGAAAAATCGGGTTGAAGGCTAACGGTGACGCGCGCCGCTGAGAGCTCTTTCTTGCAGACGCAAAGCGGTTCGCATGTGTTCGACACGAAGGCCACTGAGCCGATGCGCAAGCCTGGGGGTACGCGCGGCCAGAGGGATTGCAGGAGGATGGTGACGAATTGAAACACATTGCCGATTTGATCAGTGTCAAGGTCTTTGTGATGACAGTGACTAGCCTTGTCGTTTCAAC
>Ga0265340_10001074_pt1 | contig 15558 bp, 16 predicted proteins | sample 4CB225metaG_FD_202082 | JGI IMG/M metagenome (GOLD analysis project Ga0265340, IMG submission 202082) | Rhizosphere microbial communities from Carex aquatilis grown in University of Washington, Seatle, WA, United States - 4-CB2-25 metaG | ecosystem: Host-associated > Plants > Roots >...
TGAGGCGGTGGCGGGGTCAGGCACGCAAATCATTGCGCCGCAGGAGGTCTACGACGAAATCCCGGCGAAATTGCGCGCGCAAACCACGGTCATGGCGAATGGCGATAAGGCTATGGTCAACGGCATCCCGGAGGAAGCCGAGCCGATGTACAACACGACGCCGGAGCGGGCAAAATTCCATTCCAAGGGCAAAGGCAACGGTTACATCCTCACCTTCGGCGGCACGCGCGTGTACATCGCGGGCGACACCGAAGAGGCGCCGGAGCTGGCGCATCTGCCGCAAATCGACGTCGCATTCCTGCCGATGAATCTGCCCTACACGGAAACTGTGGAAGCCGCGGCGCAGTGGGTGAGGGACTTGCGGCCCAAGGTCGTCTATCCCTACCACTTCCGCAACGCCGACAAGACGATGAGCGATCTCGACGCCTTCAAGAAGGATGTCGGCGGGGTGAGCGACGTGAGAGTCCTGGACTGGTATTGAGTGCGTGTCGGACAAGAAGGTGCAGGATATCTGAATGGATTTACCTCCCCCCACGAGGGGGAGGTGATTTAGTTCATCAACCGCTTCACGTCTTCCGCCAGCCCTGCCGAGTCGTCGGTGGAGAGCGTCACCAGCCGCGCGCGGCCGGTCGGGTCGAAGAAGAACACCGCGCTCGAATGCATCACGGTATAAGTCGGTTGCGTCTGGACGCTATAGGCGATGCGATAACGCCGCGCCAGCTCGGCCAGCGCATTGTCGGTGCCGCGCAGGCCGTCGATCTGAGGCGCGAAGGCTACGACGTATTTCTTCATCACCGGCGGCGTGTCGCGGTTGGGATCGACGGTGACGAACAGCACGCGCACCTTGCCCGCGTCCGCGCCGAGCTTTTGCAGCATGTCGGCCAAATTGGCCAGCGTCGTCGGGCAGATGTCGGGACAATGGGTGTAGCCGAAATAGAGAATGACCACGCGCCCGCGATAGTCCGCCGCGCTGACCGGCTTACCGTCGTTGGCGCGCGTCATGGCGAATTCGAGCCGGGGCATGGCGCCGGTGATATCGGTCGCGTGCCACGGCCGCTCAGGCCCGCATCCGGCGAGAGTGACGAGCAGCGCGGCAACGACGGCAAACTTGTTCATGCGGCCGACAATAGCATGGCGCGGGCGGCGCAAATCGGCAAAATGGCGCAATGACTCTGGCACAGGCAAGAAGAGCGCCCGGCTGGCTCGCCTATGGCGCGCTGCTGGCGACGGGCGGCGTGCTCTATCTGCTCTGCCGATGGTTCCCCGCCGACATGCCATTCTGGATGCCGTGGGAATTCTCCTGGCCCGTCTATCTCGCGACGGCGCTGGCGCTCGCCTGGTTTTTCCACGGGCTGTCGCGTTTGCCGCCGTCCGAGCGCCCGGCGATGTGGCGCAATGCGGCGTTCGTCATCGGCATATTGGCCGATTACGCCGTGCTGCAAACCCATGTCGATTACCTCGCACAGCATATGTTCTTCATGCATCGCTGGTCGCAGTTCATCCTGCATCACGCCGCACCGTTCCTGATCGCGCTCGGCGCCTCGGGGCCAGTGCTCTGGGCCGGGATGCCGGATTTCCTCAAACCGCTCCTGCGCCTGCACGCGGTGACCGCGACGATGGACTATCTGCAGAACAAGTATGTGGCGCCCGTGATGTTCGTCGCCATGCTGTATTTCTGGCTGCTGCCCGATTTTCACACCCGCACCATGCTCGACCGCAACCTGTATGACCTGATGAATTGGTCGATGGCGATCAACGGCATCATGTTCTGGAGCCTGATCGTCGATCCGCGCCCCCATCCGCCGGCGCGGCTGTCGATGCTTTGGCGCGCGCTTGCCATCATCGCCATCGAGATTCCGCAGATGGTGCTGGGCGCGATCCTGTCGCTGTCGTCGACCGATTATTATCCCGTTTACAACATCTGCGGCCGCGTCTTCGACATGACCGCGCTGAACGACCAGCATTACGGCGGGCTGATCATCTGGCTGCCCGGCACGCTGACCAGCTTTGCCGCGATGATCGCGCTGCTCGTTGTGCTCAGGATCAACGACGAGAAGGCGGAGAAAGCGCGGCTTGCAGCGTGAGCGGCCCGTCCTATCTTATTTTGCTTAGCGCCCAGGCCGTCAGTATGTCTGCATAATCCGCCACATGCTTGGGCCAGCCGCCGGTTTTCGCAGGCAGCTCGAAAGTATGATCCGCGTCGGGAAATGTCTTCAACGTGACGTCATCATTGCCGCCCGCGTGCAACGCCGCGATGATCGTGCGGCTGCTGCGATCGGGCGGCACGCGCTCGTCCTTTTCGCCGAACAACAAAAGCACGGGCGCCTTGACCTGGCGCCAATACACCGCCGGATCGTAACCGGCGATGAGCCGTGAGAAGGACCAATAGGAACTCTCCGGCGGCGGCGGATCGAAATACCACGGCCGGCCTTTGAACTCGGCGACCGACCGGTTGAGTTCGTCGCGCGGCTTGCCGCGAAAGGCGACATCGACGATGGCATGCACAAAGGATTTCGCCTCGGCGGCTTCGCTTTGTGGAAGTGCATTCACGCCGATGGAATTGCCGACGCTGTATTCCTCCATTTCGGCTGGGTCGATGCCGCCGGACGCCGAGCCGATCACGAAAGCCAGATGTCCGGCGCGCAAGGCGGCCAAAGGCGCCAGAGTTCCGCCTTGGCTGTGACCGTAGATGCCGATTTTCGCGCCGTCGATCTCCGAGCGATCGCGCAGAAAACGAACAGCGGCGGCCGCGTCCCCGGCCAGTTCGTCGAAGCCGGAAGTGTGCCAATCGCCCGTCGATTGACCGACGCCGCGCTTGTCGTAGATCAGTGCCGCGAATCCGGCTTTCGCGAACCGCTCGGCAAGATAGCGGTTGGCCCAACGTCCTTCCGGCCCGGAACCCTGAAGGAAGACGATGGCAGGGTGCGGCCCCGCGCCTGCGGGCAGCAGCAAACTTCCGGCGAGCGCGACACTGCCGTCGGCGAACGTCACCTCGCTCGAAGAAATGGCGCTGGGCATGGCGCGCTCGCGCACCATGCGGAACGATCCCTTTGTGGCGCCTTCTGCAAGGCTGCCCTCGATCACTCCGCCGTTCAGCGTTCCGTCGAAAATGGTGGTGGTGGAATCGCCGGCAAGGACGAAATGGACGAGCGGCAGGGTGGCGCTCACCTCGCGAAACGGAATGGCGGCGACTTGAAGTGCGTCGGAGTCGAAATGGCCAGTCAAGCCTTGCGGTGAGCTTTCAAACGTCACCGTCACAGGCAGTGCATCGCCGTTTTTTGTCCAGGTGCCGGTCCAGCCGCCGACGATCCCCGCCGAATCCGCCGCCTGATCGCCGCCGCGCGCCTGACCGAAGGCGCCATACGCCGCAAGCCCCGCCAATAGGACGACCGCCGCTCCCCAGAGCCGCGTCCTCATTGTTGCGCAACCTCCGCGTAGCTCACATGGCAGGAGCCGCCGTTCTTTTGGAAATAGCGCTGATGGTAATCTTCGGCCGGCCAAAACGGCACGGCGTCCTCGATGGTGGTGACGATAGGGCTTTTGTAGCGGCCGGCGGCGGCGGCCTTGCGTTCCTCGGCGACGCGTTTCTGCTCCGGCGAGTGGGCGAAGATCACGGAACGGTACTGCGTGCCGACATCGGGGCCCTGGCGGTTCAGCTGCGTCGGATTGTGCATTTTGAAGAATAGGTCGACCAGCGTGGCGTAGGAGACCTTTGCGGGATCGAACGTCACTTCCACCACTTCGGCGTGTCCCGTCTTGTCGGTGCAGACCTGCTTGTAGGTTGGGTTGTCCACGTGTCCTCCGGCATAGCCGGAGACGGCCTCGCTCACACCGGGCACCTGACGGAAGAAGTCCTCGACGCCCCAGAAACACCCTGCACCGAATGTGGCCTTTTGCATGGTTATCCTCCGTTACTTCGCCCCAACCGTACCACAGTTTTTGACCCTGCTTTCCGGGCGCAATAGGTTGCGCAAACCAACTTCGATTCCAACCCCAACGGACGAATTCACGGTCATGGACGTTATCAGAGAGACCCATTTCTCGGACCTTGGCGAGCGCCGCCAGGGCAAGGTGCGCGACATCTATTTCCAGCCCGACAAGCTCATTCTGGTCGCCACCGACCGCCATTCCTCGTTCGACCGCATCCTCGCGCACATCCCGCACAAGGGCGCGGTGCTCAATCTTTCGAGCGCGTTCTGGTTTCAGCAAACCGCCGACATCGTGCCCAACCATGTGCTCGATGTGCCGGACCCGAACGTGACCGTCGCCAAGCGGCTGAAGCCGCTGGCGGTGGAAGCGGTGGTGCGCGGTTATCTGACGGGCACGACGTCTACCTCGATCTGGACGCGTTATCAGGCCGGCGAGAGGAACTTCGGCGGGCTGGTTCTGCCCGGCGGTCTCGACAAGAACACCAAGCTGCCCCATCCCATTTTCGACCCGACGACCAAGGAAGACACCCACGACCGGTCGCTCACGCTGACGCAGCTTGTGGACGAGGGATTCATCGAAGCGCCGCTGCTGGAGCGGCTGAAGGAGACCGCGCTCGCCCTGTTCGCGCGCGGGCAACAGGTCTCGGCCAAGCACGGCCTGTTGCTGGTCGATACCAAGTACGAGTTCGGCGTGGACGAGAAAGGAACGCTGACGCTGATCGATGAAATCCACACGCCGGATTCCTCGCGTTATTGGAAACTCGACTCCTATGCGGCGCGGCTCGCGAAGGGAGAGGAGCCGGAATATTTCGACAAGGAGTTCCTCCGTATCTGGTTCCGCGACCATTGCGATCCGTATAACGACAAGGTCCTGCCCGAAGCCCCGCCGGACATGGTGGCCGAACTCACCCGCCGCTATATCGAGATTTACCAGCAGCTGACCGGGCAGAAATTCGCCGTCGACCCGTCGCTGCCGCCGCTGGAGCGGATCGGCCGGAATCTGGCGAAATACCGCATCCGCTGAAGCGCCTGCGCGCTTTTTTCCGGCCGGATTGGCAGCGGCGCCCTATATAGTCGGGTTTCGAGGCGGCAGGCGTCTGCGCCGTCGCCGGGAGGACTCATGAAAATCGTCATTATCGGCGCCGGCGTGGCCGGCCTCGGCATCGGATGGAAGCTGGCCAAGGCCGGGGCCAACGTCACGATCCTAGAACGCGCCCAAGCCGGCCTTGGTGCGACGACGGCCTCGGGCGGCATGATCGCGGCGGCGGCCGAGATGGGCCATGGCGATACGCCCGAAGCGGCTTTTGCCAAGCGCGCCAACGAACTATGGCCCGGCTTTGTCGCCGAGCTTGAAGCGCAATCGGGCGTTTCCGTCGATTACCGCAGGAACGGCTCGCTGTTGGTCGCGCTCAAGGGCGAGGAGCGCGGGCATTCCCATGGCGGCGAGCGTCCCACCGCGTCGGGCGGGGCGCCCAATCCGCACGCCCAGGGCGCCGACATCTCGATGTTGACAGCCGAACAGGCGCGCGAAATGGAGCCGTTACTGTCCGAAGAGATCGTGGGCGCGCTGCTGGCGCCGCACGAGGCGCAGATAGACACCCACGCCCTGGTGCGGGCGCTGGCGGCGGCTTTCGCGAAAGCGGGCGGAAGGCTCTCCACCAACGAGGCTGCGGTACGCGTCGAGATCGAAGGCGGCCGCGCCGTCGGCGTGCGCACGCCGTTCAAGCTCTATCATGCCGACGCCGTCGTGCTCGCGGCGGGCGCCTGGACCTCGCGGATCGAGGGGCTGCCGCCCGAAGCGATACCGCCGGTGATCCCGATCAAGGGCGAGATCGTCGTATTGGCGCCGCCCTCGGAGGCCGCCTTGCCCAAGCATGTCGTCTGGGGCAACGAGATTTACGTCGTGCCCCGCACGGGCAAGCTCCTGGTAGGCGCCACGGTCGAGCGCGCCGGTTTCGACACTTCCAAATCGCCGGATGCTTACCGCTGGCTTCTGCGCCAATCGACGGGCTTGATGCCGGCCTTGGAAGGCTGGGAAGTGGCCGAGCATTGGGTTGGACTCCGACCCGCCACGCCCGACGGGTTGCCGGTCCTCGGTCAAACCGTTGTCGAGGGGCTTTACGCGGCGAGCGGCCAATATCGCAACGGCATCCTGTTTGCGCCCGCGCTTGCCGAGCTGGTGTCCCGCCTCATTCTGGAGCGGGTGGTGGACGTGGCTGCCTTCGATCCGAGGCGGTTCGACGGAACGACACCGCAGGCGGCCGGTTCCGTGATAGAAAGCGCGCATAGGGCACCCGGGAGGGGCGCCGGATCTTAGGAATGGCTTACTGGTTCTTAGCCGCGGGAATTCTATTGCTGATCGGCGGCAGCGAGGCCGTATCGCGCGGCGGCGTCGGCTTGGCCCGAGTGTTCGGCTTATCGCCGGTCCTGATCGGCATCATCGTCATCGCAGGCGCTGCCTCGGCGCCTGAATTGTGCGTGGCGCTCAGCGCGGCGACCGCGGGCGCGCCGGACATCGCTCTCGGCGATATCATCGGTGGTAACATCCTCATGCTTTTGCTCGCGCTCGGACTGGGCGCGCTGATCCGTCCTTTGGCGTCGCCGCCGAAAGTCGTGTTGCGCGACGGCGGAGCGATGCTGCTAGCTTCCCTGATGGTCGCCTTCTTCGCCTTGGGCGGAGTGATTTCCCGGCGCGACGGCGTGGTCCTGTTTCTTGGCTTCGTGGCCTACACGGCGGTGACGTTTCTCACCGATGAGCGGCGGTCCGTCGACCATTCGATCACGCTGTCGCGGGCGCTGGCACGCTCAAAGCACGAGCCGCCGCCGGTGGCCGGCGCCGTGTTCCTCCTGCTCCTCGGCACGATCTGTCTGGTGTCGGGCGCGCTGTTCACGGTCGATGGCAGCGTGGCGCTGGCGCGCGCGCTGCACCTGAACCAGGCATTTGTCGCACTGAGCCTCGTCGCGTTTGGTACATCGCTGCCGAAACTGAGCGCTACCCTGGCGGCGGCGGCGCTGGGGCGTACCGAGGTCGCGGTCGGCCAATTGCTCGGCGCCAGCGTCTTCAATTTGTTGGGCGCGCTGGGGATCGCCGCCATCGTCGCCCCGCTCAAGGTTTCGCCACTGCTGGCTTCGGCCGACATCTATGTGATGGCGGGAGCGAGCGTGCTGTTGCTGCCGATTCTGGCGATGCGTTGGACGCTGTCGCGGCCGCGAGGCATTTTGCTTGCCTCGTGCTATGTCTGCTATCTTGTGTTTCTGGTCTGGCGCCAGGGATTGTTGGCGCCGGCGCTGCTGGGAATCGGATAGGCTGCCCCGATGGAATTTGAACTCGACTCGCATCTTGCCTCCGCTGCGTCCTTCGTCGCGGATTGGCCCTTGTCGCGCGTCCTTCTGATGAACGATGCGCGCTTTCCGTGGCTGCTGCTGGTGCCGCGCGTGCCCGGCGCCAACGAGATCTTCGACCTGAGCGATGAAGACCGCCTGACGCTCACGAAGGAATATTGCCGCGCCGGGGAGCGGCTGAAAGCCCTGACCAAGGCCGAAAAGATCAATATCTGCGCGATCGGCAATATGGTGCCGCAGCTCCACGTTCACGTCATCGCGCGCAAACAGGGCGATCCCCTCTGGCCCTCGCCGGTGTGGAGCCGCGGCTACGCGGTGCCCTACCAACCCGCCGAATTGGACATTTTTTTACGCCGCCTCGTTAACGGTCTTTAACCATATTGCCGTTAGTCTGCCCGCCGTCACGTCGGGAGAACCCGGACATGTCGGCAGAAGCCATCAATCCCGCCTCCGATAAGGCCACCGTCGTGGCCGCGCTTCAGCGCGCCAGCGCGGTAACCGGCTCGGATTTCCGTTATCTTTTGAGCACCGCGATGCGCGAGTCGAGCTTGCAGCCGCAAGCCAAATCGCCCAACTCGTCGGCTACCGGTCTGTTCCAGTTCGTCGCCCAGACCTGGCTCGGCGCGGTCAAGGAATTCGGCACAAAATTCGGGCTGGGCTCCTATGCCGCCGCGATCAACAAGGGCGACGACGGGCGTTATCACGTTCAAGATGCCGCCGACCGCAAGGCCGTGCTGGCGTTGCGCGACGACCCGCAACTCTCCGCGCTGATGGCCGGCGAACTAGCCCAGCAGTCCAAAGCCGAGATGCAGAGCGCATTGGGGCGCGAGGTCTGCGGCGGCGAGTTGTACGCGGCGCACTTCCTGGGACCGGACGGCGCTTGCCGCCTGATCCGGATGTGCGGCTCAACTCCAGAGGCGGAAGCGGCGAACGAATTTCCGCAGGCCGCTAGCGCCAACAAGAACGTCTTCTATCGCCCCGACGGCAGCGCCAAATCCGTGCGCGAAGTCTATGACTGGGCACTGAGGCAGCCTGCCGTCCATCTGCCGCGCATGCCGGTTGCGACGGCGGTGGCGACGAACCAGTTCAACCCCGGCACGGACTATTCCGGTCTGCTCGCCTCGCTGTGGACGCAAAGCAGCAGGCAATTCCTCCCAGGCCAACAGGCGAGCTTCGCGCTGACGCCGGACCTGTTGGACATCCTGGCCTCGGTCTCGCCGGTTGCGAAGGACGGCAGCGGCTCGTAAGGCTTCCCCGTAAAGGGGACTTCATTGCGCACAGCTTTCGTTGCCATCTGGGCGGTGATCCTGTCCGTCGCCTTCATGCAGACGGCGCACGGGTTGCAGACCGATCTCATCGGCGTGCGCGCCGGGCTGGAGAGATTTCCCGACTGGACCATCGGCCTGCTGATGGCGGGTTATTACGCCGGCTATTCCTCCGCGCCGTTCGCCGGGCACTTCGTGATCGGCCGTTTCGGCCATGTGCGCACGGTGATGGCCTGCGTTTTCGTGGCGGGCGCGGTCATCATCGCCCACGCCCTTGTGGTGACGCCGCTGGCCTGGGCGGCATTGCGTTTCGTCTCGGGCTTCGTGCTGGCGCTCTGCTATGTCGCCTTCGAAAGCTGGATCAATGCGCGTGTCGGCAATGCATTGAGGGGACGGGTCTTCAGCACCTACATCATGACCCAGATGACGACGATGACGCTGGCGCAGTATCTGCTGAGCCTGGGCAATCCGAGAACCATCGGACCGTTCGTCTTTTCCGCTGCCCTGTTCGCGCTGGCCGCCGTGCCGGTGTTCGCCGGACGCCGCGGCGCGCCCGCCGCCGCGCCCCCGGTGCCGGTGAACGTGCTGAGGCTGCTGCGCAGCTCGCCCTTGGGAGTGCTGGCGACGGCGCTCGCCGGGACCTCGTGGGCGATTATCGGCACGATGGGGCCGGTCTATGCGCAACGCATCGGCTTCGATCTGAGCGGCATCGCGCTATGGATGGGATTGGCGATGGCGGCGGGCACCCTCTCGCAGTTTCCGTTCGGCTGGCTTTCCGACGTCTTCGGACGGCGCAAGGTGATCGGCACAATGTTCGTTCTGGGATTGGCGGCGTCGCTTGGAGGTCTGTGGGCGGCGGGTACCAGCGCAAGCCTCGCCGTCGCGGCGCTTGCCGGCTTCGCGATTTTTCCGATCTATACGGTGTCGGCCGCGCATGTGAACGACGCCATTACCGAAGATGCGCGCGTCGCCGCGGCGGCAGGGTTGGTGCTGTTCTACGGCCTCGGTTCGATCCTGGGTGCGCTCGCCTGCGGCTCGGCGATGAGTGCGCTGGGACCGCAGGGCTTCTACGCCGTACTCGCCGTGACGATGGCGCTGGGGGCGGCGCTGGCAGTGCGCTTTCGCTAGCCGTTCTTTGTTCAGCCTTTGTGCGAAGCGCGCGCTAGGGCCTTAACGACGTTGGCTTCCAGCTCCTCGACCAACGTCAAGGCGGTGATATCCGAGATGTCCTTGATTTTATCGCGATGGATGACGCGGATCGCATCGACATGGGCTTCAACCAGCGTCAGCGGGATCTTTTCGGGCTCACCCAGCTGGTCGATCAGCTTGCAGAGCGAGGAGGCGACGCGCGCGATGAGGGGATATTCGAAGGTCGTCGCCTGACCCTTGATGTCGTGGCTAGCGCGGAACAGTTCGTCGGCGGTCGCCGCGTTGCTACTGGCGACAAAAGCGGTGTTGGCCGCTTCGAGACGGGCGATGTCCTTGACGATCCAGTCGGAGAATTCGACCTTAAGGGTCTCCATGGCCTTCTCGGCGCGCGTGATCGCCGCCATGTCGATGCCCACGAAGGAGCCGCCGACCTTCGCCTTCAGCATGTTGGGCGGCATGAAGATCTCGCTTTGCTGTCTTTTTGACATGGCGTTCTCGTGCGTCCCTTTAGTTGGCCTTGGCGAGCGGCGCTTCGTCCAGCGCCGTTGAGTCGGATGCGTTGCGGCGTTCCGGCCCGCGATACTCGTCGCCTCCACGGCGGCGCCGGCACGGCCCGAAGTAATTCTCAGTGCGGACGAATGAGCGGGGGTGTTCGATCACGGCGACCAGCCTGGTGAAGACTGCCTTCACTGAGACCGGCTTGGCGAGGAATTCGTTGACCCCGGCATCGCGCGCTTGGCGCACGTGATCGATATGGGTGTGGCCGGTCAGCATGACGATCGGCAGCAGCGGGTTGGGCGAGTTGGGCGAGGTGCGCACCATGCGGGCGAAATCGAGGCCGGTCATCCCTTCCATCTGCCAGTCGAGCAGAACGACGTCGGGATTGACTTCGCGCAGGATGGACCAGGCTTGTTCACCGGTCGCGGCCTCGTAAATTTGGCTCGTGCCGAACGCCTGCAATATCGTGACGACCAGCTTGCGCATGTGCTGGTTGTCGTCGACCACGAGTATCTTCAGTCTGTCGAAGCGATAACCGCTCATAGCCCGCCCGTGCGCGACCGATGCCAGAACGGCACCCGCGAAAGGGCAGGTTACTTAACGCCGCTTAACGCAGCGTGAAGTTGCAAACCTTAATCGGAAAATTGCTCGGTAAGGATTCTTTCATCGAGGTTGTGGCCGCGATCGAACAGCATGACCATCGCGATGCTCCGATCCTGCGCCACCTCGACCGAGAGTACGTCCCGGACTTCGAGCGCGTCGGCCACCGCGCTGACTGGGCGTTTTTCGGCCTCCAGCACTTCGAAACGCACCCGCGCGCGATGCGGCAACAGCGCCCCACGCCAGCGCCGCGGCCTGAACGCGCTGATCGGAGTGAGCGCCAAGAGGTCGGAATCGATCGGCAGGATGGGCCCGTGCGCCGAGAAATTATAGGCGGTGCTGCCGGCGGGCGTCGCCACCAGAACACCGTCGCAGATCAGCTCGGACATGCGCACCTTGCCGTCGACCAGGATGCGCAGCTTGCCCGCCTGACGGGTCTGGCGCAGCAGAGAGACCTCGTTGAAGGCCAGCGCCTCGAGGGACTTGTCGGCGGTGGCAGCGCGCATCCGCAAGGGATGGACCGTCGCCTGTTCGGCCTTGGCCAGACGCTCGACCAGGTCCGCTTCGTTGTATTCGTTCATCAGGAAGCCAACGGCGCCGAAATTCATTCCGTAAATCGGCTTTCCGCGTTCGAGGAATGTGTGCAGCGTCTGCAGCATGAATCCGTCGCCGCCGAGCGCCACGATGACGTCCGCCGCATCGGGGCCCGCATCCCTGTATTGCTGGCGTAAATTGGCGAGCGCGGCTTGTCCTTCCGGCACCGGCGTCGCGACGAAGTGCAGTTTTGGCGCCAAGCTCAACCTCCGGTCATCGACATGGCGCGCGCCACGGCGGGGGCGGCATGGCGGCGGTCGATCATGAAATCGTGGCCTTTCGGCTTACGCGCGATGGCGTCGTCGATCGCTTCGTCCAGCATCTCGTCGTCGGCAGAGGCGCGCAAGGGGCCGCGCAAATCCGCCGCATCCGCCCGCCCCAGGCACATGAACAAAGTCCCGGTGCAGGTCAAGCGGAGCCGGTTGCAGTTTTCGCAGAAATTGTGGGTCAGGGGCGTGATGAAGCCGAGCCGGCCGCCGGTTTGGGCCACGCCGACATAGCGCGCCGGCCCGCCTGTGCGGTGGTCGGTCTCGACGAACGTGAATTGCTCAGCCAAAGCCGCGCGCACGATCGACAAGGGCAGATATTGCTCGACGCGGTCGGCACCGCTGTCGCCCATCGGCATGGTCTCGATCAGTGTGAGGTCCATCTCTCGCCCGTGGGCCCAAACCATCAGCTCGGCCAATTCGTCTTCGTTGACGCCCTTGAGCGCGACCGTGTTGATCTTGACCTTGAGGCCGGCCTCCAGCGCCGCATCGATCCCCGCCAGCACTTTCGACAAATCGCCCCAGCGGGTGATGGCGCGGAATTTCTCGGGGTCGAGCGTATCGAGCGAGACGTTGATGCGCTTGATGCCGGCCGCCGCCAGTAGTTTGGCGAAACGCACAAGCTGGCTGCCATTGGTGGAGAGCGTCAGCTCCTTCAGCCCGCCGCCGCCGAGCCAGCCGCCCAGCCTCTCGATTAGGCCGATCGCGCCGCGCCGGACCAAGGGCTCGCCGCCGGTGATGCGGATGCGCTCGACGCCCTTGCGCATGAAGGCGGCACAGACCCGCTCGATCTCCTCAAGCGTCAGAATCTCCGCCTTGGGGAGAAACTCCGGCTGTTCCGCCATGCAGTAAACGCAGCGAAAATCGCAGCGGTCCGTCAGCGAGACGCGCAAATAGGTGATGGAGCGGCCGAACGGGTCGATCATGGCGCAAGCCTAGCAGGGGCCGCCGCCGCGACGAATAGCCAAAAAGCCTTCTAATGTTTGTGGAGTTCGGCCAGCGCGGCGGGCTTGCTGAAGATATTGAACACCGCCTCGACTTCGCCCATGTCGCGTACCGACAGGACCGGGCGCATCTTGCGCGCCTGGCGGGAGAGGTTGAACACGGTGGCGAAGACGCAGCGATCGATGCCCACGGCGCGGCAGCACAGCGCCACCGCCTTGGGGCCGTTCTCGTAAAAAGTCGTGCGCAACTCCTCGAGCGGCATTTCGAGCAGGTGCGCGAACGCCAGGTCGAACAGGTCAATCTGGCCCTGGTGCAGCACCCTGAGCAGGAATCCGGCCTTAAGCTGCCCGGCATTGGCCAGCTTATCGACGAGTTTCTGCGCCCCTTCCGCCGGCGGGGTCTTTGCCGTCGCCGGTTCGTTTTTGATGATCGTCTGGGCATGGGCGAAAGCGGCGTCGAGCTTGGCGGGCTCGACCGAATAATTCTTCGCGATGTAGACCTTGAGCGCGTCGGACACCCAGTCGCACATCTTCGTGGCAAGTGCGGGCGGCAGATCCTTGCGCTGGACCAGCGGCTCTTGCAGGCTCGATACCTGCCGCGATTTTTCAATCAATGTCACATAGGCCGTCGTCGAGATTTTGGCGGTCGCATTGTGGACGAGGGCGACCAGCACGCTCTCCGCTTCGCATTTCGCCAGCGCCTCGGTCACCGGCTCGCCGATGTTCTCGCGCGCGGCGACTGCTTCCTGGTGGCCGACGTCGCATTCGAGGACCATCCGCAGCACATCTTCGTCGGTCAAAAGCGGGCTGCGCAGGATGATCGGCCGCGCGACCTCGATGCGATCGTCGGCCAGGAGCAGGATCAGATCATGCGGCGCCGTGGTGTCTTCGGCCAGCCGTTCCGCGAGCGCGATGCGGATGGCCATCTCGACGTCGTTGGTGAGCCGGCGCAGGATTTCGCGCACAAGGCCGCATTCGCGGTCGCTCAAATGCGCGCCTTGGACGCGATAAAGCGAAGTCACCGCCAGGAAGATTTCCTCGCGCGTCGTGTCCTGTGGGTTGGCGGCAAGCTGGGCAAGCCGGCCCATATCGCTCATGTCACGCGCAGTCAGTCCCACTGTACGCCCCTAGTTGCGGTGCGGTATTGCCCGCCCGCCGTGAGGAGAAGAAGTAGCAAATTGGCGTTAACAGCGTGTTAATCTAGTTCCTATGGTAAAAAAGAATCTACCAACATGACCTTGGAAGCGCCCTTTCTGCTCGCCATCGATCAGGGCACCACCTCGACCAGGGCGATCCTGTTCGACGCCTCGGCCAAGCCGCTGGCATCGCATTCCATCGAGTTGCGCCAGTTCTATCCCGCGAACGGCTGGGTCGAGCACGACCCGGAGGAGATCTGGCAGTCCGTCCTTGCCTGCTGCAGCGTCGTCCTGCGCGGCATCTCCCCCCAGGACGTTGCGGGCATCGGTATCGCCAACCAGCGCGAAACGACCATCCTTTGGGAGCGCGACACCGGGCGCGCCCTCCATCCGGCCATCGTCTGGCAGGACCGGCGCACCGCCGAGCGCTGCCATACGTTGAGGTCCATGGGGCTCGAAGGCAAGGTGACGGACAAGACCGGCTTGCTGATTGATCCCTATTTCTCCGCCACCAAGGCCGAATGGATGCTCGTCCATGTGGCGGGCGCCGCCGAGCGCGCCCAAAAGGGCGAACTCGCGATCGGCACGGTCGATTCCTGGCTGATCCACAAGCTAACCGGCGGCGCGCTTCATGCCACCGACGCGACCAATGCGTCGCGCACCATGCTGCTCGATCTGAAAACGCTCGAGTGGGACAAAGACCTGCTGGCGCTGTTCGACATAGCGCCCTCGCTGCTGCCGGAGGTGCGCAACAGCGCGGGCGACTTCGGCGAGACGGCGGCGGAGCTTTTCGGCGCACCAATCCGCATTCTCGGTGTCGCGGGCGACCAGCAGGCCGCTGCCATCGGCCAGGCCTGTTTTTCGCCGGGTGATGTCAAGGCGACTTACGGCACGGGCTGCTTCGTGCTGGCCAACACCGGCGCCACGGTGCCGGTTTCGCAGAACCGTCTCTTGGCGACTGCGGCTTGGCGCCTCGCTGGAAAGGCGAGCTATGCGCTGGAAGGCAGCGTCTTCGTCGCCGGCGCGGTGGTGCAGTGGCTGCGCGATGCGCTGGGCGTCATCGGCGGCGCTGCGGACGTGCAGGCGCTGGTGCGCTCGGCCAAGCAGGCGGACGGGCTTTATTTCGTGCCCGCTTTCACCGGGCTCGGTGCGCCGTACTGGGATCCCGACGCGCGCGGCGCGATCCTCGGGATGACGCGCGACAGCGGAGCGGCCGAGATCGCGCGCGCCGGCCTCGACGCGGTCTGTTACCAGACGCGCGATCTTCTGGAAGCCATGGCGCGGGACATGCACGCGGCCGGTCTTGGCGCGCCGTCGTCGCTGAAGGTCGACGGCGGAATGGTGCAAAACGATTGGTTCTGCCAGCGCCTCGCCGATCTCACCGGCTTGCCGGTCGCCCGTCCGCAGATTGTGGAGACCACCGCGCTCGGCGCGGCCTATCTTGCGGGCCTCGCGGCGGGCCTGTTCCACGACACCGACGAGATCGCCGCGCGCTGGTCGCTCGATCGCCGCTTCGAGCCTTCCCTTGCGGAATCCTCGCGCGATGCGTTGTACGAGGGCTGGAACCGGGCGGTCGCGCGCGTGCGCACGGTTTGACGCGGCCGAATGCGCGGCTAACATCAACGGGCCTGCGGCATCGCCGCACGAACCGCACGCAAATAACGTCCATTTCTTCGGCTGTCGCCGAGCGAAGGATTTCGGATGGACAAGTCCGCCAGATCGTCCCTCGAAGAGCGGCCGGCGCGCCGCAAGCCGGAGAGCCTTGCCAAGATCAAGCGGGCCGCGCGCAAGCTGTTCGCCGAGCGCGGCTATCACGCGACCCGCCCTCAGGACAT
>Ga0265340_10001076_pt1 | contig 15551 bp, 13 predicted proteins | sample 4CB225metaG_FD_202082 | JGI IMG/M metagenome (GOLD analysis project Ga0265340, IMG submission 202082) | Rhizosphere microbial communities from Carex aquatilis grown in University of Washington, Seatle, WA, United States - 4-CB2-25 metaG | ecosystem: Host-associated > Plants > Roots >...
CGCCGCGACGGCACCTGCCGCCGCGGCCATCCTGATCGGCATGACGCTGGTCTTCCATCAGGAGGATGGATGAAGGGGCATAGGAATTCGCAGCTAAGAAGACTGGCGCTCGGCTTTTCGGCGCTGGTTCCGCTGTGCGTGGCGCCGCCGGCAACCGGTGCCGCCCCCCCGGTCAAGCCCGGCGGCGACGCACTGCTTCAGGCGGACGAACTCGTCTACGACACGGACAAGTCGATTGTCTCGGCACGCGGTCATGTCGAGATCGATTATGGCGCCCGCATTCTTCTGGCGGATGCCGTGTCCTACAACCAGAAGACGGATCTGGTGACCGCCGACGGCCATGTCAGCCTGCTCGACGAAAAAGGCGACGTCGCTTTCGCCACGCATGTCGTGCTGACCGACCGCATGCGAAATGGGGCGTTGCAAGGCTTCGGCGCGTTGCTCGGCAAGAACGGCCGGCTGGTGGCGGCAAATGCGCGTCGCACGCAAGATCGCTTCACTGAAGCGACCCATGTTGCCTACACACCCTGCAAAATCTGCGATAAGCCCGGCCAGCGAACGCCGGTATGGCAGATCAAGGCTTTTCGCATCGTGCACGATGAGGAGAAGCACAAGCTCACCTTCAAGGACGCGACGTTGTCGTTCTTCGGCATCCCGTTCTTCTACACGCCATATCTCACCGAACCCGATCCCACGGTGCGTTATGCCTCGGGCCTGTTGACGCCCGACATCGGTTCGTCAAGCTCGATCGGCTATTTCTTGCGCCTGCCGTTCTATCTTTCGATGTCGCAGACGGAGGACGCCACGATCGAGCCGCTGATCACGACAAATGGCGGCGCTATCCTGTTGGGTGAATACCGTCATCGGCTGGCGGATGGCGGAATGTGGATGCAAGGCAGTTTTGGCGAAAATCCCAACGGCGGGGTGGGCGGGACCAAGGCGCAGATCTATGGGCACCTTTTTGGCGAAGGACGATTCACGATTTCGCCCCGTTGGCAATGGGGCTTCGATACGCAGGTTACCTCGAACGACACCTACCTCAAACGCTACAACATTTGGCAATACGACCGGTTGATCAACGATCTGTTCGTGGTGGCGGAAAACGGCCGCAGCCGCTTCGCCGTCACCGGTTACGCGTTCCAAGGCCTGCGTGCCACCGACAACAACAGAACATTCCCTATCGCGTTGCCGCTCGTCGAGTACACATACATTCCCCTACACAAGTGGGCGGGTGGACAATTTCGCGTCGACGTGAACAGCGTGGCCTTGTCGCGCGACATCGGCACCAACGATCAGCGCTTGTCGGCCGAGGCACGTTGGCGTCTTCCCGTCGTGGCGAGCGACGGCGAATTGTGGACGCTGCAATTCGATGCGCGCGGCGACCTCTATCATACCGACACGCCGGCTCCTCTGCCTTCGGACAGCCATTTCATCGGCCGCGGGCTTCCTTATGTGGCGCTCGACTGGCGCTGGCCGTTTATCGCGACTGGGAAAGGCGCCCGGTCGTTCGTCGTCGAACCCATCGCCCAGGTCGTCGCGGCGCCCTATGCCGGCAGCCAGGCGAATATTCCCAACGAGGACAGCCTCAACCTGGAAATCGACGAGAACAACATCTTCAGCTTCGACCAGGTTCCCGGCTACGACCTCGTGGAGAGCGGGCCGCGGGCCAATTTCGGCGTCCGCGCCGAGGCGCGTTTTGCTTCGGGCTATGTCGAGGCGCTGCTCGGTCAGACCTTCCGCTTGAAAAACGACCCAATCTTCACCGCGGGAACCGGCCTGACCGGGACCGCCTCCGACATCGTCGGTCGGTTCAGCATTAAGTTCTCTCCATATTTCGACTTGACGCACCGCATTGACATCGACGAACAGACCGGAACCGTACGGCGAAATGAAGTTTACCTTACCGGGAATTATGGTCGCTCCAGCACCCAGATCAGCTATATAGAGCTGGCGCCGACGCTGGGTCTCGCGGCCCGCGAAGAAGTCAACGCGCAGATGGATGTGAACTTCTACGAGAATTGGCAGGCTTTCGCGGCCATACGCCGCGACATGATCGCCAATCAGACGGTCGATAACGAATTTGGTATCGGTTACGAGGACGAATGCCTGGGGATATCCGTCGCCTATCGCCGCAAATACATCAGCGACCGCGACCTGCCACCCTCGACTTCGATCATCCTGCGGCTCAACTTGAAGACCACGGATGCAACCATCCAGCCGTTCAGTCTCTTTCCGCAGGACGTATTCTCGTATACCCATCCTTGAACCAATGCGGGAATTGCTTATTCTGCACCGCCGGTTAGGGGTGGGCCATCGCGGCGGGATTTGGTGATTAGGATTTTGCCTGGATGAAACTGCCTGTGACTCGTTCGGCATTCGCGGCCGTGCTGACCGCCTTGGTATTGGGCATTAGCGTGCCCGTTGCCGCGACCTATGCGTTGGCCGATGAGCCGCGGGCCCCAGGCGCCGCACTGACGTCCTCGGCCCCGCCGGTGTCGTCGCGGCCCGGCACGGCACAAGCTAGCGCGGTCGCTCCTGCGCCGACGACGTCGGCCGTCGACGACGCGCCGCGTTACCAGAATAGTATTGTCGCCATCGTCAACGACGAGCCGGTCTCTTCCTACGAACTTCACCAACGCATGGCGTTGTTGACGAGCACGTCGAACATCCCGAATACGCCGGAAATGATGAAGAAAATTCGCGATCAGGTTCTCGAAGAACTCGAATCCGAAAAACTGCGAAACCAGGAAGCACGTCGCAACGACATTACGGTGTCGTCGGTCGAAGTCGACAAACGAGTCCAGGGCATTCTGACGGAAAACAACATGACCGTGGACCAGCTCAAAGGCGTGCTGGCGCATGGTGGCGTCACGATGGCGACGTTGCGCGCGCAGATCGCCGCCCAGTTGCTCTGGCAGAAGGCCGTGCAGCAGCAATATTCCGGACGCGTCAACATTTCGCCGGAAGCTGTCGACGCAGAGTTGGCACGTATTACCGAGGGGGCAAACAAGCCGCATTACCTCGTCTCGGAAATCTTCCTGGCCGTCGATAACCCGGATCAAGACGAAAAAGTGCTGAAGAACGCCCAGAATCTGGTGACCCAGATTCAGTCCGGGGCTGCTTTTGTCGCTATCGCGCGGCAATTCAGCCAAAGCCCGTCGGCCGCTGAAGGCGGCGATATGGGTCTGGTCTACGATGGGCAGCTCGCGCCCGAACTCAACGCGGCGCTGGCAACGATGAAAACGGGTGAGATGTCGCCTCCGGTCCGTTCTACCGGCGGCTATTACATTCTCGTTCTGCGCCAACGGTTGGAACCGGCTGGCACGGTGATCGAAAGAAGCGACCCGTCGAAAACGCCTCTGCCCGCTTCGTTGCCGCTGGCGCGCATTCTGCTGCCGCTCGGACCGAACCCGAACAAGGCGCTCACAGAGAATGTAATGAAAGTCGCCGAAGCGATCCGCTCGCATATCAGCAGCTGTCAAATGCTGCCGAAGCTCGCGCAAGAGGTTAAAGGTTCCATCTATATGGACCTCGGCAATGCGAAGCTGAGCGATCTCAGTCAACAAATCCGCGACGTGTTGTCCAAGACCGAGTCCGGCGGAGCGGCGCCGCCGTTCCAATCGGCGGCGGGCATCGAATTGTTCGTGCGCTGCGACAAGGTCGTCGTGAAGAAGCTGCCCTTCGTGTTGCCCACGCGCGAGCAGGTTGAGCAACAGCTATTTGAAGAGCAGATCAGCGCGCTTGCCCGCCGCTACGACCGGGACCTGAAGCGCAATGCCGACATCGAAGTCCGCTGACGCTCCGCACGACGCTCCCATACTCGTCACCATGGGCGAACCCGCCGGCATAGGGCCGGAAGTGGCGGTCGCCGCGTTTCGCGCGCTCGGTGGACGCATTGGCGGGAGACCTCTGCGGCTTGTCGGCGATGCCGGTGTGTTTCGGAGCTGTGGCGATATTCCGGCTGCAGCGATCGTGGCCACCGAGGCAAAGGCGGTGCGCGCCCCAAGCCGTCCGGATGCCGGCAATGCGGCAGCCACGGCGGAAGCGATTTCGCTGGCTGTGGAAATGGCGATGAGGGGCGGTGCGGGTGCGGTGGTCACCGCACCGATCAACAAGGCCGTGCTGATGCAGGCCGGTTTCGCCTTTCCCGGGCACACGGATTTTCTTGCGCATCTGACGGGCGCGCCGCGCGCCGTGATGATGCTGGCGAGCGACGAACTGCGCGTAATTCCTCTCACCGTCCATATCCCGTTAGCCGCGGTCCCGGGCGCGATCGACGAGCGCTCGATCTTCGAAACCGCCGAGATTGTGTTGGCGGCGCTGCAACGCGATTTCGCCGTCGAGAATCCGCGACTGGCGGTCGCCGGCTTGAACCCTCACGCCGGCGAAGAGGGCGCGTTAGGCCGCGAGGAGAACGAGATCATCGCGCCCGCAATTGCGGCACTCAGGCGGCGCGGCCACGCAGTATTGGGTCCGCTTCCGTCCGACACGATGTTCCATGCCGAGGCTCGGGCGCGCTACGACGCGGCGCTGTGCATGTATCACGATCAGGCGCTGATCCCGATCAAGACGCTATCTTTCTGGCAGGGCGTAAACGTGACATTGGGGCTACCGATCGTGCGCACCTCGCCCGATCACGGCACGGCGTTCGACATCGCCGGAAAGGACCTTTCGGATCCGCGCAGCATGATCGCCGCCATCGAAATGGCGGCAAAGATCGCCGATGCCAGAGCCCAATGATCTTCCGCCGCTGCGTGCGGTCATCGCCGTGCACGGGCTTTCGGCGAAGAAATCGCTGGGGCAGAATTTTCTTCTCGATCTCAATCTGACGCGCCGCATCGCGCGTGCGGCCGGCGCGCAGGGCGCCGTGGTCTATGAAGTCGGTCCCGGACCGGGCGGATTGACCCGCGCCCTGTTGGCCGAAGGCGCCGCGCGCGTCATTGCGGTGGAGCGCGACGAGCGCTGTCTGGCGGCTCTGGCCGAGATCGCAGAGGTCTATCCCGGGCGGCTGGAAATCGTTGCCGCGGATGCCCTCAAGATCGACGAGACAACACTCTTGCGCGAACACGGCGTCGTGGGGCCGGTTCGCATCGCCGCCAACCTTCCCTACAACATCGGCACCGCGCTGCTTGTGAAGTGGCTGACCGCCGACGCCTGGCCGCCCTTCTGGCAAAGCCTGACGCTGATGTTCCAGCGCGAAGTGGCCGAGCGCATCGTCGCCGCTCCGGGCACCTCGGCCTATGGCCGGCTGTCCGTCCTGGCGCAATGGCGGAGCGAGGCGAAAATTCTTTTCGACGTATCGCGCAGCGCCTTCGTACCGCCGCCAAACGTAACCTCCTCCATCGTCCGCTTGGAACCGCTTTCCGAGCCGGTGGCGCCGGCGAACCTCGCCGATCTCGAAGCCGTGACAGCGGTGTCTTTCGGCCACCGGCGCAAGATGCTGCGTCAGAGCTTGAAGGATTTGACGCAAGATTCGGAGGGGATGATCCGCGAAGCCGGCCTCCAACCGACCGAGAGACCGGAACGGCTTTCCGTAGAGGAATTCGCGCGGCTGGCGCGGGCTTGGGAGCGACGACGCGTTGAAAGCGCAATGCTGCACATGCGAGAGTGAGGCCTCGCTAGAAGGAAGTCGTGCATGTTGAGCCAGGCAATCGTCGCATTCGGATCGCCGCTGCAGGAAATTGAAACGCCGACGCCTTCGCCGCAGGGCAGCAAGGTTCTCATCAAAGTCGCGCATTGCGGCGTCTGTCATAGCGATGTTCACATTCACGACGGATTTTTCGATCTCGGTGCCGGCGACAAGCTGGCCTTGGGCGCGCTGACGCTTCCCCACACCTTGGGCCACGAGATCGAAGGCGAAGTCGTCGCGCTGGGCCCCGATGCACATGGCGTGAGCATCGGCGACCGGCGCGCAGTCTATCCCTGGATCGGTTGCGGTTCCTGTCCCGCCTGCAAACGCGGTCAGGAAAATCTCTGCGGCAAGCCTCGTCAGCTCGGCTGTTCGCCGGGCGCCGCAGGCGGCTATGCCAGCCATGTGATGGTGCCGCATCCGAAATATCTGCTCGATTACGGCGCGACGTCGCCCGCGCTTGCTGCAACCTATATGTGCTCCGGACTCACCGCCTATTCGGCAATGCGCAAAATCGGCGAGCTTGCCGCGGGCGAAGACGTCGTCGTGCTTGGCTGCGGCGGCGTCGGCATGATGGGAGTCGAGTTCGCCAAAGTCTTGTTCGGCAGGGGGCCGATCGCCGCGGACATCGACGACGGCCGCCTCGAAGCGGCGAAGCATGCCGGTGCGGCGGCGACTGTCAACACCCGCGCACCGAACGCCGCCAAGCAGCTCGTCGCCGACACCAAAGGCGGAGCCACAGCGGTCGTCGATTTCGTCGGCTCGGAGGAAAGCTTCAAATTCGCCACCGCGGCCGTGCGCAAAGGCGGGAAGATCATCCTCGTAGGCCTGTTCGGCGGAGCGATGAGCATGCCGCTGCCCATGTTCCCGCTGCGCGCCTTGACCATTTCGGGTTCGTATGTCGGTACGCTCGCCGAGACCGAAGAGATGATGGCGCTGGTGCGCGCCGGAAAGATCGGTGCGATTCCGGTGACAACCCGCCCCTTAAGACTGGCCTCGCGCGCCTTGGACGATTTGCGCCAAGGCAACGTCACCGGGCGCGTGGTGCTGAAACCCTAATCGCCCTTCATCAGGGTTTCGATGAAATCGGGAATGCCCGGTTGGCGCGCGCGTTTGAGGCGTTCGGCGCGCAGAATCGTCTCGACCTGGACTTGTGCGTAATTGAGGTCTTCATTGACGACGACGTAATCGTATTCCGCCCAGTGGCTGAGTTCGTCGTTGGCTTTGGCCATGCGGCGCGCAACCACGTCCGACGAATCCTGCGCACGGGCGCGCAATCTCCGCTCCAGTTCCTCGCGCGACGGCGGCAGCACGAAGATCGTCACGACGTCTTCGCGCACCTGTTGGCGAAGTTGCTGCGTTCCCTGCCAGTCGATATCGAACAGCACGTCATGCCCTGCCGCGAGCGCGTCCATCACCGGCTGTTTGGGCGTCCCGTACTGGTGTCCGAAAACCAGAGCATGTTCGAGGAATTCGCCCGCTTTAGCCATCTCTTGGAACTTTTCGTGACTGACGAAGAAATAATCGCGTCCTTCCGTCTCGCCGGGACGAATGGGGCGCGTCGTGGCGGAGATGCTCATCGTGACGTTGCCGTCGTTCACCAACAACCGCCGCGACAGCGTCGTCTTGCCCGCCCCCGACGGCGACGACAACACGAGCATCAGACCGCGACGGTGGATGTTCACGCTCATTCGACGTTTTGCGCCTGCTCGCGGAATTGATCGATCACGGCTTTCAGGTCGAGCCCGACGCGCGTCAGCTCGACGTCGGAAGACTTCGAGCACATCGTGTTGGCTTCGCGGTTGAACTCCTGCGACAGAAAATCGAGTTTGCGGCCGACGGCTTCGCCGCTCGCAAGCAGTTTCCTGGCCTCGCCGACATGTGCCGCCAGGCGGTCGAGCTCCTCGCGAATATCGGCGCGCACCGCAAGCAGCGCGATTTCCTGGGCCAGCCGCTCCGGCGACACTATTCCCGGCCCTGCGAGGTCTTTGATCTGCTGTTCGAGCTTGGCGCGCAGAGCCGCCGGTTGGGCGGCAGCGAGAACGCCGGCCGCCGCAGTCAGACGCGCAATTTCGGCGATCTGACCCTCCAGAATGACGGTCAGTTTCGCACCCTCGTTGGCTCTTGCCTTCGCCAGAGCGCTGAAAGCCGCGGCCAAACTCTCGAGAATCGCGGCGTCTCGGCTGCCGCGCTCGCGGTCGTCGAGCGCCAACGCGTCGTCCAGAATGATGATGCCCTTGAGCGCCAGCAGGCCGTCAACGCTGGCGGGCCTGAGCCCCGTCTCGTTGGCGACTTCCTTGGCGATCTTCACGGCAGACGCCAGCGCCGCCGCGTCGATGCGCAGCCCGCGCACGTCCGTTCCCGTTTCATAGGTCAATGACGCCTGGATATTGCCGCGTTTGAACCGGTCGGCGGCCAGCACCCGAGCCGCCGCTTCGACGCCGTCGAAGCCCTGCGGCAGGCGCAGGCGCAGATCGAGCCCGCGGCCGTTGACGCTCTTGGCCTCCCAGCGCCAATGCGCGCCTTCGCGGCTGCCTTGGGCTTCGGCAAAGCCGGTCATGCTGACAATGGCCATAGCGCGACTCCGAAAGGGTAGCCTATTTACCGCTCCGGGCCCCGGCCTGTCATCTCTGGGGTCGCGTCTAATGCGCCGGGGGCTTGGGCGCGTTGAGCTGCTTTTCGATCACCCGCCATTTTGCGACGTTCTTGGCCTGCTCGGCGACGTTCGCCGAGAAGACATGCCCGCCCGTGCCGTTGGCGACGAAAAAGATGTCCTTGGTGTCGGCCGGGTGGAGAACGGCCGCGATCGAATCCTTGCCGGGATTGCAGATCGGCTCGCTGGGAAGCCCGACGATGGCGTAAGTGTTATAGGGCGTCGCCCGGTTGATCTCGCTTTGGAGGATGCGGCGGCCGAGCGGATAGCCTTTGGTGATCCCGTAAATGATCGTCGGGTCGGACTGCAGCTTCATTCCCAGGCGAAGCCGGTTCGCGAACACCGAGGCGATGTGCGGGCGCTCGGCAGGAACGGCCGTTTCCTTTTCGACGATCGACGCCAGGATCACGGCCTCGTGTTTGCTCTTGATCGGCAGATTTGGCGCGCGCTCGGCCCATAGCTCGTCCACAAGCGTTTCCTGAGCCTTTGCCATTTTTTCGATGATCTCGGCGCGCGTGGCGCCGCGCGTGAACAAATAGGTCTCGGGCAACAAGCTGCCTTCGGCGGGCAGCGGACCGGGATCGCCCGTCAGCACCTTGTCGGCCTGCACCAGATCGTAGGCCATCTGGCTGGTCAGGCCTTCGGCCACGGTCAACTTGTGTTCGATGGATTTGCCTTCCATCAGGATGTTCATGATGTCGAACATGCTGGCGTGGCTGGGTATCGCGTATTCGCCTGCCTTGAGTTCCGCCGTTTCGCCGTGCAGACGCACGCCGACCTGGAACAAGAAGGGCTTGTAAACGACTTGCGCGTCGGCGAGGGCTCCTGCGATGCCGCGCAAACCCAGGCCGCTCTTGATGAGGACCACCGTTTCCGTGCCGTGCGGCGCGGCCGGTCCGGGGGCGGAGAAGCCTGCAAACGTCCATTCAACGATGCCCGCCGTCAGGACGACGAGCGCAACCACTAACGCTATGAGCTTTTTCATGGGGTCCACCGTTGCGCTTATTGCGCGGACGCGAAGATAAGGCAGGCGTTGGTGCCGCCGAAGCCGAAGGAATTCGACATCGTCACATGTACGTCTCGTTTGCGGGCGGTGTGAGGCACCAGATCGATCTGGGTTTCAACCGAGGGATTGTCGAGATTGATGGTCGGCGGAACGATGCCGTCGCGCATGGCAAGGATGCAGAAGATCGCTTCCACCGCCCCCGCCGCTCCCAGCAAGTGGCCGATGGAGGATTTGGTCGACGACATCGAGACCTTGGCGGCGGCGTTGCCCAGCAAACGCTCCACGGCGCCGAGCTCGATGCCGTCGGCCATTGTGGAGGTGCCGTGCGCGTTCACATAATCGATATCCGAGACCGAGAATTCCGCGCGCTTGAGCGCCATCTTCATGGCGCGAAATCCGCCGTCGCCGTCTTCCGCGGGCGCGGTGATGTGGTAGGCATCGCCCGACAGACCATAGCCGCGCACTTCGGCATAGATCTTCGCGCCGCGCGCCTTGGCATGCTCGTATTCCTCGAGCACGACGATGCCCGCCCCCTCGCCCATCACGAAGCCGTCGCGGTCCTTGTCGTAAGGGCGCGAGGCCTTTTCGGGCGTATCGTTGAACGCCGTCGACAGGGCGCGGCAGGCATTGAAGCCGGCGATGCCGATCGGGCAAATCGCCGATTCCGCCCCGCCCGCCAGCATGACGTCCGCGTCGTCGAACTGGATGATCCGCGCCGCGTCGCCGATGGCGTGCGCGCCGGTGGCGCAGGCCGTCACCACGGAATGGTTCGGGCCCTTGTAGCCGAAGCGGATCGAGGCATAGCCGGATACCAGATTGATCAACCGCCCCGGAATGAAGAACGGCGAGATCTTACGCGGTCCCTTTTCGTGCAGCACGATCGCGCCTTCGGCAATGCCGGTGAGGCCGCCGATCCCCGATCCGATCATGATGCCGGTACGGCAGCGTTCTTCTTCGGTTTTCGGCTCCCAGCCGGAATCGGTCACCGCCTGCTGCGCCGCCGCCAGGCCGAAGACGATGAAATCGTCGACCCGACGCTGTTCCTTGGCGTCGACCCATTGGTCGGCGTTGAAGGTCTCGCCCGACCCGTCTCCGCGCACGACATTGCAGGCGATCTTGGTCGACAGATCGGTCGTCGGAAATTTTGTGATCGCGCGCGCGCCGGATTTGCCGGCGAGCAGCCGCGTCCACGATTCTTCGACGCCACAAGCCAACGGCGTGACAAGTCCCAACCCCGTTACAACGACTCTACGCATCGTGGACGGGATCCTAGACGCGCTCAGGCGTTCGCTTTGTCGATGTACTTGACGGCGTCGCCGACCGTGACGATGGACTCGGCCGAGTCATCGGGGATCTCGATGCCGAATTCCTCTTCAAACGCCATCACCAGCTCGACCGTATCCAAGCTGTCGGCGCCGAGGTCTTCTATGAACGACGCTGTGTCGGTGACCTTGTCTGCATCGACGTTGAGATGCTCGACGACGATCTTCTTCACGCGTTCGGCAGTATCGCTCATGGGTGTTTACGCCTCTCCTTGCTTTTGACCGCGCCGCCTGTGTTGGCTTTGGCCCGCGGCATGGGCCCTCACTGGTTGAATGATTAGTGGGGGTTGGCGGTTTCGTAACATAAACCATTCCGTCCCGCCACAACAGCGTAAGCGATTGAGTTAATTAAGAAATCATCGCCATCCCGCCGTTTGCATGCAGGCTTTGACCGGTGACATAGCCCGCTTCGTTGCTCGCGAGATAGACCACGGCCGCGGCGATGTCGTCCGGCGAGCCGAACCGGCCGGCCGGAATCCGCCCCAGCAGGGCCTTTTTCTGGTCTTCGGTCAGCGCGTCCGTCATCGGCGTCACCACGAAGCCGGGCGCCACGCAATTGACCGTGATGTTGCGGCTGGCGACCTCGGCCGCGAGCGATTTCGTCATGCCGACGAGACCGGCTTTCGCCGCCGCATAATTTGCCTGACCGGGATTGCCCGTCGCGCCCACAACCGAGGTGATCGAGATAATGCGTCCCCAGCGCTTCTTCATCATGCCGCGCAGCACCGCGCGCGACAGCCGGAAAGCCGCCGTGAGGTTCACTGCGATCACCTGATCCCATTCCTCGTTGCTCATGCGCATGGAGAGATTGTCGCGTGTGATACCCGCGTTGTTGACCAGGATGTCTATCGGTCCGGCGGCCGCTTCCGCCGTCTTTGGCAATGCTTCCACCGAAGCGCTGTCGGAAAGATTGCAGACCGCGGTATGCGCGCGCGCGCCAAGTTCCGCTTTCAAGATTTCGAGCGCTTCGCCGCGCGTGCCCGAGAGAACGACGGTTGCTCCTTGCCGGTGCAGCGCCTTGGCGATGCCGCCCCCGATGCCGCCGGAAGCGCCGGTGACCAGCGCGACTTTACCCGTGAGATCGAACATCACAGCGTCCTCGCGAATGCTTCGATATCGGCAGGCGAATCGAGCCCAATTGTCGCCAGTTCCTTGTCGATGCGCTTGACCATGCCTGTCAGCACCTTGTTGCCGCCGGACTCGACCGTTGTATCCACGCCGGCTGCGCGGAAGGCTAGCACGCTTTCGCGCCAGCGCACGCGTCCCGTGACCTGCTCCACAAGAAGCCTGCGAATTGTCTCCGGTTCGCTGGTTTCCGCGGCGGTGACATTGGCGACGACGGCGACCGCCGGCGGGCGAATCGTCACCGCTGCCAGTGCTTCGGCCATCTTGTCGGCCGCGGGCTGCATCATCGGGCAATGAAACGGCGCACTGACCGCCAGCGGCATGGCGCGCTTGGCGCCTTTTGTTTTCGCGATCTCGCCGGCGCGATCGACCGTCGCCTTGAGCCCGGAAATCACAACCTGCCCCGGCGCGTTGTCGTTGGCGACGACGCAAACCGGATTCTTTTCGGTGGCCGCGGCGACCGCTTCTCTGGCTGCTTCTTCGGCCATCGCCACCTCGGCGCCCAGCAACGCGCTCATCGCGCCGACGCCGACCGGCACCGCTTCCTGCATGGCGCGGCCGCGAATTTTCAGCAGCCGCGCAGTGTCCGCGACCGAGAAAGCGCCCGCGGCGCACAGCGCGCTGTATTCGCCGAGCGAATGACCGGCCACGAGACGCGCGTGTTTTGCGAAATCCAACCCGCCCTCGCGCTGAAGAACGCGGACGATCGCCATGCTCGCGGCCATGATCGCGGGCTGGGCATTCTCGGTGAGAATCAGATCGCTTTCGGGGCCTTCCCACATCAGCCGGGATAGATTCTGCGACAGCGCGTCGTCGACTTCCTGAAAAACATCGCGGGCGGCCGCGAAGGCTTCGGCCAGCGCTTTACCCATGCCGACAGCCTGGCTGCCCTGTCCCGGAAAGATGAACGCGCGCGTCATGTCGGCCTCGCAAATCGGGCGCGAGACAAATCAAGCGCCGCAGGCGAAGTCAAGCGCTCGGCGCAGCGGCGCGAGCGCGCAACCTCGGCTTCTATCTCGTCGCGGTCGCGACAATCTTTGCCGCCCAATCCTTGTCCGCCTGTGTCTTCCCTCCGGGGAACACGGGCGCGGCAAGCGTACCCTTCGCGTCGGCCACCAGTGCGACAGGGCGGCTCCAGCGTCCGTTGCCGGGATCGAACCATGTCCAGCGATAACGCGCGTTCGGCAAAAATCCGTCCATCTGCGGGCGCGCGGCGCGAAGTTCGAAATAGAGAAATGCAAGTCTGCGGTCGGCCGTACGCATCAGAAACGACCAGCCGTCGAGACCGTCGGCCACGGCTTTGGAACTCGCGCGCGGGTGCAGGTCCGCCGTTGCGGGCGTCAATTGCTGGTAGCGGTCGCCCTCGGACAAGATGAAGCGGCGCAGATACTGCATCTGCCCGCCGGACGTGAGGCGAAGCCCGTCCCAGAAATACGGCCGCCAGCCGCTGGCCTCGCCGGTTGACGTCATGTCGTAAGCACCGGTGCCATGCACATGGCCCGCCAGCCCGCCCGACAGCACCGAGCCGTACATCATGGCGCGCGCGAAGTACGTGTCGCGCTCGGAACCGCGTTCCGGTGCTTCGCCGCCGGGACTGTTGATCTGGTGAGTCCAGCCCGCGTAGTAGGGTTCGAGATTGGCGACGGGAGTGGGCGGATCGAGCCGGAATACCTCTTCCATCTGGGGATAGATGCCGTGGGCCCGCGGCCTGTTGCCGACCGTATGCATGGTCAGCCATGGAGCCTGGCCGAAGACGCGATAGGTCGATCCATCGATTAGCGCAGTTACAGGCTGGCCGAAGGGCAGCGGGCCATAGGTCTTGAGCCAGTGGGTCAAGGCCGCATTGTACTCGTCGCCGCTGAGGCCGAAGTCCTTGGTGACCCAATCGAGGTGGATTCCGCTGAAGATCATGTTGAAGGCGCCGTAGCGCGCCGCGAGATAGGCGACGTAGCGCGCATACGATGTGTTGAAATCGAAATAGGCCTTCCAGGACGGTCCGATGTCGCGCCGCACCGGCTCCAGCATCGGCACGAAACCCTGATCGGCGAGAAACCGCATCTTGCGGTCGAGGCTCTTGAAATAAGCAGGATTGATACGGTCGAAATCGGCCAGCCCGTCGTGGTCCGGCACAACGGCGAAGGCGAGATTGCCCTGCTCGTCTTCCATGTTCTTGGCGGTGGTGGTCGCGCCGTCGACCGTGCTGGACTTGGCGTTCGGAGCCCAGCTGCCGAATTTTTCCCAGGCATTGCGGATCGTGACGCCGTGCGAATCCGCAAACGTCGCGCCATTGCTGTCGGCCGCCCAGTTGGGGAACGCGGCGATGAAGCTGATCGAATTGAACCCCTGCCGCTTGCGATAAGCCACCGCCTCTTCGAAGTTGATGCCGGACGCCGGCACATAGTCGGCGGGCACCTCGGCACCACCCGTAAACGGCAAGCGCCATGTGGAAGCGGCCAGCCAAGTATCGCCGAGCAGGAAGAATGGCGTGCCGTCGGCATACTGCAGCGCATGACCGTTTGTCGTCGCACGCACGAAGCCGTGCCGGTTGGCGTTCGCTTCGATCTCCGCTGGCGTCCAGGCGACCGCGCGAAATGCCCCTGTGCCCGCGTTGAGGCCCGTATCGGTCGGCTGGTTGGAGCCCGTTTGCCAGCGCCATTCGCCCGGAGCCGTTGCCACGAAACGAATCCTGAAAGTTCGCCCGCCATCCCAGAAACCGTAAACGCGTTTGTCGAATCCGGGGCCCTTGAGGTCGATCCAGCACTCCACATCCGCGTAAGGATTGGCGTAGTCATGTTGGGCTTGCAGGATGATCTCCTGCATCTCCCACACATGCGCATCGTTTTGCGTCATGGCGGCAGAGGCCGGCACGGCGAAGCCGGCCAGGGCAAGCGCCAAAACGAAACGGCGAACGGCGCGAAACCAAGAGCGCATGGCCACCTCCCAAAAACATACCGATCGATTCCGGCGATATTACACCGCTACGGCGTGGACGGCGTTTCCTTTGGCGAGGTAACTGTCGAAGACGGCGGCGACCAGCCGCACCGCGACGCGCGATTCTGCGGGAACGCGGATCCGCGCGCCCGAAATTTCGGCCATTCCGTCTGCCGCGTAGGGCGCAAGCGCGGCAAGCTCGGGGCGGAAATCGGCCGACGATTTTCCGAACGGCGCCGCAACCGCATCGAGGTCGACGGCGAGATCGCACATCAGCCTGTCGATGATGGCGCGGCGCAATCTGTCGTCGTCCGTCAGCGCGATACCGCGCGCCACGGCGAGATTTCCCGCCAGAATCGCTTTGCGGTATTCCGGCACCTCGGGTTTGTTCTGCGCGTAGCCTTGCGGCAAGGCGCTGATCGAAGACGCCCCCAACCCGATCAGCGCGGGCGCATTGTCTTCGGTGTAGCCCTGGAAGTTGCGCGCCAGCCGGCCTTCGCGCTGCGCGACGGCCATGGCATCGTCCGGCCGCGCGAAATGATCGAGCCCGATGGCCGAGAAGCCGCGCTCGGTCAACATCGCGTGCGCCAGTTCGTATTGCGCCAGCCGCGCCTCGCCGTCCGGCAACGCCTCATCGTGGATAAGCTGCATGTGCTTCTTGAAATGCGGCACATGGGCATAGCCGAACACCGCGAAACGCTGCGGCGCCAGCGTCAACGACATCTCGATCGCGCGCGCGACGCCGGCCAGGGTTTGATGCGGCAGGCCGTAGATCAGATCGATGTTGAGCGCGCCGATCCCCGCCGCGCGCAAGCGCTCCGCCGCCGAGCGTGTTTCCTCGAACGACTGGATGCGGTTGATCGCCTGTTGAACTTTCAGGTCGAA
>Ga0265340_10001078_pt1 | contig 15544 bp, 14 predicted proteins | sample 4CB225metaG_FD_202082 | JGI IMG/M metagenome (GOLD analysis project Ga0265340, IMG submission 202082) | Rhizosphere microbial communities from Carex aquatilis grown in University of Washington, Seatle, WA, United States - 4-CB2-25 metaG | ecosystem: Host-associated > Plants > Roots >...
CCGGATCGGAGATGTCGTAGACACGCATGCCGGCCGAGTAGTCCTTGCCGCGTACCCCAAACTTTGCGCTCGAAACACCCTCGATCGAGCCGCCGTAGTAGTCTTCTTCCTTCACGTACACGGCGTAGAAATTGAACTCCTCGACGACGAGCATCAGGTTGCCGTGGGTCTGCAGGTGGATCGACCACGAGCGGGGATGAACGGGAAGGTGATTGACCGGCTTCGGCTCGCGCGGATCGCGCGCGTCGGTGACGGTCACGCCGCCGGTGAAGGAATTGGCGATATAGGCGAAGCCGCGGGACACCATCACCTGGCCACCGTCCGGGTGGCTGCCATTGGCGGTGTGGCCAACGAACTCGAAGTTCCTTGCACTCTCCGGCTTGATTACGCGCGCTGCCATTGTCAGCCCTCATCCGTGCTTTGCTGTCGGCGAATGGATCGCATAGATTGGCGGTGTTCGCCGGGATCGGTTAGCGCCACCCCGGCGAACACTTCAGAGGAGACCAGCGATGCATGCATCGCTGGTCTCGCTGAGCGTGTCAGCTATTCCACGCCCCATATCTTCTTGTAGGCGTCCCGGTAGCCGTTATCCGGGTCGTACTTGTTGTTCTTGCCGCCGTCCTGGTCGATGTTGTCCTTGGTGACCAGGTGCACGGGCGTGAGATATCCGCTCGGCTTCTCACCGGCAAAAGCGCGGTTCAGTTCGTCGATCAGCATCCATCCGTGGAGGTTCGTCGGCTCCGGCACCGTGGCGATCTGGTACTGCCCGGCGCGGATGCGCTGGTAGGCAGATTCAGAACCGTCACCCGCCGACACCATCTTGATCGCATCCGGCGCGACGCCCGCGGCCTTCAACGTCGGGATGGCGAAGTCGAAGAACAGGTCGTTGTGTGCCAGCATGTACTGCAGGTTCGTGCCGTACTGCTGGAGCATGGCGTTCATCAGAGACGGCATGCGCTGCGAGACTTCCGTGAACGGACAATTCTCGACAGCCAGGATCTGGCAATCGGCACAGTTGGTGAGCGCATCGGTCTCACCCTTCACCTTGGTGCGAACGATCGGATACTGCGGATCGGTCATGATGATGGCCTGCGCCTTGCCGCCGCTGTTCGCCACGACATATTCGCTGGCCGTCTTGGCGATGACGTACGGATCGGTCGAGATGTTCCACAACACCTCGGGATCCTCAGGCGTCAGACCGGCGCCGCCGGACGCATGCCAACCGACGATCTTGATCCCCTGCGCGGCCGCCTTCTGCAGCAGCGGGCGGAATTCCTCGGCTGCCAGAGCGCCGAGGATGATGGCGTCCGGCTTCAGAGCGATCGCTTGTTCGAGCGCAGCGCTGTTCGCACTTTCCGTGCTCTGCCCGTCGATGATCTGGTACTTCCAGCCGATCGCCTTGGCGGCTTCCTGCGCGCCGGCTGCTGAGCCTGCCGAGCCCCAATTGGTCATCGACTGCGCAACGTAGACGACGAATTTGCCCGGCTGCGCCTTCGGCCCCGTGGTGGGCCCGTTCCACGTCGACGACGGCGCGGTGGCGGCCGCGACGTCCTTCTTCACCTGATCGAGATAGGCGTCAGCTCTGGCTCCAACCGATGCGGTGAGCACCAGTGCAAGAGTCGCTATCGCTCCGCGCGCCAGCAGACCCTTCATTCCAATTGAACTTACCATTTCGGCATTTCCTCCCAGTGTCAAAGACCACTTGAATCGCGAGCGCTTTGATCGCTCGAACCGGTCCGTCCCAGCGGGCCGGTTTTCGTGTGGCGTCAGCACGCCAGATTTCTCCACTACTTCGCGCGACGGCGGGCCGCGTAGCCCGCAAGTCCAACCGACAAGACGAGACTCGCGCCCTGAAAGAGCGGCTCGACGTAAAAGCCGAAACCGAATTGCTGCAGACCGGCGATACCCACCGCCAGGACAAGGACCGCGATGATGGTGCCGAGCGCATTGACGCGGCCGGGTCGGACCGTGGTCGCGCCGAGGAGCGCGCCGACGAACGCCGGCAGCAGGAATTCGGGACCGACGGTGCTTTGTCCGACCTGCAGGCGCGCCGCCAGTACGATCGCATCGAAGCCGACGATCATACCGCAGAGGACAAATGCGCCAACGACCAGTCGCCGGGCGGGAATGCCGACCAGCTCCGCGGCCTTGCGGTTCGAACCGAGCGCGTAGAGTTGCCGGCCGATCGGCAGGTACTCGAGCGTCACCCAGAGCAGGAAGACCAGTGCCGCCACGAAGATCGCCGGCAGCGGGATGCCCAGGATGTGAGCGTAGTTGATACTTGCGAAGCCGTCGGGGACGACACCGACGACTTGGGCGCCGTTGGTGTAGTAGGCGCCGAGCCCATAGAGCATCGTACCGACGCCGAGGGTGGCGATGAATGAATCGATCTTGGCGTACTCGACAAGCACGCCGTTAACGAGTCCGATGATTCCGCCGAGTGCCACGATGGCGAGTACCACCAGCGGCCACGGTAGGCTCGTATGGACGAGCAAGCCCATTGCCAGGATGTGCAACAGGCCGATTCCATAGCCGATCGACAGATCGTAGTTGGCCGTCGTTATGACGATCATCTGGGCCAGAGCCAGGAGCGCAACGATGGCGCTGATGCTCAGGATCGCCGTCAACGTCTGGTCGCTCATGAAGCGCGGCAGCGCCACGGAATAGAAGACGAGCAGCAGCAGCCCAAAAATCATCAAGCCGTGATTGGAAAGGACATCAAGCAGCGTCCCGCGCCAGCCGCCGCTCTTCTGCCCAGCTTGGCGAGCGCCGGCGCTGACGCTGGATTGGGCTCGCGCCGCTCCCTGCGCTACCGTCGCGGGCTCGCGCAGATTATTCATCGACATCATTTCCTCCCGCCTCTCCCAAGGCTTGTTCTCGTTCGTTTCCGCTGAGCGGGGTTGCGTTCCGGCTATTGCCCCGGCAGCGGCATGTTGGGGTGAACGTAGATGCGCGCGTAAGACTCCTTCACCGCATCGACAAGCTGATCGAGACGGCGGTGAATGTGCCTTTCGAGAAGCGCGGCCGCTTCCGGTGCGTTGCCTGCCCGCACCGCTTCCAGCACCGCGAGATGCTCCGCCTGGGTTCCCTGTCGCCGGCCATTCATGTCTATCCAGCGAAGAAAGCGGATGCGGGAATTGACGTTCTGCAGCACGCGCAACATCTCGGCGTTGCCGGACAGCCCCATCAGTCGTTCGTGAAAGCCTTCATCGAGCGCGACGAGGTCGTCGATCGTGCGGTCGGGTGAATCGTGGCGTCCCTGCTCGAGATATCTGGCGATCTCTTCGAGATCCTCCGGGCGCGCCCGCTCAACCCCGTAACGAACGGCCGATACTTCTATCTCCTGCCTCAGTTCGTAGAGATCGCGGATCTCCTTCACGTCGAGCGGACGCCGATAGAATCCGTACTTCGGGGAAAAGGTCAGAAAGCCGTCCGAGGCAAGGCGATTGAGGGCCTCGCGCAGCGGCGTCCGGCTTACGCCCAGGGTCTTGGCGAGTATGACTTCGTTGATGCGCTCGCCCGGCCGCAGCGCAAAGGAAATCGCCAGCTCCTTGACCCGCTGATAGACGCGCTGAACAGCGCCGGTCGTATCACCGGCTTCGGGCACTGCGCGCGCTGGCTTCACCATTTGCGTCTCCGTGGTCCCCAACAATCTCGTCTCGGAATCTCTATATGCAGCATCAAATTCTTTGCGTAATTCTCTATTGCATGTCATGGTGCATTTCAAGCGGTATTCGTTACTGTATGCAGTTTGTGAGGCGGGGTCCACATGGTTCAGACGCTCAATCGGATTAAGGAAGGCCAGTCGATCGCTCGTGAGCGCACAGGGGGGCAGTTGCTGGTTGACACCCTGTTGGCCGAGGGCCTGGACCGCATTTTTTGCGTCCCTGGCGAAAGCTATCTCGAGGTGCTGAATGCCCTCTACGACGTGCCCGAAATCCAGCTTGTCGTCTGTCGCCACGAAGGCGCGGCTGCCAACATGGCGGAGGCCGACGGCAAGCTGACGGCGCGTCCCGGCGTTGCCTTCGTTACCCGCGGACCGGGATCTCTCCACGCCAGTGTCGGCGTCCACACCGCATTTCACGATTCCACGCCGATGATCCTGTTTGTCGGACAGGTCGAGCGCGAAAGCCGCGGCCGCGAAGCGTTCCAGGAAATCGACATCGCAGCCGTGTTTGGACCGATCGCCAAGTGGGCGGGCGAGATCGACAGGGCCGAGCGCATCCCTGAGTTCATTCATCGTGCCTACAGCGTTGCGACGGCCGGGCGCTGTGGCCCCGTGGTTCTTTCGCTCCCGGAAGATGTGTTGAGCGAGGTCGTCACCGTTTCCGACAACCTGGGTCGCCGCGCACCGACCTTAGGGCAGGTCCCCTCGCCCGCTGATGTCGAACGGGTGCAGCACGCGCTCAAGGAGGCCAAGCGCCCGGTGCTTGTCGTCGGTGGTTCGGGATGGAGCGACAAGGCCATCGCCGACCTCGAACGTTTCGCCAGCAACAATGCCTTGCCGGTCGTTGCCTCCTGCCGGCGGCAGGATCTCTTTGACAACCGTCACTCGAACTACGCAGGCCATCTCAGCCTCGCCACGAGCAAGGCGCTCGCAGCCCGTATCGAACACTCCGACCTGATCATTGCGCTCGGCTCCCGTCTGTCGGACGTGACAACGCGCGGGTACAGCATCGTTCGCGCGCCGCGCGCAGTGCAGCGCATCGTCCATATCTATCCGGATCCAAACGAGATCGGCCGGGTGTATGAGGCGGACATCGGCATCGTTGCCAGCCATGCGGCTGCCGCTGCGGCGCTCGCCGCCATGCCTGGCATCGAGACGCCTTGGCGCCAGTGGCTGACCGAGATGCGCCGAGAATACGAGCAGTCGGTCGATCCGGCATCGGTGAGCCCGACGGGTCCAGTGGATCTCGCCGCCGTCGTCGCCCACGTTGACGAGCGCCTGCCGCCCGACGGTATCGTGACTAACGGCGCGGGCAATTACACGATCTGGCTGCACAGATTTTTTCGTTACCGCACGGGACATACCCAGCTCGCCCCGACAAGCGGGGCAATGGGTTACGGACTGCCCGCGGCGGTGGCCGCGAAGCTGCGCCATCCCGAGCGTGCCGTGGTGTGTTTCGCCGGAGACGGGTGCTTCCTGATGTATCCGCAGGAACTGGCCACTGCGATCCAGCACGGAGCCCACATCATCGTCGTCGTCATCAACAATTCGATCTACGGCACGATCCGCATGCATCAGGAGCGGCGCTACCCGGGCCGCGTGGTCGGAACCGATATGGTCAATCCGGATCTCGTGGCATTCGCGCGATCGTTCGGCGCCCACGCCGAGGTCGTGACCACAACCGATGAGTTCGCCCCGGCTTTCGAAAGGGCCCTGTCCGCAAATCGCCTGTCGCTGATCGAGGTTCGGGTTGACCCCTCGCAGCTGACGCCCGACTTCCGGCTTGCCATTGCTGGAGCGGTGTCTTGAAGAAGATACTGAATTCGCCGGCGGCCTATGTCGATGAGACGCTGGCTGGTCTGACGGCCGCACACGCCGAAATCTATGCCCGCCCGGAGGCCAGAGTCATTGCCCGCGCCGGTGGCGTGACACCGGGCAAGGTCGGCGTCGTGACGGCCGGTGGCTCGGGCCATCTGCCGATCTTTGCCGGATACGTTGGAAGAGGCCTGCTCGATGCGGCGGCAGTCGGCCAGGTCTTCGCCTCGCCGCCGGCTGAACACATGCTGGCGGCGATGCGCCACGCAAACGGCGGCGCCGGCGTTCTGCGCCTCTACGGCAACTATGGCGGCGACGTCATGAATTTCGATATGGCGGGCGAGATGGCCGAGATGGAGTCGATCCCATCGACATCCGTCGTGCTCACCGACGACGTCGCGTCGGCGCCGCGGGAAGAGGCTGAAAAGCGCCGCGGCGTCGCGGGCATGGTGTTCGCGTTCAAGATCGCCGGCGCATCGGCGGAAGAGATGGCTTCGCTTGACTCGGTGACTGCCATCGCGCGGCGGGCAGCCGATGCCTGCCGCTCCATCGGCGTCGCGTTGACGCCATGCACGGTACCGCAGGCCGGCCAACCCACTTTTCTCATCGCCGACGATGAAATCGAGATGGGCATGGGCATTCATGGCGAGCGCGGTATCTGGCGCGACAAGCTGCGTTCGGCAGACGCGATCGTCGACGAGATGACCGACCGCCTGCTGGCGGACGCCCCGATCGAACGCGGGGCACGGGTTTCCGTCCTGGTCAACTCGCTCGGCGCCACGCCCGTCGAGGAATTGTACATCATGTACGGTCGCCTGAGCCGCAGACTCGAGGACGCGGGAGCGACGATCGTGATGCCGCTGGTCGGGCGCTACGCGACATCGATGGAAATGGCGGGCGCCAGCATCACGATATGCCGCCTGGACAGCGAGCTTGAACGATTGTTGAAGGCGCCCTGCCACTGCGCCTTCTGGAGCGTCCGCTGATGGCGGGCTTCACGACCGTCGACATGCGCGCGGCCGCGGAACGCCTCGCCGCGGCCGGCGCGGCTGCCGCTGCGGAACTGAACGCGCAGGACGGCAAACTGGGAGACGGAGATCTCGGCATCACCGTCGCGGCAGGATGGCAGGCGGTAGCGGACGCCGCGTCGGACTTTCCCACCGATGTTGGCGCAGCATTTCTTGCGGCGGCGAAGGCATTTCAGCAGGCCTCATCCTCTTCTTTCGGTACCCTGGTCGCGACGGCGTTCATTTCGGCGGCCAAGGTGACCAAGGGGCGGAGCGAAGTTCCGTGGAGCGAGACGACCGCGCTCCTGCAAGGCGCACGCGACGCCATGATGGCGCGAGGCAAAGCCGCGCTGGGCGACAAGACCGTGATCGACTCGCTTGATGCGATCCAGCGTGCCCTCACCGACATCGCCGATCCCGGGTTGGCGGCGACGGCCGCGGCGCAAGCTGCGCACACCGCGCTCGACGAGTTCCGCAATCGCCCGAACCGGATCGGCCGCGCGCGCATGTTCAGCGATTCTTCCACAGGGATTGACGACCCGGGCATGTTGGCGATGGCGCGCATGACGGCCGCGCTTGCGAGCGAATGACCGCGATCGTTCAGGCCGATGCGGCGGCAGCCAATCCGCTGCTCGGCATTGTCTTCAAGATCAGCGCGACATTGATGCTGACGGTGATGTCGACGCTGATCAAGATCGCGAGCAGTCGCTATCCGATCGGCGAGATCGTCTTTTGCCGCAGCTTCTTTGCGCTCATCCCGCTGTTCATTCTGGTGTGGATCAACGGCCAGTTCAGGGTCGTCTTCAAGACAGCCAACTATTTCGGTCACATCAAGCGGTCGCTCGCGGGCACCGCCGCGATCTTTTTCAATTTCGGTGCGCTCTTCTTTCTGCCGATCGCCGATGCCACGGCGATCAGCTATTCGATGCCGCTTGTCACGGTCATCCTCGCGGTGTTCATGCTGGGCGAGGACGTGCAGCCCTATCGCTGGGCTGCAGTGGCGGTGGGTTTCGCGGGCATTGTCGTCATCCTCGGCGGCTATTTCGGAAACGGCGGGTTCAACAGTCACTATGCGGTCGGCGCACTGCTGGCCATCTTGGGCTCGCTCGCCGGAGGCATGGCGATCATCCAGATCCGCACGCTGGCGCGCGTCGAGCGTCCGATCACGATCGTGGTTTACTTTTCGCTGCTGACGACACTGGCCGGACTGGTTACAGCGCCCTTGGGATGGGTTGTGCCCGACAGAGGCGACGCTGCGATCCTGGTTGCCACCGGTATCGCCGGCGGCATCGCACAGTTCTTCACCACGCAGGCCTACAAGCACACTGGCGCGTCGAACGTCGCGCCCTTCGAATACACCTCCATGCTTTGGGCGCTGTCAGCCAGTTGGCTGGTGTTTGCCGTCTGGCCGACCAGCAACGTCATCGTTGGCTCGGTCATCGTCATTGTCGCCGGCATCTTCGTCGCGCATCGCGACCAAAGCCGGCGCGCCGTGCGCTAGGGAGAACAGAAACATGCGAATCAACACCATGCGAGCCGGCGTCGAGCGCGGTGAAGCGCAAATCGGCACATGGCTGACGATGATCGAAAATCCTGCGGTGCTGCGTCTGATGCAGGCGGCGGGCGTGGACTTCGCCCGCGTCGATATCGAGCATACCGGCTTCTCGATCGAAACGGTGGCGCGACTGGCCGGCATGGCGCGGGCCCTCGACTTTCCGATCGCGGTGCGGCCGCCGGTCGCCAATCGCGAATGGATCACCCGCCTGCTCGATATCGGCGTCTGGAACCTGCACTGCCCACAGGTCGAATCGGCCGCCCATGCCGCGGAAATCGTTGCCGCCGCGTATTATGCCCCGCGCGGCCAGCGCGGGATGGGCGGCCTTGGTCCCGCCACCGATTTCGAGAGGTTCGCGTCGACCCGCGAACACTGTGATGCGGTGAATCGACAGGTGTTTGTAACCGTCATGCTGGAGACGGCGGGCGCTTTCGACGATCTGGACGCCATCGCGGCAATGAATGGGATCGATGCATTGACGATCGGTCCTCACGACCTCGCCCAAAATCTCGGCATCTTCGGCCATCCCGATCAGGCGCGCATCCTGGACGAAAAGCGGACGCTGGTGCTGAGCGCCGCGCGGCGTCACGGCAAGACGTGCGCCATGCTGGTGTCCAATGCCGAGGAAGCCAAGAAGTGGCGCGACGCCGGCGCTCTGCTGCTCGCTTACTCCAGCGACACGGAAGTGCTGAGCAACGGGCTGCGCGCGGCCATGCAGCGCATCAAGGGAAACGGGGTGAGCCTATGAGATTCGAACTCAGGAACCCGACGCACATCTTCTTCGGCGAAGGGCAGATCGCCGAACTCGCCCGGCTGGTGGCGCCGCAGACACGCGTGTTGTTGCTCTATGGCGGTGGCTCGATCAAACGCAACGGCGTCCACGACGAGGTCATGTGCGCCCTCGAGGGCTCGATCGTCACCGAATTTGGCGGCATCGAGGTCAATCCGCATTACGAGACAATTCAGAAGGCCGCCACCGTCGCCCGGGCGGCGCGCTCCGAGCTGGTGCTGGCGGTGGGCGGAGGTTCGGTCGCCGATGCGGCCAAATTCCTGGCCGCTTTGGTTGCCAGTCCCCTCCCCGATCCCTGGGAAGAATTCGCCGCCGGCCGTTATCCGGCGAATTCGCTGCCGGTCGGATGCGTGCTGACGTTGCCGGCGACCGGCTCGGAGAGCAATGCCGTCTCCGTGATTACTTCCACCTCGCGCGGGCTGAAGATTCCCTTCCGCAACGAAGGAACGCGCCCGGCCTTCGCAATCATGGACCCGTCGACGATGAAAAGTCTCGACCGGCGGCAACTCGGCAACGGCGTCGTCGACGCGATGACGCACGTCCTCGAGCAGTACATCACAGCGCCGGCCAACGCGCCGGTGCAATACGGCTTCAGCGAAGCGCTGCTGCGCGTACTGATCGAGTGGGGTCCGAAGCTGCTTGACGACAATACGGCCGAGGCACGGGAAAACGTCATGTGGGCGGCCAACCAGGCGCTGAACGGACTTATCGGAGCGGGCGTCAGGCAGGATTGGTCATCGCACATGATCGGCCATGCCCTCACGGCGCTCTACGAGGTCGATCACGCTCGCTCGTTGAGCGTGATCATGCCGACCCTTTTCCGCTTCAAACTTGAGAGCAAGATGCCAATGCTGGCGCGCTATGCCCGCAACGTCTGGAACGTCGACGACACCGACGACCGCCGCGCCGCCATGCGCGCGATCGAGCTTACCGAGGCTTTCTTTAAGCGCATGGGGCTACCGGTGCGGATCAGCGACTTCGAGACGATCGTCATCGCCCCGGACGACGTTGTCGACCACCTCGAACGCGCCGGTCACACCAGGCTGGGAGAAGACGCGGATATTTCAGGCCCCGCGGTCCGACGCATACTCGAGATGGCGGAATAACGGGGCAAGCCTCCATAGACCGGCGGCTCGTCGGCTCCGCTGCACTGTGAACGTGGATCTCGACGGTTAATCCACAGGCGTCGGTTCAACTTCGCGTGAGGCCTGCGGCGGCGGCGCTGCCCGACCGGCGAAAATGTGATTAGCTCGTCGCGGGAGGGGCAGCATCAGCGTGGGAGGATTCCGCGATGAGGCTTATGATTGCGTGCCCGAAAATCGGCGACCCTGTTTCGGTGGCGGCCGATTTCGATCGCGAGCGGCTGGTCATGCTGCCCAGCGTCAACACGATGGCGCGTCCGTGTTCCCTGTGCGGCGAGAGGCATGCGTGGCGGATGACCGATGCATGGATTGAGAACGAGCAGCGCCTTCCCATGATTGACGCCGCGTAGCGGTCGTGAACTGCACCAGGCGGCAATTGCGAGGCCATCTCGGAGCCGGCGGAGGTTGATCTGACCAGAACGATATCGGTCACGTTCTACGTCGTGGCGATGGTTGTCGCGATCGTGGCGGTCGATATTTTCTTTTTCAGCGGCCGGTTCTGGGAGCGGCTGATCGCGAATGTCATCATCGTCGCCATCTTCGCGGCGTTCTATCTGCGATTTCTGCAGCGTTCTTAGGCTCTGGCGCGCCCGATTATCCAGGCTAGCGCTGGCGGCGCCAGTTTGCCTCGATGAGCCCCGCCGCCTCGCGGGTCGCAGCGCTCATCGTCAGCGCTACTGCCAGACTCCGCCCGCGCTGGGCGATTTCCCGGCATTCGCCGTCGTGGCTGCGCGCCCAATCGAGACGCTCGACCAGATTGGAAAGATCCGCCGCCACCGGCACGTAGTGCTCCCACGGCCTCAGCCGGTCGTAATACCACTGCCGGAAACCGTACCGGCTGTCGATCTTCAGCACGCAGCAGCCGAAAAGAAGCCGGGTAAACAGGTTTGACCAGGCATTGGAATATCCGTCGATGTCCAGCGCATATCTGCTGGCCAGCCACGTTGCGGGCGGCAGCCGCGGTCCGGTGATGCCCAGCCGTTCGTAGACAACTGATCCGGTCTCGGACTGCCCCGCGATCGCAAACTTCACGTCGGTGTCCGGCACACCGCGAAGGGCGAGGCAGGCGACAAGCCGCTGCGACGCGAGTTCCGGTCTTGTCACGGCGATGTCGGGGTCAAAGCTTTGCTGCGAGTTCATGCCGCCGCGCCACAAAAGCGTCGTTGAGCGTTGGCGCCAGGGCACCGCCAAGGTCAGCCCCGCGGTTCTCTCGGCGACATATCCGCCGCTGGAGAAGAAAATCGGGTCCGGCAGCGCGACGACGTCCGACCTGAACGACGATGGCGAGAATGTCGCCGCCGACGAGCGGTCGCCGTCCGACAGCGTGATGCTCATGCGTTCGACCTCGTCGCTGCTCGCCAGCATCCAGTAAGCGTAGGCGCGTATCCGGGGGGGCCCGTGCTTTGCCGTCTCCGCCGGACACTGGCGCGACAGCGAAATCTCGAAGCCGGTCCCGTCCCGCTGGATGACCGCGTCGAAGCCATGGGCGATTGCCGGATCAAGTCGGACGCTGAAGACCGGCGGCACGCGATGCTGACGCGGGCCGGCTACGCCCGCAACCGCTGCCAGGGTCAAACCGATCAGCCGGCGCTCTTGCCGCGCCGCCTCGATCCGCCTTGCGAACTTCCGGATGCTGGAAGGCATGTCACCGACTTGACGATGGGCGTCCCGCTGCCGGTGCCGTTTTATCGGCGCATCGCCCGACAGCCGGTCCCTGACCGATGCGGGACTGTTTGACTAAACATCGGCCCTCAGGCAAGCGCGACATCGGGGAGCGCGCCCCGGCGCCCGCATCCCCGACAGCCCTGGTCGGAGCAAGCCTATGCCGCGCGTCAGGATCGAGATGAATTCGCGGCCCGCGTTCGTGATCCATACCTACGGCAGGCGCGACGCGATCATTTCCGCGGCGATTGCCAAGTACGGCTCCTGGGATTCCGCTTCGACCGAGATCATCCGCAAACTGCTGGAGCACGACGCCGACTTCGTGGATATCGGCGCCAATATCGGGTGGTTCACGCTGGTTGCGGCCCATGCGCTCGGGCGGCGCGGCCGCGTGCACAGCTTCGAGCCGGACCCGCGGCACGTCGCCAAGATCAGGGCTGCCGTCCGGCAGAGCAACTTCGACAACGTCATCGTCAATGCGTGGGCGCTGGCCGATCGCGCGGGCGAGGAGCGCCTTTATCGCAGCGAGACCAACTTCGGCGACCACCGCCTGTTCGACCTTGACGAGCCGAGACGGTCGGTGAAGGTGGCCGTAAAGACGCTTGACGAGTACACGCAGATCGATGCGACCCGGCCGCTGGTGATCAAACTCGACACGCAGGGCAGCGAGGCCCGGATCCTGAACGGAGCGCAGCGGACGCTGACAACCCACCGGGCGGAAATCGTCCTGCTTTGCGAGGCGGCGCCGCGCCTGCTGTCGGCCGCCGGTTCCTCACTCGACGAGCTCGTGGCGCGCCTGCGGGCGTTGGGATTCCTCGCCGCACTGGTCGACCACCAGCGCGCCATGCTTCAACCGATCACGTGGGAGCGGTTCGTGCGCCAGGCGATGGACGGCAGCGCCGCCCAACCGAACTATGAAAGCGACCTGCTGCTGTTCAGGCGGCCGGACGGATTGGTGGCGCCGGTCCTGAAGTTCGGACGCGAATGACGGTCAGCCGCCGGCAGCCCGAGCAGCCGTTTCCGCACCGGCGGTGCGTTCGAAGCTCGACGGTCCGGGAAAGTAGCTCTCGAGGAAATCCTTCAGGTCCCGTTGCATGCCGGCAACGTCGCCGGGTGAGGCCGTTCCCAGATCGTCGTTGATGCAAAAGAATTTCGGGCGGCGTGCCGCGACGTCGGCGAAATGCCGGCGGCGCGCTTCTCCGTCGTTCGTCATCTGGACGAAGGCGTAGGTTGACGGCCAGGCGTCGCGCGCAAGATGCGCGGGAAAGAACCGGTGCTGCTGCGAGTCGACGAGAAAGTGAAAATAGAGAACCCGTAACGCGATGTCGTCCGGACGACGCCAGCGATGGGCGGAGGTTCGCCGAAACTCCGCCGGCCAGATCGCTTCGAGCTGCCGAACGATCGAGGCGCGATAGAGCTGCGGCGTGTGGGCGACGGCGGATCGCCTCCGGACTTCGCCAAACAGGGCATCGAGCAGCCTCTGCGAGTAGGCAAGCGCCCTGTCCGCCGTCGAGCCTCTGCGGCGCGACCACGGCATCGGCCAGCCCTCCAGAAAAATGCGCTGTCCGGTGTGTTCGCCGACGAAGTCGGCGGGCGTCACCCTGTTGCCCAGAAACACGTCGTCGTTGAAGTAGAGGTAGAACTCCGACAGGCCCGGTATGCGATGCAGGTTTGCCTCGATCGCATGGGAGTTGAAGGTCGGGAGATCATCGCCGCGCGGGAAAATCCGTTCGTGGGGGACGATGGCCAGACGTGGATGGGCGAGGTTCAACCACGAAGGCGCGCTGCCATCGGTCACCACATGGACGGTGCGAATCCACGGGGCAAAGCGCTCAAGCGAGCGCAACGAGTAGCGCAGTTCACCGTTATCGCGGAAGCGCCTGGTCTCGAAGCCCTCGGTGCCCGCCATCCTCCGTTCGCGCATGAGATGCCCGGCAAGCCGTGCGCGGTGGCCGGGGCTTTCCCCGTCTACCCACGTGTAGACGGCGTCCATCGGCAGCCCGAAGTCGGCGCCATCGGCGCTCATTCAGGGGCGTGGAGGATTTCCAGGTCGGGCAGACCCCAGCACTGGATGCCCATGTCGCCCGCCATGGCGCCGAGACCCTCGGTTTCGACCTCGCCGCGGCCCCACAACGGATGAAAATTGCGGGCCCTGGGGCTTTCAATCCCATAGCGATAGGGAGGAAAGACCAGCCCGTCGCGATGAACTTCGGCGCGCACCAGCAACATCGTCCCGCCCACCGCACCCAGCCGGATGGGGCCGCAACCGCGCCGGTCCGACAGCGTGACCGATCCCTCGGCAGTCCAGTTGTTGAGGTCGAAGGTCGGGCCGCCGCGCCTGGTGACGCAATTGGGAACGACGATGTCGAAGCCCGTCGCCAGCAGGCTGTGAATTATGTCCGCAGGATAGTCGATGACGTCCACATCTATCCACAGCACCCAGTCCTCGTCGTCGAGCGCCCGGAACAGCAGGTGGTTGCGGGCGCGGGCCAACGTCTGCCGCCGCAGAAGCTGGAAGGCGGGTGCCCAGCGCGGCACACCCGGCGGCAGGTTGAAGCCGAAGTGCCGTTGAAACAGTTGTGCCCGGCGCGTCCGCGCGGCCAGACGCGGCAGCATCGCCTGCGCGGCAGCAAACGTCTCGTCCTTGCTGTCGCCTTCGAGCAGCGAAACCGACAGGCGGTCGCCCGGCCAGTCGAGCCCTTCGATCAGTTCCACATAACGTGCGAGGTGGCGCGCGGCTCCCTTGATCGGCGTGAGGATCAGCACCTGCGGCAGGGTATTCTGGTCGATCGGCATCACTTGCTCCCCAAGGCTCAATCAAATCTAATAGAGCGGCGGGCGCAAGCCGGCTGGCAGGCGGCGGGTGCAGTGGTCGGGGTCTCGATGCACGCTTTGACGGAACAGGTAGCCGCGCGCACCCGGCAACTCGCCGCGGAGATTCGCGCGTCGCGCGGCGCGCATGCCCTGCGCGAGGGTTCCGGCCGCGGAATGGTGGTGGTGGCCGGTGGCGAGCGCGTTTTTACCAACGCCTACGTATTGCTGCATATGCTGCGGCATGCGCTGCACTGCAGCCTGCCCGTCGAACTCTGGTGCTTCGGTGCGTCGGAGGTCTCGCCGGCGATGGCGGCGCTGCTTGAACCCCTGGGCACCCGCCTCGTCGACGCCACGCCGCTGATCGCCGCGGCCGGCGCTTCGATTCGCGACGGCTGGCAGCTGAAAGCCTTTGCCCTGGCGCACTGCGGCTTTGCCGAGGTGCTCCTGCTCGACGCCGACCAGGTGCCCGTCGTCGATCCTGCGATCTGCTTCGACTGGCCGCAATACCAACAGGCCGGTGCGGCGTTCTGGCCCGACGCCATCGACCTGCGCCGCGACAACGCAATCTGGTCGCTGCTCGGGCTGACGCCGCGACGACAGGTATCAATCGACAGCGGGCAGCTTCTGGTCGACCGGCGCCGACATCGCCCAGCCCTGGCGGCGGCCCAGCGCCTGAACGAGGCGGCCGACGACATCTACCAAATCGTCTATGGCGACAAGGACACGTTCCTGCTGGCGTGGGAGATGATCGGCGCCGATCATGTTTTGCTGCCGCACAGGCCCTATCGCGACGAATGGATGCTCGTACAGCGTGACTTTGAGGGTGCCCCCGTGTTCCAGCATCGGACGAACTCCAAGTGGGAATATGGGGGCAAGCCGCAGAGCATCCCCGGCTTTGTGCACGAGGCCGCATGCCGTGCGGCGCTGGCCGAACTTGAGGAGCGGTGGAGCGGCGATCTCTTCATCCCACCCGAGCGCAGTGCTTCGGCGCTGCGCCTGGAAGAGGAATTGCTTGCCGGTGGCCCGTTCGTGCTGGAGGCCGGCGAGGCGCCAGCCATTCACCTGGAGTTGCGGCCTTACGCCGAGATCGGC
>Ga0265340_10001080_pt1 | contig 15533 bp, 18 predicted proteins | sample 4CB225metaG_FD_202082 | JGI IMG/M metagenome (GOLD analysis project Ga0265340, IMG submission 202082) | Rhizosphere microbial communities from Carex aquatilis grown in University of Washington, Seatle, WA, United States - 4-CB2-25 metaG | ecosystem: Host-associated > Plants > Roots >...
CGAATTGGTGACCGGCTTTTAGCAAGGGGAGGGGGGTGGGTAAACCGCTTTATGGCCCCAAATGCCGAAAAGCTGTGCGGATCAAGCCAGCACTGTATTTGCAGGCGATTTTATCATTCGCGATAACGGCTTGCCGCGTCGCGATCGCGACAATTTGGCGACACGAATCTTGCGACGGTGGGCACGCTCAGGGCGGCGATAACGCTATCGCCGAGACTTCTCGGCCGTAATCCAATTCGCCCTTGTGAGTCGCGCGGCGAAAGCTGAAAAAATCGGCAGGCCGCGCATAGGTGCAGGCTGAAAACGTCTTGATATTGACGACGCCGGTCTCGCCGAGCCGCGCCTCGACAAAGCCTTCGAGGTCGAATCGGAAGTGACCGGTGCGGTCGGCGGCCACGAAGAACTGCGCATAGGCCGAGTCGGCGCGCAGGAAGCGCGCGCGGAACTCGCCGTCGACTTCATAGCTCGCTTGGGAGATGCACGGGCCGACGGCCGCTGCGATGCGCTCGGGCGCGGCGCCCAGTTCTTCCATCGCCGCAACCGCGCTGGCGATCACGCCGTCGAGCGCGCCTTTCCATCCGGCATGTGCCGCGCCGATAACGCCGGCCTCGGAATCCGCCAGCAGCACCGGCGCGCAATCCGCGGTAAGGATGCCGAGTGCGAGCCCGGGCAGGTTCGTCGCCATGGCGTCGGCTTGCGGGTTGTCGCCGATCTCCCAGGGCGCGGTGACAGTCACCGCCTTGGGACTATGAATTTGATAGAGCGTGACCAGGCGAATGCCGGCGCCCAGCGCTTCCGTCACGCGGCGGCGGTTCTCGATCACCTTGGCGCGGTCGTCGCCCGAGCCGGGCCCGCAATTCAGCGAGGCGTAGAATCCGTTCGACACGCCCCCTTGGCGCCCGAAGAAGCCATGCGTCAGACGCGTATCGGAAAGATTGCCGGCACGAAGGATCAGCATCGTTTAGAATCCCGGAGGCGGCGGCACGTTCTTCGGCGCGATCGCCAGCGCCTTGAACAAAGTTCCCATGTCTTTGGGGTTCACCAGACGGTCGATGGCGGTGGCGATGCAGTGCGCCTGCAGCGGATTGGAGACTATCAGCCGCTCGGCGCGCGGCCCGAGGCCGAGCTCGGCCAGGAAATTGCACTGGCTGACGGGTCCGTGGACGCTGGCGCCGCCCATTCGCGCGGCCCGCGCCAGGGCCGTGAAATCCACATGAGCCGACAAATCGCTTTCGCCCGGATCGGCCAGCACGCCGGTAAATTCCTGGTTTGCCACCGCCTGCAAGGTCTCGCCGAAGCCCGGCGCTTCATAGCCATAATCCACGATCAACGCCGCGCCGCCGTGCGCAGCGATGATACCGGCAATTTCCTGGGCATAGGCGACGGCCGCGGGCGCGAATTCTGCGACGCCGCCTTCGGGGGCTTCGGCGCGGTCGGGCGGGATCATGGCCGGGCCCACGGGCATGGGCGCCAAGGCAAAGGTCAGCACGCCGTCCCGAACCGTCACCATCCGCTCGCACCAGCCGCGCTCGGTCTTGACGAATTGACGCACCGGCAGGCAATCGAAGAATTCGTTGGCGATCAAAAACAGCGGCCGGTCGGCAAGGGTGCCGTCGAAATGCGCCTGCCAGGAAACATCGGCGGTTGAAGTTTTCAACTTCTCTTTTTGTTGCGCCTGGAGCCGGGCGCTTGCCTCGACCAGCACGATCTCCGCATCGCCTAAGAATTCCGGTACGGCTGCTTCGATGGCGCGCAAGGCGTCGGCCATCAGCGTGCCGCGGCCGGGACCGAGCTCCACCAGACGCGGCCGGTCCGGGCGCCCTTGGTCGTGCCAGGTCTGCACCACCCACAGTCCGCACAGTTCGCCGAACGCTTGGCTGATTTCCGGCGCCGTGATGAAGTCGCGGCCGATGGTATCGCGAGCGGCATAGGCGCCGGCCTCGGGATCGTGCAGGCACATCGTCATATATTGAGCCACCGAAAGCGGGCCCTCCGCCGCGATCAGTTCCGCGATGCGCTCCGCCAGCCGGGTCACGATTTGGGGTGCGGTTTCAGCGCTACCCAGAAGAAATAGGCCGCGGCAGCGCCCATCAGCAGGCTCAGCGCCATGCCCATGCTGAACCAGTCGGCAATCTTCGATTCGGAATCGCGGAAGAACTCGACAAAGAAGCGAAAGAGACCGTAACCGGCGAAGAAGATAGCCGTCAGCAGCCCCGGCTTTTCGTGTAGTCGGAAGACGCGCAAGCCAACTTGAAGAATCGCAAACAGCAACAGGCCTTCGAGTCCGGCTTCGTAAAGTTGGCTGGGATGGCGGGGCAGCAGGTCGGCACGCGGGAAGACCATCGCCCAGGGCACGTCCGTGGGCTTGCCCCAGAGCTCGCCGTTGATGAAGTTTGCGATGCGCGCCAGGAACAGGCCGATCGGCGCCCCCGTGGCCACCAGATCGCCGACTTTGAAGATGTCCAGTTTGCGGTTGCGGCAGAACAGCGCCAGCGCCACAACCACGCCGATCAATCCGCCGTGAAACGACATGCCTTGCAGTTTGGGCACCCAGCCGTCCCATTCGGCGAAAATGCGAAGCGGATGAATCACATAGTCCATCGGCAAGCCGACACAGGCCGGGCCTGTCCACAACCCGCAGAAGATGACGCCGTAGAACAGGTCGTAGCCCAGCCGCCCGCCGACGATGACGCCGAGCGTGGCCCAGACAAAAAGATCGCCGATGTCGTCTGCCGTGGCCGGCGCTTTGCCCTTGAAGGGCGGGTTTTGCCACAAGTCTTTGCTGCGCAGCGTCCTGACGATCAGCCACCAGGCGAGCAGCAGCCCGCCGATATAGGACAGCGCGTACCAGCGCACGGCGAACGGGCCCAGATGAACCAGGACCGGATCGATTTTTGGATAGGGAAGGATCGCCGCGAGCATCGGGGTAAACACGCTCTGCTTCGGCCTTGTCTGTCAAGAAAAATGGCGAATAGCGCGTAGCGAATAGGAAAATGGTGAATAGCAAACGCCCCCTACTCGCTATTCGCTATTCGCTTGTCATATAAGGACCGACCACCAGGACGCATGTCCATGCAAACCGACAATCCATTCCTCGACGGCCTAGCGAAGATGTTCACAGACGCCGCAGGCGCCGCGCAGAGCCTGCGCGCCGAGATCGACACCTTCGTGAAGCAACGCCTAGAGAAGCTGGTCGCCGACATGGACTTCGTTCCCCGGGAGGAATTCGAGGCGGTCAAAGCGATGGCGGCCAAGGCACGCGCGGAAAACGAACGGCTCGAAGCGCGCATCGCCGCGCTCGAAGGCGACGCGCCGTCCACAGGCCGCGGCAAGTCTTAGCGCGGCGCCGGCTGAAAGCTGTGAGTTGCTAACCCTGTCCAAAGGCCATGCGGGCCGGACTCTTGTCACCCCACAAAATCTTGTGTCAGGTTGACCCTCGACTGCTTCGTTTTGTGTCGTGCGTCCGTTACACGTTCAGGAGTCAGGGATGACCTTTATCCACCAGGACGAGACCGTCAGCCGCCCTCACCCGCTCGACATGCTCGAGCGGACGGTGGAGGAGAACGGCTGGGCGTTCGAACGTTCGGGTCAGGACGAATTGAATCTCTCGGTGGCAGGGCGCTGGTCGGACCATCACTTCAGCTTTACCTGGCGCGAGGATCTGCAGTCCTTGCACCTGTCCAGCGCCTTCGACATGCGGATCAACGGCGATACGCGCCGCGCCGACGTGGCCGCCTTGTTGATGTTCGTGAACGCAAGGCTGTGGATCGGCCATTTCGATCTGTGGCCCGAGGACGGCACTATCGTATTTCGTCACGCGATGATCTTTCCCGATGCTCATGCCAGCGCCTCGCAATGCGAAGCCTTGCTGAATCTGGCGCTCGAGGCCTGCGAGCATTACTACCCGGCCTTCCAATTCGTGCTGTGGGGCGGCAAGACCGCCGAAGAGGCCGTCGCCGCCGCGATACTGGAGTGCGCGGGACAGGCGTAGATATTCTGCCCCCGCAAAGCGGGGGAAGTGCCGAGCGCAGCGAGGCGAAAGGGGCATGGCCCGCACGAATTCTCCAATTCTGATCGTCGGTGCCGGCAAGATGGGCACGGCGTTGATCAAGGGCTGGCTCAAGGCCGGTCTCGGTCCGATCGTCGCGGTTGAGCCCAAACCGCAAGCCGCGCGGCGCCGGTTGAAGGGCGTGAAGTTCTATTCGTCCGTCGACGAGCTTCCGAAGATGCGCTGGCGAGCCTGCGTCGTGGCGTTGAAGCCGCAAATCCTGAGAACCGAAGCGGCACGGCTCGCCCCCTTCGCAGCCTCGGGCGCGCCGATGATTTCCATCGCCGCAGGGACCGGTGTGACGTTCCTGGTCAAGCAGTGGGGACGCGGCGCGCGCATCGTCCGCGCTATGCCGAACACGCCCGGCTCGATCGGGCGCGGGATCAGCGCGCTCTACGCCGCGCCGGCGGCGACCTCCAAAGACAAAAAGCTCGCGGAATCCTTGTTGGCCGCTTTAGGCGAGACCCTGTGGCTGAAAAATGAAGCGTTGATCGATGCGGTCACCGCCGTCTCCGGTTCGGGTCCCGCTTACGTTTTCGCTGTGGTGGAAGCACTGGTGGCGGCGGGCGAAGCCGCCGGGCTTTCGCGCGTCTTGGCCGAGCGGCTGGCGCGCGCCACGGTAAGCGGCGCCGGGGCCTTGCTTGATGCCGACACGCGCAGCGCCGCCGAGTTGCGCCGCGATGTCACCAGTCCCGGCGGCACGACCGAAGCGGCGCTGAAGATTCTGCTGGCAGACGACGGCTTATTTTCTTTGCTGGCGCGCGCCGTTGCCGCGGCCAAAAAGCGCGCCGAAGAACTCAACTAGACAGGCAATCTAATCGTCGCCCGCAAGCCGCCGTCGGGGCTTTCGGACAGCAGCAACTCGCCGCCATGGGCGCGCGCAATATCGCGTGCAATGGCAAGCCCCAGGCCGACGCCGCCGGTCTGCAGATTTCGCCCCGCGTCGAGTCTGTGGAACGGCCGGAAGGCCTCTTCGCGCTTGTCCTCGGCGATACCGGGTCCGTCGTCGTCGACATGGATCTCGGCAAGGCGCGTTCCGCGCGCCAGCGACACGTGCACATGCCGCCCGTGTTTCAGCGCATTGTCGACCAAGTTGGTGGCGCAGCGGCGCAGCGCATTGGTTTTCACTGCCAGCAGAATGCCGCTCGGCAAATCGATGGAGAGTCGCTCCGTGCCGCCCGTGCGCGTGCGCGCCACGGCTTCGGCGGCGTCGCGGATAAGATCGCCCAGATCGGCAGACTCGGCTTTCTCGCCGCCTTCGCCGCGCGCGAAATTCAGGTATTCATCGAGCATGCGTTCCATTTCGAAGATGTCGTCGCGCAAGGCCTCGATCTCCGGGCCCGGCTGCATCATGGCGAGCTGCAAGCGGATGCGGGTGAGCGGCGTCTTAAGATCGTGGCTGACGCCGGCGAGCATTTCGGTGCGCTGCTGCACATGCCGCTCGATGCGTTCGCGCATGGTGATAAAGGCCTGCGCGGCGCGGCGCACTTCGGTGGCGCCGTAAGGTTTGAAGTCCGGCACCGCCCGGCCTTTGCCGAAGGCGTCGGCGGCGCGCGCCAAACGTTCGATGGGCCGCACCTGGTTGCGCAGGAACAGGATCGCGACCGCGAGCAGAATCAGCGCCGATCCGACCATCCAGGCGACGAACAGATCGGGGCTCGACACCGTGACGCGATCGCGCGGCACGATCATGTGCAGAACGCCGTCATGCACTTCGACGCTGATCTCATAGGTTTTTGCCAAGCCCTTGGTGCGGAAGTGGCGCGTTTCGCCGATCTGCTGGGCGATCACTTCGTCGAGGGCGGTATCGATTGTGCTTTTTAGGCGGCGCTGCGTCGGCGCGATATTGGCGCCGGGCTCGAAAGCCAGATCGTAGCGTAGCTGACGCGAGGCCAACGCTCTAAGTCTAATCCGTTCGGCGGCCGGATAATGGTCTTCGAGCGCAATCAGAAAGGCCGTGTCCGCGGCCACGTCATGCGCCATGCGCCGCGTCGTGGTTTCGAGATCGCGCTCGAAGAACACGTAGGTCACGACGGCCTGCAACAGGAACATCGGCGCGATGATGATGATGAGCGATCGGCCGAACAGTCCGCGCGGCATGAATCGCTTGAGGAAGCGCCCCGGCCGCAATCGCGACAAAACTTGTTTGATGCCTTCACGAGACATTGTCGGGAACCAGAACGTAACCCACGCCGCGGACCGTCTGCAGGTACAGGGGAAGTTTGGGATCGTCTTCGATTTTGCGCCTGAGCCGCGTCACTTGCACGTCGATCGAGCGCTCCAGCGATACGCCAAGCCGGGCGCACAAATCCGAGCGGGAAAACGAGCGTCCGGCATTGGCCGCAAAGAGCTGGAGCAAGGCGCTTTCGGAACTGGTGAGCCGCACCGGCTTGCCTTTGCGCTTGAGCTGGCCGCGTTCGGGATCGTAGACGCAATCGCCCATCTGCACGTCGCCGCGGGCGGTCCGAAGAGGCGGCGCGGCGCGGCGCAATAGCGCGCCCACCCGCAGCACCAGCTCGCGCGGCTCGAAGGGTTTTGGCAGATAATCGTCGGCGCCGCGTTCCAGACCCTGGATGCGGTCTTCGGCGTCGCCTTTTGCGGTCAGCATCAGGATCGGCACCGAGGAAGAAGCGCGCACGGACTGCGTCAGCTCGAAACCGGATTCGCCCGGCATCATTACATCCAGGATGAGCAGATCGAAGGCCATGCTCTTCATCAAGGTCCGCGCATCGGCCGCGTTGGCGGCCACGCTGACGCGAAAGCCATTGCTGGCAAGATAACGCTGCAACAAGGCGCGCAGCCGCTCGTCGTCGTCGACCACCAGCAGATGCGGGTCTTGTACGGTTTGCGGCGTATTCATGGTTTGCTTCTCGCGCGAGGATCGGTGGCGCTGACGCCCAACAGCACTTTGCGAAAGCCGTTCACCGCGTCTTGCCCCGCCGCTTTGAAGGCAGCGGCGAGCAGCGGACGTTGCGCCGCCCAGATCGTATCCGCCAGTGCTTGACCCTCTTTTGTCAGCTGCAATCGCCGGGTGCGCCGATCTTGCATACCGGTCTTGCGTTCGACGAGACCGTCTTTCAACAGATCATTGAGCACCCGATTGAGGCTCTGCTTCGTCACTTTCAGGAAGCTCAGCAATTCGGCGACGGAAAGGCCCGGGTTGCGTGCAATGAAATGCATGGCGCGAGCGTGTGCGCGACCCAATTGTGCGTCCGCCAGCGCGCCCGCACCCTGACCCGAAACATCGCGCGCGGCCAAGTATAGCAAGTCCAAGCCTTGCTTTAGCGCCTCATCCGAGAGGTATAATGTTCTGGTATCGGGCGGCGCCCCGCCGAATTTTACGTCAGACATACTGACATAAATAAGCCGCCTGTCTTGGCAAGGCAAGGGGCTGGAGGATGAAGCAATGGCCGATGTGATCCCATTCGATCTGCGCGACGGTTCGCTGTGGCACGACGGCAAGCTGGTGCCTTGGAAAGAAGCCAAGACGCACGTCCTGACGCATGGTTTGCACTACGCTTCCTGCGTCTTTGAAGGCGAGCGCATTTATAACGGCCGCATCTACAAGCTCGCGGAGCACACTGCGCGGCTGTTCGAGAGCGCGCGCATCCTCGGGATGAAGATCCCCTATAGCGAGGATGAGATCAGCGCGGCCTGTTACGAGGCTGCCGAGGCGCAGAAGATCGTCGACGGCTACGTCCGCCCGGTGGTTTATCGCGGCAGCGAGATGATGGCCGTCGCGGCGCAGAGCACCAAGATCCACGTCGCCATCGCGGTTTGGCAGTGGCCGTCCTATTTCGATCCGGTCACCAAGCTGAAGGGCATCAAGCTCGATATTTCGAAGTGGCGCCGGCCGGGTCCCGACATGGCTCCGACGGGCGCGAAGGCGGCCGGTCTTTACATGATCTGCACGATGTCCAAGCACGACGCGGAAGCCAAGGGCTATGCCGATGCGATGATGTACGACTATCGCGGCTATGTTGCGGAAGCGACCGGCGCCAACATTTTCTTCGTCAAGGACGGCAAGCTGCACACCCCGATCGCCGATTGTTTCCTGAACGGTATCACGCGCCAGTCGGTGATCGAGCTGGCGAAGAACCGCCAGATTCCGGTGATCGAACGGCATATCGAGCCTACGGAGCTGGAGACCTTCTCCGAATGCTTCCTCACCGGTTCGGCCGCCGAAGTGACGCCGGTTTCCGAGATCGGACCGTACAAATTCAAGCCCGGCGAAATCAGCGAGACGCTGATGCACGATTACGCCGACGAAGTGCGCCGTCCGGTCAGCCAGGTGAAGCTGCGTAAGGCAAGTTAGGTCTCGGACCACACCAGCAACGCACAACCGGCCACCACCAGCGCAATGCCGGCGATCTCGCGTGCGCTTGTCTTCTGCTTGAAGACGAAATGCGTGGTCGCCTGGGCGAACAATACTTCCACAAGGGCCAGGGTACGGACATTCGCTGCGCTGGTCAGGGCAAAGGCGAGAAACCATAACTCCGACGACAGCGCGCCCATGAAGCCTGCGAACAGCGACGGTTTCCACAAACGGACGATGGCGACGAGCACGGCGCGGTCGCGCCACACCAAATAGGCGCTGAGCAATATGGCTTGTGCCGTCAATCCGACCGCCAGCGAAAAGCTCGCGGCCATTGGAAATGATGTGCCTGCCAATGAAATAATCGCGGCGCGATAACCGATGGCGGAGAAGGCAAAGCTCGTCGCCGCGACGAGGCCGAGCAGGGCTGGCCGCCAACCTTTGTCCTCGCCGCCGGGCTTGAAAGAGATCAGCAGCACGCCAAGCGTTGCCGCTGCGATGGCGGCCACGGTCGGCAGCTTCAAGAGATCGCCCAGAAACACCAACCCGAAAACCGCAACCTGAACCGGTTCGGTTTTTAGATACGCCACGGTAACGACGAAGGAGCGCTCGCTCATCGCGAGCAGCATCAACGCGGTTCCCGCGATCTGGGTCAGCGCGCCGAGCATGATCCAGACCCAGAACACGGCGTTCGGATTGGGCAGGGCCTCGCCCGTAATCGCGTACACGCCCGTCAGGAACATCAGCGCGAACGGGAAACCGAATAGGAAGCGGACATGGGTGGCGCCCACCGCGCCGAGGCTGCCGGCGAGTTCGCGCTGCATGGCATTGCGCGCCGTCTGCCCCGCCGAGGCGGCGACGGTAAAGACCGCCCACAGTCCGGTCATTCGGACGGTCTTCCGAACCAGCGTTCCACGGCGCCGTCGTCCGAAGCTTTGGCATCGACCCAATGCGTCGCGCTGCCGCGTCGTTCCTGCTTCCAGAAGGTCGCCTTGGTCTTCAAATGGTCCATCAGGAATTCGCAGGCCGCGAAGGCGTCGGCGCGATGGCCGGCGGCAACCGCGACGAGCACAATCGGATCGCCGGGTTTCAATTCGCCGACGCGATGGATGATGGTTGCGCCCAGCAGTTGCCAGCGCCGTTCGGCCTCAGTCACGCAGCGCGCGATCTCGCGCTCGGTCATGCCGGGATAATGTTCGATTATCAGGGCGTCGAGGCGGTCGTCGCCGCGCACATGGCCCGTAAAGGTGGCGACCGCGCCGACGCCTGGTTGCGACAGCGCTTGCACTTCGCGCGCCATGTCGAAGGCTTCGGTTTGAATGCGGATCGTCGCGTTCATCCGCCCGTCACCGGCGGAAAGAAAGCGATCTCGTCGCCGGCTGCGATGGACGCGTCAAAACCGACATGTACCTGATTGACCGCCGCGCGCAGGCGCGTCAAATCGCCGAAGGCGTCCGCATAACCGTGTGCGGAGAGATAAACCGCCAGTTCGCGCACCGTCGTGACTTCCGGTGGGGGCGTCAGGGTTTCTTCGCTTTTGCCGGTCTTCTGCCGCAGCCAGGCGAAATAGAGCAGTTTCACGCCGAGGTCCCGCTGACCGGCGGTCGCGTGTGCGCAAGACCCGCGCGCAGATAGACATAACCTGTCGCCACGGTCAGCCCGGCCGCGACCCAAAGTGCCACATAGGCAAAGGCAAGCGCGCCGGGCACGAACCGGTCGGCCATGGGGCCCAGGATCATCGCGCCGATGGCGAACATCTGGATCGCCGTCTTGATTTTGGCAAAGAAGCTGACCGGCACGCTGACGTCGGCGCCCGCCAGAAACTCGCGCAGGCCCGACACCAGGAATTCGCGGGTCAGAATCACCAGCGCCGGCACCAGCTTGAGCAAGCCGCGCAGGCCTTCGGTCAGATTGAACTGGTTCACGGTGCCCTCGGCCACCAACATCATCAATGCCACGCCCACCAGGATCTTGTCGGCGATGGGATCGAGCATGCGGCCGAAATCGCTGCCCGCGTTCAATTTGCGCGCGGCCAAGCCGTCGAGCGCGTCGCTCAGTCCGGCGATGCAGAACACCGCGAAGGCGACCAGGCGCGCGGTGTCGCCAGGCATCACGAAGGCGATGGCAAACACCGGCACCAGGGCGATGCGCAGCACGGTCAGGATGTTGGGCAGGCGGATCATCGCCCTACCATAACGCCGTCAGCCGCCGGGATGGAAGAAGTCGTAGATTTTCTTTGCCAGTGTGCCCGAAACGCCGTCCACGCCTTCGATATCGGCCAGACTCGCGCCCGCAATCGCCCGCGCCGAGCCGAAATGCTGCAACAGCGCGCGTTTGCGCCCCGGTCCGACGCCGGCGATCTCGTCCAGCGGGTTGGCGCCGATGGCCTTGGAGCGTTTCTTGCGGTGACTGCCGATGGCAAAGCGGTGGGCCTCGTCGCGCAAGCGCTGCAAGTAATAGAGAACCGGGCTCTTCTGATCGAGGCGGAAGGGTTGCCTCCCGGGCAGGTGGAAATGCTCGTAGCCTGCGTCGCGCTCTGCGCCTTTCGAGATGGCCGCCAGCGCCACGTCCTCGACACCCAGATCGGCGAAGACCTGGCAGGCCACCGCCAACTGGCCGGGCCCGCCGTCGATCAGGATCAAGTCTGGGCGCTTGGCCTTGGCGTCTTCGTCTTCCTTCATCAGGCGTGCGAAGCGGCGCGTCAGGACCTCGCGCATCATGGCGTAATCGTCGCCGGCCAGCTCCGCGGTCTTGATGTTGAACTTGCGGTATTCGCTTTTCTCGAAGCCGTCCGGTCCCGCGACGATCATTCCGCCCACGGCGTTGCTGCCTTGGATATGCGAATTGTCGTAGACCTCGATGCGCCGCGGCGTCGCGTCCAGCCCGAACGCTTCCGCCACGCCGTCCAGCAATTCGCGCTGGGCCGCGTTTTCGGCGCGATGCCGCCCGAGCTGTTCGCGCGCATTATTCAATGCGCTCTCGACGATCTCGCGCTTTTCGCCGCGTTCGGGAACCAGGATCTGCACCTTGTATTCGGCACGCAGCGACAAGGCTTCGGACAGCAGCGCGCGATTGGGAATCTCCTCCGAGAGCAGAATCAGCTTCGGCGCCGGCCGCTCGTCGTAAAACTGGCCGATGAAAGCCTCCAGCACTTCGCCGGTGGAAAGCTCGCCGGTCTGGCGCGGGAAATAGGGGCGGTTGCCCCAATTCTGTCCGGCGCGGAAGAAGAACACCTGGACGCAAGTCTCGCCGCCTTGGCTGAACGCCGCGAACAAATCGGCCTCGGCGAAGCTCGTCGGGTTAATCCCTTGCGAGGCCATCACTTGATTCATCGCGCGCAAACGGTCGCGCAGCTTGGCGGCGCTTTCGAAATCGAGCACTTCGGCCGCCGCTTCCATGTCTTTGGCCAGCGCCGCCTGCACGGCGCGGCTCTTGCCGGCGAGGAAGCGCTGCGCCTCGTTCACCAGCTCGCCATAGGCTTTTACGTCGACGCGCCCGACGCAGGGCGCGCTGCAGCGTTTGATCTGGAACAGCAGGCAGGGACGGGTGCGCGCCTCGAAGGTCGAATCCGAACAAGAACGCAGCAGAAAGGCGCGCTGCAGCGTATTCAGCGTGCGGTTGACCGCACCGGTGTTGGCGAAGGGGCCGAAATAGATGCCTTTGGCGGTCCGGGCGCCGCGATGCTTCAGCAGCTGCGGAAAGGCGTGATCCTGGCGCACCAGGATGTTGGGAAAGGATTTGTCGTCGCGGAACGAGACGTTGTAGCGCGGCTTCAGACGCTTGATGAGATTGGATTCCAGCAGCAGCGCTTCGGTTTCCGAGGCTGTGGTCACGAACAGCATCTCGGCGGTTTCGAGGATCATGCGGGCGATGCGCTCGGTGTGCCCGCCCGATTTGGCGTAGGACGCGACGCGCTTCTTCAGGCTCTTGGCCTTGCCGACATAGAGCACGTCGCCCTTGGCATCCATCATGCGATAGACGCCCGGCGCATCGGGCAGCGTCTTCACATACGCGGCGATGCGCGCAATGCCGGTGGGGTGTGTGGTTACTTCTTGTGTGCTCTCGTCCATCGGTCAGATTGTACTTTTTCCCGTCCACTTGCGGGAGGGGCAAGGTTGGTGTTTTCCTCGCATCCGCGGCGCGACGACGTATTATTTCGGGCCGTTCTAGTGTTAAAATCGACTGTCTTGGGCAGGAGAGCGCTTGTGAATATTCGCCCGTTATTGTGGCTGTTGCTCGCCGCTGCTTGTGTACCCGCGTTTGCAGATACTCCGTCGGCTGATCTGGTAACACACATTAGGCAAGTTGTTGCTCAAACCGCCGGTTCCAGCGGTATCTTTGTCGTCCAGGACGACGGCAGCGTTCGCCACCAGCAAAGTGGGCTTGTTTGCCCGGTTGATTTCCCAAACGTTCACTTCGCTCAAATTCAGATCTACAGGCCTGATGGCACGGACATCGGCTGTGACTATGCGCGGGTAATCGCAGACGGAAGCGCAGTATCCAAACTCACTATTTTTTCGGCGAAGGCACCCGACGGCGCGACGCTAGACAGTGTTTTTGTCCGCTATAAGGACGAAATTGTGCGAGTTCATCCCGACGCGGTGGAAGAAAACCCTTCGTCACTCTCGATTACAGACTCTACGGGTGACAAAAGGACTGACTATCGGTCGGCTGGTTACAGCATCACGATAGAGGGCAAGCATTTCCATAGCGAGTTGATCGTAGGCCTCGTTAAGGGTTGGATGATTGAGGTGCGCGCAACGTATCCAAACAGCGTCGTCCAAGTGGACAAGAACACGACCAAGGACGAGATACGGGACCAAGTGACGGACATTGAAAGTCCTTATATGGCGTTTATGTCCGCACAAGATTCACTGACTGGCTCGTCGCCATAGAGATCAGGGTCTGTGTCGTTCGATCTCGACGCCGGCGGATTCCGCGCCGGGCAGTGCGTGCAGTTTCTCCACCCGCACGCGCGCCGTCTTCACTCGCTTGTCTTCGAAGCAGAGCGCCACGATGCGCTCGGCCATGGTCTCCGCCAGATTGATATGGCCCGCCTCCGCCAGGGCGCGGATTTTACGCGTGATCGCGCCGTAATCGACCACCTGATCCAGGCGGTCTTCGATCAAGGCGGAATCTTCCACCGCCAGATCCACATTGATGCGGACGGGCTGCAGCTTGCCCTTTTCGTGGCCGTGAACGCCGATCTGGGCCAGCAGCTCCAGATTGCGGATGAAGACATGGCGGACGGCCGTCGCGGCGTCGGCGATGCGAAGGGGATGGACGTTGGAACCGCTCATCTTACTCTTTCACCCCGACGTCGGGCGTTTGCCAGATCAGGTGTTGGCCGCCATCGACCGCGATCATCTGGCCGGTGACGGCGGACGCGTCCAGAAGATAGCGCACGGCGTCGCAGACGTCCTGAGGCTCGGCGCCGCGGCCTAGCACGGTGGCCTCGCGCTGACGGGCGAAATCGGCCTGGGTTTGCCGCGCATTGACGATCGTGGGGCCGGGACCGACCGCATTCACCCTCACCCGCGGCGCCAGCGCCTGGGCCAGCGTGGTCGTCAGCCAGTGCAATCCGGCCTTGGACAGGCTGTACGAGATGAACTGCGGCGTCGGCTTCAGCACCCGCTGGTCGACGATATTGACGATGGCGCCGGTGCCGTCGCGCGGAACTTGGCGGGCGAACGCCTGCGACAGCACGAAAGGCGCGCGCAGATTGGTTTCCATATGCTTGTCCCAGCTTTCGCGGCTGACGCTGTACCAATCGTCGTTCTCGAACAGCGAGGCGCTGTTGATCAGCGCACCGAGCGGACCGAGTTCCGCCACCGCGCGCGCTATCAGCGTCGCGGATTCGTTTTCGCGCGACAGATCGGCTTGCAGCAATGCGACTTTCACACCCGCGGTCGCCGCGTCGGCCGCCGTGGCGCGCGCTTCTTTTTCGGACGAATTGTAGTGCAGCGCGATCTGCCAGCCGTGACGGGCCAAATCCAGCACCAGCGCCCGGCCGAGCCGTTTGGCGGCGCCGGTGACGAGGACGGTTTTGACGGCAGCTGTCATAGGCGCAGTTTAGCGCAACTCAGCCAAGGAATCCCACCAGCCGCTTCACATCGGCGAGAATAGGTGCTGCGAGCGCCTCTGCGCGGGCCGCGCCGTCGGTCAGGATGCGGTCGATTTCCGCCGGTTCGGCGAGCAGACGGCGCATCTCGGCCGCCAGCGGCGTCAGCTTGGCCACCGCCAAATCCGCCAGCGCGTTTTTGAAGCCGGAGAATTGCTGGCCCGCAAACCGGGCGACGATAGCGGCGCGCGGCTCGTCCGACAGCGCCGCATAGATGTTGAACAGGTTCTCGGCTTCCGGCCGGCCTTCCAGGCCCTTCTCGGAGTCCGGCAGCGGCGCGGGGTCGGTCTTGGCCTTGCGGATCTTCTGGGCGATGGCGTCGGCATCGTCGGTCAAGTTGATGCGCGAATAATCGCTCTCGTCCGACTTCGACATTTTTTTGGTGCCGTCGCGCAGACTCATGACGCGCGTGCCCAGCCCGGTGATCACCGGCTCGGGCAGCGGAAAGAAATCGGGCGCGTGAAAATCGTTGTTGAACTTCTGCGCGATGTCGCGCGACAGCTCCAGATGTTGTTTCTGGTCTTCGCCCACCGGGACATGCGTCGCTTTATAGACCAGGATGTCCGCCGCCATCAGCACGGGATAGGTATAGAGGCCGACCGACGAGCGTTCTTTGTGCTTGCCGGATTTTTCCTTGAACTGGGTCATGCGGTCCATCCAGCCCAGCCGCGCGACGCAATTGAAGATCCAGGCCAGCTCGGCGTGCGCCGGCACCCGGCTTTGATTGAACAGGATGGAACGCTTGGGATCGACCCCCGCCGCGATATAGGCCGCCGTCACTTCGCGCGTTGCTTGCGCCAATTCTCCGGTATGGCCATAGGCCGCGTCCGCGGTTATCGCGTGCATATCGACCACGCAATAGATGCACGGCATCCGGTCCTGGATCTTCACCCAGTTCTTGAGGGCGCCCAGATAATTGCCCAGATGCAGCGTGTTGGTCGGCTGCATGCCGGAAAAAACCAGTTGCTTGTGTGTCGGCGCGTCGGCCATGGAAAAATCCAATATGGTTTCCTCCCCCGTTTACGGGGGAGGTGGCGCGCAGCGCCGGA
>Ga0265340_10001081_pt1 | contig 15516 bp, 15 predicted proteins | sample 4CB225metaG_FD_202082 | JGI IMG/M metagenome (GOLD analysis project Ga0265340, IMG submission 202082) | Rhizosphere microbial communities from Carex aquatilis grown in University of Washington, Seatle, WA, United States - 4-CB2-25 metaG | ecosystem: Host-associated > Plants > Roots >...
CAATACCCGATATTGGGTACGGGTTCACGGGTTCTCGTTGGTCGGACTCCGAAGGGTGAATCCTTCAAACCGAGTCCGGAAATTCCAACTACCACACTTAGGGAAGCGCCGAGCGACCTCGGCTTTCGGCAACTCCAACGGTGAGGATGCGCCAAACCTGTTGTTGGATTCGATGTTCCACGCTTGAGGATCTGCCAAACCTGTTGTTGGATTCGATATTCCAACGGTGAGGATGTGCCAAACTCGTCCTTGGATTCGATGCTTCACGCTCGAGGATGTGCCATCCGTGTGCCCGCGAAGCGATTCCGAGGCGTAAGGCGTCTAATGGTGCCCTCTCCACAGGCGTTGGAGTGGCGAAGGGGCGGGTCCGGCGAGTTCTGAACGGGCGGCCCACGTTGCTGGCTCCGGATTGCCCAGTCCTGGGAGAAAATTTCTCGATGTCGTTTTTGTCGCAACTGGGTCCCGGAGGCTTCCGACAAGAGAGTCATCAAAAGAAAAGGTCGGCTCTCACTGGGCCGACACAACCAAGAAGGTGAGAATCGTCATGGGTCAAGTCATCACAAGAAAAGCGGGAACAGACCGCATTTTGTCCATATTTGCCAAAACGTTCGCGCAGGCCACCGCACGCGGCGGGGACGTACAAGCCATCACCGATGCACGCATCGGAGACCTTCATACCGAAGTGGCAGAGGTTGAACAGCAATACAGCGACGCACGCGATACCGATGCAAAGCTCAACGTGGCGTTGAAGGTGCGCGACGCCGAAAGTGATCTCGAGATTGGGGCCGTCATCGACGAGCTGTGGAATTGCATGGGTCGCCCGGCGCAATCCGTGGACTACCAATTGATCGTCGGGGGCGGCCGCACTGATTGGACCGCAGGCAGCCCAGCAATTCAGCCCCAACTGATGACTGTACTGGCTGCTAATATTCGACAAACCAACCATCCGAAGCTCCAGGCTAAAAAGGAAGAATGGGCGCACCGGATCGAAGTCAAAGCCGGCGCCCAAGACGACGCCGCCAAATCAGCTAGCGCTGCGGAAGTACTGGTCACGACTCTGGGCATGCGTCGGCGCACGCTGGCCTACGCAGCGCAGGTGGCGCTGACCCGTCTCAAGCGTGACTTCAAGAATGCCGGCATGACAGAAGCTCAGGTCCACGAGGTCATCCCTGACGTTCCCACGAGCAAAGCTGCGGTCACGCCAACGCCTAATCCAACACCTAAAACCACCCCGAGTGACTCAAGCACCCCGAGTGACTCAACCGCCCCGTCAACTTCCCCAGAGGAGTCAAAAACGGGCGGTAAGTAGATTGACGTTGTCCGAAGACCAACCGGGGCACCGACGAACCAAGAATAGGAATTATTGGATAGTGACCTTGGCACTTCCAAAGTCACCGTCAGTTGCCCCGGCGCTCTCAGTCGCGGATTCCATCCACAGCCTCAGGCTGGGCGTCAACAATTCAGTAACAGAGACTGAGTCAGCAACAGAATCCGTTTCGGCAACAGAATCCGTTTCGGCATCCGCCTGAGTTTTCAACCTATCCGAGCCCCTGGTGCCGGCACCGTTGCTCACGCGCCTACAAATTGGCTCCAATAATGAAGGGGTCGACACAAAGATGCACCTCTGCTAGTCCCTGGACGCGTGAATATCATGGTGCGCCTTGCTAAGTCGCTTTTTGCCGGCAATGCCCAAAGGGCCATCGGGGCCATGCTGCTGGGGTTAGCGGGCGTAGCCGTATTCCTCAGTGTTCTGGATCGGGTGTACCCCATCGGTGATTGGTTAGTCTGGACCGTGCTGCCACTGTGGGGCTGGACAGGCCTCTGGTGCATTGCAAGTCTCAGTAGTGGCCAGCTGATATTAGTGCGACTGCTCAAGTTGTCGTACTTGCGAGCGCTGGAGTCTGCAGTGCTCAGCATGGCGATTGGCACCGTAGGATTCGTGCTAGCAATGTACGTTGGCGGCGCACTGGCTATTTTTACGCCGGCATTTGCACTGCTCCTGCCACTGACACTGCTGGCGTTGGGGGGTTACGATGGTTATCGGCTTCTGTTGCGCCTCCAGCGAGAAATGCTCGAGAGTCCGCGAACGGTACTGTCAACGACCGCGGCCGTGTTTGGTGTCGTGTGCATTGGGCTAATTTATTTGGGCATCATGACGCCCGGTGCCGTCAACTATGATGCAACCTGGTACCACCTGCGCATTGCTCAGGACTATGCTCGATGGGGCCGGATTGCGTCCTTCAATGATTACAATTCTTGCGTGCCCCACCTGGCGAGCATTCTATACACTTGGGGCTATTTGGTACCCGGGCTAACGGGCGCTCAGCGTTGGATGATGGCGCTGCACTTGGAATTTGCTTTGCTGCTGTGGACGCTGGCGGGGGTTGCCGCGGGTGTGCAAAGGCTGACCAATAATCACCAAATCAAAAGTACTTGGGTCGCGTTCTTTCTCTTTCCGATGATATTCGTGTACGACAGCAATCTTGGGGCTGCGGCCGATCATGTTCTTGCGTTCTTTTCCGTGCCTATACTGTTGGCGGCTCTGCATGTCACAAAGACGTTTACCAAAGGCTGGTGCTCGGTGCTGGCCATCGCCATGGCGGGTGCCGTACTTACCAAGTATCAGGCGGTGTACATCATTGCGCCCGTCGTGGCTGTCGTCTCAATAGCTTGGCTCTGGGCGTGGATTCGTGTGCTCTTTCCGAACTTTGGTTTGACTGGGACTCACGGGGTCCACAAGCTCAAATGGGCGCCGGTCGTCGTCATTGGCGTCGGGGTCTTGTGTGTGACCCCTCACTTTCTCAAGAACGCCCTATTTTACGGGAATCCCATCTACCCGTTCATGCAGGACGTCTTTGCGAGCAGTACGCCCCGGGGCCCCCACGCAACGGCTTACGTGCAGTACATTTTCGTCGATCCATCCTGGATACCGGTTGGAACGTTTTGGGAAAAGCTCAAGCACGCGTTTGAGCTCTTCCTTACCTTTTCATTCAAACCACACTACTCGTGCATTAACTATGTTCCAACCTTTGGTTCACTATTCACGCTATTGCTTCCAGGTTTGGCTTTGGTGCGCAGGCGAAAGACAATTGGGGTCACGGCCGCAATGGCTGCCGGCAGCCTTCTCATTTGGGGCATTACCTACAACGTAGACCGCAACCTGCAAACGTTCATGCCAATCCTCGTGTGCGTCACCGGCGCGTTGTTGGTTGGGTTATGGCAGCTCGGGTGGCTGGCAAGGGTTGGATTGGTCCCACTGGTGGCGCTGCAACTCATCTGGGGAGCTGACGCCCCGTTCCTGCCGGCGAATGGATCGTATTGTTCGGGAAGCGATCGACTTATGAACTCCCTCGCGCTCATTCGCAGCGGTTACGAGGGGCATGCCAAGTCGAGATTCGATAGTTACTTCAGTAACCAGGTCGCCATCGGCAAAGGCCTGCCGCAGAACGCTAAGGTGTTGGTTCACGAATCGCATTTGAGCCTAGGGGTAGATCGCGATATTCTGTTTGACACGGTCGGATTTCAGGGCCTAATAACCTACGACGGCGTGCGTAGCCCTCGCGAGCTCTTCGACTATTATCGTTCCCTCGGCATTACACATATTTGGGACGGGGCTGGTCACGGGGAAGCCACACGCCAAGAAGCGGCACTCTTTTACCTGTTCTTGACACGCTATTGCCAAGCCATGAACAACAGAGGCGGTCGCGTCTTTGCAATGCCCAGCGCAGCACCGCCCGTTGAGGCACCGTACCAAGCGCTGAGTCTGGGTGTGCATGGTTACGCGGATGGACTTTACCCAATTGAAGGACTCAATGCGCCCGAGCACTTGCCCGAAGGTCTAAGGCAATATGGTTCTCCTGCGCAACTGCTAACGCCAACCAACGCTTCGAAGCTACTTGGCATGGCAGCAGTAGTTTTGGAAGGGACGACTGGATACTCCGACCTCAAAACAGAACTCACCAGTGCATTCGACCGAATACAGACTGCAGACGGGGTCACGGTATACGCGCGACGACCGTAGTCAGTCGAGGCGTTTCATGGCCGTGACACGCGCAGATCGAGCACCACCGGCGACTCGAGACTGCGATGCGCTGGCGTTAGCACTCGCTTCCCGGGACTATGACCCAATGGCTGGAACAGCGCGTTGCGCTGACTCTCACCCGCACTCGCCTGCTCACCCAGCACGTGCCAGGGTTGGGTTGCCCGCGCGGTCGACGCTACGCTTGGATGATCCGAGGCAGTCGAATAAGGGGTGAGGCGGGCGCGAGTATCAATGGGTTTCATTGTCACGCTCACTTCTAAGTTTTCTTTGGCCACCCTTCGAAACACTCCGCGATTCGGCGGTACATCCGCGTAACTGCGCCCTATGGCCACCGTAACGTAAGCCTCATTGGCGAGCTGGGCGTGCGTAGGATCAAACGCCAACCAGCCCACGCCGGGAACGAACGCCTCACCCCAGGCATGGGTTTGCAGCTCAGGAACACCAGGCTTGTGCAGGTAACCTGAAACATAGCGGCAAGGCAGACCCACCCGCCGCAACAGCGCTAAGCTCAAGTGTGTGAAGTCTTGACAGACACCGGCCCCGACTTGCAAAATATCACTGACGGTCGAACTGCTACGAGTGGCGCCCATACGATAGACAATCAGTTCACGAGTGCACCTAGTTACGATGTCAATGGCTTCACCAACACTGCGCACTTTATTGAGACCAATCTTTGCGGCCAATACTGCGAGAGTCGGGTCGTTGTTTACCTGCCCGTGACATTGCAGGAAGTCGCGCGATCGATGGTCACGAATAAGGCCCTCGAGCGGCGCTGTTAGCTCGCCCAACGACTCGCGAGTGGGCCTTGTCTCAACGACACAATTCGTTGAAATAACGATTTTCTGGTGCGAGTTTATGACCGAGAACTGGTGGACAGCATTGCCAAGCCAGTCCGTGTGATGAAATGCCTTTATATCGGGAGTCACTTTAATCGCGAATTGCCGCAGGACTTGCCGGTCGTCAGTGCGCGGCATGACACGCACTTCCATGACGGATTCCGAGATTGGTTCAGAGTAGTTCAGCTTAGTGTGGTGCGATATTGAGAACAACATGGGAACGACCTCGCGTAGCCAGGAAGGTGATTCACGATAGTGAGTATGATCGCTGCAACATTGAGCTTGCTTGGCTCGCGCAGCCCAGCGCATCGCGTAGAAATGTTTCAGGACCATTGTCGATTACTGATGCGTCGGTTTGCTTAACGACCAGCTCTTCTATGTGTTCGACGATATACTTTTGGTCTCGTGGGCGAGCTGCGATGTACGTTGGTACATTGGGTAAGATTGCATCTTCACCCAAATAGTAGCGAATCATGTCCGGCACGAAGGGATAGATGGCCTTGTCATCGCAGATGCCCGTGCCCGGAGAATTGGCAATCGTGACTTTGCCGCTGCGATAGGCAGCAAACAGTCCCGGGCAGCCCAGAACCGAGTCTGAACGAAACACCATCGGGTCCAAAAAGTCATCGTCGATTCTGCGGTAAATGGCGTCGACGCGCTTGAGTCCCTCAATTGTTCGTATGTTCACGCAGCCATTGTCCACGACCAAATCGCACCCCTCGACCAGCGGCACCCCCATTTGGCGGGCGAGAAAACTGTGTTCGAAGTACGCGCTATTGTATATGCCGGGAGTCAGGACCACAACGTTCGGCTCTTTGATGCCACCCGGCGCGACCTCTTCGAGTGTCTCCCTCAACCAATCAGTGTATTGGTCTACCGGACGTACGCCGTATTGGTCAAACAGTACACGAAAAACGCGTTTGAGGACTTCCCGGCAGCCCAGCACATAGCTGACGCCACTCGGATTTCTGGCATTGTCCTCAAGCACCAGGAAGTTGCCATTTGCGTCGCGTACCAAGTCAGTTCCCACCACATGCGTGTAGACTCCACCCGGCGGCACGAACCCGACCATTTCGCGCCGATAAAAGCCGGCATCATAGATCAATTCGGGCTCGACGATCTTGTCTTCAAGGATGCGTTGCGGACCGTAAATGTCTCCCAAGAACAGATTCAAGGCTTCGGTACGTTGAATTAAGCCACGTTCGACAAAGGACCAATCCTCAGCAGTCACTAAGCGAGGTATCGGATCGAACGGGAACACTTTCTCAATGCCGGCCGCGTCTGAATAGACCGTAAATGTGACGCCTTGGTTGCGAAGCAGCAGCTCGACCATGCGTTGGCGTGCCGCAAATTCGTTTACCCCAAAATCATTCAATCGTTTGGCTAGTGCCGAATACAAGGGGCGAATATCGCCTCCATGGGCAAACATCTCGTCGTAGCTCGAGTCGTCTAGCGCGTATGAATTGAGATCCATATTCTAACCGTTCCGCCTGGGATACTGGGCTCTTGTTAGAGCGCCAATCGACGTTCCTGTTGCTAAGCACGCGTCGTGCCAAGGAAGTATGGACCTATCAGGAACGCTGACCTGGTACGCTGCAGAGTTGCACCCCGAACGAGTGAGACATCAGCTAACGGTGCAACCCAATCAAGTGAGGCACATGTCCACGCCGTCCCAATTTGCAACACTCCACATTCACCTGCCCGAGCAGTAATCTATTCAGCGGTCACGGTGTCACTTGGGGTGGCTTGGTCAGATCATCGTCAGGCTTGGCAAACAGGTCGCTGATCTTTGCGGCCAGCTTGTCTACCAATCCCAATGCCTTCTGCAGCGTGGATGGGTCGACGGGTTCACCCTTTTCCAGGCGTCCCAGGCCCACTTGGAGAGATAGTCGCAACGTCGTTAGCGGGGTTCGCAGCTCATGCGCGGCCATTCTCCTAAAATGGGCTTTGCGCTGACGAACCTCCGAGTCGAGCGTCTGAAGTGTGAGTTTGATAAACTCGACGGAGTAAGTGAGCTCATTCACTCTGTACGGCGGAACAATAGCATTCATCGCCAATGCGTGAATTGCCACGATTTCATGTGGCAAGACACCCAGTGAATTGGCGAGACCTCCAAGCTCACGGGCGCGCTGCAGTGTCGCTTCACTCCGCTGGGCCAAGTGCTCAGCAAGTGCATCACTGTAGTCAGAGGTAAATCGCTGCTCTTTGAAGTCTTGCATCAGATTGTCCGACTCGCAACGGCAGAGGTGAGACTTCTAACACCCATTCGGCGCGCAGTCTATCGTTCGGGTGCGCAATTATTCGATGCTCTCGATAGAAATCGTGCAAGTGAATCAAGCCGCCGAACCTAAGAATGAGGCATTCGAACTCGACTTTCCAACCGAAGCAACCATGCGTTGTTGTAGCTTTTTCTTGGCCCGCTCTTCCAATTGACGGACCCTTTCTCGACTGACTCCCAGATGCCGCCCCAATTCAGCTAGAGACGGTGTGTCATCATCATCTTTCATTAGGTGTTGTTCGACAACAAACCGCTCTCTCGGGTCAAGCTCTCCCATGGCTGAATCAACTAAGCTTTGAGTCTGCTGCATGGCCTGACGGTTTGCGTAGGACTGTTCTTGGTCGCAGCCTTCGGCAGCGAGAGTTTCGACAAGCGGGACTCTTCCATCTCGGACGCAGCCGATATCGAGCGATACGTCTTTCGACTCGAGACGACCTAGCACTTCAGCGACCTTATCGCGTGAAGTCTCGAACTTCACGGCAAGTAAGTCCAGAACCTGCTCACCTTCCCCCAGCAAACTGACGATACGGGCTCTTTCGCGGCGCAGCTTGAAGAACATTTTTCGCATTGACGCGGACCCGATGCTAACCAATGTGCGTGATTGGATGACTGAATTGAGGATGTACGCACGAATCCAGTATGCCGCGTAGGTCACGAACCGAAGACCCCGTTCGGGCTCGAACTTGTCTAACGCATGCAGAATTCCAAGATTACCTTCTGCGATAAGGTCCCCGAGAGGGAAGCCATAAGCACGGTACCTCAATGCAATGGTCACCACAACGCGAAGATTGGCGCGCAAGATCTGGTCTCTTGCTTTCAGGTCACGGTGGTCGCGCCACCGAAAGCACAGCTCCAGTTCGTGCTCGCGTGACAGAATCGGGAGCCCGCGGACATTATTCACGTAGCGAGTAATTGCAGAGTCTGTATTGGTTTGCATTTGACCGTCGTTTCATTTCCGCGTCTGCACGCAGCCGTTCTGTTGCGGCGCTGGACTCAGCGGCGACCCCAATGCATCAGTTCTTGACGCGTCGGCCCGTTCGCCAGCCTACAATCAAACGAAACTCAGCACTAAACGTGCCATCCAGATTGCTATTGCCCAAGCCTTGATTAGGACTCGAGAGGGCTGTTGATTGGTCGTCACCGGGTCGCTTTTCCACCGGGCAATCAAATTCGACTTGGGGACAAACGCCCCGCCGACGCGTTTTGCAACAGTGTTGGCGGCGGAGCGATCATTTTTGCTGGCAATCGAAGCTAACTCGGGATTAAAGCCTCTAATTGTTATATGGCGTTGCAAGGCCAAATGTCAGGGAACATTCTTATCGTTGACGACGACTCGGAACTGGGAGAATTGTTGGCAGTCGGGCTCCGATTGCGCGGCCTCACTTGTGAGTTCGTTGCTGGTGCCAATGAAGCTCTGGAGCGAATAGCCAATGACGACTTCGACGCAGTAGTAACAGACATGAACATGCCGGTGATGGGTGGTCTCGAGCTTTGCCGAGGTATCGCTGATCGCCGCCCTGACCTGCCCGTGATCGTAATGACGGCTTATGGCAGCTTCGATGCCGCGGTGGGGGCCATCCGTTCTGGCGCTTACGATTTCGTCACCAAGCCCTTTGATCTCGATGTCGTGGCGATTTCAATCGAGCGAGCAATTCGTCACAGACATCTGCGAGACGAGGTGCGAAGATTGCGATTGGCAATCTCAGAATCCCAGCATTTCGAGGACGTGGTCGGTTCGAGCCGAGCCATGCAAGGCGTCTACGATCTGCTCACCAGGCTTTCGGACTCAAACGCCACGGTAATGGTGTCTGGAGAAAGTGGCACTGGTAAAGAGATCGTTGCCCGCGCGTTGCACAAACGCAGCCGGCGAAGAGAAGGACCATTTATTGCCATCAATTGTGCCGCGGTACCTGAAAACTTACTCGAGAGTGAGTTGTTTGGGCATGTTCGGGGCGCGTTTACGGATGCAAAAGCCGCCAGAATCGGGCTAATGAGTCAGGCGCACAACGGAACGCTCTTCTTGGACGAGATCGGCGATATGCCGCTCGGAATGCAGCCCAAGCTATTGCGCGCGCTCGAGGAGCGAGTGGTTCGACCGGTAGGAGGTAACCAAGACGTTGCGTTCGACGTTCGCGTCATCGTGGCGACCCATCGTGACTTGGAGACTCTCGTCGAAAACGGCCGTTTTCGAGAAGATCTCTACTATCGCATCAACGTTGTGCACGTGGACCTTCCACCCTTGCGTGCAAGAGGCGGGGACATATTGCAATTGGCCCAGGTGTTTTTGGAGCGCTGCGCAACGCAAGCCGGCAAAGACGTACGAGGGATCAGCGCACAAGCCGCAGACAGGCTGCTAGCCTACGATTGGCCAGGCAATGTACGAGAGCTAAGAAACGCCATGGAGCGGGCAGTTGCGTTGACTCGCTATGATACGCTGGCTGTTGAGGACTTGCCTGATAAGATCAGAAGTCATCAATCATCACATGTGATTGTTGCTGGGCAGGATCCCTCGGAACTCGTGACCTTGGAAGAAGTGGAGCTTCGCTACATTGCGCGGGTCATGCAGGTAGCGGGCGGGAACAAGTCGCTGGCGGCACAAATCTTGGGCCTGGACCGCAAGACCTTGTATCGCAAATTGAATATACTGTCAGGCAGTGGCTCCCCACCGCCATCTGAGCGTGAGAGAGGCGCTTAGTACTGGGAAACCACACCGGTTCTCAGGATTTCGGTGTTCCGGCTGACAGCTGATCGCTGAATGGTGAAAGCCAAGAGTCCTGTTTGGCTCTGGCTTTGCCAGATTTGGTACATTAGGCGACTTCTGAAGCCGCCAGATTCAATATTTCGCGAATCTTGTGAGCTAGAATTCGCAACGTATACGGCTTTTGCAGAAACGGGATTTTCACGTTGGGATCAATTTCAGTCTCAACGCTTTCCTCAGCCCAACCCGAAGAAAGCAGAATGGGAATTTCAGGACGTTTGGCGCGGATCATCTTCGCAAACTCAAAGCCCGTAAGTCCGGGCATGTCATAGTCGGTCACTAGTAGCGCAATTGGCCGACGGTCCCGAGTCATTGCCTTCAGTGCATCCAGTGCGTTCGCATAGGCCTCTACTTCATATCCCAAGTCTTCCAAGATCAGCTGTGTCGTTTTCCTTATACTATGCTCATCGTCGACCAGCACGATTCGCTCTGCTCGACTGTGACAATCGTGGCACGCACTGCTTCCCCCGGCTTGGTCAGCGAAGGTATCGAGTAACTCCTGCGCGGGCCGAACGAAGATGGACGAATCTTTCGGCGCACCTTTAGATGGTTGGCCAAAGTTTTCGCTGCTTGCAGTATTGGTAGGGTTGCGCATTAGTTTATGAGGCCTTGCTCCGCCACAAATGGCGACTGGTTGCCATGGTCTCTAGGTGAATCCAAGTGGATTGCACTTGAATGACAGGGGGTTCGACAATGTTACTCATGGCGCCTGGATGGTCCTCGTTGTCCGGCTTGCGGATTCTATGCCCAGCCGTTGCTTGCGAGCATAAGCAGCTGATGTGCCAAGGCCTCCAGAGCCGACTGCCCCATAGGCACCTTCAACGGGAGCCTTAATTGCAACATTGAATAGGCATCTAGCGGGCTGAAGACGTGCTTCGGGTGTGGCGAAACGCTACGGCGTGGAAATGTAGGCCATTGCTCTCGCGTGCCAAGCCTCGACCTCGATGTGACAAGCAAGTGTCACGCCGGCGAAACTTAATAGTCTAGCGAGAACCTCGGGGGCGACGCCGACACCGGTGTCAGAGATCTTGACCACGGCTCGATGCGACTCGGCTTGGATTGTAACGTTTGTCAACCCGCTGCGACTGGTAAACTTGGCCGCACTCTGTAAAAGGTTTCCCACCACTTGGATCAGTCGATTCCAGTCACCGCTGGCGAAAACTGGATTAGGCGCTGAATGTATTCGTTCGCCTGCTCGAAGCGCTGCGGCTCGCCCGTCTCGAGCGCCCGGCGTGCTGCCTACTCCCACGTGACTGCCGCGTCGGTTGCACCATATTCGCGTGCAGTGAGTCCCGTGAACGTGCGCTGCGACATTTTCGCGATCGAAGATACAGACAGGCGCTAGAGCCATCCCTCGAGGAATCAGGCAAGTCAGTCACGCGCTCATCGCTTGGAAGGTCGCGAACTTGTCGCGCATCAAGGTATAACCCCGGTGAACTCGCAACTTGACCGCCGCTCGCGTGGTCTCGAGTAGGTTGGCGGCTTCCGTCAACGAAAACCCGGCGATTTTCGTGAGATGAATGGCGCGACGATATTTTTCGGGTAGGCTTTCCAGGGCCTCCGTCAAAGTTTCGCGCAGTTCGTCATTCGATGTTTCTGTCAGCTCCTGACATTCTGGCAGTTTGCCGTCCCAGCTCAAATCCTCGAAGCGGCTCGTCCTCGTCCGACGCTCGTCGAGAAATGCGCGATGAGCGATCGCGAATATCCAAGGTACCGGTGGAGCGCCAGGAATATAGCTGCATCGGGCTTTATGCATCTTCACAAAGGTGATTTGCAGCAAATCTTCAGCTCGCGGTCGAGCCCGCGTCAATCTGAGCAAATATGAGTATAGCGAAGGCGATACCCGACGGTAGAGCTGACCAAATGCCGCGGCATCACCAAGCACGTACGCTTCCATTACCTCTTCAAGTGGGGATTCTGTCGCGGCTTGACCTATGCGACTCTTCAAAGGCAGTGTGCTGTTGGGTGACATGTTTGGGTTCCGCGACATCGGAGCACCCAGCACCTTCTGTGCCATGGGTTTTCTAGTGGACCGCTCCGGGACAGCCTCAAGTCCATTTTCGCGTGTGGACAGACCATTGAACCAAGCAGCTCGCTTCACCAGCTTAACTTCAACGACCAGCAGTTCGGCACCCATGCACCACTGGGGAATTTTGCGACACTTGCCCCGTCTTGGGACAGTAAGCCCGCAATTCTTGCCGACTCTTACGAACAATGCGATCGCCGTGCGAAAATCGCTTACGGACTCTTTGCGGCTGCAAAACCGCCGCAAAGACCGCGGTCACCAAACCAATTAAGGCCTCCATCGGCACCGGACTTAATGAGCCCGTATCTTGGCAGAGTCACGGTGAATTCATTTCTCACTCCCAACTGACTGCTCACATTGATCATGCCGAACGCAGAGAAGTCGATAACTAAAATGGCGCGGGCGTCGGCTCGTTGTTTCGACACGTCAAGGATCGTCCAACCTTCGCAATCCGGTAAGCGGATGTCCAGAGCGATGATTGACGGCTCGAACCTTTGTGCCAACTTCAGACCAGTCGCACCGTCCGACTCAGTTACCACGCCCTGACGAGTACTGGATTGCCAACGCCCCTGGAATGCTAACATAACGCTAACGCAATGACACGGACTGCTCTGCGTGTGCCGTAAGTCAAATGTGGCATTTTGCGTCAGAAGACGCTTGACCCTGGTCTGTGGCCCACTGTGCACTTTTCTCAACACCGGTCAGGTGATATTTCATGGGCAGGGCTTGTGGTTCAAACGCCACATTTTCGGTGCTGGCCATTGGCGGCCGTCAGTGCAAGCATTTATTGCGTGAACGATGCCCGTCCTTCTGCTTCTCGATGAGCACAACGAGTGCCCCGAATCAACGCGTACCCACCTACGCGCGTGCTTTGCGACAACTATCGCGACCTCCCTCAAGCAAGCAGTTCAATCGCACTATCAAGTTGCCATCGTGGTTAGTTCTGCCGCTGCGGCGCTCAGCAAATGTGCTGAATTGCTAGGCTGCGGCTGCGCGCAGCGTGTCGTGCTCGCTGGCACGACCCCCTCGCTCGAAGACGCGACAAGGGCTATTCACATGGGCATCACGGATATTGTGGAAGAGTTGCGCGACGCCGTAACATTCACGGAGAAAATTGAGGAAATTGTCAAGCGGGCAGAGTTGCGGGCCAAGACCGTCTCGTTGCGCCAATCAGCACCATTGGCGTCTCTTTTTCCACGCATTCTCGGCGAGAGCGAACCAATGCGGCAAATTCGAGGAATGCTGGGCAAGGTCATGGAGTCTGACTCGACGATTTTGATCACTGGCGAGCCGGGCACGGGCAAGTCGTTAGTTGCGCGCAGCCTTCACGATAGCAGCGCTCGTGCGACACGGCCGTTTTTAGCCATCATTTGTCGTGATATTCGACGGGAGTCGGCAAACATCGATTTCTTCGGGTGCGTGCACGGGGGTCTGTTGGCGCAAGCGTCTGGCGGCACGCTGTTCCTTAACGAAGTTGCTGAATTGCCCGCGGAAGTGCAAGTGTTACTGTGTCGTATGTTGAAGGAACGGCTCGTCCGCCCCATTGGCAATTGCAAGGAACTTGGTCTTCAAGCCCGGATCATTGCCACAAGCAGTCGAGACGTGGAAGCTGAAGTGGCGCAACAGCAGCTGCGACGGGACTTCTTCTTTCGACTCAATGTGGTGCGCATCCATCTATGCCCGCTGCGGGAACGCGGTTCGGACGTCTTGCTACTGGCGCAACATTTCCTGCGGCGAAGGTTCCGCAAATCAGCCTCGACCAAAGCCTCGGTGCGACGGGGACTGAGTTGATGAATCATTCGAGATGGTGTTTACTTCGCGGGCGCCGTGCGCACGCAGTCGCGAGCTAGCAACCCACGAAAGTTGCTCGCTGAACTCGTTTAGTTCGATTACTCTGCCACACCCCCCAAACCGCGCCGCTGTTGCAATTGTCCCCTGTAGTGGCAAAACCCGAGGCTGGATTATGCAGCGACATTCGACACTGCATCAGACGACTTGGACGCGCAGGATCTTGGGTGGCAAGGACCCACTTGCAACGCTGCAACGCAACTGGGCCGACTTCAAATCGCTACATGGTCGCCTTTTGGCCACGATGGGCGCAACAGACGGTTTGGGGCCGCAGACAGGCGATCGTTCAAGTCACACTCGCAATGCTATAACGTGCCGGCAAGATTCAGCGCGGCGGGGAGCACCGATAGACTGAGGCTGGGCCCTGATTCTTGATGCGGCTTGTATAGGAGCAACGTAAGCCCCGTCGCCAGAGCAACGCTTCCGGCAACTAAGCTTACCGTTGAAATGGTACGCCATGTATTATAGTCGTGGACTCGATGCGCTAGCGAACTAGGGCAGGTGTTGCCAACACAGCCGTCGGCGCGCAGGCTTGAACGCTCAAGACCAACTATGGTACCTTCTGCTGCACCGAGGACAATGCCCGTAGCACCCAGGCCGACGGTGACCCACGCGGTAGTTCGTTGAACAGAAAGCTCGGAGCGACGCTCGTAGGATTGACTGCCCGGGCTCGTCTTCGAAACGGGCGTACGTGTCGGTGACGCCGCAAGCGGTTTGCTCATTCTTACTTGCGGGCTTATGTCTTTCGGCACAGATGTTGGCGCTGGCGGACCCGGCCAGGTCAACACGACTGTCTGCTTTGCGCCCTCTGAAAGGGCTCTCTCATAGAGATCAACTGCGGCAACCAACTTTCCCAACCTCTCGTTGGCGCGAGCCGCCCACACTGCCACAGTCGGCACTTGAGCCACGGCCAGAACTTGCACGAACTTGCTGCGCGCCAACTCGAATCGACCCGCCTTGAAGTCACTGACCCCTTCATTGACCAAGTTGCGTGCTGCCGCCCGCGTGCCATCGCTAATTGCATGCGCTGGCTGTTGCCAGCTGCTCAGGGCAACTACCGTTATTGCAGCGAGCAGCCTGACTCTTCGCATGGAACCTCAAAAACCTGCCGCGTTCTCAGTCGCACCTTCCGTAGGAGCTCGACGCTGCCTAGGCGACGGCTTGACCGAAAGTGGTTCTCTGATACTCGATGGAGTGTTTGCGCTTGCGGCGGGCGCCACGATGCTGACCGCGTCCCCATGGGACATCATTGCTTCGTTGGGCAAAGCCATCGTACTGATAGGACGCGGTCCAGCGCGGTCAGGGCTAGGTGGAGCGCTGGGCACCGATGCTACCCGCAATGCATGGGACTGCGCCTGCCACGCCAACGTTGCAAGTACCGCCACCACACCGATCGCGGGCACAAGCCATTTGAGCCGACCTCGTTCGGTAGCTTGGCGTACCCGTGCAAGGCTTTGGTCACGCAAGGTTCGATCATGCGCCGAGAGCTGCCTGGCCGCTCTGTTCGGAATCTCTGGAATTGAATTCTCCGTCTGTTCACAGAGAGACACGAGCTTGGTTGCCGCCTGTGCGATTGACTCAAACCGGTCAGCAACATCGCGCGCCACTGCTCGGGCAAACCATGCATCAAAACCGGGTGGCACGCTGGCAATAGGGGAAGGAACCGGAGGCGATTCTTGGCAAATGGCGATGAGCAACGCAGTGAGCGTGTCCCGTTGAAACGGACGT
>Ga0265340_10001082_pt1 | contig 15510 bp, 16 predicted proteins | sample 4CB225metaG_FD_202082 | JGI IMG/M metagenome (GOLD analysis project Ga0265340, IMG submission 202082) | Rhizosphere microbial communities from Carex aquatilis grown in University of Washington, Seatle, WA, United States - 4-CB2-25 metaG | ecosystem: Host-associated > Plants > Roots >...
AGCGGTCAAGAGCGGACTGACCTGGAAAAGCGTTGCCTGGGCTTTCACGTTTAGCCGGTCGGACTACTGGCACCCGCTGGATTTTCTATCACACATGCTGGACACCCAAATTTACGGGCTGGCTCCCGCCGGACATCATCTGACAAACGTGCTGTTGCATGCCACAGGGGTTGTTCTTCTGTTTCTGGTTCTGCGGAAAATGACCGGCGCGCTCTGGCGGAGCGCCTTCGTCGCTGCCCTGTTTGCAATCCACCCGTTGCGGGTGGAATCGGTGGCATGGGTGTCCGAGCGCAAGGACATGCTTCACGGGATATTTTTCATGCTGACGGTTTGGGCCTATGTGCACTATGTCCGCCATTCATGGTCGTTGAAGCGTTATCTGGCTGTGGTATTGCTGTTTCTTTGCGGGTTGATGTCAAAACCCACTCTAATGACGCTGCCGTTTGTGCTGCTGCTCCTTGACTATTGGCCTCTCAACCGGTTTGGGCTTGTGAGAAATGATGCGCATGGAATCACGCTAGCGTGGTGGCAAAGCAATCGCCCTGTCATTTTCCGGGTGCTCGTTGAGAAGCTTCCGCTTTTTATCCTCTCGGCCGCCTCCTGCGCGCAGGCGGCCATCGGGAACAGCCCGGCTTTTAACATCAACAAAGCCATCCCGGAAACCCTCCAGATTTCCAACGCGGTGGTTTCCTATGTGATTTATCTCTGGCAAATGATTTGTCCCATAAGACTGGCGGTGATGTATCCATTTCCGGCGGCCGGGTTGCCATTTTGGGAAGTTATGGGAGCTCTGTCCCTGCTGGTTTTTGTTTCGGCGATTTCGCTTATTCTGCGCCGAAGACATCCCTATTTCCTGGTTGGCTGGCTCTGGTATCTCGGAATGCTCGTGCCGATGATCGGATTTATTCAGGCGGGAAACATCGCCCATGCCGATCGTTATACTTATCTGCCGCAGATTGGTTTGTATATCGCTTTGACGTGGGCAGCGGTGGATTTATGCTCCGGTCGACGCCATTGCCGTCTGGTCCTGGGCGGTATTGCCACGGCCATTTTGGCCGCCCTGATCCCGCTTGCGCGCACACAGGCTGCCTATTGGCAGAATAGCAAATCGCTGTGGGTGCATACGCTCGCCTGCACGTCTGACAATTACACTGCGTATTACTGTCTTGGCAACGCAATGTTCGACGAGGGCGATATGAAAGGAGCCATTGCTCATTACCAGACAGCGTTGCAAATCAATCCGGATTATCCAGACGCCCAGAACAACCTCGGCAATGCGCTGCTCAAAACCGGCGACGTGGACGGGGCAATCGCTCATTACCAAAAGGCATTGCAAACCGGACCTGGCAATGCAGCCGCCCAGAACAATCTCGGCAACGCGCTGATTAAAAAAGGCAACGTGGATGAAGCCATCCTCCATTATCAAACGGCGCTGCAAATCAAGCCGGACAACATCGAAGCCTGCATTAACCTTGGCGATGCCCTGCTTAAAAAGGGCAATCTGGATGAAGCCATCGCTTGTTATCGAAAGGCGTTGCAGGTCGAACCTGACAACCTGGATGTTCACTACAGCCTTGGCAACGCCTTGCTCCAAAAGGGTGATCTGGATGAAGCCATCTTTCATTACCGGAAGGCGTTGCCGGCCAGACTTGGCGACGCAGAAGCTCATAACAATTTCGGCTATGTCCTGTTCCGAATGGGAAGCGTGGACGAAGCCATTGCGCATTACCAAAAAGCCCTGCAAATCAATCCTGACTATGCGGAAGCTCACAATAATCTTGGCAATGCCTTGCTCCAAAAGGGAAGCACCGATGAAGCCATTGCCCATTATCAAAAGGCGTTGCAAATCAATCCCAACGACGCGGACGCCCACAACAATCTGGGCAATGCCTTCCTCCAAAAAGGAAACGCGGAAAAGGCAATTGCCCATTACCAGCAGGCGCTGCAGATCCGACCCAACTATCTGCAAGTCCAAAACAACCTGGCGTGGGTGTTGGCGACGGCTCCACAGGCAACGTTGCGCAATGGTGCCCGGGCCGTGGACCTGGCTCAACAGGCAAATCAACTGGCCGGCGGAAAGGACCCGATCATTCTTCACACGTTGGCCGCCGCTTATGCAGAAGTCGGACGGTTTAACGACGCCCGGCGGAGCATGGAAAAGGCAATTGAATTGGCACAGGCTGTAGGGCGGCCAGACATGCTCAAACAGTTTAACGCCGAACTGGGGCATTATGAAGCGGGACTTCCCTTTCATCAGGAAAGCAAATAGGCAAACGGCGAAGCAAAAACATGGCGCGAGCATAACTCTGTCTTCCACATTTCATTTCCCCTTTGCGTTCCTGGCGGCTTGGCGGTTTAATGTGTGTCGCATGAAAATTGTTTTAGCTTATTCGGGCGGCCTCGACACCTCGGTGCTGCTTTCGTGGCTCAGGGAAACCTACGACGCCGAGATGATCGCCTTCTGCGCCAACATCGGGCAGGAGGAGGAATTGCGCGGCCTCGACGCCAAGGCCAAGAAAACCGGCGCGTCCAAGATTTACATCGGCGATTTGCAGGAGGAATTCGCGCACGACTTCATCTATCCGATGATGCAGGCGGGCGCGATTTACGAGGGCCAGTATTTCCTCGGCACCAGCATCGCCCGGCCGCTCATCGCCAAGGGCATGATTGAAGTCGCCCGCCGGGAAAAGGCCGACGCCATCGCCCACGGCGCCACCGGCAAGGGCAACGACCAGGTGCGGTTCGAACTCACCGCCGCCGCGCTCGCGCCGGACCTGCGGGTCATCGCCCCCTGGCGGGACGCGCGGTATCGGAACGAATTTCCCGGACGGCAGGAAATGATTGCGTATTGCCAGCGGAGAAAAATCCCCGTCCAGGCCAGTGCCAAGAAACCGTTCTCGAGCGACCGGAACCTGCTGCACATCTCCTACGAGGCGGGCATTCTCGAAGACCCGTGGCTGGACGCGAGCGACAAAAAGTATCGCGGCTCGTTCACCACGCTGTCCGTGTTTCCCGAAGACGCGCCGAACAAACCGGAATTCGTCACCCTCGATTTCAAGAAAGGCAATTGCGTGGCCGTGAATGAAAAAAAACTGTCCCCGCTTGGCGTGATGCAGACGTTGAACAAAATCGGCGGCAAACACGGTGTCGGCCGGGTGGACATGGTGGAGAACCGGTATGTGGGCATGAAATCGCGGGGCGTGTATGAAACGCCCGGCGGCGCGATTCTGCATTTTGCGCACCGGCAGATGGAAAGCCTCACGATGGATCGGGAAGTCATGCATTTGCGTGACTCGCTGATTCCGCGGTATGCGGAACTGGTATATTACGGCTATTGGTTCGCGCCGGAACGGCTGGCGTTGCAAGCGCTGGTGACCGAGAGCCAGAAGAACGTGACCGGCACCGTGCGGGTGAAGCTTTACAAAGGCAACATCATGGTCGCCGGCCGCAAGAGTCCGGTGAGCCTCTACAACCCGCACATCGCCACGATGGAAGCCGATCCGACCAAGGCCTACAACCAGGACGACGCCACCGGTTTCATCCGGCTCAACGCCCTGCGACTGAAAGTCGCGGCGAAGGTGCATGGGAAGAAATAAAATTCAATGGACATCGCACTGCTCATTCTTGAATTGGTCATAGCTCTTGGACTGGCTTATCTGTTCAGTCAATTTAAGGAGCTTCCAAAGCAAATTCATGAGTATTCCATGAAAGAATTTGAGCATGACCTGTCCAAAAAACTTGAAGCATTCAAGAAAGAGCTAACGGCCGAACTCGAAGAGTTCAAAATCAGCCGGTCAGAGTTGCAAATCCGAAAATCGGAAGAGTTCACAAAGTTCATCGTTTCATTCCTGACATTTCTCAGCGATGCAAAGACACGGAATGACCCGAAGGCTGCTGAAAAGTATGTCAAAGAGACAAATGAACTCGCAGGCCGCATTTTCCTTTACGGCTCAGATTCAAGTATCAAGAAATACGTTGAGTATAAACGATTCGGCAACTCCGAGCAGGCATTGAAAGAGCCAGAAAAAGTATTGCGACTCTTGTGCGAGGTGGTCTTGGAATACCGCAGAGACCTTGGCTACAAGGACACAGCTTGTAGCGCCGACGATTTTCTTTCTCTAATTGTTAAGGACTGGAAGCCAGATAAAGGATGAAGCCTCTTGGATAAATCAAAACCCGTGCGTAATGCTAATCTCAGTCTCAACTGGTTTTGAAGCATCACATGCTGAATGGCTGCGAATTGGTGGAAAAACCTTTCGGGAACTCCACAAGTTTGGCCCACGCCCCGACTTTTATCGGAGCCAATATTGGAAGCTGGGTCAGCGTCCATAAAATCATCAACCACGCCGTGGTTGCATCATCGTTTCGCCATGATTTGATTCAACCCATTCAGGGTTGATTTCAATTTGTAATTCACCAACCGGCGTAGCTCCCACGCCTGCGGGATCAACGCCAGGCTGAATGATGTAATCCCTTCGGGATATTTTCCTGCCCTGCCCGTCTGGTTGTAGCGTTCGGCCTGTCCACCTCCGCAGTACTGCTACGCCCGTCCTCCGCAGTAGCCTGCTACGGAGGATGGAGAGGACGGGTGGCCGAACAGATCGAGCCGCAGGCTCGACGCTACACCGTGAGGAGCGAAATTGTTCTCGCCACCTGACTTCATTAAAGGCTCCACTTCGTCGCGGCAATATTGGAGCGCGGCTCTGTGAGCCGCAGCACGCTCGAACATCAAAACGTCATCGCCAATTCCGAACGCGTCCTGTCTGGCGAGGCTGCTGCGGGTCGCAGACCCGCGCTCCATTGCAGAACGGTTCCGCGGCCCAAATTCGCAGCGCCGTAGGCGCGGCATCCTTGTAGAATCACGTATCCATTAATCTTCAAAGCTCCGTAGGAGCGACATAGGGTGCGCAAAATTGATGTCGCTCCTACGGAGCTTGATTGATTTTTGGAATTTTAAACTACAAATATATCGCGCCTCTGGCACTGGTAAAAGTGGCATTGAACCTGCGGATTAACCGGCATTCCTATGCGCCAACAATTGATCCGAATACCAAGATACGCGTGGCTGTTCGTATTGGCCGCCTGCCTGCAAACAGCGGACGCTGACGACACCGCCGGCTTTCCGTCTCCGGGTGAAAGCAAAGTCATCCATTTCGACAAGGCGCTTCCCCGGGTTGCGAACCCGGCCATGGGTATTGATTACAACTTTGATCTGTCGAAGGAATTCTTTGAAATCTCCGTGCCCAAGAATTACTCGGACAAAGAGGCTTTTGGCGTCTTTGTCTTCATGGATGCCAGGGACCACATGACCATGCCCACGGAATGGGAGGCCATCATGGAAAAGGAAAAATTGATCTGCCTGATTCCCGAAAAAATCGGCAATAACCAGCCGTTTTCCCGGCGCGTTGGCCTCACCCTGGTCGGAATTCTAAAAACCGCCGAACGGTATCATGTGGACCTCAAACGGATTTACACCGGCGGAATGTCGGGCGGGGCGCGATGCTCGTTGCAACTGGCTTTCCTGCACAACGACGTGATTGCCGGCAATATCTCAATCTGCGGGGCCAATTTCTACGCGCCGGTGCCCAAGGTCAAAGCCGTTGACACCACGAATTATGGCGTCTGGCCGGTTCCTCCCAACCGGGTCGCCGCGGCAAAAAAGAAGGTGCGCTTTGCCTTTATCACCGGCGCCAATGATTTTCGTTACGGGAACATCCTGGACATCTACCAGGGCGGTTTCGTGAAGAACAATTTTCAAGCCCGGCTCATTGACCAGCCGGGCATGGGACACGAACGTTGCAGTCCGGAATCCTTGTCGGAAGCCTTCGATTTTGTCAGCGGCAAGCGGTGAGGAGCGGAATCTTTGACGCCACCGGATTTCACTAAAGTCTCCACTTTGTCGCGGCAATATTGGAGCGCGGCTCTGTGAGCCGCAGCGCGCTGGAATCTCAAAATGTCATCGCCAATTCCGAACGCGTCCCGTCTGGCGAAGCTGCTGCGGGTCCCAGACCCGCGCTCCGAACCGAACGGGATTTCATTTGGCACTTTTCATCCGTGTTTCATCTGTGTTCAATATGTGACAAAATTAATTTCCAAAAACAATCATGCCCACCGACCTCATCCATCGCATCGGCGTCGCTGCGACGGCGAAACCATTTTGAAAGCGCGTGTAACCATCAGGCCGCCGGCCATTCGCGACTGGCCGGCGTTTCAGACAGCCATTCGGCGGAGCCGCGCGCTTCAGCAACCGTGGGTTTCACCGCCGAACACGCGCAAACAATTTGAAGCTTATGTCAAACGCATGGCTTCCGATTCGCACTGCGGATTTCTGGTCGTCCTCCGCGGGTCGGGTGATCTGGCCGGGGCCATCCACCTCAATCACATCGTCCGCGGGCCATTGCAGGGCGCGTTTCTGGGTTATTACGCCTTTGTTCCTCATGCGGGCAAAGGTTTGATGCGTGAAGGCATGTTGCTGGTCCTGAAACACGCCTTTCAGAAGCTCAAACTCCATCGCCTGGAAGCCAATATTCAGCCGAAAAACAATGCTTCCATCCGGCTGGCGAGAAGTTGCGGTTTTCGGCGGGAAGGATTTTCACGCCATTACCTGAAGGTCGGCGGACGTTGGAAGGACCATGAGCGGTGGGCCATTCGGGCGGAAGACATGCCACACGTAACCATCTAATCCCCCGTCCGTTCACCTGCCGGTGCCACTTTGCCGGGGCGCGGGAAAAACCGGGCAGAGTTGATTTAATTGGAACTTGTGTCATTCTTTCGTCATTAGCGTTTAATCATCAGTCATTCAAAAAACATTATGGAACCAACCATTGCCCAGACATCCCCGTTCGTCCAAAAAATGGAGCCCGGCACGTATTTTTGGTGCGCGTGCGGAAAATCAAAAGGCCAGCCGTTTTGCGACGGCTCGCACCAAGGCACCGGTTTCGCCCCAAAGAAAGTCGAAATCACCGAGGCCCGGAAGTTCGCCTGGTGCGGTTGCAAGCGCACTGAGGGTGCGCCGTTCTGTGACGGCAGCCACGGAATGTTGCCGTGAATTGAATCCTGATCGTAATCTTGCTCTTCATCTTAATCTCATACAGCAATCAGAGTACGATTAAGATCAAGATTGAGAGCAAGCTCAAGGCGGGAAATTACACTTCCTTCTTCCGGAAGAATTGCTGCGGGTCGGCCACGTTGAGCACGGAGAGGTCGATCCCGCCGTCGGGATTGCGCTCGCGCGCGGTTTTGAGCCGGCGCGCGAGACGCTTGACCGTGTTCCCGGCGTAGTATTTCACCACGCCCACACCCACCTCGGCTTTGAAGATGACGACCAGCATGCACTGTTCATCCACATTCACGACGAACATGCTGCATTTTTCGCCCTGCTGGTAAATGCTGTTGAAATTCGATTCGTTGACGAGGCCGGCGATGGTCTGGTTGGCCATGAAAGCGCCGGACGCGAGCGCGCCGATGGTGGTCAGATCAAATTGCGCGTCATCGCCCTGATGCGTGATGAGGAAACCGCCCTTGTCAATGATCAGCGCCGTCGTCGCCTCGGTGTGGGCGATGAATTCGCGGAGCGTTTCGTCCAACAACCGAATATCGCGCTCGACGAGTTGGGGCAGAGTAGCCATGTCATGCGTATTGCGGTACGCTTTGGTTGATGAATTTTTGCAGCAGCAGGCGCGTGATCATGTTCAGTGATTCAAACACGCCTTCACATTTGTGCGCCGTGGCGGAAAACGACGGGACCTGCAGCTCGCGGTTGTTGAGCAGAAACTCCATGTATTCCACCGGCGCGGCGTTCGGCAAATCGCGCTTGTTATACTGCAACACGTAGGGAATCTCCGCGAAGTTGAGCTTGAGCGTATTCAAATTATCCATGAGGTTCTGGAAGCTTTCCACGTTCTCCGGCATTTTTTCGTATTGCGAATCGGCGACAAACACGATGCCGTCCACGCCGCGCAACACCAGTTGCCGCGTCGTGTTGTAGATCACCTGGCCGGGCACGGTATAAAGCTGGAACTTCGTCTTGAAGCCCTTGATGGTCATCGCCTCGATGGGCAGGAAATCGAAGAACAATGTGCGGTCGGAGCTGGTGGCCAGCGAGACCAGTTTGCCCTTGTTGCCCGCGGCGGTTTGGACGTGGTCGTGGACTTGAACCAGGTTGGTCGTCTTGCCGCCCATCGCCGGGCCGTAATAGACGACTTTGACCTGCAACTCCTTGGTAGCTTGATTGATGATGGCCATAAAATAGTTGGTTGTTATTGTTTTTTGCGGTCGAGTTCGGCGGCCAGCACGGCCAGTTGTGCCGTGGGCAGCCCTTCGCCCGCTTTTCCGAACGCGGCGAAATAGACCGAGTTCACGCGGTAAATCTTCCAGGGCACGTTGCCAACCGTGAAATTCACGTTGTTCAGCGCGCCCATGCGCAACTCCCGGGTGCTCTGGCCCAACCGGTCAAATATTTGCGGCAAAAATGCGGCAAGCGTGTCGGCGTTCAAATCCGCCGGCACCTGGCTGGCCACCTTCAAACCGTCCTGCAGCGCCACGAGCGCGCCCGCCACACCGGGGAGTGCCACGGCGCGGGCGATGATGTCTTTCGGCATTGCCCGGCGGCTGGTGAAATCGGTCGGAGGTGTTGCCGGGCGCTTGTATTCGTCTTCATCCGCCTTGGGCGACTCGCCATTGTCGTTCCAAATATAAAAATTCGTCTCGGCCGGTTTGGGGGCCGCCGGCTTGGGCGCGTAGTGGGCGGTTTCCGGCTTCGGCACCGTCATCTCCGGCTGAAGCACGCCGGTTTCCGGCTGCGATTGCGGTTGTGGAAAACCGAAAAACAGATCCGGGATTTCCGGGGCGAGGGTGGTTTTCCGCTGTAGTCTGGCCACGTTTTTTTGCAGTCCGAAAAACAGCGGCGCGATGACTTTCAGCGGCAGTTCGAGCTCGATCCCGTCGTGGACGGACACTCCCGGCGGCACCGGCCTGATCCAGGAACGCACGTAGCGCCATGAGAAAATCACGCGCCCGCGTTTCAACGCCGGTTCCACCAGATGCGCCGGCAGGGCAACCTGGGCATTTGCCAAATTTGTTTGTGCGATTTCCTGCCGCAGTGCTTGCGGCCACTCTTCCGAAAGCGCGGCCAGCGGCGCCAAAACGGTTGATTGCGCGGGTTCCGGCAGGATCGTCGGGTGCTGCGCAGCAGGCGACTTCGGCGGAACCGGTGCAACAGAATTGAACCGGGATGTGCCATTGCCATTCCCATTGCTGTTGCCGTTGCGCGGAACCAGGCCGTTGGTTACCGGCGCCGCCGTGGCAGTTGGCGGCATCGGAGTAACGGCACGTGGAACAAACGACGCCTGCGGCGAGAGCGGATGGGGCGGAACGACCGGCCACGAAACCGGCTTGCGGGTCCGCGGGGTCGGCGCGGGCAGCGGCGTCGGCGCCGATTTGAGCGGCGTGGTGGTAAAATTAACTCCCTCGCCACGGCCATCGAACGGCCCGGCGACCTCATTGGCAACTTCAACCTTCCTTTGCGTGGCGTTACGCGACAACAGGACCGGATTGAGCCGCGCGAGAATTTCGTTCAATGGCAGCGTCACCGGCCGGGAATCATTCTCGCCGCCGGAATTCGCGAAAAGGGTGGGTGCGGCCAGGCGCAATTCGCCGAAACTGATTTTTACCGAGCCGTGCGCCAGCTGCGAAAGCACTTTTTCAATTGTGATGACCATCGTCGCGCCCGCCGGCGGCACCTGCATTAATTTGGCGCGCAAATCCATGGGCAACGCGACGAGCACTGTTTGCAACGGCAATTCCAGCTCGTCCGTCGCACTCTGTCTTTCAGCAGGTATTGACGGCGAGGCAGGGGTCGGCTGCGGTTGATCAGCCAGGACGGGCGGGGGCTCCGCGGGCGGCGTGGTCGTGATGGGACGCGGCAATTCCACCACGTTCACTCCATTATCATCGAAGCGGTGGAGCAGACCCCGGAGCAGCCCGACAAACTTTGTTTTCATGATCTTTGGTATTACACGCATGTTCCGCTGCCTATCAACCAGATAGGTCTGACATTTTTAGCAGGAAGCGCGCCATGACCGTTTTTTATTTCGATTCCGGCGCGCAGTTTTCGATTTTGGGCAATCGGGCGGACGGATTGTCCCACCGTTGGACTGGTCTGTCGGTTGTTTGTCCACAATGCGGCCCTAATGCGTTATCCGCCCGGCGGGAACGGCGATTGCTTCGCCATCAAATGAGGCTGCCGGCGTGTTTTCACGCTTGTATTTGTGCAGCAACGGCGTTAGCGATTGTGACCATCGGAATGGAGACAAGGCATAAAATTCTGGTATTGGACGACGACGCGGACTGGCTCAAACTGAGCGGCGAGATGCTGACGCATCTTCCCAGCAAGCCGGAAATCCGCACCGTATCGTCCGGCGTGCGCGCCCTGGCGCTGTTGGAAACCGAGCCGTTCCGGCTGCTGATCTGCGATTTGAAAATGCCGCGCATCGACGGACTGCAAGTGCTCGCCATTGTCCGCCGCCGCTTTCCCGAACTGCGCACCGTCGTCTTGAGTGCGCTGGAAGACGAGGACTTTCGTTCCCGCGCTTACGCGCTGGGCGTGGACCTGTTCTGGCTCAAAACCGAGATGCAGCGCAACCTGCAGATGTATCTGGACTGTCTCGAATCGCTGCTGGGACGCGAAATTGACGGCGGCTTCCGCGGCATTCAAAGCAAGAGCCTCATGGACATCATCCAGATGGAATGTCTCTCCCGCAGTTCCACCGTGCTGCGCCTCACCCGAGGCGCACTCGTGGCAAAACTGTGGCTTCAGGATGGTGAATTGATTGACGCCGAGGCCGAGGGCGCGCGTGGCGAGGTGGCGCTTCGGAGAATTCTGGCGTGGAAATCCGGCACGTTTGAAAATCTGCCCGCCGAACCCCATCACGAACACACCATCACCAAATCCGTCAACGCCCTGCTCCTCGAATCCGCGCAAGCCATGGACGAAACGGCCAACCCCGTCGAGCCCGAGTCCGCCGAACAGGCCGCGCACCGCAAAAACATCTGGAAACTCGCGCTGCTCACGCGCGAAAACGCGGAATTCGTCGTCGCTGTCCCGGCTGAAGGCCGGGGTGAAGTCGAAGGCCTGGGCGTGCAATCCGTCCCGCGGCTGGCCAATTGGACCCGCCGCACCCTGGCAATCGCCAAACGGCTCGGTGAGCACGTTGAAGCGGGACCCTTGTCCCACCTGGATGGAAACAATCTGGAACGCCAGTTGCTTATTTTACCCCGGGAGAACAAATCGTTCCTGATCGGCTGGCCGCCGAATGTTGAAGCCGAACCGTTGTTCGAGAAAAGCAAAAAACTAATCGCGTCATGGGATTCTTAAAAAGACTGTTCCGCATTCGTTCCCGCGCCGCTGTTCAGCAGCTGCCGAGCGGCAGCATCGCCGTGGACCGGGATGGCAATGTGGTTACGTCCACCGTTTCTTCCGCCTATTCCAAAGACCTGCTTAAAGCCATCGGGTGGGATGTCCTGGCGCTCTTTCGTGAAGCGCGCGAGGCCCAAATGCCGCTCGCCGAGGTCACCATCCAGTTCGTCAGCCTGCGCATCACCGCCCGCGAGTTGCGCGGCGGCGCCGTCATTTTCCTTTTCCCGCAAACCGCCCTCTCGCCGCTGCCAACCTGATCACGCCTATGACCGCCAAAGAACTCACCCAACTGGTCACTCAAATTGAAACCCATATTGAGTGCTGGAAACAGTTCAACCACTTTGTCTCCGTCGCCCGCAACAAAAAATTCGGGCCCACGGAGGAGAACCATTTTCTCGAGATCAAGAGCATCATCGTGCAGGAACTGGAATTGATTTATGCCGCCGTCGAGATCGCCTCGCCCACGCGTGACGAAGTCCACGCGCTCATCGGCAACGCGCCGTCGCTGCGTTACCTCAGCGAAATGAGCGAAGGCGCCCTGCGCGGCATCGAGACCCAATGGCACAAAATCTACATTGGCTGGCACTCCATCCTTGGCCAGCTCAAGGTCAAACAACACGCCGAGGAAAACAAGGCCTTTTGGGGGCCCAAAAAGTAGCCCCCGCGCTGTTTCCTCCTTGCCACCCACACGAATTTCACCTCCAAATGATTCATGCCTGACTGGATTGTAGTTGTCATTCTGGGCGTGATTGAGGGAATCACCGAGTTCATTCCCGTTTCGTCCACCGGCCATTTGCTCATCGCGGAGCACTGGCTGCCGCGCCAGACCGACCTGTTCAACATCGTCATCCAATGCGGCGCGGTCATCGCCGTGCTGCCGCTCTTTCCGAACCGTCTCCATAAATTCTTCTTCGAATGGCGCCAGAAGGAAACGCAGGATTATCTGCTGAAGATTGTTGCCGCCTTCGCCCTCACCTGCGCCGGCGGGTTCATCATCGACAAAAAAGGCTTCAAACTGCCGGAAGAACTCGCGCCCATCGCCTGGGCGCTGCTCATTGGCGGCGTGGCCTTCCTCGGCATCGAATGGTGGTTGCGCGGACGCAAACTCAGCAACGAAATCACCTGGTCCATCGCCATCGCCGTCGGCCTTGGCCAGCTCATCGCGGCGGTTCTCCCCGGCACATCGCGCTCCGGCTCGACAATTCTGCTCTGCCTGTTGCTGGGACTGAATCGTCCGGCGGCGACGGAATTTTCCTTTCTGGTTGGCATCCCGACGATGCTCGCGGCGGGCGCGTTGAAGATATTTGAGGCATTCCACCATCACGGCACCGAAGCCGCCCAGGAAAACTGGGGCATGCTCCTGCTGGCCACGGCGGTTTCCGCCGTGACGTCCTTCATCGCGGTGAAATGGCTGTTGCGCTACGTCCAAACGCACACGTTCAACCTGTTCGGCTGGTATCGCGTCGCGCTGGCAATTGTCATCCTCCTCCTGCTGCTGCGTTGAGGCTTTCGACTTTCGGAGGGGCGAGTTCCACGAGCCACTGATGGCAAATCAATTGGGGACTCGCAGAGCTCGTCCCTCCGAAAAATCATTGCGCCGGCGCGGGAATGAAAATTTTCTTCCCGACAATCAGGTTCTTCGCATCCAAACCCGGATTCGCCTTCAAAATCTGGTCCGCCGTCACTTTGATGTTCTGCGCACGATATGCCTTGGCTATCGCCGACAATGTGTCTTTGTCCTGGATCGTGTAGTAATAACCCTTCTGCGGCACGCCCGGAGACGGGTTGTCGGTTGAAGTGGTCGTCTCGATGCTCGGCGACGGCTTGTGACTCGCAGTTGGACTGGCGCTGATTCTGCCGAGCCTATCGAGCGTCTTCACAATCTGGTCATTGTCCGCCTGCTGTTTTTTGGCAAGTTCCTGGACCTGTTCGGCCAGTTTCTTCAAATCGTCCTGGCTCGCGCTGTCGTTGGCGGCTGGCTGGTTCAATTTGTCGCGCAGGTCGGCGATTTCCTTTTCCAGAGCCTGGATGTGTTTCTCCTGGTCGAGCTGCGTTGCCTGCAATTCCTGCACATACCCTTCCACCTTGCTGATGCGCTCGGTCGTCTCCGCGTCCTGCGCGCGCGCCGCCACCGTGGTAAAGGCCATAATTAAAACCCAAAGCGAAATCGTTTTCATGCCTGAATGAAAAACCTCTTTGCCCGCCGCGTCAAGTTGAAGTGCGCGGAACGCGGGCTTCCAGCACGGCCCGGCTTCGATGTTCGATGTTGAAGGTTGAATGTTCGATGTTTCCTTCTCAATCCTCCTCGTCCTCGATATTTGTTTCCTTCGACTGCAAAACCGAGGCCGTAATCCTTGACAGAAATTCGCAGGTCTGCTTTCATAACCTCGTGGTAGCAGAAAGGTTTATAGAAACCAACCATGCACGGTGGCGCGTACGCCCTTTGGCCTAATAATAATGTTCGGCATAAGCATGAGAACGCTCCTCGCCTTGACTTTTCTGTTTAGCGTTACGCTCCTTTGCAGTGCGGCGGAGGCGCCATCCAGTTCGCAGGAAAGCCCCGTTTGGTATTGGCACGCCAAAGGCAATGGTCAAAGAATGAAGTTAGAGGTGCGGCTCGACAACAAGACGGTTTTCACAGCCACATTTTCCGTTGCACAGACTGGCCGGAGTGCGATCCCGAAGAAATCGTATGCCAAGAAGATTCGATTTTCTTTCAAGCCTGAGCGGTCCATTGTGTGGAGCGGATATAGAGACCAGGATGTCGTCAGTCCCGCCAAACAGCGAATCGAATGTGATATCTGGATGGCGGGAGCCGATGAAGACGCGGTCATTCTCGGTGTGAGTTTCGACCGGCCCGACGAAATCTTGATGAACACATTGCACTTGGCATCGCCAGCCACCGAGGCGCGGTCTGAAATCGCTGATGGCCTCGTGGTCGTTACATCTCCAGTTACCGAGAAGAAGCCCAACAAATCGCTACAGCCAACAGCCACTGCCCCTTCGGTTTTGACCGTGATCGCAAATTTGAATATCATCATTTCAGGTGAAGCCCGGCTGACGCGGCTGTGCCTGAGCTCTGGACGTTAGGCCACAACACTACACGAATATGAAATTCACAATCATAAGCCTAGTTTTCGCTCTCTTTACGGTTGGTTGTTCCAAGAAAGAGAGCGCGAACACACCGATACGGATCGCTATTGCCCAGGGCGACATCGCTCCCGCAGAGATTACCACCAATATTTATCACGGCAATACCTACTATATTATTCAAATCAAGTTTTCCAGCGCCAAGGAGGCGGAGTTATGCAAGCTCGCGCAGCAGTATCCAAAACGTGAGGTTGAGGTAGCACTTGGCTCATCGAGCTACAAGTTCCGAATGCCAGACAAGACTTTGAAGCCAACGATTCAGTGGGGCATAAGCTTCGATTCATTTGACGACGCAAGCGCAGCCGAAACAGACCTGAAAGGGTTGAGTCAGTGATTACGCTGTGGCCTAACAAATCGCTGTAGGCCACAGCCATGCGCCGTTCGGTTTTGACCATGATCCGAAACTTGGTTACCATCTTTCCATCTCAAGCCCGGCTCCCGTGGCTGTGCCTGATCTCTGGACGTTACGCCAGTTTCCCGTAACGCCGGATTTCCGGCCAGAGCCACGCCACGATCAGCACCACGAGGATGGTGCCCACGCCGCCGCTCACCACTGAAACGGTCGCGCCGGTTGCGTTGCTCTGGTGCATCGCCGCGCCAAACAGATAGGCCACGCAGCCGGACTCGGCCCCGCCAAGATCGTTCGATGTGCTGATAAAGAGGCTGTTCACCGCCGAGACGCGCCCGCGCTTTTCATCCGGTGTAAGCAGTTGCACCGACGTGTGCCGCACCACCACGCTCACGTTGTCCACCGCGCCGCACACAAACAGCATCGCGAACGAGATCCAGAACCATTGCGAAAGACCGAAGGCAATCGTTGCCAGCCCGAACACGCCCACGCACCACAGCAGCGTGCGCCCGGCCTTTTGCATCGGCGGGCGATGCGCGAGAAACAGCGCGCAGGCGACCGAACCCAGCGGCAAGGCGGCCTGCAGCAAACCCAG
>Ga0265340_10001083_pt1 | contig 15505 bp, 11 predicted proteins | sample 4CB225metaG_FD_202082 | JGI IMG/M metagenome (GOLD analysis project Ga0265340, IMG submission 202082) | Rhizosphere microbial communities from Carex aquatilis grown in University of Washington, Seatle, WA, United States - 4-CB2-25 metaG | ecosystem: Host-associated > Plants > Roots >...
GTGATCCGGAACGGGTCCGGGCGGCGAAATCCGGCGCCTTCCCCCGGCCGGCTCCGCGACCGGCCTACTCGGTGCTCGACCTGTCCGGGTGGGACCGGGCCGGGCTGGCCCCGATCCGGCACTGGCGCGAGGCCCTGCGGCAAGCGATGCTCGAGGGCGCGGTCACCGGCTGCTGACGATCACGTCCTCGATCTCAGCGATCTGTCCTTGATCTCACGTTGAGCGCTTGGATCGATGGTGCCGGGGCGTGCCGGTGCCGTTGACCGACGCCTGACCGGGCTGACTATCGGGCTGACCGGGCTGGCTGAGACCGCCCTGGGGCGGGATCAGCGCCTGCGGATCCGCGGCCGGGAAGCCGAGCAGAACCGCCGCGTCCTCCTCCCGGGCCGGGCCGCCCGGCTGGGCTCCGCTGGTGTGGGTGACCCCGTTCAGGTAGAGCCTTCCGTTCAGGGCCGAGGCGCCGTTGGCGTAGAGGCCGCCGTTGATGTGCACGGCGGTGTCGAGCCGGGCCGGGACGCCGGGCTGAGGATGGTTGACCGGAGGCAGCGGGATCGACACCGGCGGCCCGGCGCCTGGTTCCGGGGCCGCCGGAAGCGGCTCGCCCGGTACCAGGGTCGGCTGGGTGAGCTCCGGGCTCTTGGGCCGCCGGTGCCGGCGGCCGCGCTTGCGTTCGTGTTCGTGACCGTAGCCGTAGCCGTAGCCGTAGCCGTCGTAGCCGCCCCGGCGCTTCTGCCGCGGGGCGAAGTTGAGTACCGTGCCCAGGATCTTGGCGTTCACGGCGGTCAGCGCCTGAAGGGCACGCTCGAGTTCGTCCCGGTGGGTCTTGCCGTGCCGGATCACCAGGATCGCGCCGTCGGTGGCGGCGGCCAGCACCGCGGCGTCCGTGACCGGCAGCAGCGGCGGCGCGTCGATGATCACGAGGTCGTAGTGATTGGCCAAGGTGGTCAGCAACTGGCTCATCTGCTGTGAGCCGAGCAGTTCGGACGGGTTCGGGGGAGTGGGGCCGGAGGGCAGCACCGCCAGGGTGTCCCGCTGATAACTGATGATGACGTCGCGGAGCTCGTGCTGGCCGGCCAGCACGTTGGTCAGCCCGGCGGCGTTGCTGATGCCCAGGTACCGGCCCACCGCCGGTTTGCGCAGGTCACCCTCGACCAGGACGACGCGGGCGCCGCTCTGGGCCAGGGTCAGGGCGAGATTGCAGGCGGCCGTGGTCTTGCCCTCGTCGGGCCGGGCCGAGGTGACCGTGATCACCCGGGGTGGATCGTCCACGTCGGCGAACTGCAGATTGGTTCGGAGTGTCCGGAAGGCCTCGGCCCGCCCGCTGAACTGGTCGGCGGTGATCAGCGGTTGCTTGCCGGCAGTGGCGTCGTACGGCACCACGCCGAGCGGGATCGCCCCGGCCAGGCGTTCGATGTCGCTGACGCCGCCGATGGTGGTGTTGAACTGGTCCCGCAGCACGGCCGCCCCGATCCCCAGCCCGAGACCGACGATCAGGCCGAGCGCGAGGTTGAGCGGAATCCGGGGCGAGACCGGAGCGGTCGGCACCACGGCCCGGCGGGTGACCGTCACCTTGACCGGCGAGACCGACTGCCGGCTCTGCGTCTCCAGGGTGGCGATCAGCCCGGGAGCCTGGGCGGCGATCCCGTTGGCGATCGCAGCCGCCCGGCCCGGATCGTGGTCCGACACGCTGATGTCCAGCAGCACCGTGTCCAGCGGGCTGTCGGTGCTCACCTCGGCGCTCAGTTGCTGGGGCGTGTACGGCAGCCCGAGTTCGTTGATGACCGCCTGGGCGACCATCGGATTGGCGATCACCTGGGCATACGACTTGACCCGCTGCTGGGTGAAGGTACTGCCCTCACTCAGTTGCGCGATGGTGGTGTCCGGGCTGTGGACCGAGACGAAAAGCTGGGTCTGAGCCGAGTAGACCGGGGCCTGATGAAAGCTGTAGGCGGCCGCGCCGCCCAGACCGGACAGCGCGAGCAGGGCCACGACGATCCATTGCTGCCGGAGCACCCGCAGGTACTGAGTCAGGGTCATCGGACCGCCACCTCTGTCGTCGTTCGCTCGGCGCAGGCTGTCCACGCGGACCAACCGTACCCATCTCTGCTACAGATTGAGAGCGAACCGTCGCGCTAGGTGAGAAAATCGGGCATTCCTCCGGCGGGCGGCCGCCTGATCTAGCGCGAAGTGCTGCGCGCCGGGCGCCGGGTGGTGGACAGCAGCAACTCCACCGGCAGGGTGGCGGCCCCGAGCGCGAGCGCGTGTTCGCCGAGGGTGCATTGCTCGATCGAGGTCTGGGCGAATGGCTGGCGGAGCGCGTGATCGGCTGCGGCGGCCCGGATCTGCGGCAGGAACTGGGCGCAGAGCAGGGTGCCGGCCCAGCCGCCGATGATGATGCGCTGCGGATTGAACAAATTGATCAGGGACGCGATCCCCGCGCCCAGGTAGTTGGTGGTCTCGGCCAGGGTCTGCCCGGCGGCCGGGTCGGTGTCCCGGCGGGCGAGCAGCTCGGCCAGGTCGGTTTCCTGCTGGCCGGTATTGATGACCTGGTCCGGCTGCGACTCGTGATACCGGGCCAGGATCGCCTCGGCGCCGAGATACGCTTCCAGGCAACCCCGCGCCCCGCAGCGGCAGCGGCGGCCGCCGACCGCGATCGGGATGTGCCCCCATTCACCGGCGCTGCTGGTCGCTCCCCGGTAACGCGAGCCGTCCGTGATCACGCTGGCGCCCACTCCGGAACCGATCAGGGTGACGATGGCGTGCCGGGCTCCCCGGCTGGCGCCGAACCAGTTCTCCGCCTGCCCGAGATTGGCGGCGCCGTTGTCGATGAAGATCGGCGCGGTGATCCCGGCCTTGCGCAGCAGCCGTTCCAGCGGCACCGCGTCCCAGGCGAAGGTCTGGCCGTGCACCAGGACCTCGGCGCCCTGCTCGACGATGCCGGAGACCCCGATGCCGATGCCGATCAGGTCGGCCTCGAAGATCCCGGCCGTGACCATCACGTCCTCGAGATTGGTGACCAGGTCGCGGACCGTGAGGTCGATCTCGTGGTGAGCCGGCTCCAGCAGGGTCTCGGTGGCCGCCAGCGGGGGGCCCAGGGTGAGCGGGAAGAGCTCGACCCGGATCCGGGTCTCGCCGATGTCGACGCCGATGACGTAGCCGAATTCGGGATTCACCCGCAGCAGCGTCCGTGGCCGGCCGCCGTCGGAGCTGACCGCTCCGGCCTCGATCACCAGGCCGTCGTCCATCAGGTCGGTGACGACGTTACTGATGCTGGCCGCGCTCAGCCCGGTCGCCGCGCCGAGCTCCTGCCGGCTCGCCTGCGGGTTGAAGTACAGCGCGCGGATCAGGGCCGACCGGTTCGCCCGGCGCAGATCAAGCACGGTTCCGGACCGCACGCTCACATCAGGCCCCCAATTGAAAGCCCAAATCTTAGTGCTGCGCACCCCGGCTGGCCAGTAGCGGAAGATCACGACCGGTCTCCGCCACTTCGGCGCACCAGGTCAGGACCATGGCCACGGCCGGTTCGTCGAATCGGCGCCGGCCGGCTTCGATGTCCTTCAGTACGTAGGCGCGCAGGGCCCGGGCGTCGCGGCGGCGCTGGGCCGACAGGCTGAGCAGCGGCGCGGCGTAGTAGCCGGCCACGAGGATGGCGACCAGGCCGGGCAGGACAAGATTTCCCATGTTGCAGAGCGTATCGGCATGATTACTCATTGTTCGGGCTTTTGGGAATTTGGTTGCCGGACAAGGAATTTCATCGGAAAGAGCGGATCATTTGCGTCCGAGAGATGGCTGTTCGGGCAGGCCGGCGGCGTTCCGCCGGTTCTGGGCCTCGATCATCCGGTAGACGAAGATCCCTACCGCGGTGACCACGCCGACGTCGTCAATCAGCCCGAAGGGTCCCAGGATCGCCTCGGGCAGGGCATCCACCGGTGAGACCAGGTAGGCCAGGGCTCCGAACATGGCGAGGATGCCGCGCAGGGGCACCCGGTACTTGAAGATCACGACGACGATCACGCCCAGCAGGACGACGCCGATCAGCATCATGATCGCGATCAGACCCAGGGCGATCGTCAGTGCGGTGTGGCCGTGATCCACCGCCGGCCCTCCCGTTCTCGGGGTTGTTTCCTGGTGGGTGCTTCATTGCCGATCATCGGCCCGCGCTTCCCGCTCAGCAAATCCAGTTGCGCTCTGGTGCAATTGTCTCACTCCATGTCATTCTGGCTCGGACCAAATGGGTGAAATTAGCTGATTTTCGGGGGATGAGATGCGGATACCTCGGTCCGGCCCGAATCTTGGTCCGAATCTCGGCCTGCATCTTGGCCTGAACCTCGGTCTGGCTCTCGTCCTGGCTCTCGTCCTGGCTCTCGGCCTGGCCGGATGCTCGCTGGGGGGCAGCCGCACCGCCGCCGGCTCCGGGCCGTCCGGCCCGCCGGTGCTGCTGTTCGATCGCTCGGGCCGTGACTATGCCGCGTTCACCTCACCGACCGGCAACATCAGTTGTGGCTTCGCCGCAGCGGCCGGGGCCCAGCACGCCCCGACGGTGAGTTGCGAGATCATCGTCAAGGACTGGATGCCCACCGCCCAGCCCTCAAGCTGTAACCGGGACTGGGGTTCGGGCGTCATCCTCGCGGACCGGGCGGCGCTGCTGTGCGCCGCCGATCAGGTCCGCGTCGACGGAGCCTCGGTGGTGCTGCCGTACAACACCTCGATCCGATTCTCCCCGTTCACCTGCACCAGCCAGACCTCCGGGGTGCAGTGCCTGAACCGCACGTCCGGGGCCGCGTTCACCCTGACCCGCGCCCACTACGTGCTGAAAAACCCGTGATCAGAGGTGACCCGGGATCGCCTCGCGCCGGCAACGCCGACACGCCCTAGTGTTACCTCTGTGACGCGGCTGAGCAGTGCGGGAACGGTAATCCGGCCGCGCCGGCGGCGCCGGCTCCAGGGCGGATGGCTGCTGGCGGGGTCGATGGCGCTGGCCGGTCTGACCGCGTGCGGCGCGGCCGGGATGGCTACTTCGACCGGTGGCAGTGCTGGTGGCAGTGCTGGTGACGGTGCTGGGGGCAGCGTCGGCACGGGGGCGAAGGTGGCCGGCCCGAGCGGCAGTGCCGTGGCGGCCCTCAAAGACATTCCGGTGAAGGGCCGGGCTCCGGTCACCGGATACTCCCGGGCCCGGTTCGGCCCGGCCTGGGCCGACACCGACCACAACGGCTGTGATCAGCGCAACGACATCCTCCGCCGGGATCTGCAGAACGAGACCCTCAAGCCGAAGACGCACGGTTGCATCGTGCTCAGCGGAACGCTGGTCGATCACTACACCGGCAAGACCATCGCCTTCGCCCGAAGCTCGGCCGCGGCCGTGCAGATCGATCACGTGGTCGCGCTGGAGAACGCCTGGGTGACCGGCGCCTTCGCCTGGTCGGCCACGAAACGTGAGGCCCTGGCCACCGATCCGCTCAACCTGCTGGCCGCCGACGGCCCGTCGAACGAGTCCAAGGGATCCGGGGACGCCGCCACCTGGCTTCCCCGTCCGGCCTACCGCTGCGATTACGTGGCCCGCCAGGTGGCGGTCAAGACGAAATACGGGGCCTGGATGACCTCGGCCGAGCACAAGGCCATCGCCGCCATCCTGGCGACCTGCCCGAAAGAGAAACTGCCCCAGGTGCGGACGATCCCGCTCGGCGACAGTTCCGGCGCCGGTGGGTCAGCGGCCGCGCCGACCACGGGCGCCGCTGGTTCGAGGTCCCCGGCCCGCGAGGTCACCGCGGGCGCTTTCTGCGCCCCGGAAGGAGCCACCGGGGTCAGCAAGGCCGGCACCGCGATGGTCTGCTCGGCGAAGGCCGGGGCCCGGGCCCGCTGGCGCTCGGCCGGATAGCCGATCGGCCGAACCGGTATCAAACCGCCGGACCCAGGTTTCATGGTTCCACCCGAGGAGCTCATGGATTACCTGAGGAGGGGAGAGCTCGTGGCCGGAATCGATCGAACCACCATGATTCGCTGGGGACGGCGCGGCCGGGTGGTGGTGATCCTCGCCGAATCGGCGCTGCTCGGGGCCGGCTGGCTGACCCGGAACGATTCTGGCCTGAGCGCGCTGTGCCTGAGCGGTCTGTGCCTGACCGGGTGCTGGCTGCTGTCCTCCCCGCGGCACTGCCGGATCTCCCGGCACGGTCTGTTCCTCGCGCTCAGCGCCGCCGGGCTGGGGTTCCTGGCCGTCCTGTTGCCGAACGGCCCCGCGGCCGGACCGGAAGCGATCGATGCCTCGAACTGGCTCGGCTGGTTCACGGCCGGGGTCGGGACGCTGCGGGCCGTGCTCCTGCTGCCGGCGGTACTGATCGCGGTCACCGTGGCCCTGGCGCTGCTCGGCCGGGCGCTCACTCCGGCGACGAACTACTCCTGGTTACGGCCGTCGGTCAATGTGGTGCCACCGGCGACCATCCTCGGCCCGGACGGCTCGGCCTGCCCGGCGGCCGGCTGCCCGCTCCCGGAGCCGGCCCGCGATCTGCACCGGCCCCCGGCCGACCTCGGTCTGTGCGTGTCCGGGGGCGGGATCCGCTCGGCGTCCGTGACCTTGGGTGTTCTTCAGGTGCTGAACCGGCGATCGTTGCTGGCCCGGGCCCGGTATCTGGTCTCCGTCTCCGGTGGTGGGTACACCGCCGGAGCCTTTCAGCTAGCCCTGAACGATCCGCCGGCCGGGGAGGGCTGGCTGTCGGCGGTGGGCGAGACCGTGACCGCCCCGGCCGAGTTGTTCCGGGAGGGATCGGTCGAGGAGGACCACATCCGCCGGCACGGCGACTACATCGCCGACTCGGGAGCCGAATGGCTGGCGGCCCTCGGGGCGATCCTGCGCGGAGCCGGCGCCTCACTGTCCCTGCTGGCCGGCGTCGTCTGCTGGCTCGGGTTGCTGCTCGGCGTTTTCTACCGGCAGGCCCGGATCGTCGGCTTCGGCTATGACTACCCGTTCTCGCCCGGTGCCTCGATGCACTCCCCGTCGTTTCCCCCGGTTCCGGCCGGGGTCTGGGCGGCGATCACGATCGTCACCGCGCTCGCCGTCCTCACCTGGTTCGTCTTCATCGTGGTGATGACGTTCGCCGCCCGGGCGGTGACCGCGATCCGATTGCTGGCCAGCGCCCTGCTGGTGGTGGCCTTGGGGGTGCTGGCCGTCGGGGTGCTGATCCCGCTGGTCCTCTGGGCCGGGGTCCGGCTGCTGTGGTGGGCGAACGACGTCAGTTCACTGAGTGCGGCCGGACTGGCCACCGGGGGCGCGGCCAGTTCGGTCGCACTGGCCTGTCTCGGCGCGCTGTCGACCATTCTCTGGCGTTCCCGGAAACAGATCGGCGGCCTCCGGGGGCGGTTCGCGGCCCTCGGCTCGCTCCAGCAGCGGGTGCCGAGGGCCTGGTCCCAGCGGCTGATCGTGTGGTCGATCCTGACGGTGATCGCGGCGTTCTACACCCTTCTGCTCGGGGCGGTGGTCCAGGCGGTGGTCCAGGCCGACTGGAACCGCAGCCCCGGTCGGTGGCCCTGGTGGCCGCACTGGTTCCTGGTGGCGGTCTGCGGTGCCTTCCTGATGATCACTGCGGTGGTCGATCAGACCTGGATGAGCCTGCAGCCGTTCTACCGGCGCCGGGTGGCCACCGCCTTCGCGGTCCGCCGGATCCGGACCCGGGCCGGGGTGGTGGCCGCGCCGTACCGGTACGACCAGGAGACCACCACGCTGAGCAGCTACGGCGCCAAACGGGAGGGCTTCCCACAGGTGATCTTCTCGGCCGCGGCGGCGCTCTCGGGCTCGGACCGGACCCCTCCGGGACGCCGGGCCGTGTCGTTCAGCCTGTCGCACGACTGGGTGGGCGGTCCGCAGGTCGGGTACGTGCGGACCGACGCGCTGGAGGAAAACCTCGGTCAGCACCTGAAGCTGGACCTGACCCTGCAGAACGCGGTCGCCGTCTCCGGGGCCGCCTTCGCCTCGGCGATGGGGGTTCAGGCCCGGGCATACCAGACCCTGCTGGCCCTCTCGAATGCCCGGCTCGGTACCTGGCTGCCGAATCCGGGCTGGCTGTACCGGCAGGATCCGAGCCGGGACTGGACCCGACCACGGCTGCCGCGGGTGCGGCGGGTGAACTACCTGCTGCGGGAGGTGCTCGGGGTGTTCGGCCAGGGGAACCGGCTGCTCCTGATCACCGACGGCGGCCACTACGACAACCTCGGCCTGGTCGAACTGCTGCGGCACCGCTGCCGGACGGTGATCTGCGTCGACGCCAGCGGCGGCGCCCCACCGCTGGCCCAGGGGCTGGCCCAGGCCATCGGCCTGGCCCGGGAGGAACTCGGCATCCGGATCGACCTGGATGAGCCGTTCCGGATGGTCCCCGGTAGTGGCCGGCCGCTGGACCCGCGGGACCCGCTGGCCCCCCTGAGTGCCCGGCTGTCCGAATCCGCGTTCGTGACCGGCACGATCACCTATCCGGAGGCGTTCTCGGTGGACGGCGGGCCGGCCGGGGCGATCGGGCGGATCATCATCGTGAAGTCGGCCCTCACCCCGCAGATGCCCTACGAGTTGCTCGCCTTCGCCGCGGAGAATCCGGCCTTTCCCTACGACAGCACCGGCGATCAATGGTTCGACGAGGGCCAGTTCAACGCCTATCACGCTCTCGGCCGGTACCTGGGGGAGCGGGCCGTCGAGGCGTTCGACGCGCTGACCAGGGGTATTGCCGAGCCCGAGCCCGAGCCCGAGGACCGGGCGGTCCGGGTGCCGGGCCAGGTACTCGATCCGGCCGAGCATTCGGACGACTCGTTATCGGTTAGGGTGTCCTAACCAAGGATTCCCCGACGCCGGAGGGCGGAGAAGATGACGGGCCCGTTGCACTCATCCACCGCGCCGTCGGCGGCCGGCCCCTCCCCGTCCCCGGCCCGCCGGTCCGGTGGACGCCGCCCGCGGACGCCGATCGTGGCCACCGTCCTGCAGACCAGGCCACTGAGCCCGACCATGACCCGGATCGTGCTGGGCGGCCCGGGGCTGGCCGGCTTCACCCCGAACGAGTACTCGGACGCCTACGTGAAGCTGGTGTTCCCACGCCCGGGGGTGGAGTACCCGCACCCGCTCGACCTGTCCGTGGTCAGGGAAAAGCTTGACCCGGCGGACTGGCCCCGGCAGCGGACCTACACCGTCCGGGCCTGGGATCCGGCGGCGCGGGAATTGACGATCGACTTCGTCGTTCACGGTGAGGAAGGGCTGGCCGGCCCCTGGGCCCGGGCGGCCCGGCCCGGGGACGAGATCCTCCTGGTCGGCCCGGGCGGCGGCTACGCCCCGGATCCGGCCGCGGGCTGGTACCTGCTGGTCGGTGATGAGAGCGCGTTGCCGGCGATCGCGGCGACCCTGGAGCGCCTGCCGGCCGCGGCCCTCGGGCAGGTACTGGTGGAAGTGCCCGGTGGCGAGCAGGAACAGCCGCTGCCGGGCCCGCCCGGGATGCGGATCCGGTGGGTGCACACCGGCGACCGTCCGCTCGGCGTGGCTCTGGTCGAGGCGGTGACCGAGGTGGCCTTCGGAACGGGACCGGTTCAGGCTTTCGTGCACGGTGAAGCGGGCACGGTGAAAGAGTTGCGGCGGGTGCTGAGGCTGGAGCGGGGCCTGAGCCCGGCCCAGTTGTCGATCTCGGGGTACTGGCGTCTCGGAGCGGACGACGAGGCCTGGCGGGCCTTCAAGGCGGAGTGGAACCGGGAGATCGAACAGGCCGAGTTGCTCGCACAGTCTTGATCGACGCTCTCGTGGCGGTCAGTGCTTGATCTCGACTCAGTGCTTGATCTCGACTCAGTGCTTGATCTCGACCGGGGTGAGGAGCACGGTCCGGGTCGGGAACTGGCTCGTGCCCGGGCACTTGATCACCGAGGTGCTGAGGTCGCCCCGCCAGGCCCGCCAGTGGCAGAGCGCGCCCCGGTAGATCACCCGATCGTCCCTCCGGATCTCGGCCAGCGGCTTGACCTGTTTGGCGGCCGTGACCGGATCCGGCCGAACCGGGGGGGCCGGGGGCACGGGGTCCGGAACCCCGAGCACGCTCGCCTCGGGATTGTCCATCGGGGCCGGTGTGTAGATGTGCCGGTAAATACCCGTCACCACGCCGCCCCCGATCAGAAATCCGGTCAGCACCAGCCCGATCCCCATCGCCCACCGGGTAAGTGCGTTCTCGATGTGATGCGAGACCATCCGACGTCCCCCGACCGTTGACAAATTGCTTTCGGGTAAACACTCTCTGTTTCACAAACTGAGTGCAATTCGGTGCTGAAGGTTTACTCGTCCGGTTTCGGGGATAGTCGGTGGCAAAGATCCACCGGCGGGTTTACTGGGGAGTTCGTCGGGAGCCGATAACATTCTTGTCTCGAGTTTCGGTTCAACGCCGCTTTGGCGGGTGATTCGGTCAGCGAAGCCGCCCGGACGGGCGTAGTGTCTGCCCGGCGGTCATTGGAGCCCGCGCTCAATCCACTCGAAACTGAGCGAGCGCCTCCTCCGGCCCGGCCGTCACGACAGCGGATGGGATAAGGGGGCCGGCCACTTATGGACCCGGCACAGTTGGCGCACGAAGCACTGAAGCGTTTCCTGGCACTTCACGCCCGGGGAACGAACGGCATTCTGATCGCAACCCGGGATCTTCGGGACGGTCGGGAGCCGGGTAATGACGCACTGCTCGAGGTTTTCGCCCAGCTCGGCAAGATTGACGGCTGGGCCAAGGTCTCGATGGATCGACTGGCCGGTGACCCTCTGGACGCCCGGGCCACCCGGGAGCTACGCGGCAGCCTTGAGCAGACCGCCCGGCTGCACCCACACTTCAACCGGCGGCTCGCGGACGCTCTGGTGTCCCGGCCCGCGGTGAAAACCAGTCTTTCGTCGAGCGTGAAGTCGGCCCCGCAGCCCGCGGTGGTAGCCGGTCGCACGGCGTAACCCCAGTTCGGCCCGCACCTCATAGCACCAGTTCGGCCCGAAGACCCGGCGATCGTGCCGTGGCCCGGGTCCAGGCTCGATCCTGCCTCCGGGTTGGATCGGGCCCGGGCCCGGGCATTCTGCGTTTCGGGGTCCGGCGAGTTCCCTGGCTGTCCTGCATTGACACCGAAACACCCCCGTAATACGTTCGGAGAGCGCTCTCCCATGTGGTCGGTGGGCATCCGGAGTCGCAACCGCAGGCAGGAGCCGTCATGAGACCCGATCTTCCGCTCATCCGTTCCCGGCGCCATGGCCCTTCGGGGGCTGCTCGCGGACGGCATCGCGTCCGGGCGGTCGCCTCCCTGGCGGTGCTGGCCCTGGCCTCGCTCGGTGTTGTCGCCACCGTCGGTTCGGTGCTGGCCACGGCCGGCTCGGCCGCCGCGGCGACCACCCTGCTGTCGCAGGGGAAGACCGCGACCGCCTCGTCCACCGAGAATGCCACCGTCAACCCGGCCTCGGCGGCGGTCGACGGTGACACCACCACCCGCTGGGCCAGCACCTGGAGCGACCCCCAGTGGCTGCAGGTCGACCTCGGCACCACCGACACCATCAGCCAGGTCGTGCTGACCTGGGAGACCGCCTACGGCAAGGCCTTCCAGATCCAGACCTCTCCGGACGCGCAGACCTGGACGTCGATCTACTCCACCACCACCGGCACCGGCGGCACCCAGACCCTCGACGTCAGCGGGTCCGGGCGGTATGTGCGGATGTACGGCACCGTCCGCAGCTCTGGTTACGGATACTCGCTCTGGGAGTTCCAGGTGTACGGGACGGCCGGATCGGGATCGACGCCGACCCCCACTGCGACCGCCACCGCCACCCCCACTGCGACCGCCACCGCCACCCCCACTCCGACGGCCACCGCAACTCCCACCCCGACCACGACCGGAACCGTTCCCGGCAACTGGTCACCGGTCTGGAGCGACAGCTTCGACGGCAGTGCCAACTCGGCTCCGGCCGGCACCAACTGGCTGGAACGGACCGGTACTCAGTACCCCGGCGGTGCGGCCCATTGGGGCACCGGATCGGTGGAGACCGACACCGACTCGACCAGCAACGTCTATCTGGACGGCAGCGGCCGGCTGGCGATCAAGGCGATCAAGGACTCCGCCGGGAACTGGACTTCGGGACGGCTGGAGACCCAGCGGGCCGATTTCGCCGCCGCCCCCGGCGAGCAGGTCAAGTTCAGCTCGGTACTCAAGCAGCCGGACGTCGCGAACGGGCTGGGTTACTGGCCGGGGTTCCGGGCCACCGGCTCGGACTACCGGACCGCGTTCAACGACTGGCCGACCGTCGGTGAGACCGACATCATGACCGACCTCAACGGCCGCAGCCAGCTCGACAACACCCTGCACTGCGGGACCGCTCCGGGCGGGGCCTGCAACGAGTACGACGGCCGGACTAGTGGGCTGGCCAGTTGCGACGGCTGCCAGAGCGGGTACCACGAGTACAGCGAGGTGATCGACCGGAGCAAGACCGACGAGCAGATCCGGTTCTACCTCGACGGCCAGCAGACCTGGCAGGTGAGCGAGAGCCAGGTCGGCGTCAAGGCCTGGACGGCCGCGGTCGACCACAACTTCTACCTCCGCCTCGACCTGGCCATCGGCGGGTCCTGGGCCGATGCGGTGTCCGGAACCAGCACGCCGTCGGCCGACACCACCTCTGGCGGCGTGCTCAGCGTGGACTCGGTCTCGGTGGCCAAGATCGCGGCCGGAACGGTGCCGCCGGCGATGACCGACCCGGCCACCCCGGCCGGACCGAGTGTCGTGAAGGTCACCGGTACCCAGGGCGACTGGGCGCTGTCCGTGGACGGTGCCCCCTGGACGGTCAAGGGTCTCACCTACGGACCGCCGCAGGACTCGGCCGACGGGTACATGCGGGATCTGAAGGCGGCCGGGGTGAACACCGTCCGGACCTGGGGAGTGGACGACGCGGCCACCCCGACCCTGCTGAACACCGCCGCCCAGCAGGGCATCAAGGTGATCGTCGGGAACTGGCTCAATCAGGGGGCCGACTACGTCAACGACACCGCCTACATGAACAGCGCCAAGGCCGAGATCGTGGCCCGGGTGAACGCGCTGAAGAACAACCCGGGCGTGCTGATGTGGGACGTCGGTAACGAGGTCATCCTCACCATGCAGGACCAGGGGCTGTCCGCCGCCGACGTCGAGGCCCGCCGGATCGGCTACGCGAAGTTCGTGAATCAGGTCGCCGACGCCATCCACGCCGCCGACCCGAACCACCCGGTGACCTCGACCGACGCCTACACCGGGGCCTGGCCGTACTACAAGCAGTACGCCCCGGACCTGGACCTGCTCGCGGTCAACTCCTACGGTGCGGTCGGCACGATCAAGCAGGCCTGGATCGACGGCGGTTACACCAAGCCGTACATCGTCACCGAGAGCGGCCCGGCGGGCGAGTGGGAGGTCCCGAACGACGTCAACGGTGAGCCCACGGAACCGACCGACCTGCAGAAGCGAGACGGTTACACCGCGAGCTGGAACGCGATCAAGAGCCATCCCGGGGTCGCCCTCGGAGCCACCGAGTTCCACTACGGCATCGAGAACGACTTCGGCGGAGTGTGGCTGAACACCTTCACCGGCGGCTGGCACCGGCTCGGGTACTACGCCCTGCAGAAGGCGTACACCGGGGCGGCCGCGGCGAACACCCCACCGGAGATCTCCGCGCTGATCGTGAGCTCCCAGACCGCCGTGCCGGCCGGCTCCCAGTTCACCGTGAACGCCACCGCGACGGATCCGAACGGTGATCCGATCCGCTACAACCTGATGTACTCCAACAAGTACGTCAGTGGCGGTGGCACCGGGCTGATCAACGTGAACTTCACACAGACCGGGAACGGTCAGTTCACCGCCACCGCCCCGGAAAGCATCGGAGTCTGGAAGGTCTACGTCTACGCCTACGACGGGCACGGCAACGTCGGGATCGAGCAGAAGTCGTTCAAGGTGGTGCGCCCGGTGGTCAGCGGCACGAATCTGGCCCAGGGCAAGACCACCACGGCGTCGTCGTACCAGGGCACCGGGGACACCGGCGCGCTGCCGCCGTCCAACGCGACCGACGGCGACATCAGTACCCGCTGGGCCAGCGACTGGAGCGATCCGCAATGGCTGCAGGTGGACCTCGGCTCGGTGCAGTCCTTCGACCACCTGGAACTGGCCTGGGAAGCCGGGTACGCCAAGTCTTATCAGGTGCAGACGTCCAGCGACGGCTCCACCTGGACCACGGTGTACTCGACCACCACCGGTAACGGCGGCTTCGACGAACTGGCCGTCTCCGGCTCCGGCCGTTACGTCCGGATGAACGGCACCGCCCGGGGTACCGCCTACGGCTATTCACTCTGGGAGTTCGGCGTCTACAAGTCCTGACCCCACCCCGGCCAACCCCGACCCCACCCCGGCCAAGATCACCGGCTGGGGTGGGGCGAGTGGGCAGGTCCTGATCATGGGAAAAGGTGGGAGAGCGTTATCCCGGATGTGGTAAAAGTAACTATGAGCAGTGACCGGGCGCGGACTCCGGAGCGCCTGCCAACGCTGCAGGATGTCGCCCGGGTCGCGGGAGTCTCCAGGGCGACGGTGTCCAGAGTGATCAACAACGTCCGGAACGTGGATCCAGAGATCCACAAAGTGGTCTCGGAGGCGGTCGCGGCCACCGGGTACGTGCCGAATCGAGCCGCCCGGTCACTGGTTACCGGCCGGGCCGGCTCGATCGCCCTGGTGGTCTCCGAACTGGAGAGCCGTGACTGCGACGATCCGTTCATGGGCCGCTTCCTGACCGACCCGTTCTTCGGGCGGCTGGTCGGTGGGCTGCTGAGCGTTCTGCGGGACGCGGGCGTGCATCTCGCGCTCACCCTCGCTGGTTCGGATCGCAGTCGCGAGCAATTGATTTCGGACCTGCGCCAGGGCCGTTGCGACGGCGTCGCGGTGATCTCCCTGCACCCGCTGGACCCGCTGCCGGCCCTGCTCGCGCAGGCCGGGATGCCGGCCGTGCTCTTCGGTCGGCCGGCCACCACGCTGCCGCTCAGCCACGTGGATCTGGCCAATGCCGACGGTGCGAAACTGGCGGTGCAGCGGCTCATTCAGCGCGGTTGCCGGCAGATCGCCACCATCAGCGGACCTCTGGACGCGCCGGCCGGGGCCGACCGGCTCGAGGGGTTCCGGGCCGCGCTGGCCGCGGCCGGCCGGCCCGCGCCGATGGTCGAAGGAGACTTCACCCAGCTCGGCGGGGAGCGGTCGATGGAGCGATTGCTGGTCGAATACCCAGACCTTGATGGTGTTTTCGTGGCCAGCGACCTGATGGCGCAGGGTGCGTTGCTGGTGCTGCGGGACCACGGCCGCCGGATCCCCGACGACGTCGCGGTGGTCGGATTCGATGACAGCAGTGCCGCGGTGGCCGGCCGGCCACCGCTGACCACGATCCGGCAGCCGGTCGAGGACATGGCCGCCGAGATGGGCCGGTTGCTGCTGGACACCGCCGAGCGGCCGGAGCGCCGGACCACGTCGGTGATTTTCGAGCCGACCCTGGTGG